>Ga0137309_100539_pt1 | contig 28308 bp, 23 predicted proteins | sample NAcewiD2O_June_FD_97179 | JGI IMG/M metagenome (GOLD analysis project Ga0137309, IMG submission 97179) | Mouse cecal microbial communities from Vienna, Austria - N-Acetylneuraminic amended D2O_June | ecosystem: Host-associated > Mammals > Digestive system > Large intestine > Cecum | place... | reverse complement strand
AGCTTCATGGCCTTCTGGTAGCCTGCCACTCCCGGCTTCCCGGACTTGTAGATGTAGGGGGAATCTACACTGTCCCCAAAGGCCGCAACCCTGGGTTCCTTATTGTTGGACAAAAGGCAGGTCCGGATCCCCAGGGCATGAAGCCGCTTAAACAATGCCACCGCCCGTTCATCCGCAGGCTGGTCATGGCGCACCAGCGTGTTGTCTATATCGAAGATGACTCCCCGGATCCCTTTCCCATACCAGGCTTCCCAGGGGATCTGGTAGGTACTGTCCCGCCACTCTTTAGGGTAAAATCGCTCCAGCATCAGTCCGCTCTGTCTCCTTTGTCACTTTTTAACAGCTTGCCCAGCTCCTCCATGAATGTATTCACATCCTTGAACTCCCTGTACACAGACGCAAACCGGACATATGCCACCTCGTCCAGCTGTTTCAGCTTCTTCATAACCAGTTCGCCGATGACAGTTGTCTCCACTTCCTTCTCGTCCATGCTAAAGATCTTATTCTCGATCTCGTCGATGATACAGTTGATCTGCTGAATGGAAACCGGACGCTTATGGCAGGAATGAAGAATCCCCGCCTCGATCTTGGAACGGTCATAGTTCTCGCGGGAACGGTCCTTCTTAATCACCATAAATGGCATAGTCTCCAGCTTCTCATAGGTAGTAAAACGCTTTCCGCAGGTCTCACACTGCCTTCTGCGGCGGATGGAGCTGTTGTCATCCGCTGGTCTGGAATCAATCACCTTGGTATCCTGTTCGTTACAATATGGACATTTCACCGCTTTATCCTCCTTACACCTTCCCTGGCAACCGGTATCTTCACGCAGCTGTCCGGCTCTGTGAACAGTTACGTCTTTCCACCAATTATAGCTTACCTCCCTTTGGCGCGCAAGTGGTTTTGACATCTCTTGATCCGACTGGCCCATGTACAGTAACGCTATCCGTCGCTCCTGCAGGCTTTCTCCAGATCCTTAAGCTTCTTTACCTCCACCAGGATGATATCATCCCCGATCTGCCGCACATCACAGAAGGGAATCACGAACTCCTTCTCCCGTCCGAAGATCCCGCACAGACATCCTGGCCCCGGCACGATCAGATGAGTGATGCATCCGGTCTCCGGATTGAACTCCACATCTCCTACATAGCCCAGCCGCTTGCAGTCACAGATATTGATTACTTCCTTTCGCTTCAAATCAAAAATACGCACAGAATGCACCTCCCCATACATTCTATGCGTATCCGGTCATTTCTGCTCCCTGACAGCTGCTCTATGGCCATCTTCCCTCCGGCTGTCCGGCATAGCCGTTTTCGGCTCCGCGGTTTTCAGGAAAAGAACTGTTTTCCCTGGAATCTGGCCAGAAGCTTCCCCAGGGATCCTCAAAGAAAGGGCTCCCGTTCCGGTCGCCATCCGGCCCCCCATAAGCCTTTCCCCCATAGAAACCGCTTCCGTTTTCCTCCCTGGTGCTGATCCGGTAAAGGTGGATCAGAGTACAGAAGAAGTAAGGGATCACCCACAGAAATCCAAGCCCCAGACTGAGAAGTCCCAGAACCGACATTCCCAGAAATCCGGGACACAGACATACCAGCCTCCAACCTTCTGTCGCCACAAAATGCCACCCTGCCGCCAGACACTCCCCGATCCTCCAGGCTCCCTGCCCATGAAAGGACTTCTCCAGGCACTCCATTGCCTCTGTGAGAGCTGCCAGCATCCAGAACAGGACCACCAGCTCCAGGATCACCGAAATCAGGCTGCCTGCAGATAACAGCCACCCAGCCAGACGCCCTTCTCCTGCCATAGCCAGAACAAACAGCATCCCACCTGGCACAAGAGCCGCCGTCCCGGCCAGAATAAACACCAGCCACAGTGCGGCAAAACGCAGCGGAGTACAGGACAATGCAAAGAACAGATCCCCTGTGCCTGCCCGCCTTCCAGAGCAGATCTGATAGCAGATCCGGAATTCTCCTGTCATAAAAACTGCCGCTGTCACGGTACCGATCAGATAACAGAACCCAAAAAGGACCAGACCTGCCATTTTCTCAGGCTTTTGGGGCATGGCCATGGATATAAGGAACAGCCCGGTTCCCCTGCATATCCCTACCAGCATAAAATTCAGAAACCATGCCAGCAGAAGTGATCCGCTGGCCGCTCCATAGTTTCCCAGCAGGCTGGTTCTGGCCATGAGTTTCCCATAGGAAGTCCGCTCTCTCATATCCGCATCCCCCCCATCCATAAGCCTTTAAGCAAATTATCAGGAACCAGAATATCCGGATACACCGGAAGGTTCTGAACCGGTGGGTCATAGACCGTCCAGCCGCTGCCTGCCACCATCAGCGCCAGAAAGATCCCCCAGATCAGGACACTGACCCCCACCACAATACCAGAAAGGATCACGCCTGCCTTGGCCTGCCCGTCCATGGGTTCCCCGTTCCTGGACAACAGGGCAAAGAGAATTCCCAGACTTCCAAAGGCAATTCCCACATAACAGCAGCAGAAGGTCATGGCTGCAAGGATTCCCATGACAAGGGAAGCAGTCGCCATGTTATTTGGCGACTGCTTTCCGTATCCATATGAAATTTCAGGGGGATTTCCATACATTACCTGTTCCTGATGCTTCATATCTACTCCTTTAATATCAGAACAGCGGAACCACTGCTCCTGCATAGGTATCTTCAATAAACTGTTTGATCTCGTCGCTGGTGAGTACCTCAACCAGAGCCAGGACCGCCTCATCCTGGTCGTGTCCCTCCTGGACAGCCACTACATTGCCATAGGTGGTAGCCGCGATGGAAGCGGCATCCTCGATGGCCAGGGCATCAGCAACCTTTAAGCCCGCATCGATGGCATAGTTTCCATTGATAACAGCAATATCCACATCCTGCAGGGAACGTGGAATCTGGGCTGCCTCGATCTCCAGGATCTCCAGATTCTTCGGATTCTCTACTACATCGGTTTTGGTGGCATTTAATCCGGCGCCCTCTTTCAGCTTCAGAAGTCCCTGAGCCTCCAGAAGCAGCAGCGCGCGGGCCTCGTTGGTGGCATCATTAGGCACGGCTACCTTTGCCTTATCAGGAAGGGATTCCAGATCAGAAGTCTTGCCTGCATAGATTCCAAAGGGCTCATAATGAATGGCTGCCGCCGATACCAGCTTCGTGCCGTTCTCCTCACAGAACTGTTCCAGGTAAGGAAGATGCTGGAAATAGTTGGCATCCAGATCCCCATGATCCAGGGCCAGGTTAGGCTGTACATAATCAGTATATTCCTTCACCACCAGCTTATAGCCTTTTGCTTCCATGGCTGACACTGCCGCCTCCAGGATCTCCGCATGGGGAGCCGGACTGGCGCCTACCACGACCTCCACAAGTTCAGCCGGGGCCTCACTTTCTGCTGCCTCTGACTCACTTCCTGCCTCTGACTCACTTCCTGTCTCTGCCTCCTTAGCCGTGTCTACTGCCTGGGTAGCTGCCCCAGTCGTCTCTGCAGGCTTGCTTGTGCCGCAGCCAGTCACAGATGCCGCCAATACTGTAGCCAGTACAATACCAAGTGTCCTTTTCATAATTCTTTCCTCCTCAAATGAAATATTTATCTGGTGGGCAGATCTGCCCACAGCCCTGGAATACAACCCCAGAATGTGCAGCTGTTTTGCAGCTTCACAGCTGCCGGGATCATACAGATGTCTCCAGAGCCGATCAACCGCCATGCCTGAAACCGGCAGGACGGATAATCCTCTGTCGTAACAGTTCAGATACCCCTTGAACTGTTACAGCATCTGCCCATGAAAATCGCTACGCGATGGGGCAGATGCCCTCCGACCACTACATTTTCATACGGTCAGCGCAGCAAGTGCGCAGACCTGTCTGAACTGTTACCCTCTGTCACCGGATCCGCTTGTCGCTGACCCTGGCCAGCCGCATCCCGGCCTCCTGGATGATCTGCACAATGATCACCAGAATCGCTACTGTCAAAAACATCATATCTGTCTGATACCGGTAATACCCATAGTTGATGGCAATGGTTCCCAGACCGCCGCCGCCGGTAAATCCGGCCATGGCCGAATATCCCAGAATCGTGGTGATGGAGATAGCCGCCCCCACCAGAAGGGAGGGCTTGGCCTCCGGAAGCAGTACCTTCCAGATGATCTGGAATGTGGATGCCCCCATGGACTTGGCTGCCTCGATCACCCCTGCATCCACCTCTTTAAAGGAGGATTCCACCATCCGCGCAATATAGGGGGCCGCCGCTATCACCAGAGGCGGAACCACGGCCTTGGCTCCCAGAGTCGTCCCCACCAGAAAGCGGGTGACCGGCAGCACCATGATCAGCAGGATCATAAAAGGGATGGAACGCAGCAGATTGATGACAATTCCCAGCACCTGCTGCAGCACTGGAATGGGACGTATCCCATCCTTATCCGTTACCACCAGGATGATCCCCAGAGGGATCCCGATCAGATAGGAAATCGCCGACGACGCAAATACCATAAACAGAGTCTCCCAGATCCCTATCCTTACCAGCTCTATAATCTCAGGACTAAATATCATCTCCCGTCACCTCCTCAAACAGAATTTTCACAGATTTCAGATAATTCAGGGCACGGTTGGCATCGGTCTCATCCTCCGGCAGCTGGACGATCATCTGCCCTACTGCCTTTCCCCCGATATCCCTGGTAGACGCATACATAATATTCACCGGAACCTTGCTGGCCAGGATCATATTGGCGATCACCGGCTCCATGGATTCCCTGCCGTCGAAGGTGATACGGATCTTCCGGGAATTGTCAAACCTGACATTCTCCACCGCGTCCCCCAGAATAAGCTGGCGGCCGATCCTGGATTTGGGATCCGTAAAGATGTCGGAGACATTCCCCACCTCAGCGATGTGGCTGTGGTCAATGATAGCCACCCGGTCGCAGATCGCTTCGATCACGGCCATCTCATGGGTGATGACGATCACCGTAATCCCCAGATCCTGGTTGATCTGCTTAAGCAGCTGCAGAATCGACTTGGTGGTGTTGGGATCCAGGGCGCTTGTAGCCTCATCACAAAGGATCACTTTCGGGCTGGTAGCAATGGCACGGGCGATGGCCACCCGCTGCTTCTGCCCGCCTGACAGCTGCGCCGGATAGGCTTTGGCCCTATCCTCAAGCCCCACCAGCTTTAAAAGCTCCAGGGCCCTGGCCTGGGCCTTGGCCTTGGTAAAACCTGCGATCTCCATGGGGAAACATATGTTGCGTATTACATTTCTCTGGGCCAGCAGATTGAACTGCTGGAAGATCATGCCCATGGACTGTCTGGCCTTGCGCTGTTCCCGCTCCGGCAGCGCCGCCAGATTCTGTCCCTCAAAAATCACCTCCCCGGAGGTAGGGATCTCCAACATATTGATACAGCGCACCAGAGTACTCTTCCCCGCTCCCGAGAGGCCGATGATTCCGAAGATCTCCCCTCTCCTGATATCCAGATTGATATCATCCAGCGCCACCACTGGACCGTTCGCTGTCTTAAATTCTTTTCCCATGCCTTTCAGCTGGATAATCGGTGCCTCTCCTGTCATAAGTCTGTCCCTTTCCCATTGGTACTTTGTATCGGTTCTTTATATATGAAGAACAAAAGCAAAAAAAGCGCAAGCCTGCATAGACTTGCGATCGTGAATCCGGTGCCACCGGTACTATATGATTCCTTCCACAATCCATGCAACTATCTCTGACTATTTAAGCATACGAACATACGGCACATGCACATCATGCCGTTCATCATAGCCATATTCATCTCCATAGTTGTCTGGTATGCCATGGTATATCTCCAATCACATCAATTTATCTTGTTAAAGCGTATTTTACGCCAGCAGAAACGATTTGTCAAGCATATTTTGCGTTACAATTCAAGAGGCGGGGAAAGCTTTGGTAACAGTTCAGACAGGTCTGCGCACTCGCTGCGCTGACCGCGCGAAAACGTAGTGGTCGGAGGGCATCTGCCCCATCGCGTAGCGATTCTCATGGGCAGATGCCATAACAGTTCAGGGGGTATCTGAACTGTTACAAGCTTTTTCCAGAGCGTCCCCCCGGCCCCATGAACTGTTACTAAAAATCATTATCCGCACAGCTCCACAATGATCTGCGCAAACATCGCCGCGCTTACCACAAGCTCGTCCACCACTGCAAACTCGTCCGCCCCATGCATCCGGTTATCCGTCCCCGGCATGGAGGCCCCGAAGGCCACTCCGTTCTTTAAACTGTGGACATAAGTCCCTCCGCCGATGGCCAGACACTCCCCCTTCTGCCCGGTATAACGCTCATACACCCTCAGAAGTGTCCGGACGAATGCACTGTCCCCGCTTACCTGATGAGGCGGAGTCATGGAATCATTAAGAAGTGCAAAACCCTTGTCCGCCATATTGGACATAATCACCTTCAACACATTCTCCTCGTTCCCGCACACCGGCACACGGCTGTCAAACTGGCCGTCAATCTCGGAATCATCCACCTTCAGCATGGAAAATGCCAGGGTGATCCGGCCGGATACCTGATCCTCCATATCCACCCCCAGGGCCGTCCCATGTACATCCCCATGGGGCATCAGGGCTTCCAGATGGCGTACCAGCTCCATCTGTCTGCTGGCGGCCAGAGGCAAACTGCAGATATAAGCCAGCAGACCCGTGAGCGCATTGTTCCCTTCCTCTGGAGTGGACGCATGGGCACCCTCTCCTATGGCCGTGACCGTGCAGCATGCCCCCTCTGGCTCCAGCTCAAACCTCACCCCGGTCCGGCTCTCAAGCTCTGCCGCCTTTTGGGCCAGCACCGTCTGGTCCAGGCCTTCTACCACAGCCTTCGCTTTTCCAGGCACCACGTTGGTCTTCACCCCTGCTTCGATCTTCACCAGTCTTGGCAGCGTCCCTGAAGGCTCATACTGGGCGGTAAAATGTCCCGCCAGTCTGCCCTTCTCTACATTAACCACCGGATACTCCCCATCCGGTGAAAAGGTCATGGGCGCTTCCTTCTCCTTGCTGTAATAATACCGGATATCCGAACTTCCGCACTCTTCATCGGTTCCCAGGATCAGACGCACATTTTTCTTTAAGGGGATCCCCAGCTCCTTCACACAGCGCATGGCATAAAGAGCCGCCACAGCCGGTCCCTTGTCGTCGGAGCTACCCCGGCCATAGAGCTTCCCGTCCTTTTCCACGGGGGCATATGCTTCTGTCACCGTCCAGCCTTCCCCGGCAGGCACCACATCCAGATGGGCCAGGATATCAAGCTGCTTAGGCAGCGTACTATCAAAATCCACACAGCCCACATACCCGTCATAATCTACCGTTTCGAATCCATATCCTTCCGCCATATCCAGAGCCGCGTCCAGACACTCCGCAGCCCCCGGTCCATAAGGCATATCCTCCTCTGCCGGCATTCTCTCACTGTTGATACGGCACAACTCACAGACATCCGCCACCAGCTCCTGCCGGTGAGTCTCCATATATGCTTCAATCTTTTCCTTGTACATACGCTTCTCCTTCTCTTATTACTCCCGGCCAAACTCACAAAGCTTCAGCCCCGGGTTCCGCTCCAGCACCATTCCCACGCTCCAGCTGTTGACAAACAGAAGCAGCGGATTATCCCGCAGATCCTTGATCCGCTTCATATCTGACGTACCCTGGATCTTCGCCACATCCACCTGGGACTTGTTCTCGATCCATCGGATATACTCATAGGGAAGCTTCTCCAGCTTCACCTCCACATTGTACTCATTCTCCAGGCGGTAAGTCAGCACCTCGAACTGCAGCTCACCCACTACCCCCACGATGATCTCCTCCATACCTGTGTTGAACTCCTGGAATATCTGGATGGCACCCTCCTGGGCGATCTGGGTGACTCCTTTAAGGAACTGCTTCCGTTTCATGGTATCCATCTGCCGCACCCTGGCGAAATGCTCCGGCGCAAAAGTGGGAATCCCCTCGAATTCAAACTTCTCGCTGGAAGCGCACAGCGTATCCCCGATGGAAAAGATCCCCGGATCAAACACACCGATGATATCCCCGGCATAGGCCTCCTCCACGATCTTGCGGTCCTGGGCCATCATCTGCTGGGGCTGGGACAAGCGCAGCTTCTTCCCGCCCTGGATATGGCTGACCTCCATGCCTGCCTCGAACTTGCCGGACACAATCCGCATAAAGGCGATCCTGTCCCTGTGGGCCTTGTTCATATTGGCCTGGATCTTGAACACAAAAGCGGAAAACGCCTCTCCGAAGGGATCCACCTCCCCGGTCTTGGTTTTCCTCGGCAGCGGGGATGAGGTCATCTTCAGGAAATGCTGCAGAAAGGTCTCCACACCAAAGTTGGTAAGGGCTGACCCGAAAAATACCGGTGACAGATCGCCCTGGCTGACCCGCTCCTGGTCGAACTCATCCGCCGCACCATCCAGCAGCTCGATCTCGTCCAGAAGCTGCTGGTGATAGTCATAGCCGATCCGTCCGTCCACATTGTCCCCGTCCAGGGTAAATGTCTCTGACGCGATCTCCTTCTGTCCGCCCATAGCTGCCGTGAAGGTGGTGATCTCTTTCGTGAACCGGTCATAAACTCCCTTGAAATTCTTGCCGCAGCCGATGGGCCAGTTGATGGGGCAGGTGCGGATGCCAAGAACATGTTCAATATCATCCAGCAGATCGAAGGGATCCTTAGCCTCCCGGTCAAACTTATTGATAAAGGTAAAGATCGGAATCCCCCGCATGACGCAGACCTTGAACAGCTTGATGGTCTGGGCCTCCACGCCCTTGGAGCCGTCGATAACCATGACCGCGCTGTCCGCCGCCATCAGGGTCCTGTAGGTATCCTCCGAGAAGTCCTGATGCCCCGGAGTATCCAGAATATTGATACAGAAACCATCATATTCAAACTGAAGCACCGACGAGGTAACAGAGATTCCACGCTCCTTCTCGATCTCCATCCAGTCAGAGACCGCATGTCTGGCGGCTTTCCTTCCCTTTACGGTACCTGCCAGATTGATGGCTCCGCCGTACAGGAGGAATTTCTCCGTCAGCGTGGTCTTACCGGCATCCGGATGGGAAATGATGGCAAAGGTTCTTCTTTTCCTGATTTCTTCATTCATATTTGACAAGGGTCTGTCCTCCGTATCTGCTCTTTTCAATGGTCACATAGACGCTCAAGCCATGATTGTACCAGAGAAATCCAGTTTTGACAACTGGGTTCCACGGAATTTTCCCGGCTTCCGGCAGTTTCCTCAATGGCCAGGGACAGTCCGTGGGCGCCTTTGGGATACAGATGCATCTCAAAGCTGATCCCTGCCCGACGCAATGCCAGGGCCAGAAGAAGACTGTTCTCCACCGGCACAGACCTGTCTTCCACCGTATGCCACAGAAAAACCGGGGGAATGGAGGACGACACCTGGTTCTCCAGGGACAAAAGCTCCATCTGCTCCTGGTCTGCCTCCGCTCCCAGCAGATTCCTGAAAGACCCCTGGTGACGATACTCCCCAGACGTGATCACCGGATAGCAGAGGATCAGACCGTCCGGACGGATAGAGGCGGCTGCCTGGTTCTCCGGCGCATCCGGGCCAGGTAACACTTCTGATTTTCCCCAGTCCCCTTCCGGCCCTCCAGAAAGAGCCTTTCTCCCGCCAGAGTTTAAGATCTCCCACACCGGCTTCCACACAAAGTCCCTGTCCCACAGAGTCCCCAGGCTGCAGGTCAGATGTCCCCCTGCTGAAAAGCCACACACAAAGACCTTATGGGGATCCACATGCCACTGTCCGGCTCTCTGCCGGATGAGCGCCACCGCCAGGGCCAGCTCCTGCAGGGCCACCGGGAAACGATTAGGTGCCACACTGTAATCCAGCGTACAGGCATGATACCCCATAGCCATGAAACGCAGAGCTACCGGCTCCTTCTCCCGGTCTGAACACATCTCATAGCCGCCGCCGGGAACCACGATCACCACCGGACGCTTCTTCTTTGGTGCAATGCTCAGGGCATCCTGCATATAGGCAGTCAGGACAGCAGGCCCCGTCTGCTGCCCCGGCACCTTTAATTCTATCTTCTCATACTTCATTGTGATACTCCTCCTTTTGCAAACAGGAAAATAATTTTCAGACACTCCCCAGCGCGGCCGCAATTCTGTCCAGAATCCGGTGGGCTACCTGCAGCTTGGTCATCTTCTCCAGCTCCTCAGTCCTGTCATGGGTGATCAGGGTCACCACATTGGTATCTGTGCCAAACCCGGCCCCCTTGGTTCTCAGATTGTTTGCCACGATCATATCAATATGCTTCCTGGTCAGCTTGGCCCTGGAATTCTCCAGCATATTCTGGGTCTCCATGGAGAAACCGCAGAGGAACTGCCCTGGTCTCCGGTGAGCTCCCAGCCAGGCCAGTATATCATCCGTCCGCTCCATGCTGATGTTCATATCCCCATCTGCCTTCTTGGTCTTTTCCGCGTTCACATGGGACGGACGGTAATCCGCAACCGCAGCCGCCTTGATGACCGCATCCTGTTTGTCACTGACCTCTGTCACTGCCTCGAACATATCCCGGGCACTGACCACCGGCACCAGGGTCACCCCCAGAGGCGCCTCAAGATTCACCGGGCCGCTGACCAGAGTCACCTGGGCGCCGCGCCGTGCTGCCGCCTCTGCCACCGCATACCCCATCTTACCCGTGGAGTGATTGGTGATGTAGCGGACCGGATCCATAGCCTCCTGGGTAGGACCGGCCGTCACCAGGATCTTTTTCCCTGCCAGGTCCTTTTCACAGGCGATCTCAAGGAGAATCCATTCCAGAAGCTGTGCCGGCTCCGGCATCTTCCCCGCCCCTGTGTCCCCGCAGGCCAGATACCCATCTGCAGGCGGGATCACCTTCATCCCATATCTGCGGCAGATCTCCAGGTTGTCCTGGGTGATGGGATTTTCGTACATGCGTGTATTCATGGCCGGTGCCAGAAGCTTAGGACACTGGGATGCCAGAAATGTAGTCGTCAGCATGTCATCGGCAAGCCCATGGGCCACCTTGGCGATCACATTGGCCGTAGCCGGTGCCACCAGAAAAAGATCCGCCCGTCTGGCCAGTGCCACATGCTCCACCTGGAACCGGAAATTCCGGTCAAAGGTATCCACCATGCATCTGTTCCCCGTGAGAGATTCGAAAGTGGTGGGTGTAATAAAATTCGTCCCGTGCTCTGTCAGGATTACCTCCACATCCGCATGCTGTTTTTTCAGCATACTTGCCAGATTGGGGATCTTGTAGGCAGCGATCCCGCCGCTGACCCCAAGCACTACGGTCTTTCCCTTTAGCATAGCCTTCCTCCTTGCTGTGTAAGGTACTCCGGTATCCCCATAGGATCATGTCCCACAGGATTCCGGAAATACATTGCTTTTCAGGAACAGTATACTATGAACCATTTATGAACGCAAGGTATTGATCTGTCTGAATGTTACCGCTCACGGGGTACATGTTACTGTTCACGGGGCGCATCTTCTTGTCCGGCTACGCCAGACAGGAAGCATCGTGAACTGCAACATTGTATTTTCAGAAAAAATATGATAGGATGATGATATTTGATCCATAACGTATGAAAGGAGCTCCCTATGATTTTAGCCATTGATATGGGCAATACAAACATTGTCATCGGCGGCATTGATTCCGAAAAAACCTATTTTGTGGAACGGATCACCACCAACCACGTAAAGACCAGTCTGGAGTATGCCATCAATATCAAAAATATCTTCGAGATTCACAACATTGCCAGATCCCAGGTGGAGGGCGCCATCATGTCTTCCGTGGTGCCGCCGCTCAATGCCACCCTCTCCTCCGCGGTGAAGAAGATCTTCGGCTTCCATCCCCTGCTGGTAGGCTCCGGTATGAAGACCGGACTCAATATCAAGATGGACAACCCCAAGGCTGTGGGCAGCGATATGATCGTGGACGCAGTCGCCGCCCTGAAGGATTATCCCTGCCCCATTGTGGTCATCGATATGGGTACCGCCACTACCATGTCCGTCATCGACCAGAGCGGCTGCTACATCGGCGGCGTAATCCTGCCCGGCCTGCGGGTATCTCTGGATTCCCTAAGCAGCAAGACTGCCCAGCTTCCCAACATCAGTCTGGACATTCCCCGCAAGGTCATCGGCAAGAATACCATTGACTGCATGCGCAGCGGCATCATGTACGGCAATGCCGGCACCATCGACGGGATCCTTGACCGAATGGAGGAGGAACTGGGCGATACACCCAGCGTAGTAGCCACCGGCGGCCTCTCCCGGTTCGTGGTTCCCTTATGCCGCCACAAAATCATCTACGACGATGCCCTCCTGCTGAAAGGCCTCATGATCCTTTATGAGAAAAACCGTCCGGCAGTGTGACGGGCCTGTGGTCTCCTTCTTCTGACAAAAGGATGCATGGACGGACTCTGCCAGTCCTGCCATGCATCGCCCGAAATACATTTAGTATCTGGGATGAAGCACATTCAGACACCTGCTCAGGTATCTGAAGGCTTCCCGCTCCAGCTTCCTTTGCTCCGGATGACCACAGGAACACCGGTATCCTCTTCCAGGATCCGCAGCACCCTGCACTGGAACACCCATTCCTGATCAAAATCATAGATATACTTGAACTGCATCCCTTCATAGAGCCCCGTCTGATTCAGCTTATACTTTTTCGTGGCCCGATAGTGGCTCTCGATCCCTTCCTTATAGTAGCAGTCACGCCCGCTCCATTTGGCATTATCCATAAAGAAGGCATGGGCACAGCGCTTCCGGGCCGCGAGTCCAAAGGCATCCAGAATCGCTGTGTGCAGCTTTAAGAGGCTGCTGTCAGCAGATATCCGGATATGGCGGTAACAGCCGGCGCAGGGAGACACACTGATCACATAGGATCTCCCATTTGCCATTTTCTCCTTACCGGCACCATTCTTCCCCTTCTGGTCAAAATGAAATACCTGGTTCAACCGGCATCTAATGACATCCGGCAGGAAATCCTGCTGTACCAGCATCTCCAGCTGTTCCACGATCTCCCTGGGAAGCTTTCTCATCTCCTCGTCTCCCCTATCCAGAATCTCCTGGAGCATACTGATGATGCTCTCGATCTCCTCCTCCTCGCTCATATTGAAATGATCCAGAAAATCGTCCTCCGCATCATTCAGCGCTTCCATGCATTCCTCCATGCCAAACCGGATCTTCAGTCTCTGACAGAACTCCTCCAGAAACGCATAGGTTCTCTCATCCCGGACCTTAATCTCGAATGGGCAGACACCTTCCGCAAGAAGAGCGTCCATAAACTGGTTAAGAAGCTGCTCCGGCGCGTCATCATAATGCTCTACCGGCGGAACCGGAAGCAAAAACTCCGTAGAACTCTCCACAGCCAGGAATACCACCGGAAAATGGGGAATCTTCGACTCCTCGTCCCAGACCGGATCCGGGAACCGGACCAGGGCACATTCCCATACCCCCAGCTTCCTCACACGTTTCAGACTGGCCACACTGATATCATTGCACTTGCCTGGTCTGGGCCACCGCTTCCCGGTAAACTCCGGGATGCGTATCCTCCCCAGAACATAGCTGCCGTTCTGCCGCTCCAGAAAAGGAATCTCCTGCTCCTGGTCACGGATATTGCCAAGTCCCAGCTTTGAGGAATCCTTCCCCTTCAAAAGCTTGGCCATCTCGATGGCAGCGGACAACGCCTCGCAGAGATCCTCCTTTTCCTGATCTGTCTGAAGATGCCATGGACAGCAGTCTGGCTGGAATTTCTCAAACTGGGGATATACCCTCTTACCCGATGTACTGATCCCGTGGGCGCGGGCATAGTCCCTTGCATCTGCCCATTCCTCCTGGGTCATTTCTCCCTTGTTCACAAAGGCGCACCGCAGACAGTCCATCTGAAGGACATATTCCTGATACTCCATAGGCCGCATAAAAAGCTGGTTCACGCGCCCCATGGTCCTAAAGCTTTCCAGCCCTTTGTCCCCGATATACAACTCCACTGCACACTGCTTCTCCAAAGCCCCCTGAATACTGATATACCCGGTTCTGTCTCCTGACAGCTTTACTGCAAATATCTCCGACTCCCACAGAATTCTCCACAGCCTTGTCTTCCTATAGGCAAAGGCCAGCTCATACAGCCTCTCATCTATCATCTATATCCTCCCGTGAACCCATTCCCTGAATACCATAAACATCCTGATCTGCCACCTGTATCCCCGTGGCAGGCCCACATTTGCCATTAACCGTCCCCACGCTTCCTGAACGGTCATACCTACCATCATTTCCAGCTGCTGCTTTTGTCTGTCAGGTCCGGAACCCCTGACCCTTCCTGTCTATGGCAAAAGGAGACATGTCAGCCATGTCTCCCTGTCGATTATTTTTTCTTCATATATCGTTTCAGAAGATGGGCGATCTCCTGAACATTGATGGGCTTCGCCGTATGGGCATCCATGCCGCAGTCGAGGCACTTCTTGATATCATCAGAAAACGCATCCGCCGTCATGGCAATAATCGGAATGCTGGAATCCGCCCGCTCAAGGTCACGGATTTCCTTTGTAGCTTCATAGCCATTCATCACAGGCATACGCAGATCCATCAAGATCGCGTCATAGAAGCCAACCGGGGACTCCCGGAACATATTTACACAGATCTGGCCGTTCTGGGCCCAGTCCAGTTCAAGCCCCATCTCTTTCAGTAGTTCCTCTGCCACCTCCCAGTTCAGTTCGTTGTCCTCCGCCAGAAGGATCCGTCTGTCTGTAAATTCTGCTTTCTCTTCCTCCTGCTTCTCCACAGTCAGGCTATCCGGATCCATATACTGCTTCAGGCCATGGAACAAGGTTGATTTGAACAGCGGCTTGGATATGAACCCGCTGATCCCGGCATCCTTGGCATCCTCCTCAATCTCGCTCCAGTCATAGGCAGAGATCAGGAGAATAGGCACATGTTCACCCAGACATTCCCTGAGCTTACGCGCCGTAGTGACCCCATCCATCCCTGGCAGCTTCCAGTCCAGAAGCACGATGTGGTAGTCGTTGCGGCGTTTGTGGTGTTCCTCCACCGCTTTCAGGGCATCTTCACCAGACAAGACCCAGTCCGCGGTGATGCCAATGGCTTTCAGGGCATTGACCGTACTCTCGCACAGCTGTCTGTCATCATCCACCACCAGCATATTCCAGTCGGGCAGGATCATATCCTCCTCCCGGACCGTCGCCTCCTGCAGATCCAGCACCACATGGAATTCGCTTCCGATTCCCAGTTCACTCTTCACCTCTATCGATCCACCCATGGCATCCACAATATATTTCGTGATAGCCATGCCCAGACCGCTTCCTTCTGTCTTGCGGACACGGGCACTGTCCTCCCGTGAGAAGGAATCAAAGATCTTCTCACGGAACTCCGGGGTCATACCGATCCCGCTGTCTCTTACCAGAATATGGATCCTGACATAATCCGTCCCATGATCCGAGATCTCCTCATACATGGAAACACCGATTTTCCCGTACTCCGGGGTGAACTTGATAGCATTGGAAAGCAGGTTTAACAGAATCTGGTTCAGCCTGACTCCGTCACACAATACATTCTCCACAGAGATATCGCGGATCACCACATCAAACTGCTGGTTCTTGCTGCGGATCTGGGGCTGGACGATATTCACAATACTCTCCATCACCTCCCGCAGGGAAAGCTGGTCCATATTCAGAGTCATCTTCCCGCTCTCGATCTTGGACATATCCAGCACATCATTGATAAGTCCCAGCAGATGTTTGCTGGACAAGGTAATCTTTTTCAGGCAGTTCTGTACCTGCTGCTGGTTGTCCAGATTGGCTGTGGCAATGGCCGTCATGCCCACAATGGCATTCATCGGGGTACGGATATCATGACTCATGTTGGACAAAAACTCGCTCTTGGCCCTGGCCGCGTGCTCCGCCTCCTCCCGCGCCTTCACCAGATCCCGCATCTGTTGCTGGGTCATCCGGAAATACACTATAAAGACGCCGAACAGTACAGCAAGGATGATCCCGCATCCTCCCAGGCTCATAGTGATCCACTGGTGTCCAAGACCACTTACGGAGTCATCCAGACTTCCGTAGGGCATCACGGCCACCAGATGCCACTCCGAGTAGGGAAGGAGCGTACAGTATATATGCCGTCTCCCCTCTTGGGTCTGGAGAATATCAGAATAATCCTCCCCACTCTCCATAGAGGCACTGAGCTTCTCCACGAATTGTTCCGGTGTTACCCCGTTGACAGGCTCGCATACCTCCCGGATCCGGTCAAAGTAGTTATTCCGGTGAGCATCAAAGCTCCTGACTACAAAGCTGCCATCCTTACGGATAATATGGGAATATACCAGGGAATCCTCTGAATCCAGGCCGAGAGTTGTCTGGATATACTCCACCGGCAGTCCGGCCACCAGAGCGGCCGACTCTTCCCCTCCCTGCATCGGATATCTGGCCGCCACACCCATGAGCACGATCACATTGCCATCTACATCGCTGCCTACGGCGATCTTCATCTCTCCCTCATTCAGGGATTTAAGGAAGGGCTCCGGATCCGTCACCTTGATATGGGAACCGTAGAGCATCTCGAACTGTCCGTCTCCGGAACAAAAAGCCAGATACTCCAGCCCCCGGGCCTTTGCATTGTAAACCAGCTCCTGCCGCAAAGCCGCATCCCCGCTCTTTCCTGCGGGAGTCGTCTCCACCAGAGCCTCCACCTGGGACAGACGCAGGGACATGGTTGTCCCAAAATGATGAGAGATCTGCTCGCTCATACTGGACATGTAGATATTGCCCACTTCCTCAATGGTTTCCGAACTCTTCTTGTTCATGTAAACCGCCATGAAGGAAAAGAGCACCGCGCAGACAACGGAAATCATAATCACACTTGTCACTAAAAATCTGACTATTCTGTTTCGCACGTTCGTTCTCCCTATTCTCAGCTGTTCTGATCTGGCCGCTGTACCTCTTCTATAAGGGAGTAGGTCGTCTGCCCCTCCTGCATGGAGGCATCGTAGAAGCAGTAGCGGCCGCCTCCCGTCCGTTTAACCGTATATAAGGCATGGTCTGCCGCCTGGAACAAAGTCTCGTATTCGATGCCCACCGTCTCAGTACGGGCGATTCCCATACTGAAGGAAACCGGAAAATTCTTGTAGTTCCCCAGCAGGGAACGGTAGATACGATCCATGGTCGCTTCAAGCCCCTTATTGCACTCCAGAAAGATCAGGAATTCATCCCCGCCGATCCGGGCCACGATGTCATTGCCCCGGACGCTGCGTTTGAGCTTGCCGGCAGAATGCACCAGCACCTCATCCCCAAACATATGGCCATATGTATCATTGACGGATTTGAAATGATCCATGTCCAGGACCGCCAGGGCATAGTGGCTCTCCGGTCGGTTCTGGAGACGTTCCATAATCCAGCTCTTTGCATATTTGTGATTGGTAAGACCTGTCAGGGCATCGTGGGCCGCCTCATGCTTCAGATGCTCGATCTTCTCCCGCTCCTCATGGATATCCATGGCTTTGCCGATCACACCCATATACTGGGGCGGCTCATCCGCAGACCAGGTAGCGCGGCAGATAAACCGGAACCACCTGGACTCTCCGCCCAGACATGCCTTGCAGTCGTACTGAATGATGGGATTGTCCGGGGTGGCGCTGTGTATGGCCTCCCGCAGTCCCTGCATGGACCATTCATCCAGAAGCTGCTGGATCCGCTTGTCATGAAGAGGGTCCATAACCGTCTCTGGAAGTCCGACCTTCTCGGCTCCCCAGGAGGACAATGTAACCATGGACGGCAGCACTGTATATTCAAACTGTATCTCCTCAGACATGGCAGCAAAGAAATTGTACTTCATCCGCTCATGCTCCAGAAGCTGCAGGGTACGCTCTGAGGCTGTAAGCTCCTCACGCCGCAGAAGCTCCTCCGTCAGCTCCCGGACCTCACCCGGATCTGTACCTTCACTGTAACCGCTGTTCATCCGTTCCGGTATCTTGTCTGAGATCTGTCCCAGACACTCAAGCAGCAGCGGATTGAAGGCGCCGCACTGTCCCTCCCGGATCATCTTCACGGCTTCTTCATGGGGAATAGCCTTCTTATATACGCGCTCACTGGTCAGGGCGTCGTATACATCGGCCAGAGCCACCACCTGGGCGGCGATGGGAATCTCATCCCCTTTAAGTCCATCCGGATACCCCCGCCCGTCATACCGCTCATGGTGCCAGCGGCAGATCTCCCAGGCCATCTTAACATGGGGAGAATCCTGATGAAACGGCAGCTGCTTCAAGATATCCGCTCCGATAGCGGAATGTGTCTTCATTATGTCGAATTCCTCCGGGGTCAGCCTCCCTGGCTTGTTAAGGATCCCGTCGGGGATGGATATCTTCCCGATATCATGGAGCGCGGAGGCCGTGCTGATCAGGGATATATCCGGCTGGGAAATCTGGTAACGGTCTGTCATCTGAACCAGATGCTTAAGAAACATCTCTGTCAGGACCCGGATATGTACCACATGCATCCCACTCTCTCCGTTACGGAACTCTACAATGTGGCTTAAGATATCCACCATCAGAGTGTTCTGCTTCTCTTTCTCATAGACCTGCTCCGCCACCAGGTCAATGAGCTTCTTCTGCTTGCTGTAAAGCAGGATCGTGTTGATCACCCTCCGGTGAACCACACGGGCATCAAAAGGACGGCTGATAAAATCAGTAATGCCCAGATCATAGGCCTGCTCCACCTGGCGTGAAGCGTTCTCCGCTGAGATCATGATGACAGGAATGTCATCAATCCAGTGCCGCTGGTTCATGACTGTCAACACCCCAAAGCCGTCCATTCTGGGCATTACAATATCAAGCAATACAAGAGATAACTCCGTCCCATACTTCTCAAGGGCGGCCACAGCCTCCGTGCCGTCTTCCACCTCAATAATCTCATACTTCTCATCCAGCATCTCTGCCAGTATGGCACGGTTCATCTCCGAATCATCCACAATTAGAATCTTCTGTTTTTTTGTCATAAGCTACCACTTCCTCGTGCTAAAACGGTAGCAGCCCGAAAGCCGGAACTGCCGAAAAATATCTGGTCTGCCCCTTAGATCTGTCCGCAGGGAGTTTCAACTTAATTATATTTCCAGTTCCGCTTTTTGTCAATGGGGTAGAACGTGTCTGAGCGGTAACCAGCTGATTGAAGGTTACTGTTCACGGGGCGCATCTTCTTGTCCGGCTACGCCAGACAAGAAGCATCGGGCGTCCGCCCAATGTGGAAAACTGGACAAAAACAGTCTTACAAGCGAGCTTGATGTCTGTTTTTGTCCAGTTTTCCCCGCCCTGTGAACTGTAACGAATGAATTTTAAGACACACTCTAACACCTTAACCGAAATTGACTTTTTCGGTTCTTGACTTTATAATGATAAAAAGATAAGAAAATGGAAAAACAGATCATCGAAACAGCCACAGTATGCAGACACCAAAAGCCTATGAACTGGAACAACAAACCCTGGCATTCCCTGGATTATGAACTGAAACACCGCTTTGGCACCAAAGTCTATAAGATTGCCCTGGATGGCGGCATGACCTGCCCCAACCGGGACGGTTCCCTGGGTACCCGGGGCTGTATTTTCTGCAGCGCCGGAGGATCCGGGGATTTTGCCGTGCCCTTCGGCACACCCCTGGCTGGCAGCCAGACTGCGGACAAGGACAGCCGGCCCCTGGAAGGATCCATCCAGAACCAGATTGACGCCGGTGCCGCCCGGATCCGCCACAAGCTTGGTTCGTCCCCGGAAGCCTACATCGCCTACTTCCAGTCCTACACCAACACCTACGCGCCTGTCGCTTATCTGGAGGAATTATTTACTGCTGCCATCCGGCATCCCCTGGTCCGGGTTCTCTCCATAGCCACGCGCCCGGACTGCCTGTCCGGTGAGGTTGTTCATCTTCTCTTCCGGCTGAATCAGATCAAACCCGTGTGGATCGAGCTGGGCCTCCAGACCATCCACGAGGATACGGCTGCCTGCATCCGCCGGGGCTATCCCCTGCCCTGCTTTGAAGACGCATTGAAAAGGCTGCGGGCCCACCATCTGGAGACCATTGTCCATGTGATCCTTGGCCTTCCCGGTGAAAGCCGTGAGAAAATGCTTGGAACCATCCGTTATCTGGCAGGCCAGGATATCCAGGGCGTCAAGCTGCAATTACTCCATATTCTGAAGGGTACAGATCTTGCGGACATTCATGCCCGCTGCCCCCTTCCCCTTCCTTCCATGGAGGAATACCTGGATCTGGTCATTGACTGTGTAGCACTCCTTCCGCCCGGGGTGGTGATCCACCGCCTCACCGGAGACGGGCCAAAATCCCTTCTGATTGCCCCTCTGTGGAGTGCCAACAAGCGTCTGGTGCTGGGAAGCCTTGACAGACGCTTCCGGGAACGCAGCATTACCCAGGGCTGCTGGTGGCCAGGATGAAAGCATATAAAAAGGCTCCCGGATCCAGAAAGATTCTTTCCCCGGATCCGGAAACCTTTTTAAATGTTTAAATCATTTCCCTGTCCCGATATGCCTTCCACTGATTTTCAAAAAAGTACTCCACCTCCGGCAGGGGACGCACCGGACGCCAGCAGGCGCTGCATTCCCCGTCTTTTAAGGAAACCTCCTGGACAATCCCCCCATGGGCTCCCTGATCCAGCCTGCACCGGTACAGACCGGGCAGCTTTTCATCCGGCTGTCTCCCCTCCGGATCCATGTAGAGAGCCGATCCTCTGCTTCCCGCGCCGCTTTTGGCGTAATCCAGCATAGCGAACAGATAGGCTTTCTGGGAAACCAGCATGTCACGCAGCCGGTAAAACAGCGGAAGCTGGGAAGGCGCCGGCTGTTTCACAAGCTCCAGATAATGCTCCAGCTCCTCATTGGTCTCCTCAAGAGCCGTCTCCAGGCTTTCCCTGTTCCGGATCATTCCGCCGCAGGCGCTCATCCGCATGGATGCCTTCTTCCACAGTTCCCCCAGAGCCATGTTCCCGGCTGCCTGCACCGGAAGCTTTGCAAACTCCTCTGCCTCCCGGCCCAGTGCCTGCTTTATTTCATCGGAAATGTCTTCTTTCTCTTGGCAAAGCTTCCGCAGATGTATTTTCTCCGCCGCCCGCACGGCGCCGACCTGTCCCGCATTCAAAGCCGTTCCCCCCGGCCTGGTGACTCCGTGGCTTGCACATACCTCGCCTACCGCAAACAGACCCTGTATCTTCGTCTCCCAGTATGCATCCGTGGATATCCCGCCGTTATTATGCTGTGCACAGACAGCCACTTCCAGCTTCCCGTGCCAGAGATCCACCTGGTGATCTTTATAAAAGCTGATCGCCGGCTCGTTCATCTGCCGGAGCCGTTCAATGGGAGTGCCAAACAAAGCCCCTGCCTGTTTTAAATAGTCATATGCTTCCGGCGACAGCTTTTCAAAGGGAATTTCCTTTCCCCCCGGATTCTTTGTAAAATCCAGGTACACCCTTCTCCCCTTCAGGATTGTCTCCTGATAGACCAGAAGGTCAATCACTGAGGAACCGCCGAAGATTTTGTTCACATCAAAGGGCCACTGGTAGCCTTTTAAAAATACCATGGAAAGCATATCTTCTTCTCTTGTAAAATAATCCATGAGAAATTCCCGCTCATCCTGCCTGTCCTGACTGGTGGAAACAAATCTGGGCAGCACCTGCATATAGGTTCCGCTTACATTCCATCTGGGATTTATGGATGCCAGACCAAACTGCCATTCTGTCAGATTTTTCCCCTCTGCCCCCGCCTCAAAGGCAAGTCCGCTGGAGCCTATCTGGGATGTGGGGTACACGCTGTCATGATACATGCCCGCCGGTCCTCCCGTGGCCATGATCACGTTGCTGCACCAGATCAGAACGTATCCGGCTTCTTCCTTCTCCTTTTTGTCCAGACAGAGAACACCATACACCTTTTTATCCTTTGCCAGAAAGCGGATCACCTGCATCTGGTCCATGATCCGGATCCCCTTTTCCCTCACTTCCCGTTCCAGACATTCTGTCATCAGCTTTGACGTATATGGGCCTGCGCTGGTAGCCCGCCTTCCCCGGTCATGGTCCGTCTTATATCCCATAAATTCCCCGTATTCCGTACAGGGAAATGGCACCCCAAGCTCAGTCAGACGGAAAAAGCACCGGGATGACAAGGCCGCCTCGCACAAGGCCTGGTCCCCGTCCACACACTGGCCCGCAAACAGATCTTCCGCCATGGTGCGCACCGAATCCAGGTCGCCGCTGGCCAGGGAAAGCTTGTAGTAGGTCTGTTTATCGGATCCTGTATTCCTGGAGGTCCCGGCATTTACATTCTCGGCCAATATGGCAAGATCCCTTTCCCCGTTCTGATACAGCCGCAGCGCTGCCTGAAATCCCGCCGCCCCTGTTCCGACCACTATCTGTTCAATCCTAAGTTCCTGCATCTTCATGGTTTCCTCCATTCTCTGCCTGTTTCACAGTAACCCCTCATGTCTGCCCTATAGACGCCATCATATATGAAAGAGGGGTTACGGTAACCCCTTCCTCAATATTATCGTCAGATATTGGCAAAATGGTAACGTGTAATTACCACCCCCATGAACTATTACAGATAAACAATTACAGCCGTTTGATGTGGAAGCCGCCGTCAACATCCACATAATTTCCGGTAGTATACAAAAGCCGGTCTGAACAGAACAGGCTTACCACACCGGCCACATTCTCCGGTTTTCCCCACCTGGCAATGGGAAATACGCCGTCCGCGAACATCTTATCATATTTCTCCGTCACAACACTGGTCATGTCCGTAGCGATGACGCCGGGGCGCACCTCGTTGACCACAATACCCTCCGGGGCAAGGCGATCCGCGAAAAGCGTTGTCAGCATAGACACGGCTGCCTTGGAAATACAGTACTCGCCTCTGGTAATGGAAGACACTTCCGCAGAGCAGGAACCGATATTTACAATATGGCCTTTATTTGCAAATACCTGCTCCTGACTGACCATCTGCTTTGCCACGGCCTGGGTCAGGAACATGGTTCCTTTGGTGTTGATCCCCACCACCCGGTCAAAGCTTTCCTGGGTCATATCCAGAAGATCCTTTCTCTCCCTGGGCGCCACGCCTGCATTGTTCACCAGTATATCGATTCTTCCGAAACGCTCTACCGCTTCCTTCACCAGACGCTCTCTTCCCTCCTGGGAATCAATGGAGCCCTGGACATAATGCCAGTCGATCTCCAGCTCTGTCAGCTTCTCAAATGCCTCCTGGCAGTCCTCTGGCTTCCCCAGGGAAAAAATCACGACCTGGCACCCGTCCAGCCCAAGCTGCTTTGCCACCGCATACCCGATCCCACGGCTTCCGCCTGTAACAACCGCTGTTTTCTTCATGATCATTCTCCTCCTCTTCTATGATGTCGGGAGCCAAAAGCATTCTGGCTCCCGCAATATACGGGTTATCCCCTGAAATTAGCCGGCAACGTGCTCTTCGTCTCGGCAAACTCTCTGTAAAAGGGCAGAAATGTTTCCGGATCACGGATTACACAGCCCGTAGGCTTGTGGGCCCGGATCAGATCCCCGCATTTTCCGCAGGTCATACACACCCTTTTGGGATTGATTCTTCCATCCTTCACAATCTCATTGGCAAAATCCGGATCAGCAAAGGCCATCCTTCCGAAAAGCATGCCGTCGCACAGCCCCTCTTCCACGGCACCGGCCGTAAAGAGATCCGCATACTGTCTTAAGTAGGTGGGTGCCGAACCATAGATGACCATCTCCGGCACGGCTTTCTTGACCTCACCGATTCCATGGATCATCCGGTCAAGTCCCACAAAGGGATGCTCATCCGGTACATATTTGCCCATATCATAGGGCCGTGTCACATGGGTAGTGGCATAAGGATTTCCCATGGTAAGATCAATGAAATCCATGCCGTAGCGTTCATGAAGCTCTCTGACCAGACGGACCGGTTCTGACAGATCCGGCTCCAGCCCTCCTTCCTGGCTTACACCGAACCCATATGGATAGGGATAACCGTCATAGATTCCCAGCCTGGAGGTCACCATAAACTGACTGTCCTCATAAGCCTTTGCCGCAAGAATTCCGTTCTTTAACAGTCTGGTCCGGTTCTCGTAGCTGCCCCCATACATTCCGGGCCGGGTGTAGGCGGATGAAAGCTCCGCAAGAAGATATCCATGGCAGGATTTAATGTCAATGGCGTCAAATCCGGCCTCCCTGGCCAGCCCTGCCGCCTGACCGAACTTCTCCTCCAGTCCCTTTAAATAATCGTCCGTGACAATACAGGAATCATCGGCCTCCCGGTACTTTTCCAGCTCCGGGTGACGGTAAGCGATCATGGGCGCCGGCCTGTTATCCGGATTGGAATAACGTCCGCTGTGGTTGGCCTGCATGATCAGATACGGCGCGAATCCGTTGGCCTTTTGCCCTGCTTCTTTGATCTGACTGGTAAACCGCTTATAGTTTTCCAGATTATCCCTTGTAAGAAGGAGCTGGGTTTTGGAGGATCGTCCTTCCTCTACCATGGAGATGGCCTCAAACCAGATGACCGCGCTTCCGCCCACAGCTTCCTTTACATACCGCCGGGTGGTGTAACCGGAAGGGGAACCGTCAGGAAGGGAATCCGCTCCCTCCATGGGCGCGATCCCCAGACGGTTGGGCAGAGAAAGGGATCTTACCTTCACCGTCTCTGCCAGAATCTTTGTATCCTTTGCAAAGGGCAGGTGCAGGTGCATTTCCTCTGCCGCTGCCATCACCTCATCCAGACTTTTATAATGAAACCTTTCATGTGCCATATATTTGAACTCCTTCAAGCTAAAACATCTTTCCGTTTTTGCGATATTGTCTTTCTGAACTTACTGGGGGACATACCGGCATACTTTTTAAACTGTTTGGAAAAATAGGTAAACTCGCTGTATCCGCATTCCTGCGCAATCTCCGTGACGCTCTTTTCCGTCTCCGCCAGCAAAAGCTCTGCCCGGTTAATGCGGAGAGAAATCACATATCCCATAAGGCTGTATCCGGTTTCCTCTTTAAACACACGTGCTATGTAATCCCGGTTCATATACAAAGCCGCCGCAATCTTGTCCACATTCATATCCTCTGCAAAATGATGATTCAGATAATTCATCACATTGTACGCCACCGTGATTCCGGCTCCGATTTTCATCATAGACAGCGCGTCTGCGCATTCGCGGAAAATGGTTATGAACATTCTCCTCAGATCCGCTCCCACGTACATCTCCCAGTATTTCTTTTTTGTCAGATACTCCTTTTCCATCTCCAGAATGATATCATAGAGATAATTCCAAACAGGCTCTGTCACCGTAAGCAGATGGGAAAAACTGGCCGGACGTTTGATAAAGATCGCGATCACTTCCGGGTACTTCACCTCATGCTGGAAAAAATCCGGCTGGATCTGAACCACATACCGCTCGTAGGGATATTCCAGAACCTTTATGGTATGGGACTCCAGTGTGTTCAGCACGATCATTCCACCCTTGGAAACCTCATATGCTTTCTCCCCTACCTGATACAGGATCCTCCCTGCAAGGAGAAAAACAATCTGATAGGTATTCTCATAATGATATGGCAGCTTATAGTTACCGGCTGTATAGCGATGTTCAATCCAGAAATCATCCATGAAACACAATCCCCCTCTGCTGGCATTCACCGGCACAGGTCTCCTGCTGCACCTGTGCCGGCCAAGTCCATTGTAACATAACTACTGCCATATGACTGTTACTAATAACCTACAGCTGTCCGCTCCTTAGATGAACCCTCTAAACCATCACGTTGTAAAAGATTGTGGCAAGCAATACATTGGCAAGAATCGCAAAGGGCTGCGCCGCCCCATAACCTGCCGTAGGCTCTTCCGAATCCGTAGAGCTGATGGCCGCTCCCAGTCCGGGAGCCGAGGTGCAGCCTCCGGCAATGGCACCGCTTAGGATCAGCCAGTTGAGCTTAAATATCTTGTGGCCGATCAAAAAGCTCACCAGAACGGAAATGCCTTCCACAAAGACCGCCGCCACCGCAAGAGCCAGCCCGGATCCCATCAGTGAGGTAACTACATCATATCCATAACGAAGCCCTACTACTGCCATAAAAAATATAAGCCCCATCTGGTACATAAGCCCGAGAGATTTAGAATCCATCCGGAAATTAACCGGGCCGATCTCCCCTATATAGCTTAAAACCAGCGCTGCCAGCAGCACTCCCCCTGCCGCGCCCAGAGAAAAGCTTCCAAAGCTTCCCAGGGGAATCGTAATATTGCCCACAATGATTCCGATGACCGTAACCAGGGCAAGAATCATAAAGCTGACAGGCTGCTCCTTGATCTTCTTTCCCGAATCTGAAATCGCGTTCAGTTCAAGCTGATACTTTTCCTTCTCCTTTTCCAAATCAATGCCAAATACCTTGGGCAGAAGGGATATCATAACTACAATGACCAGCACGCCGATGGGAAAGGCTACCGTATATCCCAGACTGATGGCGGACGAGGCCGCCTCTTTATATGCCGTGATCTGCTCCTCATTAAGTCCCGGTGTGTTATCGGCAGTCAATGCGCCTGAGCTGTCAATCTTTAAGAGCATATTGTTCTTTTCTTCCACCGGTGCTTCCTGATAGATTTTGCCGTAATCCAGATGTCTGGACGCGTCCAGAGCTGTGCCGTACCCTGGTGTAGAGGTCATGGCCCCTGCAAACATGCCAATCGTCTCATGGGCAGTAATGGACTGGTTGGAGGACAGCACGGTTACATGCATCACACAGGCAACCACCATGGATACCACCGGAATCGAGACACCGATGACCACAAACTTCATTCCATACCGTTTGAAGATGGACCCGATGCTGCTGCCCACCTTCATTCCGATGGAAACCAGGAACAGAAGCAGGAAAAAGGTAAAGAAGGCCTGGGCCACCACCCCGGTAGAAAGAATCCGTTTTGCATCGGAAAAGCCAAGGCCTCCCTCCGCCACGCCATGGGCCCAGCCAGTCACTATATAACCGATGATGATCCCCGAAAAGATACCGCCGGAAACACCCAGGGAAAAGCTTTTAATTTTGATCTTTCCGATCAAAAGGCCCGTAGCGATGGCAAGAAACATTAAGAAAAACTGGTTTGTCAATGTGGAAACCACTAATTTCATCATATAATATATCCTCCCCAGATGGACGGTTAAAGGTGAAAGACCCGCTGTGCGTTACCGGAAAGAATCGCGGTACGGTCTTCTTGTGAAAGCTGCAGCTGGTCGATGCATTTTAATGTCCGGTCGATATAGCCTGGTCCCTTTTCCGGATCAAAAGGCATGTCAGACGCGAACAAGATATGATCCCTTCCAAAGAAATCCAGACCGGCCCGGATTGCAGAAACGGAACCGAATGACGCGGTATCAGCATAAAACTTCTTAAAGGTGTCCAGGGGATCCCCCTTCATCTTTGTCTTTGTCAGGGCCTCCTTAAGCTCCGGAGCCGTCCTTCCGCCATACATCTTGAGCCCGTTGCCGATCCGCCCTTCCAGCATGGGAATCATGGCTCCCACATGGTGGGTCACAATCTTTAAATTGGGAAAATCTTCAAAGATTCCTGCAAACGCCAGCCTGCACATGGCAACCGTAGTCTGATAGGGCCAGCCGATCAAAAACCACAGCTCATATTTGGAGCGCTCCTCTGTGGGATACTCAGGAACCATCTGTCCCCCTACCGGGTGGATCAGAACAGGCAGCTCCAGTTTCTCGCAGATTTCATAGATGGGCCAGAATTTTTCCTGATCAATGGCCTCCCCATTCATGTTCGTGTAAATCTGGACTCCCCTGGCTCCCATTTCCTTACACCGCCTGATCTCATCCACAGAAGCCGGGACATTGTTAAAGGGAATCCCCGCAATAAAGCCCTCGTAGTATTCCGGATACTTTTCTGTGATCTCCCTGATCTCGTCATTGCCCATGGCAGCGATCCCCGGCGACTTATCCGGCCCCGCAAAGGTCTCTACAGGCGGAGACACGATATTGGGAATCTGCTTGTAGCCTGGAAACTGCTTCATCACCTCTGCACGGTAAGCCATATCGGACATTGCCTGGGTTTTCAGAGCCCTCAGAAACATATGAGACATATTAGGAGACTCATTCATTGCCTGCTGTGCATATTTGGGGGGCATAAGATGGCAGAAAACATCAATTGATTTCATATCTTAAGTTTCTCCTTTTTCATTTTATTTCAGCCGGCTTTGATAACTTATGTACAAATTTTACCATAAAGTCCCCTTGGATTTCTTGAACTATTGCGGGGTAAATTTGCCATATTACGTTGTTTTGCATGAAAA
>Ga0137309_100537_pt1 | contig 28407 bp, 24 predicted proteins | sample NAcewiD2O_June_FD_97179 | JGI IMG/M metagenome (GOLD analysis project Ga0137309, IMG submission 97179) | Mouse cecal microbial communities from Vienna, Austria - N-Acetylneuraminic amended D2O_June | ecosystem: Host-associated > Mammals > Digestive system > Large intestine > Cecum | place... | reverse complement strand
GCGCCGACAGAGCTGACCCCGGCCCTGTTACGCGAGTTTGTGGAAAAGATCGTTGTCCACGCCCCGGACAAGTCCAGCGGCCATCGCACCCAGCGTATTGACGTGCATTACAATTTCATTGGCGAAATTGATTTTTCCCCGGAATACAGCCGGGTTAGCAGACAGACAACCGCATGATACTACGGCATCATGCGGTTGTCTGTTTGCTATTCCTGCTATATTCTGGAGAAAAATCAATCTCCCTGATAAAGTTGTAGTGTAGGTCAATACGCTGGGTGCGATGACCGCTGGATTTGTCCGGGGCGTGGACTGGTTTTTTGGACACTACCATGAAAATATGGTCATAGAAAAGAAATATGCGATGCTGTACGAACAGATTATCCGATTGAAGCTGTGAAAAACGTCCGGCAGGGCGGGAACAAGATAAGTTCCCACCTTGCCGGACATTTTTCCGTTGTAGCCACAATTTCTCCCAGGTGGGGCAATATGTGTCCGAAACCCTTGCGCCGTAACGCTTGCCCAGGTGCATCTTTTTTATCTACAGAAGGAACACCGCCCGCTTGACCGGGGGATTGATGATTGCTTTCTTGCTCTTATAGGAGAGTTTGGTTGTCTTGAAATTCGTTGTGCGGCCTAAATAAGTATCTTGCTCCAAAATGCTAAGGATAGTTGCGGGATTCCCTCGGCATGGATCATCCGGGAAGTAGCGTCTTGTTTGGCCTGTGCGGTAAAACGCGACTGTCCCCGGCGTTGGGTTTTCACGCTCTTTCAGCATCCAGGCAAGATATTATTTCTGAAAAACAAACTGGGAGTATGATGAAGAAAGTGGTAAAATAGAGAGCATGGAGTACATAGATTTACGAAAATTGAATAGGGGAGAGCTCAAGCAGATGCGCCGACAGGCTGTACGCCTAAAAAGCTGGGGAAAACTGGGAAAGAAATAGAGGAATTAACCGGAGTACGGCAGAATCGCGCCAGCGAAATATGGACGGCGTATCAGCGAGAGGGAGACAGTTCCATGGAATCGAAGAAACAAGGGCTCCAGAAGGGGACACATCTATTGCTGGCACCGGAGGAGCAGGCGGAAATACGAGAAAGGATTATAACACGCCGCCCAGAGGAATTCGGTATTCCTGACAGTTTATGGACGCTGAAGAAAGTGTGCGCATACGTCCGGAAGAGGCATCGGAATAAAATTGAGCTGTTCTTTCTGCCGCCCTATGCTCCCGAGAGCAATTCAGACGAATATCTCAATCACGCGCTGAAACTCTCGGTCCATTCTGGCGACTTGCCTCGGAGTAAATACGATATCCCCCATAAAACAGCTTCCTTCATGCGAACTTTGCAACATTCTCCTGATAAGGTCTCCGCTTTCTTTCAACTTAATCAGATTTCCTATATTATTGTTCGGGAGTAATAGCGGAAACTTTCACGGCTATCGCCTGTTGGCGGTGGATGGAACTTCCGTCAACATTCCACGCAATCCCGGCGCTCCTTCTTTCGTTCAAAACGAGAGCGCACCAAACGGCTACAATCAACTTCACCTACCGCCCCGGCAGCGGAACGAGCGGGACGGTATTTCAATCCACGCTCCCCGTACGGGGAGCGACCTTCTATCCTCCCCAGTGGAAAGTCACACCGTGATTTCAATCCACGCTCCCCGTACGGGGAGCGACGGTAAACGAACCCGTCATGTGCTATACCTATCAGATTTCAATCCACGCTCCCCGTACGGGGAGCGACTTTGCCGGATCATGCGGTATAGGACCATTGACTTATTTCAATCCACGCTCCCCGTACGGGGAGCGACTTCTACGAAAGCATCCCACTCCGGTGCACATTCGATTTCAATCCACGCTCCCCGTACGGGGAGCGACAAGGCCGGGGACGGCATCAATATCTCAGAGACGATTTCAATCCACGCTCCCCGTACGGGGAGCGACAGCTCCCTACTTTTCGTCATACCGTCACCGTCCTATTTCAATCCACGCTCCCCGTACGGGGAGCGACTCCGCCGTAGTGGTGGCCTTGAGGCAGGATCCCCATTTCAATCCACGCTCCCCGTACGGGGAGCGACCTGTTCACAGCCGCTTATGTCACCGCCTTTGAGATTTCAATCCACGCTCCCCGTACGGGGAGCGACCACTGAAACAGGCGGCAATCTCCGCCTCTTATCGATTTCAATCCACGCTCCCCGTACGGGGAGCGACGTGGCTTGGAACGATGACGGCCAGCCAAACCGGGGATTTCAATCCACGCTCCCCGTACGGGGAGCGACCACTGAAACAGGCGGCAATCTCCGCCTCTTATCGATTTCAATCCACGCTCCCCGTACGGGGAGCGACGTTGAAACATGCTCTTTTCTCCTCATAATTTGATATTTCAATCCACGCTCCCCGTACGGGGAGCGACGGCTGGACAGCCCTGACCACTTGGACACCTGGAAATTTCAATCCACGCTCCCCGTACGGGGAGCGACTTCCGTGATCACAAAATTCCGCCGCCAGTTAGAATTTCAATCCACGCTCCCCGTACGGGGAGCGACACGGTTACCGAGGGAAAAGCCGCTTTTCATGTTATTTCAATCCACGCTCCCCGTACGGGGAGCGACGGCTTCGCGGCATCTATGAAAAGGTGAATAAGATATTTCAATCCACGCTCCCCGTACGGGGAGCGACCCGCCGCTCCGTCCGGATGTTCCGCTGCTTCCAATTTCAATCCACGCTCCCCGTACGGGGAGCGACGGGTCTCCACCTCTTCCCAGCTGTACTTGGAGGTATTTCAATCCACGCTCCCCGTACGGGGAGCGACCTCCAGCTCCGGTGGCCGTGGTAAAACTCCCTTCTATTTCAATCCACGCTCCCCGTACGGGGAGCGACAAGGAGCTGTTTGACAAAGTGCAGAAAATTATTATTTCAATCCACGCTCCCCGTACGGGGAGCGACGCGCACTCGTCCAGCGCCTGGTGGTGCTTGCGGAATTTCAATCCACGCTCCCCATACGGGGAGCGACCTGTATAGCGCGTCCCCCAGCTCCAGGAGGGGATTATTTCAATCCACGCTCCCCGTACGGGGAGCGACCGCGGCGGGGGCCGTGCCGTCAATGCTGGCAAGGATTTCAATCCACGCTCCCCGTACGGGGAGCGACAATATATCATTTGGCGGTGTCAATGCCATGCCAGATTTCAATCCACGCTCCCCGTACGGGGAGCGACTCAGGGCCCGCCGCCTGGAGATAGGTCCATTCCCGATTTCAATCCACGCTCCCCGTACGGGGAGCGACCAGGATTTTTCCGTCTTTATGTAGGTTCCAAACGGATTTCAATCCACGCTCCCCGTACGGGGAGCGACTTTCGATTTCATGCAAAAGACTGGGCCGGTATTATTTCAATCCACGCTCCCCGTACGGGGAGCGACTTCATACTCCAATTGTTCAATCAGACTATCCTTAATTTCAATCCACGCTCCCCGTACGGGGAGCGACGGAGATTGCCGCGCAGGGGCTGCGGCGGAAAGGAATTTCAATCCACGCTCCCCGTACGGGGAGCGACCCCAGCGTTCCTGCGTCAAAGGCGAAGCGCAAAGAATTTCAATCCACGCTCCCCGTACGGGGAGCGACCTCCGCTTTTCCCCCGTTGGCTTGATACTGATTATTTCAATCCACGCTCCCCGTACGGGGAGCGACCGGTTTCATAGTCCTCATCCATTGTGTAAGATCATTTCAATCCACGCTCCCCGTACGGGGAGCGACCCGATGCCAGAGGTTATCCGGGCGTAGATAACTTATTTCAATCCACGCTCCCCGTACGGGGAGCGACCATCACCGGTGGACTTTGGTGTCAGAGAGCTTTAAATTTCAATCCACGCTCCCCGTACGGGGAGCGACTTTCACCCCCGAAAATTTCTGCACCCCAGGGGTATTTCAATCCACGCTCCCCGTACGGGGAGCGACAGCTGCATAAATGAATTTGGTGTTTATTCTTGGCATTTCAATCCACGCTCCCCGTACGGGGAGCGACGCATGGGAAGTGGAATGTGAAAACGGGTGTTGCAATTTCAATCCACGCTCCCCGTACGGGGAGCGACCTTCACTACTCAAGTCCTTTTCTTCAAATTTATTATTTCAATCCACGCTCCCCGTACGGGGAGCGACTTTGTCCCGGTTCTACAGGGATATCAACAATGTTATTTCAATCCACGCTCCCCGTACGGGGAGCGACTGTTGCAGACTAAGGAGATCGTCTCCGGGGGTGCGATTTCAATCCACGCTCCCCGTACGGGGAGCGACGTCTTTAGCGCCGCGCTGAGGGCGAACAGAACTTATTTCAATCCACGCTCCCCGTACGGGGAGCGACTCGGGAAATATGCCGTCCCCAAGTCAACAGGTTCAAATTTCAATCCACGCTCCCCGTACGGGGAGCGACTTATGCGGCCTGTCGAGGTTGAGAGCGATGATGCATTTCAATCCACGCTCCCCGTACGGGGAGCGACGAGGTGGAGACGGAGCAGAAACGCCGTTGTGTGATTTCAATCCACGCTCCCCGTACGGGGAGCGACCAAGCGCTTTTTTGATGTTTCCCCAATTTTTGATATTTCAATCCACGCTCCCCGTACGGGGAGCGACCGGAGGGATGAAGTTATGGGATTTTTGGACAGCATTTCAATCCACGCTCCCCGTACGGGGAGCGACGAGGTTCCGCCCTCACCGCCGCCGCCGGAGACCGATTTCAATCCACGCTCCCCGTACGGGGAGCGACCCCATGATCTCCCGCAGCGCGCCCCAGGTATTGTTATTTCAATCCACGCTCCCCGTACGGGGAGCGACGTCCGGCTCTGCAGAAGAAGTCTATTCCACCGAAATTTCAATCCACGCTCCCCGTACGGGGAGCGACGGGTTCGCTATCCTGGTGATCTGCCGGGTATTGTATTTCAATCCACGCTCCCCGTACGGGGAGCGACACCCGGCCCAGCTGGGCCAGGTCTCCCTGAAATTATTTCAATCCACGCTCCCCGTACGGGGAGCGACAAAACGGAAAGCTGTTTTTGGATAGGCTTGGTAATTTCAATCCACGCTCCCCGTACGGGGAGCGACGGGCAATTTTAGCAAAAATTCCAGCCGCAGTCAATATTTCAATCCACGCTCCCCGTACGGGGAGCGACTGTGCCACCCGTAGCGCTGGTGGAGACCACGGCAATTTCAATCCACGCTCCCCGTACGGGGAGCGACCCGCCCAGGAGATCGGTCTTTGCCCGGTTTGCGATTTCAATCCACGCTCCCCGTACGGGGAGCGACGCGGCAGGGGCCGTGCCGTCAATGCTGGCAAGGATTTCAATCCACGCTCCCCGTACGGGGAGCGACAGGGAGCGATGGAAGCAGTAAAGGAAAACAGTGTATTTCAATCCACGCTCCCCGTACGGGGAGCGACTCGCTGGTCTAAACGTTAAAATTCCTCTCTGGGAATTTCAATCCACGCTCCCCGTACGGGGAGCGACGACTCGATTACCGCCTCATTGTTTCTGTAAAATATTTCAATCCACGCTCCCCGTACGGGGAGCGACTTGACCTGCTGAAAATTTATTTCCCAAATTCCAGATTTCAATCCACGCTCCCCGTACGGGGAGCGACAAGGGTTCGGAACCGCGCGGGAGCAAAAGCGCAATTTCAATCCACGCTCCCCGTACGGGGAGCGACGCGGAGCAGGACAGCGCATGAAAGGAGGTGATCGAGAAAATTTCAATCCACGCTCCCCGTACGGGGAGCGACTGGGAGGGGCAAACATGAACACTATCTACAAACCATTTCAATCCACGCTCCCCGTACGGGGAGCGACCCGGAGGACATTGTGATATGGCTGACGGCCATTTACATTTCAATCCACGCTCCCCGTACGGGGAGCGACGCAGCGCCCGACAAGTGAGAGGGGACCCGGCATTATTTCAATCCACGCTCCCCGTACGGGGAGCGACGTTTTGGAGCGCGGAAACCATTGAAAATCAATTATTTCAATCCACGCTCCCCGTACGGGGAGCGACGACGGGGAGCCGGTGTTTATAATCCCAACGCGCGATTTCAATCCACGCTCCCCGTACGGGGAGCGACTTGTAACCACAATTTGGTACATCATGAACAAGCAATTTCAATCCACGCTCCCCGTACGGGGAGCGACGCGTTTCTTTCCCAAGCTCATCAAGGGCTTTCTTATTTCAATCCACGCTCCCCGTACGGGGAGCGACCCGGGAGCTGGGCGCTTGTCTGGAGGGGCAGAGAATTTCAATCCACGCTCCCCGTACGGGGAGCGACCATTTCCCAGCTTATCCGTGACGGAGTTGAACCATTTCAATCCACGCTCCCCGTACGGGGAGCGACTTGGATGAGCACACGTTGGAGCCGCACTTGGTTATTTCAATCCACGCTCCCCGTACGGGGAGCGACAGCAAAAACAGCCAAAAAGTAACGCTATTTTTGCGCCAGTTAAACAATTTCCCTAAATATCACCTTGGCTTTCCGTTTCTCAGCAGACCTACTGCGTTCTTTTCCCGCAAATCCGTCAAAAAACGTAGTGCGAAGTCACCGGTATTCCTTGTGCGCTTACCCTTCGCATCTAAACAATCAGCACATCCTCAGGAGCATAGGAGGCCTTCGCCCCAAAATGCTCGATTTTGTTTTCATAGCGGTTTCCAAGATAGTAAAACCGCAGGCTGTCCTTCTCCGGGTCCATGATTTTGCACAACTTTGCCTGCAGACTGTGGCACTGTGCCGTATCCAGCAGGCATTCAAAGACGGAGTTCTGTACACGCTGGCCGTAGTTCACGCACTGTTTGGCAATCTGTCGAAGGCGTTTGCGGCCGGCAGAATCCTCTGTGTTCACATCATAGGTAATTAAGACTAACATCACATTCCTTCACTTCCACAAAAAGGGCGGGTATGTATCCAGGTCGCCCCGGAGATACCGTACCAGAAGGAGCGCCTGAACATAGGGGATCATTCCCCAGGGAAGTTTTTCTCCCAGATAGGGGTGGGTCAGCATCTCCTTTTTCTTCACCTGCCAGTTTTTCAAAAAGGCCTTTCTCCCATCATCGCTCAGCAGCACCGCCCCGCTCTCCATATACAGAAAGTCCGCCGCCTTAACCTGGCGGTTGTTGATGAGCGTCAGCACAAAGCGGTCCGCCATACAGGGACGCAGCTCCTCCATCAGGTCCAGGGCCAGAGAGGCTCTGCCGGGCCGGTCCCGGTGGAGGAATCCCACATAGGAATCCATCCCCACACTCTCCAGCGCAGAGGCGCAGTCATTGGACAAAAGGCTGTAAGCAAAGGAGAGCAAGGCATTGACCGGATCCAGCGGCGGGCGGCGGCTGCGGCCCTGAAAGGAAAAGGCCTCTTTGTCGCCTAAAATCATTTCGTTGAAAACGCTGAAATAGGCGGAGGCGCCAACCCCCTCCAGCCCCCGCAGCTCCTCCGGAGAGACAGTCTCCCTGACCTGGGGCAGAAGTCCATAAATTTGCTGAGAGACGGAGATCAGCCTCTCGCTGTCTACCCGCAGGCCATGGTCCCGCCGGGTGCGTTCAATGCTCCAGCGGGCGTTAAACAGTTTGCCGAAGATCATGCTGCGGCTGATCTGGCAGCACTGGACAGGATCATCCGCGGCACGGTACTGGGTCCGCCGAAGCAGCACATTCCCGTTGCTTTCGCCGCACACCCTCGCCAGGAATCTTCCTCTGGGGGAACAGAAAGCCAGACCGATCTGACGTTCCGCACAGGCGCCCATCAGGGCGGGCGAGGCCCCAGCGTAAGAAAACGTGATAATATTCTGCAAGGTGTGCAGAGGATAGCGGGCGGCAGCCTGTTTGTCCCGATTTGCCACCACATTTTCCCCGTCCAGAGACAGGTAGATGTCCTCTGAGAGAATGTAGAGGGTATTGAGCAGATGTCTCATTTCAATTCCTCCATGGCAGAAGCCAAATAGTCCGAGACCTTTTTGCCGCGCATCAGCGCGGGAAGACACTGCTCTTTTAAGGAACAGGCATTGCAGGACTTGGACGGCTTGACTTTGGGGGTATGGCGCTTTTTGTATAGTTGATGCATCTCCTCCAGGCTGTTCCGGACCTGACCGCGCAGCTCGGGCGTAAATGAAACCACGGTCCGCCGGCGGGGCTCCCCATAGTAGAGCGCCCCCTCCGAAACGGCACAGCAGAGCATCTCCTCCAGGCACATGGCCTGGGCGCACAGCTGGAGCTCGTCCGCGTTGTGCTCCTTGGGCTTACCGCGTTTGTACTCCACGGGATAGGGCAGCCACAGCCCCTCACGGTTCCGGAGCGAGACGCCATTGGGGGCACGGCGGAACTCCACCGCGTCACACTGGCCGGAGACCCCCAGCTGTGCCGAGTGGATCGCCAGCCCTCTGACAATCAGCCGGCCGCCCCGGCTTTCCCGGAGCTCCTGGTCATGGACGTGTTCATGCATGAGACGGCCGTCCACGGTACGGTAGTTTTCCGCCCACTGATTTTCAATGTGGACCAGCGCCCACTGGCGGCGGCAAAAGGCGAAGTGCTGCAGACCCGACAGCTGGAGCCAGTCCTCCTCTTTATACGCCATTCAGAATCTCCGGCTCCAGCCCCTCCAAAGGCTCCAGCGTAATCCGGTAATCCTCCGCACTGGAAGGGAGGGCGTCAGAGGCGATCAGTTCGGCCTGGACCGAGCGGTGGACCTTGGCGGAGGAGTACTGCCCATCCTTGCAGTTGTGGCGGAACCAATAGAGCTTGATCAATTCCATGGAGCCCTCCGGCCGGGCAGAGGAGGCGTCGTTGACAAAGAGGGTGCGCAGACACTCCTTCAAAATATCGGCATCCTCCTCTGTAAACCCGGTTTTTCCCGCCAGCTGGACATTGATGGAACCCTTGATCTTATAAAGGCCGAAACGGACAAAGTGCTTCATGCCCATGGTATCGGAGGAGCGGCCCTTGTCACTGTTCTCTCCGTTTACACTCTTGGTGATCTGCATATCCTCCACTTGTACCGGGGAGAGGCTGACTCCCTGATGGATAGAGACCGGGCCCCGTACACCGATGGACATACCCTTTGTGTCCTTAAATGCAAATACCTGACCGAAGGAGCGCACATCCAGCCAGGTCTCACAGGCCTTTTGCGCATAGGCGTCTGAATCCTTGAACTCCTTTGCTTTTCCAAGAACAGCAGCGGCCCGTTCACTGAGGCTGCCACACCCGTCATCGCACCGGTCGGAGGACTGGACAAACACAGCCTGTCCCAGGTCCTGCATCCGGTTGCGCAGCTTGCGCTTGATGCACACGTCGCTCATTTCCCCCAAACCGGCGTAGTCGGTGCGGGGGCTGTTGCCGTTGAGAGGGTCGCCGTTGGGGTTTGCCATAGCAACGGCGGCAAAGGCCACAAAGTCAATTTTGTTCCGCAAGATGCCCATTTTCATACTCCTCCTTATTCCTCTGTCTCTTGGCTGTCTGATTTTTCGGTACGATAGGCCCGCTGATGGGAATAACCCAATAAGTAGATATCATCCAGTTTCTGGTTCAGTGTAGGGTCGAAAGGAGAAAGTCTGTTCAGAATATCGTCAATCACGCTGTGGTAATATCTGTAAAGCCCCGGCTTGGACTGAGCCAAGCGCTTGTTATAGGGCCTTAGTTTATCCCATAGAGCGGACCATGTTGTCATCGGGCGCAGCGTAAAGGCTTTCTGCATCCGTATAGCGTTGGTCTCCCGCCGGTCCTCATCCGTATAGGTGTTGTTTTCAATTGCGTCCGCAATGGCCAGCAGGCGGCCAAACAGATAGCTCCGGTCGGAGCAATTTTTGTCTAAAGCCATATCCCACTCCTCCTTTAAATGATCACAGTGATATTTTCGGATGGCCGCGCAGGCCGTGAACAACAGCTTTTGGCGGTTTTCTCCCTCATAGAGCAGAAGATGGGAAGCTTTCTCTGCCAGCGCCCGCTCTATGTCCAGAGGGAACGGCGCTTTGTCCACCCGGCAGGCCACAAGGCGCTGCATCTGCTGACTCAGGATGCGGTCGTCCATCTCCGCTTTGCCGTTTCGGGGCGTTCCAAAGGCCCAGCTGACAATTTGGAACAGGGAGGGCGATTGAATCCCATAGGGACTGTCCTCCCAGCAGCAGGAGGCCTCCCAGTTGTGAAGGCGGTCCAAAAAGTCAGAGGCCAGCAGCTCGTTGTAGTAGGTGACCGCCAGCCGGCCTGTGGTGGCCGCGTCAAAGGCGGCGATAACCACGCCCGCCGACTGGGGCAAGTCTTCTTTCCAGCCGGAGAGGGCCTCGCGCAGCTGTTTTTGATACTGACTGGGATTGGCTGCCCGCTGGGCGGTTCCGCTTCTGCGGCCCATGGGCCCCGTCACCCTGGGGACCTGGATGCCTTGGGGATTCCAGCACAGAAAGGTCCGCCCGCCAAAGGAGACGCTTTGGTTGGCTACCAGCCACCGCAGGACGCTGTGTGCTTTTTGAGAGGCGGCATAGCCCACTGTTGCAGCCTGCGCCGCATCGTCGAACCGCCCTCGGTAGGTAAAGCCGCTGGAGTCGTTGGCGGAAATCAGCTTGGCATTTCCGCTGATGGGGACAATTCCCTTGGGATGCTGTCCGGCGGGCATTTCCAGTTCGCCGGAAATCATACACAGAGCAGGGGGTGTGTCTGTCCGTTTTTCATGATAGTAGTCAATAAACGCGTTCATCAAGGTTCGATCTGTCCAGCAGGGGCCGTTGAGCGATTCACCTAAGCCGTTGACCACCCAGCAGACCATCGCTTTCTCCTCGGCATCGATACCAGCCTGACGCAGATTCTCTAAAATGGTCCCGCCTTGCACATAATTTAAGACAGCGTGCAGTTTGGGATGTGTATGGGATGAGTTTGCCCAGGTGGACAGCTGGGATATATAGTGCTGATACTCTACCTGATTTTGGGGAAGCAGATACCGCAAATAGTCGCATAAGGGGTGAGGAAGCTCGGCGGCCTTGACGGTCCGTCCTGCCGATTCCTCCGTTGCGGGGATAATAATTTTAGGGGTGTTCTTATCTAATACCTGAGCCGCAGCAAAATTTCCGCTTTGATCTAAGGTGATTATGATTTGCGGCCGCGCCATAATGTGGGAGATAGGAGCCAGCGGTTCGTTTTCCCCCTCAAATACCTGCCCGGCTCGGTGAGCCATTGCGCCGTAGGTCTCTACGGCCTTTTGCAAAAGCCCCATCACTCCACCTCCCCAAATTCCCGCAGTCCGGAAAAATTCTCCAGATGTTCTCCAAAGGGCTTCATCTCCATCTCGCGCAGGGACTTGGTGAGCGGGCAGTCCTCTGGGCGGGGGAAGGTAATGATTCCTCGCTTCATCACCGGATGCCAGAACCGGACGGTCATTTTTCCCTGTGTCTCGGGGGAATAGGCCTCGTCGGCATAAGTGATGCCGTGAACCATCAGACCGAAGCCCAGCTCCGGCAGCGCGTCATAGGCGCCTGTCCCCTCTCCGAAAACGCAGGGCTCCACATAGCCCTGACACTCCCTGGTGCCCAGGAAAATATCCCGGCGCCCCCCCTTTTCAATCATCCGCTTTGCAATATTGTGGTGCTTGTACTCATTGCGGTCCTGGGCAAGCTCCGGGCGGTTTTCATTCCACTCAAAGTGAGCCCGCACCTGATAACGGCAGTTCTTCAGATAGGTGTAGTAAGACAGGTCGTTTTTGCCGTCCTGGTAATGGATGGGGCGGATGCCCTTCACCTCGGTCTGGATCTGGTTCATAATCCGGACCGCGTCAATGTACCAGATCAAAGTGGGTTTCCAGTAGACAGAAGACAGGATGCCTTTTAACGCCTCATAGGTAGGCACCTGATAGCTGCACTTCTCCCCACCCACACGCATAATGGGGTCGGAAAAGAGGGCATACTCCCCTGTAACCTGAAACTCCACAAAGTTTGGGTGCTGCATCGTATCACCTCCACAAAAATTCAAGATCGGATTCGCCCATGGAAAAGCCAGTCTCCGCATGATAGTGCCCGTTGAGCCCCAGCGCTCCGCCTTGGAGGGGAATCAGACCGTGCTCCTCGTTCAAGCGGTCGATTTGATATTGGTACAACGAGACGGTATAGGGCTTTGCCGCCTTCAGAAGGGAGCGCAGATAGCCTGGGTCCCGTCCCGCTTGTTCGCCGCACAACTCTTGTATCAGCTGCTCACCCTGGCCGTATGGGACGACTACATCCGTGGTGTTCTCCTCAAAGACTTGAAACAGCGATCCGGCCAGCCGAAACGCCTGGCGGAAAAAATAGGGCTGATCCTGAGTACAATAGCCGTTCAGCGACAGGAGTGAAAACAGCGACGGGCGGTCTTTCAAGGAGTAGTCATGATGCCCCCTCGGTTCTCTGCGGTACAAAGCGCGGTAATAATGCCCGACCGCCTCGTCAGAGTCCAGGGTGTTGTGATACCGCTCCGGATGCACCGAAAATTCTGTGATTAGTTCCTGGGTTGCACCTTGTCCCCTCTGGATATCCGGCAGCTTGGTGAGGGATTCGTTTTGACACTGTACCAGATAAACCGGAGCCAGGACACCCGGGCCGGCTTCGCCGCTGCGGTTGCATCGTCCTGCCGACTGGATTACGCTGTCCATCCCGGCGGAGAGGCGGATCACACAGGCAAAGGAAATATCCACTCCGGCTTCGATGACCTGGGTGGAGACGCAGACCGTTTTTTGTCCGCGCTGTTCCAATGCGCTCAGCAGCTTGTCCAGCGCTTCCCTGCGATGGGCCACGCACATGGCGGCAGAGAGGGAAAAGAGCGCAAAGTCCCCTCCTTTCAGGAGGCTGTAGAGATGTTCCGCCTGACTTTTTTTATTGCAGACGATTAGCAGGCTGTCCGCAGACCCCAACGTTTTCAGGGCAAATTCAGAAACCTGCTCCAGCGGCATGCTTCCAATGCTTTGTATATCCGTCCGTCGAAAGACTTCCCAGATGACGGGATCATGGGGAACAATCTCGGGGATTGGGCTATGTATGGGGTGTTCAATCTGTTCTGTACAAGGCTGGGTGGCAGAGCAGAGGACGATCGTGGCTCCGCAGATCTCCGACAAGAAATTGACCGCCAAAGAAAACAAAGACAGCATTTTACCGGGAACGGTCTGGACCTCATCAATGACGATGACACTGCCGCACAGGGCGTGAAACCGCCGGATGGCCGTGGTTTTGCCGGAGAACAGGGTATTTAGCAGCTGGACCAGGGTGGTGATGATAATAGGGGATTCCCAGGTTTCCGTCAAGAGCTCCTGTTCATCCAGTTGTTGACTGTTTTCTTCTGTTCGCACCAGGTTGGAATGGTGTTCCAGGATGAGGCTGTCATTTTGAATACAGCCCCGGATTACCGCTGCGTTTTGTTCCAGAATGCTGAGCAGAGGAGAGGTGAAGATGATGCGCTGCTTCCGATGCCGGCGGGCGTGGGCGAGAGCGAACCGCAGACTGGACAGGGTTTTGCCGCCGCCGGTTGGTACATGGAGACGGAACACGCCGCCGGGCTGTTCCGCCGCCTGCCTGCATTGGTTCGAGATCTTACGGCGGGCCTGATCGACGGGAGTTTTTGATGGCAGCGCGTTCAGTTTTTCCTCTGTCTTTGTCAATAGATCGGACCACAGCCGTTCCAAAGCCTCGCCGCGGGGGGGTGCAGGGAACTGTGTGCCGTTTATAAATTCTGCTGTGTCCCGCCGGTCTCCCTCAATCACCGCAGAGAGCAGCAGCCGGGAGAGCAGACCGGAATAAAAGGCCGTCTCCTGCTCATAACGTTCATCGCTGGCCTCATCGCCGGTCATGGAGCAGATGTGTTCCAGAGCCGGAGTCAGCTCTTCGAGAGCAACCCGAAATCGTTGTCCAACTCCTCTTGGCCGGCGCAAAAGCGGAAGAAGTTCTCCTCCGCCTCTTCATAACAGATGTCCTCTTTAACCAGCCTGTACTGAAATCCGTTTTTTTGCCTCTCATCCACACAGTCGAAGAGCCCGTGGTGTCCTCCGGACGCCAAGGCCAGGAGCTCACTGACCACACCGGAAAAGTCTCCGGCATCTGTGCTGAAATAACGTTCCAGCAGAAGGCGCACACCAGCAAATGTGTGATTTACACTGCCCTTTTGACCAATCTGATTAATCATGTAATTCTGGAAGGTGGCAGTGCATTTTCCGGCATCATGAACCAGCCCCGCAAGATATCCGGCGGCGGAAAGATGTACTGGTTTCAAGGCCTGTGCGGCATACTTCGCAGTGTTAAGGCAGTGCTGGCTGACGGTTTGAACCGCAATGGACTGACCGGATAAATCTTTTTTAATATGGGCCAGAAAATCCATCATCAGCAATCTCCTTTTTGAGCTATTAAAGCAGAAATAGAGTCGTTACTATTATACACTGCCCCAAGGAGTGATTCAAGCTGTCTGTCCTTTATTTATGCATATATTTTGCCAGAACTTTTCTGCTTTTAGCAGGAAAGAAGCCGTGTTTACCTTTATTATGAAAACCCATCTCCGCCAGGGCGCAAAGAACTGCCCGCCGCAGATTTCCGCGCCGGGCAGGGAGCGCAGGGCAAGGCGGAGGACGCAGGCGGGCTGACGCCCGTCAAGGACGGCAACGCGGCCCTGCGATTCCTGGAACGCTGAACGTTTCTCATGATTTTTGGGTGCTGATCTAGGCTTGCAGCCGTTTCAGATAGCTCTGAATTTTATGTTCTTTACGGAAGCCGCCGTAATAATCCGCTCCCAAGCCGCGGAATGGAACGCCCTGGGCCCCAGAGGAAGGGCAAAGGTCCCCTGCCGGGCCGCCTCCACGTCTTCGGGAGCCTGACTGGCGGGGTAACAGACCGCCCCTGTGGAGGCGACACCCACCAGATTTCCGCCGTCCGCCCGGCGCAGAGCCTTCTGTCCCAGAGAGTGTGCCTGGCAGAAGGTCTCCCAGCAGGCGCTGAGGCTGTCGTCGTCCAGCTTCAGGCCCGGGGCGTGTTCTCCCGTCCCATAGCCCATTCCTATAAAGTACTGGGGCTCGTTAAAAGTGAACCACAGGCGCACCCGGCCCCGGAACAGCTCCGCCATTTTCTCCGCGTAGGCCTCAAAGCGCCGGGCGGTCTCCGGGTTCTGCCAGCCGCCCTGCCGCTGCAATGCCTGGGGAAGGTCCCAATGGAACAAAGTCACCCAGGGCTGGATTCCCTCCTCTGGATCAAGCTCCTTCTTCGCTATATAGATAAACGCAATTTGCCAGTTCCCCCAGGCGGGCGAGAGCCAGCCTGGGGGAATCATTGACGCGGCAGAGTATATCACACCGTCTGTGGGCGGTCAAGCGCCCCTATGGTCAAAACTCCAGGTTCTTTCCGTCCTGGCCGAAGACATGGCACACGTTGCCGCTGAAGGTCAGGTTCATCTGGTCCCCGGCGCGGAAGGAGTCGATGTGGGTTCCCGTGGCGTCCATGGTGGGCACAATCACTACCACGTCCCGGCCCTCGGCATTGGCGTGGAAATGGACCTCGCTGCCCATCATTTCCGAAACCTCCACCTTGGCGGCAAGGGTGTTGCCGGGCTGCTTGGCCAGCACCATGTGGCTGGGCCGGACGCCCAGGGTAATGGCCTGGGCGGATACCTTTTTCGCCGCCAGGTTCTTCTGCTTGTCGCCGGACAGCTCCACCTTGCAGCCGCCTACGCTGACGAAGTATTTGCCGCCCTCGCAGAGGAGCTTGGCGTCGAAGAAGTTCATCTGGGGCATGCCGATGAAGCCCGCCACAAACAGGTTCGCCGGATGGTCGAAGACCTCCTGGGGGGTGCCGATCTGCTGGATGAAGCCGTCCTTCATGATGACGATCCGGTCGCCCAGGGTCATGGCCTCCGTTTGGTCGTGGGTGACATAGATAAAGGTCGTATTGATTTTCTGGCGCAGCTTGATGATCTCGGCGCGCATCTGGTTGCGGAGCTTGGCGTCCAGGTTGGAGAGGGGCTCGTCCATGAGAAGCACCTTGGGCTCCCGGACGATGGCCCGGCCAATGGCCACCCGCTGGCGCTGGCCGCCGGAGAGGGCCTTGGGCTTGCGGTCCAGGTACTGGGTGATGTCCAGGGTCTCCGCCGCCTCCTTGACCCGGCGGTCAATCTCCCCCTTGTCCACCTTCCGCAGCTTCAGGGGAAAAGCCATGTTCTCGTAAACCGTCATATGGGGATAGAGGGCATAGCTCTGGAACACCATGGCGATGTCCCGGTTTTTCGGCTCCACATCGTTCATCAGCTTCCCGTCGATGTACAGCTCGCCGCCGGAGATCTCCTCCAGGCCGGCCACCATCCGCAGCGTGGTGGACTTACCGCAGCCGGAGGGGCCGACAAGGACGATGAACTCCTTGTCCTTAATGTCCAGATTGAACTCCTGGACGGCAATGACACCCTCGGCGGTCACCTGGAGGTTGACTTTCTTCTCGGTGTCTCCGGCCTTCTTCTTGCCTTTTTTCTGTCCGCCGCTGTGGGGATAGATTTTGGTGATGCCCTTCAAATTCAAACTTGCCATAACTCTCGGCCCTGGCGAAGAGGCCTCCGCCACCTTCACCTCGCCCCGGTCAAGGGGCTTTACGACAGGTCTCCACACTGCCGCACCGCGAGCCGCCGCGGTCTTCCTCCTTTTTCAGGCGCCGGCCGCTGTAAGCGTGGAGCAGCGGGCCGGCCCTTTTTTATTTGCATAGCCTCTCGGGGAATGGAGTCACGATGCTCAGCGGAAGGGGTTCTCCGTGGGATAAGGCAGGCTCTTGGGCTGGTTGTAGGCGATATCCTGAATCCCAAGGAACTTGAACACCTCGAACAGCGCCTTGCCGTAGTGCCCGAAGGCCACGGCCCCGTGGTGGGGATAGCGCTTCTGGATGAGCACATGGCGGTAGAACCGGCCCATCTCGGGAATAGCGAACACGCCGATGCCGCCGAAGCTGCCCGTGGCCACCGGCAGCACCTCGCCCTGGGCGATGTAGGACCGGAGATTCCCGTCACTGTCGCACTGGAGGCGGTAGAAGGTGATATCGCTGGCGGCGATGTCGCCCTCCAGGGTGCCCCGGGTGAAGTCGGGTTCGCCGCCGTTTTCCAGCAGGCGGTTCTGGATGAGCTGATACTTGACAGCCCGGTCCGCGCACAGCTTGCAGGCGGGGGTGTTGCCGCAGTGGAAGCCCATGAAGGTATCCGTCAGCTGATAGTCAAACTTACCCTTGATCTGCTCCGCCCACAACTGGGCGGGGACGGAGTTGTTGATGTCCAGCAGAGTCACCGTGTCCCCGGAAACGCACATGCCGATGTACTCACTGAGCGCGCCGTAGATGTCCACCTCACAGGCAACCGGGATGCCCCGGCTCACCAGGCGGGAGTTCACATAGCAGGGCTCAAAGCCGAACTGGCTGGGAAACGCGGGCCAGCACTTGTCCGCGAAGGCCACGTACTTCCGGGCCCCCTTGTGCTTCTCCGCCCAGTCCAGCAGCGTCAGCTCGAACTGGGCCATCCGCTCGCCCAGATCGGGGTAGTAACGCCCTTCGCCCATCTCGGCGGCCATTTCCGCGCAGACCGCCGGGATGCGGGGATCACCGGCGTGCTCCCGGTAGCTCACCAGCAGGTCCAGCTCGGAGTTCTCCTCCACCTCTACGCCCAGCTCATACAGGCCCTTGATGGGGGCGTTGCAGGCAAAGAAATCCTGAGGCCGGGGGCCGAAGGTGATGATTTTCAGATTGCGCACGCCGATAACGGCCCGGGCGATGGGGACAAATTCGGCGATCATTCCGGCGAGATCCTCCGCCGTGCCCACGGGGTACTCGGGAATATAGCCCTTGAGATGCCGCATCCCCAGGTTATAGGAGCAGTTCAGCATTCCGCAGTAGGCGTCGCCCCGTCCGTTGATCAGGTCCCCGTCCCCCTCGGCGGCGGCCACAAACATGCAGGGGCCGTCAAAATTCCGGGCAATCAGCGTCTCCGGCGTCTCGGGGCCGAAGTTGCCCAGGAACACCACCAGGGCGTTGCAGCCATGGGCTTTCACGTCCTCCACGGCTTTCAGCATTCCCTGCTCGTTTTCCACCGTGACAGGGCACTCGTACAGCCCACCGGAACAGGCGGCCTTGACGGCGGCCCGGCGCTTCTCGCTCAGGGCGACGGGAAAGCAGTCCCGGGAGACGGCGACGAGGCCCAGCTTTACCTCGGGAATATTGGTCAATTGCATAGAATCTTCCTCCTTTTCAAAGATCGTTTTTGATATCAATGTTCTCACCTATCAGGCCCACCCAGGCCCCCTGTCCGGCCTCGCCGGAGTCCGGGTGCGCCAGCAGCCATTTATTTTTCGCCCACAGGCGGTCATCCTCCGCGTTCAGCGGCGTGAGGACGGGCCTGGCCTCATTGGTGCCCCTGGGCAGCGCCACCGCCACCCGGAAGCCCTTTGCCCCATCCACATGGCAGGGGGCGTAGTGCAGCGTCGTGGCGTAGACCTCCACCACCGCCCCGGCGGGGACCCGGAAGGCCCGGACACAGGCGGTATCCAGCCGGCCGTCCACCATTTCCTCCTGTTTCGCCAGCAGGAGAATGAAGTCCGACGATCCGATGTTGACCTCGCTGTCCCGGTGGTACTCCAGGCAGTTGAGCTTGGTATTGCGGCCCCAGCACATGCCGATTTGTACCGGCATCCCGCCGTAGGCGTGGTCCTGGAGCCGCCGGAAGATATCGCAGCCTTCCAAGGCGGCGATGGACGGCTCATAGGCCGTGCCCTCCTTCGGCAGGGGGATGGCCTCCATGGCCCAGAGCAGCTTTTCCGTGTCATAGCCGGTGAGCACCTGGCCGTAGGCCCGGAAGGCGGGGCTGTAAACAGATTCAATCTTCATGGGGTTCCTCCTTTAAAGAAGCTGGGGGAACAGCGCCTTGCAGGCGGGGTATATTTTTTGGAACTGCCGGTACCGCTCCTCATAGAGGGCGGTCAGCTTCGCCTCCGGCTCCACGGTGCCGGCAACGCGCACCAGGGCGTCCGCCGCCGCCTGGACGGAGGGGAACCGCCCCGCCGCTACCATAGCCAGCATGGCCCCGCCGTAGCCGGGTCCCTGCTCTGTGGCCACGATGTCCAGGGGGATGCCCAGGACATTGGCCATGATGGTCCGCCAGAGCCCGGACTTGCTGCCCCCGCCGCAGATGTTGGAGCGGGGAATCTCCACGCCCAGGCTCCGGGCCACCTCAAAGCTGTCCCGAATGGCGAAGGCCACGCCCTCCAGCACTGCCTGGAGCAGGTCCGCCCGGGTGGTGTCCATGGTCATGCCAATCAAGCAGCCCCGGGCGCCGGTGTCGTTGATAGGGCTTCGCTCCCCCATGAGGTAGGGGAGGAAAAACACGCGGTTCCGCCCCAGCTTCTCCGGGGTAATCGCCGCCTGTTCCCCGGCGTAGTCCGGGGTCTTTAAAATATCCTCCATCCACCACTTGTTGCAGCTGGCGGCGGAGAGCATGCAGCCCATGAGGTGGTATCCGCCGTCGGCGTGGGCGAAGGAGTGAAGGGCGTTGTTGGGGTCCACGCCGAAGGTTTTGCTGGAGATAAAGATGGTCCCGGAGGTGCCCAGGCTGATGTTGCAGCCCCCGTCCCCCACGGTGCCCGTGCCCACGGCGGCGGCGGCGTTGTCCCCCGCCCCGGCGCAGACCACCGTCGTTTCCGCCAGGCCCAGGGCCCTCGCCATGTCCGGCTTGAGGGTGCCCACGGCCTCATAGCTCTCGAAGGCCTTCGCCATCTGGGACTCCCGCAGGCCGCACAGCTCCAGCATCTCCGGGCTCCAGCGCTTGTGCTCCACGTCGAAGAGGAGCATCCCCGAGGCGTCGGAGACATCGGTGCAGTGAACTCCGGTGAGGCAGTAGTTAATGTAGTCCTTGGGCAGCATCACCTTGTCGATTCTGGCGAACAGCTCCGGCTCGTTCTTCCGCATCCAGAGGAGCTTAGGGGCCGTGAAACCCGCGAAGGCGATGTTGGCGGTATACCGGCTGATTTTTTCCCGGCCCACGATCTTGTTGAGGTAGTCCACCTCCTGAGCGGTGCGGCCGTCGTTCCAGAGAATGGCGGGGCGGAGGACCCGGTCCTCCTCGTCCAGGGCCACCAGCCCGTGCATCTGCCCGCCGCAGCCGATGGCCGCAATCCGGGTCTTATCGCAGTCCGCCGTCAACTCCCGGATGCCAGTCACCACCGCTTCCAGCCAGTCCGCCGGGTTCTGCTCGGACCAGCCAGGCTTGGGAAAAGACAGCGGGTATTCCCGGGAGACGATGTTTTGGATTTGTCCCTCCTCGTCCATCAGCAGCAGCTTCACGGCGGAGGTGCCCAGGTCGATTCCAATATACAGCATGTCGTTTCTCCTTATGTCCGGCGGATAGAAGTGCTGACTGCGGTCTTTCCCGTCAGCCGGGCGGTGCGGGCGTCCGGCTGGCCCAGGCCCGCGTACAGGGTCCAAGCCCCGCTGCCGGGAATCCGCTCTCCGGCGGCGTTGACCACGGTGAAGGCCGAGGGCTCTATGGGAATGTCCACTGTCCTCGTCTCCCCCGCCCCCAGCTCAATCCGCCGGAAGCCGCAGAGGATGGGATTGGGCGGCGCGTCGGGGGACGCCTCGTCCTTCAAATAGAGCTGCACCACCTCCTGGGCGGCCCGCCCGCCCCGGTTCTCCACTGTGACCCGGGCGGAGTCCTCTCCGGCGGTGACGGCGGTGACCGCCGCGTTGCCGTAGGTCAGGCCATAGCCGAAGGGATACAGGGGCTCGCCCCGGTAGTAGCGGTAGGTCCGGTTGGTCATGGCGTAGTCGGTAAAGGCGGGCAGCTCCTCCAGGGCCCCGTCCCGGTAGAAGGTCACGGGCAGCTTGCCGGAGGGAGACGCTTTGCCGAAAATCAGGTCCGCAATGGCCCGCCCTCCTCCGGCGCCGGGATACCAGCCCAGGAGAATGGCGTCCGCTTGGGTCTCGGCCTCGCTGAGGTCGATGGCGCTTCCCGCCAAAAGGACCACCAGCGTGGGCTTCCCCGCCGCCAGCACATGCCGCAGCAGCATCCGCTGGGGCGAGGGCAGGAGAAGATCCTCCTTGTCACCGGAACCGGCGGCGTTGCCCTCGTCGGGCTGTTCGCCCTCCAGAGTCTCGTCCAGGCCCAGGACCAGGACCACCACGTCGCTGTGCTTCACCACCGCCATGGCCTCCGCCATGCGGTCGCTGGCCTGGGCCAGGGGCTCCACCCGGTCCCGCCAGAGGTGGCAGCCTTCCGCGTACAGCACCCGGCCATGGCCCTCCATGGCGTCCTGGATGCCCTCCAAGACGGTGACATAGCGGGAGGCGGTGCCGTGGTAGTTCCCCACCAGAGCCGCCCGGCTGTTGGCGTTGGGGCCGATGACCCCGACGGTGCCCACGGTCTCCGGGTTCAGGGGCAAAAGCCCGCTGTTTTTCAGCAGCACGCAGGACTCCAGGGCAGCCTTGTGGGCCAGGGCCAAATGCTCCGGGCACTCCACCGCCTCATAGGGGATGGAGTCGTACTCGCTCCCCTCCCCCAGGACGCCCAGGAGATACCGGGTGGTAAAGAGCCGTTCGGCGGCAATTGTAATATCCTCCTCGGAGATCAGCCCTTCCCGCAGGGCCAGGAGCAAACAGCGGTAGCAGTCGCCGCAGTTCAGGTCACAGCCGTTTTTCAGCGCCAGGGCCACGGACTGGGCGGTGTTCTCCGTGACCATGTGCCCGGTGTGGAAATCCCGGATGGCCCAGCAGTCGGAGACCACATGGCCCTGGAAGCCCCAGCGGCCCCGGAGGATGTCTTTCAGCAGCGTCTCGCTGCCGCAGCAGGGCTCGCCGTTGGTACGGTTGTAGGCCCCCATGACGGCCTCCACCCCCGCGTCCTTGACGCAGGCCTCGAAGGCGGGGAGGTAGGTCTCCTCCATGTCCTTGGGGGAGACCACGGCGTTAAACTTGTGCCGCAGGCTCTCCGGCCCGCTGTGGACGGCGAAATGCTTGGCGCAGGCGGCGGCTTTCATAGTCTCGCCGCTGCCCTGGAGGCCCCGGACGTAGGCTTTGCCCAGTTGGGCGGTGAGGAAGGGGTCCTCGCCGTAAGTCTCGTGCCCCCGGCCCCAGCGGGGGTCCCGGAAGATGTTGACGTTGGGGGACCAGAAGGTCAGCCCCTTGTAAATGTCCCGGTCGTCCTGGGCGGAGAGGGCGTTGTACTTGGCCCGGCCCTCGGTGGCGGCTGCGTCCCCCAGCTTTTCCAAAAGCTCCTCGTCAAACATGGCCGCCAGGCCGATGGCCTGGGGAAAGCTGGTGGCGGTGCCCGCCCGGGCCACGCCGTGAAGGGCCTCGTTCCACCAGTTGTAGGCGGGGACCCCCAGGCGGGGAATAGGCGGCGCGCTATAGCTCAGCTGGCCGGCCTTTTCCTCCAGGCTCATCTGCGCCACCAGAGCCTCGGCCCGCCGACGCGCGGTTTCTCGATCCATAAGCAATTCTCCTTTGGGTTCAGTTTGGTTCTCCGTCCTCCGCCGGGAGCACCCGGCGGAAGATTCTCCACAGCACCCGGGAGGCCAGCCACGCCGGGCCGGAGGCCCCCGCGATGAAATACACAAAGCCCAGCATCCGCATGATCACCGGGGGCAGAAACAGCGGGACGGCGACGGGCAAAAGGGCGATCAGCCACAGCAGCAGCGTCCGCCCCGGGGAGCAGAAAGCCAGGGCAAAGGCGTTCTTCACCTGCCCTTTCCAGGTGTTCTGGAACCTGGCCTGGAGGGGGAACACATAGCACAGCAGGGTCAGGGCAATCACCGCCACGATGGTGGCGACGGTCAGGAACAGCACCCGGAGGGCCCCCTCCTGCCGGAGGGCAAAAAAGGCGTCCCCCGCCGCCACAGCCCCCAGGGCCAGCACCAGCAGGCCCAGGGCCGCGCCCCGCTTGAAGTTGGCCCGGAAGGCGTCCAGGAAGCCCCGCAGGGTGCGGACCTCCTCCCCCCGGGCCAGCTTCAAGGTGACATAGTACAGCGCGCACAGGGCGGGCCCGGCGGTAACCACCGGCAGGGCGCAGAGGACGCAGAGCCAGTTGAGGACGATCAGGTCCCCCAGGGTGCGGAGGACCTGGCCCAGGGAGGCCCGGAGGGGGCTTCCCTCCTCCGGCCCGGCCTTACGCGTGTCCGCCATAGGCTCAGCCCTTCACGCCGCCCAGGGCCACGCCGGCAATGATGTACTTGGACAGGGCGAAGTACACGATGAACAGGGGCAGGATTGTCAGGGTCAGGCCCAAATAGATCGCGCCGTGCTCCGTCTTATAAATATCGCCCCGAAGGAGGCCCACCATAATCGGCATGGTGTATTTACTGTTGTCCGTCAGCAGGATGGTGGGCAGGAAGAGGCTGTTCCAGCTGGAGACGAAGCAGAAGATGGCCTGGGTGGCCATGGCCGGCTTCATGATGGGCAGCGCGATGCGGTTGAAGGTGTTGAATTCCCCGGAGCCGTCGATCCGGGCCGAGTCCAGCAGCTCCAGAGGCAAAGAGGACAGCATGAACTGCCGCATGAAGAACACCGTGGCCGGAGCGGCAATGGAGGGGAGGATCAGCGCCAGGAAGTTGTTGGTCATGTGGATCTGGTACATGAACTGGTAGAAGCCGATGCTGGTGACCTGGGCGGGGATCATCATCACGCACATGATGACGGTGAAAAAGGTCTTGCGCCCCTTCCACTGGTAGGCTACCAGGGCATAGGCAGTGAGGGCGGAGAAATACACCGTGCAGGCCGTGGAGCCCACGGAAATGATCATGGAGTTTATGAAGCCCCGGATGGGATTGAAGGTCTTGCCCAGCAGCACGCTCAGGTTGCTCATCAGGTAGGTGGAGGGCACCAGGGAAATGGCGTGCTGCTGAATCTCATAGGTGCTGCGGGTGGAGTTGATCAGCATGATGATAAAGGGCATCAGGCTGAGGATGGTCAGCAGGACGCACACGGTATAGGCCACGATCTTGAAGGCCCTTCCGTTGGAGTGCTTCGCGTGTTTCATATCCGGTTACCTCCCCTCGTCCTTGTCCCGCATCAGCAGGAAAATCACGCCGGAAAACACCGCGATGATGAGGAACATAATCATGCTGGCCGCGGCGGCCCGGTTGTAGAGATAGCTCCCGCTGAACGCCTGGTTGTAAATAAACACGCTGGTGGTCAGGGTCGCGTTGTCCGGCCCGCCCAGCAGGAACAGCTTGGGAATGTCGTACATGTTCAGTCCGCCGATCATGCTGGTGATCAGGGTGTAGAGCAGGATGGTTTTCAGGTTGGGAATGGTGATCTGGAAGAACAGCTGCACGTCGTTGGCCCCGTCGATCTCCGCCGCCTCGTAAATCTCGGGGCTGATGCCCAGGACGCCGGAGATCAGGATAATCATGGTGTAGCCGTACCACATCCAGAACTGGATAAAGGCCACGATGAGCTGGGCCGCCGTCGCATTGATGGAGAAGTTGAAGGGCGTGCTCAGTACTCCCGTGGTCACAAGAAGATCGTTTACCGGGCCGGTGGGATAGCCGAAGAGGGCGTTGAACAAAATGGCCACGGAGGCCGCCGTGATGATGTTGGGCATATAGAAAACGACCTTGAAGAAGCCCTGTCCGGCCAGCTTGTGGCGGTGGCTGGTGAACCAGGCCGTCAGCAGCAGGGCCAAGGTAATCTGGGGGATAAAGTTCATAATCCAGAGCTTCACGGTGTTGCCCAGGGATTTAATAAAAGAGGGGTTCTGAAGGACGCTGACAAAGTTCTTGAACGGCTCGTCCGTCAGGAAGTGCCAGGTCGTGTTTCCCAGGCCCTTGCAGTCCGTGAAGCCCAGGAGGGCGGTGTAAATGGTGGGATACAGGGAGAAGACGCAGAAGGCCACGATGAAGGGCAGGCTGAACAAATAGCCGTACCTCGCGTAGCTGAAGCCTTTTCGCTGCTTCATGAAATCTCAGCTCCTTGAAATCAGATTGGCCGGGCATGGCCGGAGAGGAAGAACGGAGCGAAAGGGGCCCGTTCCGGGCCCCTTTCGCCTGGAAGCAGTCTCTCATCATCTCGGAGCCCTCTCCGAGATGGTCTGGGCCACCGGCCCAGAAATCGGCTTAGCCCAGATCCACCGTCACGTCCAGGTTGTCGGCCACGTCCTGCTTGAAGTCCTTGATGGCCTGATCCCGGGTCTTGGTGCCGGAGGTATACTGCCGGACCTGATCCCGCCACTTGGTGTTGATGGTTTCATCGTACTGGGTCAGGCATTTTCCGTTGGCGTACTGGTTGGCGGGGACAAAGGCGTCGAACATGTTCTGTCCGCCCAGGAAATCCAAGGAGCCGTCGCTCATCTCCATGACCGTGCCGGAGGCCACGCAGTCCTTGGTGCCGCCCTCGCCGTTCAGCGTTCCGTTGGCCCACATGTACTGGAGGCCGGTCTCGGAGCAGTCCAGGGTGATCCAGCGGATAATTTCGCCCACGGCCTCTTTGTTGGCGGAGTTGTTGCTGGCCATCAGCCAGGTGCCGCCCCAGAAGAAGCCCACGGGAGGCGCGCAGACCGCCCAGTCGCCATAGGTTCCCTCGCCCACGGCGGAGCCGCCGCAGTTGGGGGCGATGGTGTAGTTGATGAGCCAGGCGGGGCCGAAGAAGCCGAAGATGCCCTTGTCCCCTTCGCCCTTCATGTCGGCGAACCAGGCGTCCTGCCAGTCCTGGGTGTCATTGTGGTAGTTGTTGTCCTTGAGCTCCTTGGACAGGTCCAGGAACGCCTCCCGTTTGGGGTCGATGTTCAGCTTGCCGTCCACAATCCAGCCCTGCTCAGAGCTGTTTTCCACGGCGTGCCACAGGTCGCCGTCGCCGGAGATGATGCCGTAGCCCTTGCCCTTGAGGGTCTCGGCGGCCTCGTAGAATTTATCCCAGCCATTGGAGCCCGCGCCGATAGCCGCTCCGATGGTGTCGGGATCGTCGGTACCGAAGACCTCCTTGGCGATGGAGCGGCGGTAGATGAACGCGCCGCCGGTGGCCTGATAGCCCAGGCCCACCACCTTGCCGTCGTCGGGCCGGGTGCCGATGTCCACGGAGTACTGGGCGATGTCGGCGGCCTGGATATCCCCGGCTACGTCAATGCCCAGGTCCTCATAGGGGGCGGCATAGTGGGCGGCGTCGCCCTGGGTGTACTTCATGACGAACGCGGCCTCGGCGCAGTACATATCCGGGGCGTCGGAGCCGCCGCCGGCCAGGGCCTGGTCCAGGGCGGGCTGGTAGGCGCCGTCGGTGGTGGCGATGATGGTGGTTTTGACCTCATACTTTTCGGCAAAGTCCGGGTTATTGGCCAGGAACTTGTCGACCATCTTGGGCACCTCGTCGGTGAAGGCCCAGAGGTTCAGCACGGTCTTGCCGCTGTCGGAGCTCCCGCCGGAGCCGTCGTCACCAGAGCCGGAACCGGAGCCGGAACCGGAGCCGCCGCCGCAGGCGGCCAGGGAGAGCAGCATCACGGCTGCCAGAAGGAGCGCAAAGACTTTCTTTTTCATGTACCTTTTCCTCCAATCAAAAATTTTGGTATGTTAGGCGATTAAATTTACTAACTTAGGTTAAAAAAATTTACCGCCCGACCTTGTTCTTTAGTGTAATAGATGCTTGGCAAAATGTCAACAGAAACCATAGCGGTCCGCCAATTTTTGTGCAGAGCGCCTTGAAGGTGACCATCATTTTGTAAGAGATGATAGTTTTTCCTGGCTCCGCCACCGGGGGCCTCTTTGGTTTGGCAATAAGATAACCTATCTATCCCCGTGTTGAAATTGAAATTAGGCTGTGTTATAATCGAACCAAGTCAACAAGGAGGGGCAACTATGGAGAAGGCGGCTGCCCAGAGAACGAAGGAGCGCGGAGGCGAACCGGTCCCCGCGCTGCCCTCGAATTTAAAGATACAAAACCGAAAAATGGTGCTCTCCTGCTTCCGGGACAACCGGCCCCACTCGGTGGCGGACGTGGTGGCCCGCACTGGCATCAGCAAACTGACGGTGATGAAGGCCATCCAGTTTTTTTGCGGAAAGGGGATTCTGGCCAGCTCCGGCAAAGGGGATTCCACGGAGCTGGGGGGGAAGAAGCCGGAGTACTTCCGCTTTTCCTGCGGGAAGTACCTGCTGACTATCCGCATGTGGCCGGAGGACCTGGGCCTGACGCTGTTCGACATGCGCATGAACAAGGTAGACAGCTCCCATCTGGCCTGGATCATCCCGGACACGCCCGAGGAGGCGTTCCGCATCATTGAGAACAGCGCCCTGGCGCTGCTGGCCCGGGCCGGGGTCGACCGGGAGGAGCTGTATGGCGTCAGCCTGTCCTCCTCCGGCATCGTGGACTATGACCATCTGACGCTGAAATACAGCGTCCACACGCCCAACTGGGGGGCGAACGTTCCAATTGGCGATTATCTCCGGGGCATCTTCGGTCCCGGCCCGGCGCTGTCCGAGGAGAACGCCGGAAAATCCATCAGCCGGGCCATACTCAACGAGCAGGAGGACCCAAACCGGTCCATTCTGGTCCTGTTCACCTCCTGGGGGCTCTCCGGGGCGCTGATTCAGGATGGGCGCATTCTGAACGGGCGGAACTCCCTGGTGGGCGAGATCGGCCATATGATCCTGGACCAGAACGACCCGGAGCTTTGCAGCTGCGGCAGCCGGGGCTGCGCAGAACGGCTGGTGTCCGTTGCCCGGGTGCGGAAGATGATCGCCGGGGACCCGCCGCCGGAGGACTCTCCCCTGTCCCGCCTTCCGGCGGAGGCGGTGGAGCTGCGGCACCTCTTCGCCTCCTCCCGGCAGGAGGACGCCTACGCCCGGAAATACGTGGCCTATATGGCGGATCGGTTTGCCGCCCTTTTGCGGAACGTGTCCCTGGTATTCAGCCCGGAGAAGGTGGTCTTCGTGGGGGACTACGCCGTGGCGGACGAGTTTTTTGACCAGAGGATACGCCAGCAGCTCTCCTCGTTCCGCTATCTGTCCCTGAGCCAGCCCATGGAAATTGCCTACAACACCCGGTCCCTGACGGACTTGGACGCTTTGGGCGGCGCGGCGGCGCTCATCGACCACTATCTCTCCCGGCCGGAGCTGTATGAGGAAGCGCTCTGACAGCAAAATCCGGCCATGGTCTTTTCTTTGTTTGTACCAGCGCACACGCTGCTCTGAGGATAGGGCTGATTTATGGCCTTGAAAATCTCCATTACCTGTTTCAGACCTGTCATTCTCGTGACAATTTCTGCTTGTTTGGTACGGCTGAGCACTCCTTGACCACATATTTGCCCACAGACAGAGAACTGCGGCCCACCGGGTGTCTCGGCGGGCCGCAGTTCTCAGCTTGCTCTATTCTCTGTCCTCAGCCGCTCCTTTTCAGCAGCCATTTCCGCTCACATCTCAGTTGTCATCGCCAGTGATAAAATGTAAAAAAACGCCGAGGAAAAAATGTAGTTTTGTGGC
>Ga0137309_100530_pt1 | contig 28719 bp, 37 predicted proteins | sample NAcewiD2O_June_FD_97179 | JGI IMG/M metagenome (GOLD analysis project Ga0137309, IMG submission 97179) | Mouse cecal microbial communities from Vienna, Austria - N-Acetylneuraminic amended D2O_June | ecosystem: Host-associated > Mammals > Digestive system > Large intestine > Cecum | place... | reverse complement strand
CGCTCTGCGCCTTTGGCTGCGTGGTCACCGCCTTTCAGGTTCCCGTTTCAACCGGCCCCTTGGTGCTGGCAGGCTTGGCTTGCAGCGGGTTCTGGCTCTGGCGGCACACAGACTCCAGCCGCCGGCTGTGGCTGGCCTCGCTGCTGGGCTGGGCCATCTGGCTGCTGTTTCTGTTCTTTTTGTGGGAGGACGTCCTCCGGGGGGCGTTGCGGATCATAAACCTGATGCTGCGGGCCTACAGCGGGCGGCTGAACTACGAGCTCCCCACCCTGACCCTGCCCGGCCTGCGGCGCACCTACCACAGCGAGGAGGAGTGCACGGCCTTTCTGGGGGTTTTGCTTTTCCCCTTTGCCTGGTGGTTAAGCCGCATGCTGGTCAAGCGCAAAAGCCCCTTGGGCGCTTTCTGCCTAACAGCGGTCTTTCTGCTGCTGCCCATGGGTTTCTCCATTCTGCCCGCCGGCTGGGCCTATGGCGGCCTGCTGCTCTTCTGGTGCAGCCTGCTGCTCACCGCCCTGCCCCTCACCGGCCGGAAATCCGCTGTGCTGCGCCGGGGGCGCTTCCAGGCCGGCGGACCTGCGGGAGGCGCCCTGCTTCTGGTTCCTCTGGCGGCGCTTTTCAGCCTGCTGGTTGTCTATTGGGCATCCCCGCCGGAGTCCTATTCCCGGCCCGATCTGGTCAACCAGCTGCGCCAGGGAGTAACGGAGGGATTCGGCCTTTCCTTCGCCCTGCAAGGGGGCCAGGGCAACGGCAACAACCGGGTGGACCTAAACCGTATGGGCAGCCGCAGCTATTCCGGCAAAACCATGCTGCGCGTTAAATTTGACTGGGACCAGCAATCAGGCACCCAGAAGGAGTATTTAAAAAGCTTTGTGGGCAGCGTGTACACAGGCTCCAGCTGGGAGCGCCTGGACCCGCAGGCCAGCGCGGCCCTGGAAGCAACCGGCCTGCAGGCTCAAACCCTGCCCGCCCGCTACCGCCGGGAGATGTATGTGAAAAGCATCGACCAACAGGGAGGCTACCAGCTTTCGGTGGAAAACCTGGGGGCCAACCCCCGGTGCGTATACATTCCCTACGGCTTGGAGACAGATTCCCCCCTCTCCCCCTACGGGGCGGAGCTGGTGGGAGACAGCTTTGCCAAATCCACCAATCTCTTCACCGGAACCAAAAGCTACCAGCTGCGCAGCGCGGACATGCCTTGGGGCTGGCGCTATTTTGACCGGGCCAGCCGCTATTTGGGCGAATGGCTTGAGGCCCCTTTCCTGGATGTGCTCCTGAGCGGGGGCGAATTCTGGATCGGTGATCCGAAAAACGAAACCGACCCGGACGTACAGAACTGGAACCTCCGGCAGGAGCGCTTTGCCCGGCAAATGCTGGGGGATAAGCAGTTTGAAAACTTGGGGCTGGACTCCGCAACCTACCTTGCGGGGCAAGAATGCAGTCAAAAGCTGGTGGATGATATGCTTCTCCAGGCACAGGCCTGGGCGCTTCCGGGAGAACAGGAGCTGTGGAAAGCCCCCGGCTGGTTTAAGGAGCTTTTCGAGCCAGAGCACGCCCAGTTGATGACAGAGGTGGAGGATTACACGCAGCTTGCCTATCAATATTACACCCAGGTACCCGAAGAGCTGGCGGAATTTTTGGACCGGTACCGGGAGGCATTTTCCCTCAAGCCCGTTCTTTCCTCCGGTTCTTTGGAGTTCAATGGGGTCACGATACCTGTTTCCCTGGACCTAGAGCTGCGGGAGCATCCCCTGGCCTTTGCCGGGCGGGTGGCCATGGTCTTTCAGCAGTACTACACCTACACCCTGGACCCGCCCCAGCCGGGAACGGGAACGGACTTTGTGGAGTTTTTCCTGGACAGTTCCCACCAGGGCTACTGCGTGCATTTTGCCACCGCGGCGGTGATGCTGCTGCGGTCCGCGGGCTACCCGGCCCGGTACGCGGAGGGCTATGTGGTTCCCTCCGGCGAGACAGGCTGGGTCGAGGTGCCAGACTATAACGCCCACGCTTGGGTGGAAGTCTACTGCGCCGGGTCCGGCTGGGTGCCCTTGGAGGTGACGCCTCCTTCCCCAGACGCCCCGGCCGTGTATGCCAACGCCCGTGTGCCGGAATTTACAGACGCTGCCCTAACTCCCGCCCCCCGGCCAGATGGGCCCATGCCCACCCTGGCTCCCCGTTCCACCACTCCCCGGCAGACGGCAGCCCCCGCCAGGGCCTCCGCCGCGCCCCGGGCAACCGTAGAGCCCCAGGCCACCGCCCCTTCCGGAGGAAGCGCCGCCGGAAAACGGGAAACGCCGCCCTGGGTCCTGCCCCTGGCGCTGTCCCTGCTGGGGGCGCTGGCCGCTCTGCTGCTCAACCGCCAGCTGCGGCGCTGGGCCCGGCGAAAGGCGCTCAGCCAGCAAGACCGGAATCAGGCGGCACTGAGCGCCTATGCTTACCTGTTAAAGCTGTACCAGTGGCAGGCCCTGTGCGGCCAACAGGATGAGCCTCCCGCCCGGTGGCTGGAGCTGGCGGAGAAAGCCCGGTTCGGCCCGGGGACCCTGGCCCAGGAGGAACTGGACGAGCTGCTGGAGGCGGCCCAGGGCCTGGCGCGGCTCTTACGCCAGCAGCTGCCAAAGCTCAGCCTGATCCGCTGTTGGCTGGCGGGGCTGGTTTAAGCAGTACAGAATATGCTCGCCTGCCATCTCCTTGCCCTACCCCTGTAAGATAGACTCTGCGCGGCCTCTCCGCTCTGGCGGTGGGGCCGCTTTTTGCCGCTCCAGGCCATTCCTCTCAACTCTCTCGCCAGGCGTCCTCTTCGGGCCCGGCCAGTTTCACCACATTTCCCCGGGGAGCTCCCAGCTTCTCCGTCAGAACGCCGATTTTTGAATTTTTCGAGAAAACATCTTTCATTTTTCTGCCCGTCCGCTATAATAGGGGAAGCTTTTCCAAAAGCCAATCACTCCCCTTCCACCGGGGACCGCCGCTTTCGCGGCAAGGAGGATTTCTCTATGTTCCAGTTAAGATGGGTGTGGGCGCGGCTGAAGGGCAGCCATAAGCGCTATATCTTCGCCCTCTTCTCCACCGCCCTGCTGGCCGTGCTGGCTCTGGGCAACTCCCTAATCACCGCCAACATCATGGACACTGTCTTCTACCCGCTGCAAGAGTCCGGCGTGGTAGACCCCCAAGCCGCCCGGCATCTGGGGATTATGGTGGCGGTGCTGGTGGGCTTTACCCTGTTCCGCACCGGCTTCGGCTACCTTTCCAACATGACCTTCGAGCACATTTCCCAAAAGCTCATCTATGAGCTGCGCCGGGACCTGTACCAGAACATGCAGGAGCAGGACCAGGCTTTCTACAGCACCTACCGGACCGGCGACCTGATGACCCGCCTTACCGGCGACATGGACATGATCCGCCACGCGGTGTGCTTTGTGCTGCGGCAGCTCATCCACTGCATTGTGCTGTTCAGCACCACGGCCATCGCCTTTTTGGCCACCGACTGGCTTTTCGCCCTGTGCATGCTGGCCGTTACCCCCCTGATCTTTTTGTTCACCTTCCTCTTCTCCCGGCGGGTCCACCCCCTTTATGTGGAGCTGCGGGAGAAGCTCTCCCGGCTGAACACCGCCGCCCAGGAGAACATCTCCGGCAATCGGGTGGTAAAGGCCTTTGCCCGGGAGGAGTACGAGAAGGAGCAGTTCGACCAGAAGAACCAGGCCTATAAGGAGGCCAACAAAACCGCCTCCCTGCTGTGGCTCAAGTTCAGCCCCTACATCGACACCCTCTCCCAGTCCCTGTCCATTGCCGTGCTGCTGGTGGGCGGCATTTTCCTCATCAACGGCCGCATTACCATTGGCACCTTCACCATGTTCAACGGCCTCACCTGGACCCTCTCGGAGCCCATGCGCTCTCTGGGCATGCACCTTAACGACCTGCAGCGCTTCTTTGCCAGCGCCAGCAAGATCATCGAGCTGTTTTACGCCAAGTCCACTATTGTCTCCCGGCCGGACGCGATGAAGCCCCAAGGCCGGGTGCAGGGCCGGGTGCGCTTCCAAGATGTAAGCCTCAAGCTTCACGGCACCCAGGTGCTCTCCCACATCGACCTAGACATTCAGCCCGGAGAGACCGTGGCCATTATGGGCCCCACCGGCTCGGGCAAAACCTCTTTGGTCAACTTAATTCCCCGGTTTACCGACCCCACCAGCGGCCAGGTGGACCTGGACGGGACCCCTGTGCGCAAATACGACCTAAAGGCCCTGCGGTCCTCCATTGGCCTGGCCACCCAAGACGTGTTCCTCTTCTCCGACACAGTGGACGGGAACATTGCCTATGGCGACAGCTCCATGTCCGAGGAGGAGGTCAAGCGCTTTGCCACCATGGCGGACGTAACGGACTTTGCCGAAAAACTGCCTGACGGGTTCGACACGGTAATTGGCGAACGGGGCACCGGACTTTCCGGCGGGCAGAAGCAGCGCATCGCCCTGGCACGGGCCCTGGCGGTGAAACCCTCCATCTTGATTTTGGACGACACCACCAGCGCGGTGGATCTGGAGACCGAAAAGTACATCCAAGAACAGCTGGCGGGCTTGGACTTCCCCTGTACCAAAATCATTGTGGCCCAGCGCATCTCTACCACCAAGCGGGCGGATAAAATTGTGGTCCTGGAAAACGGGGCCATCACCGCCACAGGCACCCACGGGGAACTCTCCCAAAAACCCGGCTATTACCGGGAGGTCTTCCTGCTGCAAAACGGCGGGGACGAAACAGAAAGAGAGGCGATTTAAATGGCCCGCAACCGCTTCGATGTTGACGAAAACCTAGAAACACCCTTTAGTATGAAGCATCTGCTTCGGGCCGGGACCTACATTGGCCGGCACAAAACCAAGATGGTCCTCTCCCTGCTCTATTCCGCCCTCTCCGCAGCCGCCGCTTTGGTGGGGCCGCTGCTGGTCCAGCGGGGCATCAACGTCTCGGTGCCCAACCGGGACTACGGCGAGCTGGCGCTGCTCTCGGTGGGCATGCTGGCGGCCATTGTAATCTCCATTCTCTTTGCCAGGGCCCGCAGCAAATATATGATCTCCGTCGGCCAGGAAATCATATATGATATCCGCAAGGACTTGTTTGCACACCTGCAAAAATTACCCTTCCAGTTTTATGACGACCGCCCCCATGGAAAGATCCTTACCCGGGTGATTAACTACGTGAACAGCGTCTCGGACGCTCTTTCCAACGGCATCATCAACTTTGTGCTGGAGATTTTCAACCTGGTGCTCATCGCCGTGTTTATGCTTATCTGCGATGTGCGGCTGTCCCTGGTGGTTATGGCCGGTGTGCCCCTGCTGCTGGTGGTCATCTTCCTGGTAAAGCCCGCCCAGCGCCGGGCCTGGCAGAATGTCTCCAACAAAAGCTCCAACCTGAACGCCTACCTCCACGAGAGCCTGGACGGCATGAAGATTACCCAGGCCTTTACCCGCGAGGAGGAAAACGCCGGCATCTACGACCGGCTGAACCGCAACAGCTACAAGGCCTGGATGAAGGCCCAGTACACCTCCCAGCTTATCTGGGTCTCGGTAGACAACATCTCCACCTGGGTGGTGGGGGCCATGTACCTGGTGGGGCTCACCTTCCTGGGGCCCACCATGCAGATCGGCACCATCATCGCCCTCTCCTCTTACGCCTGGCGGTTTTGGCAGCCCATGCTGAGCCTTTCCAACCTGTACAACACCTTCATCAACGCCGTGGCCTACCTGGAGCGTATTTTTGAGATGCTGGACGAACCGGTCACTGTGGACGACGCCCCCGGCGCCACAGAACTGCCGCCCATCCGGGGCGGGGTGGAGTTCCGGGACGTGACCTTCTCCTACGACGGCACGGTGAACGTGCTGGAGCACTTCAACCTGAGCGTGAACCCCGGCGAGTCCATCGCCCTGGTGGGCCCCACGGGCGCTGGCAAGACCACGGTGGTGAACCTGCTCTCCCGGTTCTATAACCTGACCGGCGGCCAGGTGATGCTGGACGGCACGGACATTGCCGGGGTGACCCTCCACTCCCTGCGCAGCCAGATGGGCATTATGCTCCAGGACAGCTTCATTTTCTCCGGCAGCATAATGGACAACATCCGCTACGGCCGCTTGGACGCCACGGACGAGGAAGTGATTGCCGCCGCCAAAACCGTGTGCGCCCATGAGTTCATCAGCCAGATGGAGCGGGGCTACGACACCCAGGTGAACGAGCGGGGCTCCCGGCTCTCCCAGGGCCAGCGGCAACTGGTGGCCTTTGCCCGCACACTGCTCTCCGACCCAAAAATTTTGGTGCTGGACGAGGCCACCTCCTCCATTGACGCAAAAACCGAGAAGCTGGTTCAGCAGGGACTGCAAGCCCTGCTGAAGGGACGCACCTCCTTCATCATCGCCCACCGGCTCTCCACCATTAAAAACTGCGACCGCATTCTGTACATATCTGACAAGGGCATCGCGGAGATGGGCTCCCACCAGGAGCTGCTGGCAAAGCGCGGTAAATATTACCATCTGTATACCGCCCAGGTGGAGGATTAGAATGATATAAGATTGTATTCTTGTATTGACAAACCCAAAGAATCACCATATAATAATTCCAACGCTTAACAATTGAGGTGATAAGAAGTGAAGATTCCGAAATTGCTCTCGCTCTTGTTCGCTCTTGTATTGGTATTTTCAGCTGCTGCAATACCCGCACAAGCAGAGTCAGAAGCGGTTCCTGAAAATTCTACGTATCTAGAGCAGCTGTGTTATGAAGCCTTCTCTACACCTGATAATCCTATTGTATCCCAAGAGCCTTACCTGTGTACCGGCGAGGAAGCGGCGGCATTTGATGCTGATGGTCAATCCGATACAATTCTTCTTACGTATGCGGATGGATCGACAGCCATTGTCTCCGCCGTTCCGGTCAATGCGCGGCAGCCAAGCGAAGCCTATGCCTGTCTTCCGGATTGGTTGGTGTATAGTATTCATGTGGTGATGGCAATTAGCTGCAACGCCATTAACGTGGGGAACTGACCTGGATGTGAGTTTGGTACTATGGCACGCGCAGAGATGAAGGACCAATAACGAAAAAATGCGGTGTAATTTCTCTGGAATGAGCCCCCGCAACCCCTGGTTGACAGATTTCCGCCTCCTCTTTCTTGCGCCGCAACCGGCTCATGCTGTAATATGGGGTCAGAATAAACCCAGAAGGAGTGTTGCAGTATGAATCTATCGGACCGCATCCAGGCCTTGAGAAAGGCCAATGGCATGTCCCAGGAGGAGCTGGCGGACAGGGTAGGCGTCACCCGCCAGGCAGTCAGCAAGTGGGAGAGCGAGCAGTCTATGCCTGACCTGGACAAGGTGATGGCCTTAAGCGAAATCTTTGAGGTTACCACCGACTTCCTCTTAAAGGGAATTGAGCCAGCTCCTCCAAAAGACCAGGATGACGATGCCCGCCTGGGCAGCCGGGTGCTCTATGTGGGAGCGCCGCTCATGGTAGCCATCGGCGTAATCGCCGGGTGCTCAAGCTGGTATAGTTCTCAGAATCTTGCCGATGCCTTCAGCTCTATGATTATCCAGGCAGTGGGTATCGCCGGGTACTTTATAGGCCGCGCCCTGTCCGGCCAGCAGCCCAGCTTCTGGACAAAGCTGCTGATCATTATGGGAGTTGCGTTTATGCCCTGTTCTATGTTGGCCGGAATCTTTACCCGCGGGGCTTCGCTCTTTGCGTGGCCAATGTCGCCTTACCCGGTGGATATCCGGCAGTTTGTGGCTTTTGGGGTGATGTATCTGGCTTTCGCGGCGGGATGCTTCTTCCTGTTGAAACGGCAGAAAGGGAAATAACAAAAACAGCCGGGCGGTTTATACCCTCCGGCTGTTTTATGGTTTCGGCAGTTGAGAAGAAATACACTCTCTTTTGAACGGGCCGCTGTGCCTTCTATGGGGAGGCTTGCGCCTGCTTGTACACGCCGCCCGGTATTCTCCCCCAGAAAAATCATTCCACAGGGGTCCCATACAGCTGGGCGTATTCCTGCGCGGCTTGTTCCGCCTGCGCATTGCCTCTGGCACAGCTGGGGCTCAACAGAGAGCAGCCCTTCCGGCATCCCGTGCAGGTAAGCCCTGCCAAATACTCTTCCAGAGTAGGACCAGCTGGCTCTTCAGGCTCCTCCGGCGCCTCTGGTTCCTCCCATTCTTCCGCCGGAGGGTCTTCGGAAGAAACCGCCTCCACCGGCGTGGCCGTGCTCTCTGGGGTGGGCTGGGGTGTTTCTTGGGGAGTGGGTGCAGGTGTGCTATTCGGACAGGAGGCCGCTCCGCAGGAGGCGGGACATTCCGAGACAGCTGAAGACGCCGCCGGGGCGCTCTGCTCCACCCCATTTGCCCGCACCGCTGGGCCGGAGGCTTCTGAAAGCCCCTGCCCCAGGAACAGCCCTCCATAAAGGACAGCCGCCAAGGCGGCTCCCCCCGCAAAGCGGAACAGGGCCGCGCCCATTTCCCCACTGCCAAAGGCAGCGGGGATTTTTTTCATTACGCCCACCAGATATTTTCTGTGAAGCACCAGGTGCAGGCCCATCGCCCCCAGGCACACGTAGGACAGCACGGTGTGGGCGGTGGTGATGGCCGCCCAGTCCAGCTCTGCGGGAACCAAGAAAAGCTCTTTGGCAATCAGCGCACCGGTTACAATCACCACCGGCATGCACAGGGTCAGCACCAAGTCTGAAAGCAGCAATCCCCACCTTCCGGGGGAAGCCCGGCCGCTCCGGACCGAGGCCATCAGTCCTTTGGTCATAGAGCGGTTTAACAGCACATGAAGGACAAACAGCATCCCAATGCCAAGCCCAGCCGCCTCATGAAAAAAGCCTCCCAGCCCCTGGCCAAACATAAGCAGCAAATACAGGCAGAGCATAGCTGCGTCTAACAAAATTTTGAACATGGTTGTGCGTTTCATTTTAACTACCTCCTGGCCACTGTATGTAGATGTAAGCCCCTTGCGGGCTTTTTTCATAATAAATACGTTTTAAGCAGGGGAATCCGTTCACCGGCGGAATTTTTTCTCCATCTATATCCAGATTGGCGGAACTTGAAACGCCGCCCTTGCTAAATTTGATGCTTTGATCACAGGGATGAACGCTTGACTTTTTCCGTCAATTTGCTATAATGTTGCCAGAGAGGAGGCTATGATTATGAGTAAATGGTTCATCTCCGGCTTCGCGGACGAGATTGACCCATCGCTGGACCGGCAGCTGGAAGCTCTGGCGGAGTTCGGTGTGGAATGGGTGGAGCTTCGGGCCGCAGACGGAGTTAATGTGTCGGACTTTACCCCTCAGAAGCGGCGGGAGGTCCGGGAGAAGCTGCAAGCCGCTGGCGTACGGGTGTCTTCCATTGGCTCGCCCATTGGGAAAATCTCCCTGGACGAGCCCTTCCAGCCCCACATGGAGCGGCTGAAGCGCTGCCTGGAAGCCCAAAAGGAGCTGGGCGCCCCCTATCTGCGCATGTTCAGCTTTTACCCGCCCCAGGGCCGCGCCCCGGCGGACTGCCGCTCTCAGGTGCTGGACTGGCTCGGCGCTCTGCTGGACGAGGCCGGCCGCTGGGACGCGGTGCTGCTGCACGAGAACGAGAAGGGCATCTACGGCGACACGGCCCCCCGCTGCCTGGACCTGCTGGAGGCCCTGGGCAGTCCCCGCTTCCGGGCTGTGTTTGATTTTGCCAACTTTCTGGAAGTGGGCCAGCCCACCTGGGAAGCCTACCAGATGATAAAGCCTTATATTCAGTACATCCACATCAAAGACGCGGATGAGGAGAAAAAAATCGTCCCCGCGGGTCAGGGTCAGGGGCGTGTGGGAGAGATTTTAGCGGATCTGTCCGCCTCCGGCTGGGAGGGATTCCTGTCTCTGGAGCCCCACCTGGTGGACTTTGCGGGCCTGGCCGCTTTGGAGCGGGACCCGCAGAAGCGGAGCGCCTCTATGGACGGCAAAACCGCCTGGCACACCGCCCTAACTGCCCTGCGGGAGATTTTGTCCACCATTCCCGCCGCCGGATAAGCCCGGCACATACCCGCGCCGCCCCTAGGGAGCGCGAAAGGAGATGCCTGATATGAAAAATTTTCGTTCCGCCATTGTGGGCTGCGGCGGCATCGCCCAGGTTCACGCCCGGGCCCTATCCGAGATGGAAAACGTCCGGTTGGCGGCTTATGCGGACACAAAGCCGGAGCGTGCGCAGGCCCTGGCCAGCCAGTACGGCGGCCAGGCCTACGCCTCCCTGGAGGCTCTGCTGGACCAGGAATCCATTGACGTGCTGCACATCTGCACACCCCACTTCCTCCACCTGCCCATGGCCCAGGCCGCGGCCAGCCGGGGCATTGCCGTGTTTACGGAGAAGCCCCCGGTTATCAGCCGCACCCAATGGCAGGACTTCCAAGCCCTGCCCGGCCCGGTGGGAGTGTGCTTTCAAAACCGGTTCAACTCCAGCGTGGCCTATGCCCAGAAACGGCTGGAAGAGGGGACCCTAGGTCCCGTTCTGGGGGCCCGCGCTTTCGTCACTTGGCGGCGGGAGGCTCCCTACTACACCGAGAGCGGCTGGCGGGGGGCTTTGGACACCGAAGGCGGCGGGGCGCTGATTAACCAGGCCATCCACACCCTGGACCTAATGGTGCGCTTTTTGGGTCCGGCCCGCTCGGCCCAGGCGGTGCAGGCCAACTTCCACCTGCCCGGGGTCATTCAAGTGGAGGACACTTTGGCGGCTTACATTCGCTTTGCGGAGGCCAATGGGGTCTTTTACGCCACCACAGCCCATGCTGTCGATGCTCCCATCCTTTTGGAGCTGGCCTGCCAGCAGGGAACTTTGCGAATTGAAGGGGAAGAGGTCACCATCACCGGCCCGGATGGCTCCAAGGAGCGCCGGGACTTCGCCCAAGAAAACGCCGCGGCAGGCAAGGCCTACTGGGGCAGCAGCCACGGGCGGTGCATCCAGGCCTTTTACCAGTCCTTGGAGACAGGCGGACCCTTCCTCAACGACATTGCCGGGGTGCGGGACACCGTGGAACTGATGCTGGACATTTACCAGTCGGCCCGGGCAAAGGCCGAATAGAGAAAGCGGCGCGGTCTGGGGAGCAGTAACCCAGGCCGTGCCGTTTTTCATTTGGAAAGAGGATTATCGTAAACGCACTTAAAAATCGGTATTACCCGATTTTCAAGCAAAGCGGCGCGGGCGTGCCCCGCAAACCGGCGGGCCGCTCTGCCGAAGCTTACTTTTTTACCTTAACAGTTCTTCCGCATATTCCAGGTCTCCGGTCAGTGCCGCCAGCACCAGCCGGTACACCCGGTCAGGGTTTTGATAAAAGCGTTCCTCCGCCAGCTGGGCCTGGGCCCGGTCTGGCACATAAAGGCTCACCCGCAGCAGGTCCCTGTCCCCGCCCCCGCCGATCCGGCAGGTTACTTGGCAGCCGTTGGCCTGCTCTTCCACCTCCACCCGGTGCTCCCGCCGGGCCCGGGCCTCGGCCAAAAGGAGCAGCGCCGCCTCCAGGGCCTTGTCCCGCACGGCCACAGGCAGCTCCGCGTCCAGCCGGGCGGCAATCTCCCGGCCGGTCTCCGTCACAGTGAAGCCCGCTTCTTCCCGGCGCACATGGCCCAGTTTTTCCAGGGCGGCCAACGCGTCGCCGGTCTCAAAATAATTGGCCAGCCCCCGGCCCTGCACAATGCGGCTCAGGTCCTCCTGGCTCAAGGGGGCCTGTACGCTGTCCAAAATGTAGCAAATCAAAATGCGGATGTCGTTCTGGACCCACAGGCCCCCCGGATCCACCCCGCCTGTAAACGCGTCCCGGCGCATAGCGTCACTTCCTTTACTCATTGGGCGCGGAGGACGGCGCGGCGCTGGACTGGGAGCCCTCCTCCATGCGGATGATGGTGTCGGCTCCCGTTACGGTAGGCAGCTTACCGTCCCACTGCTGAATTTTGTAATAGTCGATCAGGGGCTGGGTAATGGAGGCGGCGATCTTCTCGTTGGCCATAGCCTCTTTTTCTCCCGCGTAGGCGGCGGCCTCGGCCTCAATGCGGGCCACCTCGGCGGCGGCTTCCGCGTCGATGACCCGCCGGGCGGCTTCCGCCTCTTTCTCCATCGTCAGCTGGTCCTGCTCAATTTTGGCCCGCAGCTTCTCCTGCTCGGCCACCTGCTTGGCCTCAATGGCGGCCACATACACATCGCTGAAGTCAAAGTCAATGATGTTAATATCCGAAACGAAGATACCGCTGTCATCCAGCTTTTCGTTTAGTTCCTCCAGCAGGGCGGCAGAGATCATATTGCGGTTTGTGATGCTCTGCTCCGCTGTATATTGGGCCATAATGGACTTCATCACCTCGTTGACCGCAGGGGTCATGAGGACGCTTTCATAATTGGTGCCCACATTTTTCACAATGGAGTAAGATTTGCTGGTATCCACCCGGTAGTTCACCGCCAAATTCACATTGACGGTCTGCAGGTCCGAGCTAAAGGCCTCGGTGGAAACCTCCAGCTTCACGATCCGGTTGTCCATTTTGGTAACCCGCTGCCAGGGCAGCTTCATGTGGAAGCCCTCTTGCAGCACGTTCTCACTGACCTTGCCAAAGGTGGAGACCACCCCCGTGTGGCCAGCGCTGACCACTGTGAAGCAAGAAGAGGCAAAAGCTAAAACCACCACCGCCAGAATAAGGACGGGAATGAATTTGGGTATCCCCTTTTTGACCACCCGGCCCTCGGGGTCGGTGTAGGTGCTTTTTCTCTGGAAAAATGACATGGCTGCGCTCCTTTCAATAAGGCCTTAGGCGGTTTCCTTTTTTTCCAACACGGCTAAGCGCACCTGGATGTCTTCCAGCTGCTTGGCCAACCATCTGCTGTCCCGCTCCAGCGAGACCCGGTGGGAGTGCTCAATCTCATAGCCCTCATACAGAGCGGTAACCCGGTTGCCCACTGCCAGCTCCATATATACCTTGACGTCGTGGGTGGACTCCGCCAGCTTCTGGTCCTGTCCGGCAAATTTGGCGTCCATGGTGTCCAGCACCTTCTGAAATTCCGCCTGCATGTGCGCCTCAAACTGGCTCTGGCGTTCTGTCATCCGCTGCTCAACGGCTTCAATTTTCTCGCTCATCCGTTGCTCAACATCGTCGATTCTTTCCATCATCCGTTGTTCAACAGCTTCAATCTTCTCCGTCATCCGCTGTTCCAGCGCTTCCATCTTTGCGTCAACTGCCTGGAAGCCCTTGGTCATGTTCGCGTTCAGCAGTTGCAGCTGTTCCAAAATCATCTGCTCATTCATGGCAATCCTCTTCCCTTTTGTATTCTATTCCATTCATTTCGGTTAACACGCGCTCACCCGGCCGGTTTTCGCGTCCAAAGTGACCACCGCGCCGCCTTTGAGAATCCGGGTGGCATGCTTGGCTCCGGTGATGACCGGCTTATCCATGGCCAGCCCCGCAATGGCTCCGTGGGTGTTCTGCCCCTCGGCCTCGGTGATGATGCCCCCGCAGCGCCGCAGATAGGCCACAATGCTGTTATCCGTTTCGGGAACCACCAAAATGTCCCCCTCCCGGAAGCGCTCGGGCACATCCTCCAAGTGCTTGCACACGCAGAGCCGGGCGGATACGGACTTTTCTGTCACGCCCTGGCCGGTGAGAAGCACATGGCCCACCACATGGACCTTCATCATGTTGGTGGTGCCGGAAACGCCCAAGGGCATTCCGGCTGTGATAACCACAATGTCGCCGCTCTCCACCACGCCGGCCTGCTGGGCCGCGTCCACCGCATGGTCAAACAGGGCATCCGTGTCGCTCTCTTCCGCGATGAGCAGGGGCGTCACGCCCCAGGAAAGGTTCAGCTGGCGGCAGACGTTTTCCTCTGTGGTACAGCCCACAATGGGATAGAGAGGCCGGAACTTGGAGAGCTGCCGGGCTGTCACCCCGGACTTGGTGACGGTAATAATGGCCTTCGCCCCCAAATCGTGGGCCGTGGTGCAGGTGGCGTGGGAAATGGCGTTGGTCACGTCAAACGCTATGTCGCTGTTGTCCCGCGAATTAAACCGGTGGATGTAATTGATGCTGGCCTCCGCGCGCCCGGCAATGTGAACCATGGTCTCCAGAGATTCCACCGGGTACAGGCCCGCGGCGGTCTCGCCGGAGAGCATAATGCAGCTGGTGCCATCATAGATGGCGTTGGCCACGTCCGTGGCCTCGGCCCGGGTGGGCCGGGGGTTCTTCATCATGGAATCCAGCATCTGGGTGGCGGTGACCACCTGCTTGCCGGCCAGGTAGGATTTTTTAATCAGCTGCTTTTGCAGCACCGGCACATCCTGGAAGGGGATCTCCACCCCCATGTCGCCCCGGGCCACCATAATGCCATCGGCAACCCGCAGGATTTCATCAATGTTTTCCACGCCCTCCATATTCTCAATCTTAGCGATGATGTTGATGGTGTGGCATTTATACTCTTTCAATATGCGGCGGATTTCCAAAATATCCTCTGCTGTACGGGTAAAGGAGGCGGCGATGAAGTCGAACCCGTTTTCAATGCCGAAAATAATGTCAGAGCGGTCCCGCTCACTGATAAAGGGCATGGAGAGCTTGGTCCCGGGCACATTGATGCCCTTGTGGTTGGAGACCCGCCCCCCGTTGATCACGGTACAGACAATGTCCGTCTCGGTAATATGCTCGGCGCGCATCTCCACCAGGCCATCGTCAATGAGCACCCGAGCCTCGGGCTTCAAGTCGCCGGGCAGGCCCTTGTAGCTGATGGAGACCGCCTGGCTGTCTCCAGGCACGTCCCGGGTGGTTAAGGTGAAGGCGTCTCCGGCGTGAAGCTCAATGGGACCGTTTTGAAAATTCCCCACTCGAATCTCCGGGCCCTTGGTGTCTAAAATGGTGGCAATGGGCAGATCCAGCTCGCCGCGCAGGCGTTCTACTACGTCCAGTTTCCGGCGGGCGTCATCGTGGTCCAGATGGGAGAAATTGAAGCGTGCCGCGTTCATGCCGCCCAGCATCAGGCGGCGCAGAATGTTTTCGTCCTCTGTGGCGGGGCCGAGTGTGCAGATGATTTTGGTTTTTCTGGTCATAGTAGAAGCTCCTTTCAAGGGTAAACAATAATTATAAGAAAGCTGAATCAGCAGAACGAACCAAAGGTAAAAAGGATTTTTTGCCAACTCTCTCCCCACAGTATGGGCGCGCAAAATTCGTTCAAAATTCCGGGGCTTCCTCTCCCATGAAGCCAGGAGGCCGCTGTACGATGCTCCGCCTTCTCTTCCGCATCCATTATAACACATCCCGCGCCCATTTGAAATACTTTTCTTCCTCCCCTTGACGTTCCCCAAAAAATGGCGTAAAATGAACCTAGACTTCGGAAAGGATGGCGAAAAATATGGTTACTGCTGTAATTACCGGCGCTTCCAGCGGGCTGGGAAAGGAATACATTGAGGCCATCATTGCCCAGTACCCCAGCGTGGACGCCTTTTGGCTGGTCGCCCGGCGAAAGGAGCTTCTGCGGGAGATTGCTGAGGCGCACCCTGACAAGACCATTGCTGCCATCTCCTTGGACCTGTCCAAAGAGGAGAGCATTGATAAATTTGAACAGCTTTTAAAAGAAAACAACCCGGAGATCAAGGTCCTGGTCAACAACGCCGGGTATGGCAAATGCGAGGACTTCTTTGCCTCCAACCGCCGCTCCCAGACCGGCATGGTAGACCTGAACTGCCGGGCCCTTACCGGCGTCACCCGGCTCTGCCTGCCCTTTATGCTGGACGACAGCCTGGTGCTGAACATCGCCTCCATCGCCTCCTTTGCCCCCACCCCCCGCATGTCCGTGTACAGCGCCACGAAAGCCTACGTGCTGGCCCTGTCCAAGGCCCTGCACGATGAGCTCCGGCCCCGGGGCATTAAAGTGCTGGCCGTGTGCCCGGGCCCTATGAACACTGATTTCTGGACTGTGGCCAATGTGCCGGAAGGCAAGTCCAGGCTCATTGACAAACTGCCCAGGGTAGATCCCAAGGAGGTGGCGGCGGGTTCCCTGCGGGCCGCCAAACGGGGCAAGCTGGTGTATACCAACAGCCTGTTTTACAAGGTCTACCGGCTTTTGGCCAAGCTACTGCCCCACGGTTTCTTAATGGAATTTACGGAAATTTAACCCTTCCGCGAAAGGAGCCCCTCCCTATGTGCCATCCGCTTGCCTTTTCTCTCTCCCAGGGGCCTGTGGCCCTGCGTCCCTTGGGGGCGGCGGACGCCCCCACCCTGCTCCGCTGGCTGACAGACCCTCGGGTTTTGGAATACTGGGAAGGCCCCAGCGCCGTGTTCACGCCCCAGCGGATTCAAGGGGACTTTTACGAGGATCCGGATCCTACCTCCCGGTGTGTGGTTCAGTGGGAGGGCCAAGACGTGGGCTATGTGCAGGCCTATCCCTTAGATGGCGCGGGCTTGGTGGAATATGGCCTGGCGCCCACCGGGGAAACCGTCTGGGGGCTGGACCAGTTTATTGCCGAGCCGGACCTTTGGGGCAAGGGCGTTGGCCGGCGGTTTCTCCGGCTGCTTTGCGGGCATTTGTTCTCCCAGCAGCGGGTAAACCGTATTGTTTTGGACCCCCATGTGGACAATGAGCGGGCCATCCGCTGTTATGAGGCCTGCGGCTTCCGCAAGCAAAAGCTTTTGCCCCGGCATGAGATGCACGACGGCGTTTTGGTTGACTGCTGGCTTATGGCCTGTACTCCGGCCAGCTTTGTCCCCGGCCCGCCCGAGGACTGAGCCCGCATTTCTCTTTCCATCATCAAGGCAAACAAAAAGCGCGCCCCATGCGGGACGCGCTCTCTTTTTTATGTCTCCCTGGACTCAAACCAGCTCCAGGATGGCCATCTCGGCCGCGTCGCCGCGGCGGGGGCCCAGCTTGGTCACACGGGTATAGCCGCCGTTGCGGTCCGCATAGCTGGGGGCGATGGTGTTGAACAGCTTGGCAGCGGCGCTCTCTTTGGTGACAAAGCTCATCACCAGGCGCTTGTTGTGAAGGTTGTTCTCCTTCGCAATGGTTATCATCTTCTCAGCCAGGGCCTGCACTTCCTTTGCCCGGGTGGCGGTGGTCTCGATCTTCCCGTTCTCAAAGAAGAACGTGACCATGCCACGCAGCATGGCGGTCCGGTGAGCGGTGTTGCGGCCCAGTTTTCTGGTTCCCGGCATGAGTATTCCCTCCTATCTCTGTGCTTATTCGTCGTCTTTGCGCAGGCTGAAGCCCAGGGAAGCCAGCTTCCACACGACCTCTTCCAGGGACTTGCGCCCCAGGTTGCGCACCTTCATCATGTCGTCTTCCGACTTGTTGATCAGGTCCTCCACGGTATTGATCCCGGCGCGCTTGAGGCAGTTGAAGGAGCGCACGGAAAGGTCCAGCTCTTCGATGGTCATCTCCAGCACTTTCTCCTTGCCGCCCTCGTCCTTTTCCACCAAAATCTCCGTGGATTTTCCCTTGTCGGACAGGTCCACAAACAAGTTCAGGTGGTCCGTCAGGACCTTGGCCGCCAAGGAAACGGCCTCTTGGGCGCTGATCACCCCGTTGGTCCAAACCTCCAGGGTCAGCTTGTCATAGTCGATGCTCTGGCCTACGCGGGTGCTTTCCACATTAAAATTAACCTTTAGGACAGGTGTGTAAATGGAATCGACCGCAATTTCGCCGATGACGCCCTCCGGCATATTCTGCTTGTTGCGCTCGTTCGAGACATAGCCCCTTCCCTTATCCAAGGTAAGCTCCATGTAGAGCTTAGCCTCCTCGCCCAGGGTGGCGATGTGCAGGTTCGGGTTCAGCAGCTCCACTTCGCTGTCGCCCTTAATGGACGCGGCCGTGACCTCGCAGGGTCCTTCCGCCGAGATAACCACTGTTTTCGGGCCGTCGCAGTTCAGCCTGGCGACCACGCCCTTAATGTTCAGTATAATCTCGGTAACGTCCTCTTTCACCCCGGGTATGGTGGAAAATTCGTGCAGCACCCCGTCGATCTTGACGGCCTTAACCGCCACGCCCGGCAGGCTGGAGAGCAGCACCCTGCGCAGGGAGTTGCCCAGGGTGGTGCCAAAGCCCCGCTCCAGGGGCTCCACCACGAACTTGCCGTAGGTGCCGTTTTCGAATAATTCCGCTATTTCAATTTTGGGTCTTTCTATCTCAATCATCCGCGATCCTCCTCTACACAGGCAGCGTCCGTTCGCTGCTTCTTCCTATTCGCGAAGCCCCGGCGGGCCCGTCTTTTCCGGGGCCGCCAGCGGGCCGGCCTTTTTACTTCGAGTACAGCTCGACGATGAGCGTCTCATCCACTTCCAGGTCGATGTCTTCACGAGTAGGCAGCGCGTCAACCTTAGCCTGGGCGTTGGCGGCGTCCACATCCAGCCACTTGGGCACGGGCTTTGCGGAGTTGGCCTCCAGCACAGCCTTAAACTTGTCGCTCTGGCGGCTCTTGTCCTTAATGGCCACAAGCTCGCCGGGCTTTACGAGGTAAGAGGGGATATCCACCTTTTTGCCATTTACGGTGAAGTGGCCGTGCACCACCAGCTGGCGGGCCTCGGCCCGAGAGCTGGCCCAGCCGCAGCGGTACACCACGTTATCCAGGCGGCTCTCCAAGAGGATCAAAAGGTTGTCGCCAGCCTTGCCGGACATGTTGGTGGCCATCTCATAATAGTGATGGAACTGCCCTTCCAGCACGCCATAAAACCGGCGGGTCATCTGCTTGGCGCGCAGCTGCAGGCCATACTCCGAGGTCTTCTTGCGGCCCTGGCCATGCTGGCCGGGGGCATAGGCGCGGCGGCTGATGGCGCACTTGTCGGTGTAGCAGCGCTCCCCCTTCAAAAACAGCTTCTGGCCTTCCCGGCGGCAGAGCTTGCACACGGCTTCTGTATATCTTGCCATATCTTTGAGGTACCTCCTAGTATTGTTTTACACGCGGCGTCTTTTGGGCGGGCGGCAGCCGTTGTGGGGGATGGGGGTCACGTCTTTAATCATGCTCACATCCAGCCCGGCGGCCTGCAGGGCACGGATGGCGGCCTCGCGGCCAGCGCCGGGGCCTTTTACAAAAACCTCCACCGTCTTCATGCCGTGCTCCATCGCGATCTTCGCGGCGGTCTCCGCGGCGGTTTGGGCGGCAAAGGGGGTGGACTTTCGAGAGCCCCGGAAGCCCAGCTCACCAGAGCTGGCCCAAGAGATGGCGTTGCCCTGGGTGTCGGTGATGGTGACAATGGTGTTGTTAAACGTAGACTGGATATGGGCCGCGCCGCGCTCGATGTTTTTGCGCTCGCGGCGGCGGCGCACGGCGCCCTTTGTGGTCTTTTGTGCCATTTCTGCAATCCCTCCTTACTTCTTCTTGTTCGCCATGGTCTTGCGGGGGCCCTTGCGGGTCCGGGCGTTGGTTTTGGTGCGCTGGCCTCTTACGGGCAGGCCCTTTCTGTGGCGCACGCCCCGGTAGCAGCCAATCTCCACCAGGCGCTTAATGTCAAACGCCACATCGCGCCGCAGGTCGCCCTCTACATGGCAGTTCTTGTCAATATAGTCCCGCAGCTTTGACGCGTCGTCCTCCGAGAGGTCGCGCACGCGCACGTCCGGGTCCACGCCGGTGGCGGCGCAGATGTTGGTGGCGGTTTTGCGGCCAATGCCGTAAATGTAGGTCAGCGCGATCTCAATGCGCTTGTCCCTGGGCAGGTCTATGCCGGAAATACGAGCCATAGTCTATGACCATTCCTTTCTGGTGTTTTCGTCTCCATTGCGCGGCCGCTTAGCCCTGCCGCTGCTTGTGCTTGGGGTTCTCGCAGATCACCATGACCTTCCCCTTGCGCTTTATGATCTTGCATTTTTCACACATCTTTTTCACAGATGGCCGTACCTTCATGAGTGTATCCTTCCTTTCTCCGCCCGTCCCTGCGGGCGGGGGTCAGTCCCCTTTACTTCGAGCGCCAGGTAATCCGGGCCTTGGTCAGGTCATAGGGGGACATTTCCATGGTGACCCTGTCCCCGGGCAGAATGCGGATGAAATTCATACGCAGCTTGCCGGATATATGAGCCAGCACCGTATGCCCGTTCTGCAGCTCGACCTGGAACGTGGCGTTGGGCAGGGCCTCTTTCACTACGCCCTGCACCTCAATGACGTCCTGCTTTGACATATATATGACCATTCCTTTTCAGAGTTTTGTGCTTTCTGGGCCGGACTCCGGCCTTGCCTCTTTGCCCCCGGCGGCCCGCAGGGCGGCCCGCAGCCGCCTGTTGCCCGCCAAGGCCTCTTCGGACAGCACCCGGGCCGTTGGCACCAGGTGGATGAGCCTTTTGCGCTTGGGCCGTTCCAGGGGCCTGCGCCCTCCGTCTGCCAGCACAGCCCAGGGGGGGCGGCACTCCAGCACCGCCAAAAAGCTTCCCTGGTCCCGGCCGGCCTTGGACCACACCACTTGGCCGCGTTTGAGGTTCATAGCGGCCACCTCACTCTGGCAGGGTCAAAATGACCGGGCCTTCTTTGGTGATGGCGATGGTGTGCTCAAAGTGGGCGGAAAGGCTTCCGTCCCGGGTCACTACGGTCCAGCCATCGGGCTTAATCTCAATCTCCCGCCGGCCCATGTTAATCATGGGCTCAATGGCGATGACCATGCCCGGCGTCAGGCGCACGCCCCGGCCGGGCTTGCCGAAGTTGGGTACGCTTGGATCTTCGTGCATGTCCGCACCTACTCCGTGGCCGGTAAACTCTCGTACCACCGAGTAACTGCGGGCCTCGACATACTCCTGCACCGCGTGGCCAATGTCTCCTATGCGGTTGCCTGGGCGGGCCTGCTCAATGCCTAAAAACAGCGACTTCTCCGCCGCGTCCAAAAGCGCCCGCGCCTCGGGGCTAATCTCCCCGCAGGGAAAGGTCCAGGCATTGTCCCCGTGGAAGCCCTGGTAACAGGCCCCCACGTCGATGCTGACAATGTCGCCCTTTTTTAAAATCTGGCTCTTTTGGGGTATGCCGTGGATGACCACGTCGTTCACCGAAATACACGCGCTGGCGGGGTAGCCCTGGTACCCCAAAAAACTGGGGGCGGCTTTGGCCGACTCTATATAGCGCCGCACCAGCCGGTCGATCTCCCAAGTGGAAATTCCCGGCTCCACAGCCTCGCCGGCCAGCTTTAAGGCCGCCTGGGATATCTTCCCCGCCTTTCTCAGAGCAGCCAGTTCCCGGCTGGTCTTGAGAATGATCATGTCAGGTCCTCCAGTGCCTCCAGAACCATCTGGGTGGTGTCCTCCACCTTGTCCTGGCCGTGCACCACCCGCAGCTTGCCCTGCTTGCTGTAGTACTCTTTCAAGGGCTCGGTTTGGGTGTGGTAAACCTGCAAACGCTCTTTCACTGTGTCGGGATGGTCGTCCTTGCGCTGTACGAGGGCGCCCTGGCAAGCGTCGCAAACTCCCTCCGCCTTGGGCTGCTTATACAGCATGTGGTAGGAGGAGCCGCACTTCTCGCAGACGCGGCGTCCGGACATGCGGGTTACAATATCTTCGTCGGCCACTTCAATGTCCAGCACGACGTCGATCTGGGCGCCCATCTGGTCCAGAGCCTCGGCCTGGGGGATGGTCCGGGGGAAGCCGTCCAAAATGAAGCCGTTTTTGCAGTCCGGCTCCTGAATGCGGTCTTTGATGATGCCGATGAGGATCTCATCGGGCACCAGCTGGCCGCTCTCCATATAGGACTTGGCCTTCAGGCCCATCTCCGTGCCGCTCTTGAGCGCTTCACGCAGAATATTCCCCGTAGAAATGGTGGGGATGTTCTTTTTTTGGCAGATGATTTCGGCCTGGGTGCCTTTGCCAGCGCCCGGGGCCCCTAAAAGGATTAGTTTCATACCGTTCATCTCTCCCTTTCTTCTGGATAGGCCGGGCCTTTAGGCGGGCTGCCCCGCCCTGCCCTGCCAGCGTACGGGTTCCTTTAATCCAGGAAGCCCTTGTAGTGCCGCATCATCATCTGGCTTTCCAGCTGCTTCACGGTCTCCAGCGCCACGCCCACAATAATGATGATGGAGGTGCCGCCAATGGAAAGGCCGTACATGCCGGTCACGTTGGTGTAAATAATGGGAACCAACGCGATGAAGGCCAAAAACAGCGCGCCAATGAGAGTAACCTTGGAAAGAATTTTGGAGATAAACTCCGCCGTGGGCTTGCCAGGACGCAGGCCCGGAATGGTGCCGTTGCTCTGGCGGAGGTTGTTGGCCATTTCCAGGGGGTTATACTGCACAGACATATAGAAGAAAGCAAACATCAGAATCAGCAGGAAATAGAGGATGGTATAAAGCCAACCTGTGTTGGAAAAGGCGTCCATAAAGGCCTTGCCGAAGCCCTGGGTGGGGTTCCAGAAGATCTGAATGAACTGGGGGATGGAAAGAATCGCGCTGGCGAAGATGACGGGCATAACGCCGCTCATGGCTACCTTCACCGGCATATAGGTGCTCTGGCCGCCATACATTTTGCGGCCCACCACCTTTTTGGCATACTGCACCGGAATGCGCCGCTCGGCCTCGTTCATAAACACGATGACCCAGATGATGCCCAGGAACAGCACGATGAACAGGGGCGCCAGCACCAGGTAGTGCCCGGCGGTGGAGGGGCTGGTGAAGCCCAGCTGGATATACTGCCACACGCTGCCCATGGTAACGGGCAGGCGGGCCACAATGCCGGCAAACAGGATGATGGAGATGCCGTTGCCCACGCCCTTTTCGTTGATCTGCTCGCCCATCCACATCACCAGGGCCGTGCCCGCGGTGAAGCAGAAGACGATAACCACGCCCACAAAGAACCCGGCAAAGCCATTGGTAATCTTCACGATGCCCGCGTTGGACCGCAGGTAGAAATAATAGGCAACGCCTTGGATGAGCCCCAGGCCCACCGTGACATAGCGGGTGATGGCCGCAATTTTCTTCCGGCCGTCCTCGCCCTCTTTCTGAAGGCGCTCCAGCGCGGGAATGGCGATGGTTAACAGCTGCATGATAATGGAGCTGTTAATATAAGGCGTAATGCCCATGGCGAACAGGGAGGCGTAAGAGAACGCGCCGCCGGTGAGCATGTTAATATAGCCCAGGGCCGTGTTTTCGCCAGCGGCCTTCATCAGGTTGGAGAGGGCCGCGGCGTCCAAAAAGGGAACCGGAATGACCGAACCGAAGCGGAACACCACGATGATCAGCAGCGTGAAGAGCATCTTCTTGCGCAGGTCCGGGATGCGCCAGGCGTTTTTGATGGTGTTAAACAACTCAGACCACCTCGGCTTTCCCGCCCGCGGCCTCTATCTTGGCTTTAGCCGCCTCGGAAAACGCTTGGGCCTTCACAGTCAGTTTCTTCGTCAGTTCGCCGTTGGCGAGAATCTTCAGGGCGTCGCCCTCTTTTTTCAGCACGCCCGCCGCCAGCAGGGCCTCCAGGTCCACCTGAGCGCCGTTTTCAAAACGGTTCAGAGTTCCCACGTTGACAGAGACCACTTCTTTGGCGAAGATATTGTTAAAGCCCCGCTTAGGAATGCGGCGCTGCAGGGGCATCTGGCCGCCCTCAAAGCCCGGCCGCATGCCGTGGCCCGCCCGGGCCTTTTGACCCTTGTGGCCCTTGCCGGCGGTTTTGCCATTGCCAGAGCCGTGGCCCCGGCCGATGCGCTTGGCCTCTTTGGTTGCGCCCGGCACAGCCGAAAGCTGGTTTAGCTTCATGTTAACGCACCTCCTTCGGTTATTCGCTTACCTCGACCAAATGGCCGATCTTGGTTACCTTGCCCCTTGTCTGGGGGTTGTCGGGCTGCTCGGTGGAGTCGCCCACCTTAAACAGGCCCAGGGCATGAGCCGTGGCGATCTGGTCCTTTTTGCTGCCAATCAGGCTCTTGATCAGTTTCACTTTCATGGCAAAGCCCTCCCTTACAGAATTTCCTTGACCTGCTTGCCCCGGATGGCGGCCACCTCTTCGGCGGTGCGCAGTTGGGTCAGCCCGGCCAGGGTGGCGCGGACCACGTTGCAGGGGTTATTGGAGCGCAGGGCCTTGGTGCGGATGTCCTTAATGCCCGCGCTCTCCACCACGGCGCGCACCGGGCCGCCGGCGATAACGCCGGTACCAGGGGCGGCGGGCTTCAGAATGACCTTGCCCGCGCCGAACTCGCCCACAATCTCGTGGGGGATGGTGCTGCCCCGCAGGGCTACGTGGTACAAATTCTTCTTGGCGTCCTCAATGCCCTTGCGGATGGCATCGGGCACCTCGGCGGCCTTGCCAATGCCAAAGCCCACAGTGCCCTTGCCGTCGCCTACCACGACCAGAGCGGAAAACTTCATGACGCGTCCGCCCTTTACGGTCTTGGATACGCGGTTAATAGCCACCACGCGCTCCTGCATTTCCACGCCGTTTGGATCGAAATCTCTTTCTCTAGCCAAAACTCAATTCCTCCTCGCTTAGAAGTTCAGGCCGCCCTCGCGGGCGCCCTCGGCCAGCTCTTTAACCCGGCCGTGGAAGATATAGCCGCCCCGGTCGAAGACCACGTTGGTAACGCCCTTGGCGGCGGCTCTCTCGGCGATCAGCTTTCCTACCTTGCGGGCGGCCTCTTTGTTGCCGCCAGGGCCCTCAAAGCCCTTTTCCAGGGTGGAGGCCGCGCAGATGGTGCTGCCAGCCACGTCATCAATCACCTGGGCGTAGATATTGGCGCTGGAGCGGAACACATTCAGCCTCGGCCGCTCCGCCGTGCCGGAAATTTTGCCGCGCACGCGCTTGTGCCGGCGCAGCCGCGCCTTGTTGGTATCTGGTTTATTGACCATGGAAATTTACCCTTCTTTCTTTAAACGCTTTGCATACGTTTAAACTATTGGCATATCTGGAATGTCCTAAGCCTTTTGCCTTAAGAAACTTCAAAGGCTTTTCCGCCGCCCCGCGGGGGGCCTTCTGGCAGACTGTTCTGTGCTGGCCCGCGCGGCCTCCTGATCCTAACAACCGGAAAGCAAACAGCGCGGCGCCCTGCCAGAAGTTTTTCGGTTCCGCTGGGCGGAACCCCAGTCCTTTGGACTCAAAGACAAAATGGGAGCTTACCTTCAGACGCAGCTTACAATTAGCCCTTCGCGCCCTTACCGGCCTTGCCTTCCTTATGCCGCACATACTCGCCCGCATAGCGAATACCCTTGCCCTTGTAGGGCTCCGGCGGACGCTTCTCGCGGACTTCCGCCGCGAACTGGCCCACCTTCTGCTTGTCGATGCCGGAGATCACGATGGTGTTGGCGTTGGGCGCCTCAATCTTGATGTCCTCGTTCTCGCTGACCACCACCTGATGGGAGTAGCCCAGGTTCATAACCAGGTCCTTGCCCTGCTTCTGCACGCGGTAGCCCACGCCCTGCACCTCCAGGGTTTTCGAGAAGCCCTCGGTCACGCCCACCACCATGTTGTGGATCAGCGTGCGGGTCAGCCCGTGGAGGGACCGGCTCTCCTTCTGGTCGTCCGGCCGGGTCACCAGGATCTCGTTGCCCTCCTGGGAAATGGCCATCTTCGGGTTAAAGGTCTGGGAGAGGGCGCCCTTGGGGCCCTTCACGCTTACTTCGCTGCCGTTGAGCTTTACCTCAACGCCAGCGGGAATATTTATGGGTTTTCTTCCAATTCTCGACATTTCGCCGCGCCCCTTTCTTTACCAAATGAACGCCAGCACTTCGCCGCCGACGTTTTGCTGCCTTGCGGCCCGGTCCGTCATCACGCCCTTGGAGGTGGAGACAATGGCCACGCCCAGGCCCTTCATCACCTTGGGCAGCTCTTGGGCGCTGGAGTAAATGCGCAGGCCGGGCTTGGAAACCCGCTTGAGGCCCTTGATAACCGGGGCCTTGCCCTGGGCGTACTTTAAGGAGATGGTGATGACGCCCTGCTTGCCGTCTTCTTTTACGGAGTAGTGCCGCACATAGCCCTCGTCCACCAAAATCTGGCAGATGGCCTTTTTCATTTTGCTGGCAGGCACCTCCACGGTATCATGCTTGGCCGCCTGAGCGTTGCGGATACGCGTCAAGAGGTCCGCGATGGTATCTGTAACTTGCATGAATAATACCTTTCCTTTCTCGCTGGTTTTGTTCGCCTGGCTTGGCTCACCAACTAGCCTTCTTCACGCCGGGAATCTCGCCCTTGTAGGCCAGCTCCCTAAAGCAGATGCGGCAAATGCCAAACTTGCGAAGATAGGCGTGGGGCCGGCCGCAGATCTTGCAGCGGTTGTACTGCCGGGTGGAAAACTTCGCGGGCCTTTTCTGCTTAATTTTCATTGATGTCTTTGCCACAAAAATCCCCTCCCTTTATCGTGTGAACGGAGCGCCCATAAGAGTCAGAAACTCACGGGCCTCTTCGTCGGTCTTCGCGGTGGTTACAAAGCAAATGTCCATACCGCGCACCTTGTCCACTTTGTCATAGTCGATCTCTGGGAAGATCAGCTGCTCGCGGATGCCCATGTTGTAGTTGCCGCGGCCATCAAAGGAGTTGGGGTTAATGCCCCGAAAGTCCCGGACCCGGGGCAGGGCCGCGTTAAACAGGCGGTCCAAAAACTCATACATCCGCTCGCCTCTCAGGGTCACCTTTACGCCAATGGGCATGCCCTCGCGCAGCTTAAAGTTAGCCACGCTCTTTTTGGCCTTGCACACCACGGGCTTCTGGCCGGTAATCTTCATCAGGTCGCCCGAGATGGCGTCAATGGCCTTGGAGTTCTCCTTGGCCTCGCCGGCGCCCACGTTAATGACAATTTTGTCAAGCTTCGGGATCTCCATGACGGACTTGTAGCCGAACTTCTTCATCAGGGCGGGGGCTACGTCCGCCTTATACATCTCTTTCAGTCTCGCTGCCATATTTTTCGTCTTCCTCCCTTACAGCGACTCGCCGCACTTGCGGCAAACCCGCTCTTTGGTGCCGTCCGGCAGGATATTGTGGCCCACGCGGGTGGGCTTTCCGCAGCGGGGGCAGACCACCTGGACCTTGCAGGCGTAGATGGCGCTTTCGGCCTTGATGATGCCGCCGGGTTCGCCCATTCTGCGGGGCTTAACATGCTTCTGCACAAAGTTGGCGTTCTCCACGATCACCTTGCCCTCTTTGGGAGAGACCTGCATGACCTTGCCTTTCTTGCCCCGGTCGCGCCCGCTGATGATCACCACGGTGTCGCCGGTCTTTACGTGTACCTTCTTATTCATTGTTGCCAACCCTCCATCAAAGCACTTCCGGGGCCAGGGACAGGATCTTGAGATATTCCTTGTCGCGCAGCTCCCGGGCCACGGGCCCAAAGATGCGGGTGCCCCTGGGGTTTTTGTCCTCGCGGATGATGACGGCGGCGTTCTCGTCAAAGCGGATGTAGGTCCCGTCGTCCCGGCGCACGCCGGAGGCCGAGCGGACGATGACCGCCTTGACCACATCGCCCTTTTTCACCACGCCGCCGGGCGCGGCCTTCTTTACCGAGGCCACAACCACGTCGCCAATATTGGCATACCTCCTGCCGGTGCCGCCCAGAACGCGGATGCACATAAGCTCCTTCGCGCCGGTGTTGTCGGCCACCTTGAGGTAAGACTGCTGTTGAATCACAGTGTGTTCCTCCTTTTTTCTCGGTCAGGTCTGGGGGCTGGGGCTTGCCCAGCGGGCCCTTACTTGGCCTTTTCGATGATCTCCACCAGCCGCCATCTCTTGTCCTTGGAAATGGGCCGGGTCTCCATAATGCGCACCCGGTCCCCTACGCCGCACTGGTTCTCCTCGTCGTGGGCCTTGCGCTTCACGGTCCGCTTTATAATTTTGCCGTACATGGGGTGTTTCACGCTGTCCTGAATGGCCACCACCACGGTCTTATCCATCTTGTCGCTGACGACGCGGCCTACGGCCGTTTTTCTCATATTCCGTTCGCTCACTTCTTAATCCTCCCTTCCCTTATGCGTTGCCGGCGTGCAGCTCGTTCTCACGGATAACCGTTTTGACGCGAGCAATGTCCTTTTTGACCGCCGGAATGCGCATGGGGTTGTCGAGCTGATTGATCGCGAGCTGGAAACGCAGGTTAAAAAGCTCCGCCTTCAGGTCGGAAAGCTTGGTGTTCAGCTCGTCGGCGCTCATTTCTCTGATCTCTGAAGCCTTCATGACTGCGCCTCCGTTTCTTTCATTACAAATTTGCACTTGATGGGCAGCTTGGCGGCGGCCAGGCGCAGGGCCTCCCGGGCCGTGGCCTCGGGCACCTCGCCCAGCTCAAACATCACCCTGCCGGGTTTTACCACCGCCACCCAATATTCGGGCGAGCCCTTACCGGAGCCCATGCGGGTCTCAGCGGGCTTTTGGGTCACAGGCTTATCCGGGAAGATCTTGATCCAGACCTTGCCGAAACGCTTGCAGTAACGGGTCATGGCCACACGGGCCGCCTCAATCTGGTTGGAGGTAATCCACGCGGGCTCCAGGGCCTGCAGGCCATACTGGCCATAGGTTACCTTGTTGCCCCGCATGGCCTTGCCTTTCATGCGGCCTCTTTGTACTCTGCGGTATTTCACGCGCTTGGGCATCAGCATTTACCTGCGCCCCCCTTCCCTGTTGTGGTTGCCGCGGCCGCCCCGGTCGTTGCGGTCCCGGCGGGGCCCCCGGTCGTCCCGGCGGGGACGGTCGGAGCGGTCCGGACGGGGCCCGCGCTCCGAGCGGCTGTCGCGGTTGTCGTTGAGCACTTCGCCCTTGTAGAGCCACACCTTTACGCCAATGCGGCCATAGGTGGTGGCTGCCTCGGCAAAGCCGTAGTCAATGTCCGCCCGCAGGGTCTGCAGCGGAATGGTGCCGTCGTGGTACT
>Ga0137309_100527_pt1 | contig 28891 bp, 25 predicted proteins | sample NAcewiD2O_June_FD_97179 | JGI IMG/M metagenome (GOLD analysis project Ga0137309, IMG submission 97179) | Mouse cecal microbial communities from Vienna, Austria - N-Acetylneuraminic amended D2O_June | ecosystem: Host-associated > Mammals > Digestive system > Large intestine > Cecum | place... | reverse complement strand
TTGGGAAGATCTGTAAACGCGGTGTGCCGGAGGCGGCCTCCCAACTGACCACTCCGGTGACAGCTCTCTGTTATAACCTTATGCTGGCGAGGCTGGCGGGCGATATCGGTGTGTCCACCTTCAGCGTCTTGAGTTTCATCTACTCGCTGGTCAACGCCATCCTTTCCAGGACGGCCCAGGGCCTGCAGCCCCTTTGGGGGCTCTGCTATGGGGAGCGGGATGCAGACGCAATGAATCTATATTTTCGCTGGGGAATTCGCATCAATGCCATATTGTCCGTAGTCATTTATGGGCTTCTGTTTCTCTTTGCCGAACCCGCGATCCGAATTTTTAACCGGGACCCGGAGCTTGTCCAAAATGCCTCCGCCGCCCTGTCGCTGTTTGGCCTGTCCTTTATCCCCATGGCGCTGAATCTGATTTATACAGCCTTTCTGTACTCCACCAAGAGGACCCTGCAGGCCGATGCTATTTCCCTCAGTCGGGGCGTTGTCCTAAAAGCGGCGGCTATTTTCTGTTTGCCTGTCCTTTTGGGCGGCGATACGATTTGGCTTGCCCCACTCGCCGCGGAAATGCTGACGCTTCTGCTGGCACGGATGCTTTTCAAAGCGTCAAATCTCACCGGCAGAAAGATTTATAAAATTATTTTATAGTATATAAAAGTGTTTTTGCAATAAATTAGCGCTCTTCTATTGACAGTGCTAATCTTGGCGGCTATACTATGAGCATAACCACAAACCAAGCGCGGTGTAAAACCCGCAAGTCTGAAAGGAGAATTTTTTATGCTGACCCCTTATCTGATGGCAAAGAATATGTTCGATGAGCTGACCGAGTCCGCTTTCAGCGCGAATACCCTGCGGGGCATGATGAACACGGACATCAAGGAGAGCGACCAAGGCTACGAGCTGGACATTGATCTGCCTGGCGTCCACAAGGAAAACCTCGCCGCCGAGCTGAAGGACGGCTTCCTCTGCATCAGCGCCACGGTGGAGCAGACGCACAACGACAGCGTCCAGAACGAGCGGTATCTGCGCCGGGAACGCTTCATCGGCTCCTGCCGCCGCAGCTTTTATGTGGGAGACAACGTCAAGCAGGCGGATATCCACGCCAAGTTCGAGGACGGCATCCTGCGTCTGTTCATTCCCAAGGTGAGCCAGGTGGCGCAGATAGAACAGAAAAATCTGATTGCCATTGAAGGCTGAGAATGCTCAACCCTGGCGTCGCCTTGACCAGCGGCGTCAGGGTTTTTATAGCAACCCCTATAGTTCCTCAATAATATTGAGATTTGGGCTGTAGGGAGGAAGAAATTCCAGGTGCAACCTGGGATTTTCTTGAAGAAATCTGGTCAATAATTTGGCATGATGAATTTTGGCATTGTTCAAAATCCCAAGCAGTTTGACACCTTCATGTTTGCCATAGGTTTGAATAACCTTTTGCCGCCCTTTGACGAACCATGTTTTCTGGATTGCCTGGTAATCGCGGATCATGGACTCATCCCCATACAGCAAGTGGTCGATTTCGTCATTCAAAAGTTGGGTCCAAGACCTTTGTTTTTCACCGCCCATATAGATAAAGTCTCTATTTGGATTTTACAGATATTTCGATCTGCACAAGCGCATCTTCCACCCGCTCAATCACATTGTCATTGATAATGACTTCATAGGAGAACCCCGATAATGCAAGACCATGTTTTTCGACATAATCAAATATCCTTTGGTAGCAAAGCACAGGGCTTTCTGCTGCATCCCTATAAAATGCCCGTACATAACCCCCGGCAGGTTGTATGTGCAATCCATCTTTCTTTATGGAAAATGGAATTTCAATAAAAAGTTTGGAATAATCCTCGAAATCCCCCCTTTGCAGACTATCTACTGCGATCATTGTACCATAAGAGGCATCATGCAGACGGCGAAGCTGATATTTTTTCGTTTCAGCAGTAATCATCTCTACCTGCTTTTCAAATGTAGTGTCCCGATTGATGTCTACGGCAACTAAACTGCGCTCCTTTTTCTGCACAATGGTGATTTCTGATAAGTCCATCGTCAATAATGTCTGCATATTCTGGCGGTGGTAGGACAGCGTTTTCCGAACTGCTCTCATATGTGCCATGCTGCGGTCTAAATCTTCAATTTTTTCCTGTAAGAGCTGTTCCATGCTGGCGGCGGAGCGGTTTTTCATAAATGCTTGGATTTCATCAATCGGCACATCTAACTCCCGCAGCAGCAGGATTGTTTCCAGAATGGCGCTCTGATAGTAGCTGTAATATCTGTATCCGTTTCCGGGATGGATAAATGATGGATGAAAAAGACCAATTTCATCGTACCACATCAGAGTTTTCTTATTGATGCCATGCAGAGCCGCAAACTGACCGATTGTGAGCAGTTTACCTTTTTTCTCCATTTTTCAAAATACCTCTTGACTGTACAGTTACTGTACGGATTATGATAGCACATATACCGGAGAAAAACAAGTAGACAAGGAGAACGAAGATGGAAAATCAAAATGCTTACGACAAGCCAGTCACATTGGGGAATATCCTCAAATTTGCGGTCCCTACCATCGCAATGTCTGTCTTTATGTCCTTTTACACCATGGTTGACGGTCTGTTCGTATCAAATCTGATTGGCACGAGCGCACTGTCTGCCATCAATTTGACGGCCCCAGTGATCCAAGTGGTGACAGCTATCTCTACCATGTTGGCAACTGGTGGGAGTGCGGTCATCATGAAAAAGATGGGTGAGCAAAAGCCAAAAGAGGCCAAGGAAGATTTTACATTCCTGATTTTGGTGAACGTGGTTGTTGGTTTGGTCATGACTATGCTGGGTTATTCCCTGATGGAAACCATCTTCGGGAGTATGGGATTGTCCCCGGATGTCGTCAACTACTGTACTTCCTACCTCAGCCGCTATCTTGTCTTTACGATCCCGATCCTGCTGATGAACAATTTCACCCTCTATATGATTGCTTCTGAAAAGGCAGCCTTATCCCTGGTCTGTTCCGTGTCGGGCGGTGTGTTAAACATTGTGCTGGACTATGTATTTATCGGCCTTTTGAATATGGGGATCAGCGGTGCGGCCATTGCCACGGGCCTGGGTTACTCTGTGACCGCTGGTGTCGGTCTGTTTGTATTCAGCCGCAAAAAGAGCCTTCTGCACTTTACAAAGCCCGCTTTCCGCTTCAAGGTTCTCGCAAGCGCGGCGACAAACGGATGCTCTGAAATGGCAACTGCGCTGGTCACAAGCATCATTACGATGATGTTCAACTGGACGATGCTCCATTATATCGGTGAAGATGGCGTTGCCGCCGTTACCATCATCATGTATGTCCTGATGTTTGCAAGCTCCCTCTATACGGGGTATTCCTATGGTGTCGCTCCTATGCTCAGTTACTGCTATGGCGAGAAGAATCACGAAAAGTTGAAAAAGCTGGTTTCCACCAGTCTGAAAGTCATTGGTGTCATTTCTCTTGTGACTGTGGCGGCATCCTTTGCCGCGACCAAACCCCTGGTGTCCATTTTTGCCCGACCGGATAACCCGGTCTATGGTCTGGCAGTCACCGGAAATCGAATCTGCACCCTGGCGTTGTTCTTTATCGGATTTAACATCTTTGCCAGCGGGATGTTCACCGCATTATCCAATGGCATTGTCTCCGCAATCCTCGCCTTCTCCCGTTCCTTCGTGTTCATGCTGATTACCATGCTAATCCTGCCCGCAATTTTGGGGGTAAACGGCATCTGGCTGGCGACCCCGGCAGCGGAACTAATGGCTCTGGCCTTGTCTGCGTTTATGTTTGTAAGGTATCGGAAACGGTATCAATACTAAGGGGGTGAGGTCTTGTCCGGCATAAAACAACTGATCTCCTTTTGGATACTTGAACTCTGCGAAGTCGAGGGATAGAGCCAAGAAGCATTTCCCAAATTATTACAATTGCACCTATAGGCATAGTAAAAGAGCCAGCGCCCTTCTTTCGAGAAGGGCGCTGGCTCTCCGCAATATGCGCCCGGCTCTATTGCGCCTCGCCGCATACCTCAATTTTCAGCTGCTTTGCGTGAATTACAATTTCTTGCTTACATTTCGGGCAGTAAACCGGACAATGCTGAAGAACGGACCGTATGATAATTTTTGACCGAGTTTTTTGCCGCAATAGGGACAGAGCATCCAGACGGATTCGTACTTTCCTTTGTTACGCACAATACCTTTTTATCGCGCTTAGTTAAAGGGATTTTCCGTTGGATAGGGGAGATTTCTGGGCTGGTTATAGGCGATATCCTCCACGCCGAGGAACTTCATCACCTCAAACAGCGCCTTGCCGTAATGCCCGAAGGCCACCGCGCCGTGATGGGGATACCGCTTCTGAATCAGCACATGGCGGTAGAACCGGCCCATCTCCGGGATAGCGAACACGCCGATGCCTCCGAAGGAGCGGGTCTTTACCGGCAGCGCCTCGCCCTGGGCAATGTAGGCCCGCAGGGCGCCGTCGCTGTCGCACTGGAGGCGGTAGAAGGTGATGTCACTGGCGGCAATGTCGCCCTCCAGCGTACCGCGGGTAAAATCAGGTTCGGAATCCTTGGGCTCCAGCAGCCGGTGCTGGATCAGCTGGTATTTCACCGCCCGGTCTGCGCACAGCTTGCAGCTGGGGGTGTTGCCGCAGTGGAAACCCATGAAGGTGTCGGTGAGCTGGTAGTCGAACTTGCCCTTGATGTCCTCCTCATACAGGGAGGCGGGAACGGAGTTGTTGATGTCCAGCAGGGTCACCGTGTCGCCGGACACGCACATGCCGATGTACTCGCTGAGCGCGCCGTAGATATCCACCTCGCAGGAGACAGGGATGCCCCGGCTGACCAGGCGGGAGTTGACATAGCAGGGCTCGAAGCCGAACGCCTCCGGGAAGGCGGGCCAGCACTTGTCGGCAAAGGCCACGTACTGGCGGCTGCCTTTATGGGCCTCAGCCCAGTCCAGCAAAGTCAGCTCCAACTGAGCCATGCGCTCGTTCATCTCCGGATAGTAGCGACCCTCGCCCATTTCCTTAGCCATGTCCTCGCACACGCCGGGAATACGGGGGTCATTGGCATGGGCCTTGTAGGCAACCAGCAGATCCAGCTCAGAGTTCTCCTCAATCTCTACACCGATCTCATACAGGCCCTTGATGGGGGCATTGCAGGCGAAGAAATCCTGGGGACGGGGGCCAAAGGTGATAATTTTCAGCTGGCTCAGGCCGATGAGGGCGCGTGCGATGGGCACGAACTCGCCGATCATCTTGGCAACTTCTTCCGCAGTACCCACCGGATATTCGGGAATAAATGCTTTGAGATGGCGCATACCCAGGTTGTAGGAGCAGTTGAGCATGCCGCAGTAAGCATCGCCGCGGCCATTGATGAGGTCGCCGTCCCCCTCGGCGGCGGCAGCGTACATGCAGGGACCGTCAAAGTTCTTGGCAATCAACGTCTCCGGCGTTTCGGGGCCGAAGTTGCCCAGGAAGATGGCCAGGGCGTTGCATCCGGCGGCTTTGACCTCCTCGACAGCCTTCAGCATGTCCTTCTCATTTTCCACGGTCGTCTTGCACTCGTAGACATCCGTGCCCTGGGCTTGGCAGGCGGCAGTGACGGCGGCACGGCGGCGCTCGGACAGGTCAATGATGAAGCAGTCGCGGGATACGGCGATGATGCCCAGTTTGACCTCAGGAATGTTAGTCAGATTCATAGCAGTTTTCCTCCATATAAAATATAGTGTAGATTATTGCGCAATAGCCATCATGATAACGCTGTGGAATTCCCGCCCGAAGGGGCCTGGGACAAAACGCTCCGTTTGGAGACGGGGGATGCACGCGAAATAGTCCTTAAATTCCTTTATTCGACGCTATTCGGAAATGTCAATATTCGTGCCGGCAAGCCCCACATAGGCTCCCTGTCCCGCCTCGCTGGACTCCGGATGGGCCAGCAGCCACTTGTTCCGGGCCATGAGCCATTTGTCCTCCTCGTTCACCGGGGCAATGGACGGCTTGGCCTCATTAGTGCCCTTGGGCAGCACGATTGCCACCCGGAAGCCATCGGCTCCATCCACATGGCAGGGGGCGTAGTGCAGGGTGGTAGCGTAGACCTCTACCGCCACACCGGCGGGAACGCGGAAAGCCCTGACCCTGGCGGTGTCCAGCTGGCCGTCCACGATCTCGTCCTGTTTTGCCAGCAGGAGGATAAAGTCGCCGGCCCCGATGTTGACTTCGCTGTCCCGGTGGTACTCCAGGCAGTTGAGCCGGGTGTTCCTGCCCCAGCACATGCCGATCTGCACCGGCATCCCGCCGTAGGCGTTGTTCTGGAGCTGTCCAAAGATGGCGCTGGCCTCCAGAGCGGCGATGGACGGCTCATAGGCCACGCCCTCCTCCGGCAGGGGGATGGCCTCCATGGCCGATACCAGCGCGGCTGTGTTGTAGCCAGTGAGCGCCTGGCCGTAGGGCTTGAAGGAAGGATCATAAACGGATTCGATATTCATACTCTGGCTCCTTTATTGAATTTGGGGGAACAGGGACTTGCAGGCGGGATAGATCTTCTGGAACTGCCGGTACCGGGCCTCATAGCGGGCGGTCAGCTCCGGGTCCGGCTCCACGGTGCCCGCCACGCTGACCAGCGCCGCACAGGCGGCCTGAACGGTGGGGAACAGCCCTGTGGCTACCATAGCAAGGACCGCCCCGCCGTAGCCCGGCCCCTGCTCGGTGGCTACTGTATCCAGGGGAATGCCCAGTACGTTCGCCACCATCTTTTTCCACAGCACAGACTTGCTGCCGCCGCCGCAGATATTGGAGCGGGGAATCCGGACGCCCAGACTCCGGGCCACCTCAAAGCTGTCCCGGATGGCAAAGGCCACGCCCTCCAGCACCGCCTGGAGCATATCCGCCCGGGTGGTGTCCATGGTCATGCCGAGAAACGCGCCCCGGGCATTGGTGTCGTTGATGGGGCTGCGCTCCCCCATGAGATAGGGTAGGAAATAGACGCGGTTGTTTCCCAGCTTCTCCGGAAGAATAGCGGCCTCCTCGCCCTTGTAATCCGTGGCGCCAATCACCTCATCCTGCCACCACTTGTTGCAGCTGGCGGCGGAGAGCATACAGCCCATGAGGTGATATCCGCCGTCGGCGTGGGCAAAGGCGTGTAGGGCGTTGGTGGGGTCCACGCCGAATTTGCCGGAGGAGATGAAGATGGTCCCGGAGGTGCCCAGGCTGATGTTGCAGCCGCCCTGCCCCACGGTGCCGGTGCCGACCGCAGCGGCGGCATTATCCCCCGCGCCCGCGCAGACCACAACGCTCTCCGGCAGACCCAAGGCCTTGGATACGTCCGGCAGCAGCGTCCCCACCGGCTCCCAGCTCTCATAGAGCTTCGCCAGCTGGTTTTCCGTCACGCCGCAGATATCACACATCTCTTTCGACCAGCATTTGTGCGCCACGTCCAGCAGCAGCATCCCGGAGGCGTCGGAGTAGTCCGTGGCATGGACGCCGGTCAGCCGATAGACCAAGTAGTCCTTGGGCAGCATGATTTTCTCAATTTTTGCAAACAGCGCGGGCTCATTCTCCCGCATCCACAGCAGCTTGGGGGCGGTGAACCCGGCAAAGGCGATGTTGGCGGTGTAGCTGCTGAGCTTGTCCCGGCCAACGGTCTCGTTGAGGTAGTCCACCTCTTTCGCCGTGCGCCCATCGTTCCAGAGGATGGCCGGGCGCAGCACGTTGTCCCGCTCATCCAGGGCCACCAGCCCGTGCATTTGACCGCCGCAGCCAATGCCCTGCACCTGTCCGGCCTCAAAGCCCTCCAGCAGCGCGGGGATGCCCTCCAGCGCGGCGTTCCACCAGTGGGCGGGGTCCTGCTCGCTCCAGCCGGGGCGGGGGAAGGAAAGAGGATATTCTTTTGTGACCGTGTTCTGAACCTGTCCGGCCTCGTCCACCAGCAGCAGTTTGCAGGCGGAAGTCCCCAGGTCGATTCCGATATATAGCATAGCGTTTCTCCTCCTCATTTCATTTGACTTTGGATGGAAACTTGTACCGCTGTTTTTCCGGTCAGCTGGACCGTACGGGCGTCTGGCTGTCCGATATGGGCGTAGAGCGTCCAACTGCCGCTGCCTGGGACGCGCTCGCCTTGGCTGTTGACCACAGTAAACGTGCCGGAATTCATAGCGATTTCCACGGTTTTGCGCTCTCCCGCCCCCAGCGCCACCCGCTGGAAACCGCACAGAACAGGGTTCGTGGGTGCGTCAGAGGATACATTATCCTTGATGTAGAGCTGGATCACCTCCTCCGTGGGCCGGGAGCCGCAGTTTTCCACCGTGACGGAGGCGGCGTGCCGGTCTGCGGCCACGCCGGTCACAACCACGTCGCCATAAGTCAAGCCGTAGCCGAAGGGATACAGCGGCTGGCCGGCGTAGTAGCGGTAGGTCCGGTTGCGCATGGAGTAATCGGTGAATTCAGGCATCTCCCGCAATGCTTCGTTCCGATAGAAGGTTACCGGCAGCTTGCCGGAGGGAGAAACCTTGCCAAAGAGCAGGTCCGCCACGGCTCTGCCGCCGCCCGCGCCGGGGTACCAACTCAGCAGAATGGCATCCGCCCTCTCCTCCGCCTCGCTCAGGTCGATGGCACTGCCGGCCATCAATACGACAATAGTGGGCTTACCCACGTCCAGGACCCGGTGCAGCAGTTCCCGCTGGGGTTCCGGGAGCAGCAGGTCCACCTTGTCGCCGCAGCTCTCGGCGTTGTTTCCGGCATCCATCTCCTCGCCCTCCAGCGTTTCGTCCAGGCCCAGCGCCAATATTACCACATCGCTATGCTTTGCCACAGCCACGGCCTCCGCCAGGCGGTCCCCAGGCTGGCCCAGGCCCTCCACCCGGTCCTTGAACAGCCCGCAGCCCTCGGAGTAGAGCGCCCGCCCATGGCCCTCCATAGCGTCCTGGATGCCCTCCAGGACCGTAATATAGCGGGACGCCGTGCCGTGGTAGTTGCCGACGAGGGAAACGCGGCTGTTGGCGTTGGGACCGATGACGCCCACGGTCCCAACAGTTTCAACGTTCAGAGGCAGAAGCCCGCTGTTTTTCAGCAGAACGCAGGATTTCCGGGCCGCCTCCTGGGCCAGCGCCAGATGCTCCTCACATTCTACAACCTCATAGGGAATTTTGTCAAACGCACTGCCCTCGCCCAGAATGCCCAGCAGATACCGGGTGGTAAACAGGCGTTCCGCTGCCGCAGTGATCTGCTCCTCCGTGATCAGCCCCTCCCGGACCGCCCGGAGGATGCACCGGTAGCTGTCCCCGCAGTTGAGGTCGCAGCCCGTCTCCAAGGCCAGGGCCACAGACTGGGTGGGGGTGTCGGTGATATTGTGTCCCTCGTGGAAATCCCGGATGGCCCAGCAGTCCGATACCACATGGCCCTGGAACCCCCATTTGCCCCGCAGGAGATCCGTCAGGAGTGTCCTGCTGCCGCAGCATGGTTCGCCGTTGGTGCGGTTATAGGCGCCCATGACAGCTTCCACGCCTGCGTTTACCACGCAGGCTTCAAAGGCGGGCAGGTAGGTCTCCGCCATATCCTTAGGTGTGGCCTCCGCGTTGAAGCGGTGGCGGAGATTCTCCGGGCCGCTGTGGACGGCGAAGTGCTTGGCGCAGGCGGCGGACTTCATAACAGGCCCGTCCCCCTGGAGGCCCCGGACATATGCCTGCCCCAGCCGGGCGGTGAGATAGGGGTCCTCGCCGTACGTTTCATGCCCCCGTCCCCAGCGGGGGTCCCGGAAGATATTGATATTGGGGGACCAGAAGGTCAGGCCCTTGAAAATATCCCTGTCCTCCTCCGCAGCGTATGCGTTATACTTTGCCCGGCCTTCCGTGGCGGCCACATCGCCCAGTTTTTCCAGCAGGGCGTCGTCAAACATAGCCGCCAATCCGATGGCCTGGGGGAAGCTGGTGGCCGTACCGGCCCGAGCCACGCCGTGGAGGGCCTCGTTCCACCAGTTGTAGGCGGGGACGCCCAGCCGGGGGATGGCCGGGGCGTCGTAGCGCAGCTGGCCCGCCTTTTCCTCCAGCGTCATCTGCGCCACAAGCTCTCTGGCCTGCTGCGCCGCTTTTGTTCGATCCATAGTGTTCTCCCTTCATACACTTTTCTGTTTTCATAGTGAAGCCACCTGTCCTGCCACATACCCGGCAAGTGACAACGCTATCCCCAAATGACTTGCATCATGTTGGGTTGCTTTTGCGTAATCGGTCCCTGAAAATGGAAATCAAGAAAGTCCGCGTATCCTCCCGGCTGTACCGTGGCATAGCAGAACAGCCCGAATCGGCAGCCGGTAAACAGATCCAGCTTGAAATGGAGCTGCTGCTGTATCCCGAGAGACTGCCAAACGCCCTCCTTTACCAAGTAGAAAAACTCCGCGGTGTCCGGTTCGCAGGAAAAATCCACATTCACCCGGAGAGCCGCCACCGGCCCGGCGGCGGGGACTTGGGCATATTCCACCGGCGGGCGGCCAAAATCAAAATCACCATCGATCCGGCTGTTGTCCGCCGGACGGCCCAGCATGACCAGCCGGTACGCGCCGTCCCGCCGGGTCAGGGCAATGGCTCCGTAGCACCCCTGATAGGCGCAGATCCCGGCGTAATCGCCTTCCCCCAGCCCGCTGCCGTCCAGTGTGACCCAGGCGGCGCTTTGGGGGCCAACACACCGCTGCGTCAGGGTGTTGCGGGCCAGAATCAGATTAGGGCTTGTGCGCCGGGTTGTCAAGCGGAACGCGCCGGGGCGGGCGGTGACGGACCAACCCGCCGGGTCCGGATTGTGGCTGAACTGCCAGAAGGGCGCCAGCTGTATTTTGCCGTCCGCCGCGGGTGTGTACTGAAATGTGTCGCTTCCATACAGGAAACGGCAGGATGCCGGGTCCCCCGCCGGTGAAACCATCTCCGAAACCCGCCCGTTTTCCCCAGGAACAGGAAATCCCTCCCCGTCAAAGGTCAGGGGCATGATGACCGGCGCGCGGCCCAGCGGGCCACGATCCTGGAACATGAAGGCGTACCAGTCCCCCTCCGGGGTGTCCACCATGCCCCCTTGGGCTACACCGGAATCCCGGTAACCCATGTTGTCGTCCAGGATATTCTTTCCCCGCCAGGGGCCGGACAGGCTGTCCGCCAGAAAGCAGTCCTCTGTCTTGAGGAATTTGCTGTCCCTGGGCATATGGCAGGTAAACAGATAGTACCGCCTGCCGCGCCTGTACAGATGGGACCCCTCGTACCCAAGCTGCTGGCCGGGCTGGTCGGTGACGATGACCCGGTCCAGCCCGCCGGGCTTCGGCCCCCAGGTATCCTTATCCAGCTCGGTGACGCACAGCTCCGTGTTCCCGTGGACGATATACACCCGGCCATCGTCATCGAAGAACAGGGAGGCGTCGTAGAAAAAGCCGCCCATTTCCAGCCGCCGCCAGGGCCCGGCGGGATTTTCGGCCTGGAACAGCAGGGATGCATGGGTGTCGTTGCAGGAGAAGGTCAGATAAAATGTACCGTCATGCCAGCGCAGGGAGGGCGCCCACATGCCCAGACCATAGATCTGCTGCCCGTCCTCCAGGCAGTGGGCGGAATTTTCCTCCAGCCGGTCAAAAGCATGGCACACAAACTCCCAGTGGACCAGGTCCTTCGACCGCAGAATATCCCCGCCGGGCATGAAGTACATGGTGGTGCTGGCCATGTAGTAGGTGTCGCCCACCCGGATGATGTCCGGGTCCGGGAAGTCGGCGTTGATCACCGGATTAGGATACTGCTGCATCGGCTGTCCTTTCATACGGTTTCCAGCGTAAACGATGCCAGATTGGAGATGCCCTGGCCGCGATAGGTAAAATAGAGGGCCTGCACGCTGTCCGGGACAGAGACACCGGCCCGGAAGGTTTTCCATTCATTGGAATACCCCACCGGGATTTCCCCGATCACCGCCCCGTCCCACCGGGTCCTGACCTGGTAGACCCCCTCATTGCCACGGGTCTTCAGCGAAATCCGGCGGACGCCCCGGCAGTCAAAGTACTTGAAGCCCGCCGCGGCGCCGTCCCGCAGATTGGCAATATGGGCAAACCCCTCCTGGCCGTCCGGGGCGTCCTGGGTGATGCGGGGAAAGCGGCAGTCCATCCAATCCCCAGGGCAGCCGGTGGTCACCGCCGGGTGTTTGCAGAACAGGCTGCAGGCAATGTGGGCAGGGTACTCCCCCCGGCCGGCGAGGGGACCGCCGCTGCCACCGCAGGAGGTCATCTCCGCCTGGGGGATGCTTCCGTCGGGGAGGATGGTCACCGGCTCCAGACAGCCCTGGCGGCTGAAGTTGGAGCCGTTGGTGTGGCGGTGATAGAAGATATACCACTGGCCGTTGATCCGCTCCAGACAGCCGTGGTTGTTTCCGCCGTAGAACATAGGCTGTTCCGCCGGCTTGTAGGTATCAATGTGGACATCGGCGTTGCTGACGATGACGCCGCCGTAGGTGAAAGGTCCCAGAGGAGAGCTGCTGCGGGCATAGCAGAGTTCATGGTTAGTGATCGGAGAATAAATGAAATAATAGCTGTTTCCCACTTTCCGGATGGAAGACGCCTCAAAGAAGGGAAAACCCGCGAAGCTGGTTCCTCCGGCATAGGGCGCGCTGGGGACAACGGCGACAGGCTCGCTCCGGACAGTCAGCATATCCGGCTCCAGCACGGTCACCATAGACCCCCGGCGGCTGGTGTCCGCCGGCGGGCAGAAGCCGGTGTACAGGTATACGGCGTTGTCCTCAAAGAGGACGCCGGGGTCAAACTGGGGCGCGTCCCCCTCCCGTTCGCCGAGGCGGGCGCCGTCCGGGTGATGCACGTAACCGTAGAACTGATACCGGCCCGCCGGTGCGTCGCAGACAGCCACCGAGATCACCGGCAGCTGATCCAGCACATAGTAGAGATAGTATCTTCCATCTGCGCCCTGGGTCACGTCAGGCGCAAAAAGCAGCATATCGCCGTCCTTGTTGGCCGGATCATCCGTCCGGGCGTAGAGTACGCCCTCATACCGCCAGTCGGACAGATCGTCCACCGGAGCGGACCAGCCAACATAGTCATTCGGGCAGTACGTGTGGCCGCCAAACCGGTCGTGGGAGCCGAAGACATATACGCGCCCGTCAAATACGTGGGGCTCTCCATCGGGAATATACTCCCAGGAGGGCAGATAGGGGTTGAATCCTTGTTTTTTCATAGCTGTTTCCTCAATAAATACGATAATTTCCGCTCAGGGCCAGGAATGCAAAAAAGTACAGACAGTTGTCATAATACCGCCGCTCCCCGGTGCGCATAGGCGTCTCCCAGAACCGGCGCACACATTCCTCCGCCCAGGGGCCATCCGCTGCCATACTGGCGGCGGCATTGGTGGCGGTGATGGCGACAGGATGCAGCGCGGGAAGGGGAAGAACTGTACCGTCCACCTCATAGATTGCGCGGTCATTGTCCCGGACCGTTTCGCAGAAGAATTTTTGCAGCCGGTTGGCCTCGTCCCTGGCCCAGGGAGAGCGCCCGAACCAGACCGCGTCCAGGGCGATATTGAAGATGGTGCGGTAGGCGTCGCTGTAGTACCAGTCGTGGCGGCCGCCGAAATGGGATGGGTCCGTCTTCTGGGGACGGCCCTCCCTGTCCGCGTACTCGGCGCACAGCCCCGTCACCGGGTGGCAGGCTTTGACCCAGTAGGCCCTGCTGGCGTGGGCGGCTGCTTTCCAAAAGGGGCGATCCGCCTCGTCCGCCCAGAGGGCGAAGAGCTCATAGAAATGGGGAAGATGGTAGCTAGGGTCGGTGAAGTCCAATTCTGTCACAAAGCGTATGAGTTTCGTATCCGGGTCCCACATGGGCCGTCCCCCCTCCCCCTGCTCCCCTTTGTGCAGGCAGATGCGGAGCAGCTGCCGGGCCTCGGCTTCATAGTCAAAGATCCCCTCGCCGTTCCCCCAGCGGTGAGCGGCGAAAAAGAGAGCCATAGCGAAATATTCTTCTCCATCCGGGGCCGGACCTGCGGCGTTCGGCACGCCTTCCGGAGATACCGACCAGGCGAAATAACCGCTGTTTATCCCCTTGGTCATATACATATATGTTTTAGCCCACTTCCAGAGTCTGTCAAACGCAGCCTTTCTATCCATCTGGACACACATCATCATGCCATAGGACATGCCTTCGGTGCGCACATCATGATTGCCTGTGTCCTCAATATAGGCCTTGTCTGCTCCGGCCTCGTGATAAAAGCGGTCCAAGCCGTAGAATATTTCATGAAAGCAGGATTGTAGTCTCACTTCAATTTCTGCTTGAGCGAAACCGGCTTCAGCAAAGATATTTCGATAGTGTAATTTCCTCATAACATTTACCCGATTTTTTAGTTCGATGGCCGCCGCAATATGCTCACGGCGGCCATCGATGATGATAAGTGAAAGAGATGCGGATTTTATTCCTTTACGCTTCCCAGCGTCATACCGGCGACAAAGTAGCGCTGGAGGAAGGGATAGAGGCAGATGATGGGAAGCATGGTAACAACTGTGGCGGCTGCTCTGACCGTCACCGGCGTCACCGCGGCGGCGGCCCCCTGTCCGGCGGAGGAGGCCGAACCGCCCTGCTGCATAACGGAGGAGAGCAGCTTCATCAGCTCATACTGGAGGGTCGTGTATTTTGTGTTCATCCGGTTGTAAAGCATGACGTCAAACCAGGAGTTCCACTGCCCCACGGCCACAAAAAGGGCCACAGTGGCGTACACCGGCTTGCACAACGGGGAAATGATGCGCACAAAGATGGTAAAGTCATTGGCGCCGTCGATCTGTGCGGACTCCTCCAGGCCCTCCGGCAGGCCCATCATGTAGGTGCGCAGAACCAGCATATTGAATACGCTGATCATACCGGGGATCACGTAGACCCAGAAGGTACCGGTCAGGCCCAGGTTGCGGTAGAGGATCAGCGTGGGGATCATACCGCCGCTGACATACATGGTGATGACCCAGAAAAGGGACAGCTGCGAACGGAAGAGGAACCGCTTGCGGCTTACAACATAGGCCAGCAGCGCGTTTGCGGCGAGGGCCAGAATCGTACCCACGACAGTCCTTGCCACGGATATGTACGCGCCTGTGATGATATTCTGCTGGCCCAGAACGGTCTTGTAATTCTGGAGCGTGAACACGCGGGGGAGCAGGTGGATGCCGCCGCGGACGGCATCAATACCATTGTTGAAGGAGAGAGCGACGGTGTTCAGCACCGGGTAGAGGGTGATGATCACGAAGGCCGCCAGAAAAATGGTGTTGCAGACGACAAACACCTTGTCCCCAAGGGAGGATTTGGGCTTCCACTGTTTACTCATTACTGACACCTCCTTAGAACATTCCCTGCTCGCCGTTTCTCTTGGCGAACTTGTTGGCCGCGAAGATAAGGACAATGGCAACCACGCTCTTGAAGATACCGGCAGCAGTACCGAGGGAGTAGTCGTTCTGGCTGATTCCCCAGGTCAGCGTGTAAATGTCAATGGTGTCGGATACGCTCTTGACCAGGCCGTTGCCCAAGAGGTACTGGACTTCAAAGCCGGCATTGAGGACGTTGCCGATGTTCATGATCAGAAGGATCATGATCGTGGGCTTAATGCTGGGCAGCGTAATGTGCCTGATCTTTGCCCAACGGCCTCCGCCGTCGATGGTAACCGCTTCATAGAGGCCAGGATCAATGGAGGTAATGGCTGCAAGGTATACGATCGCGTTCCAGCCCGTCTCCTTCCAGACGTTCGCAAAGGCGACAATCGGCCAGAAATATGACTTGTTGGCGAAGAAATTGACCGGTCCGTCCAGGATGCCCCAGTTGGTCAGGAGCTCGTTGACAACACCTGTGGAGGAGAGGGCATCGTGGAGAATACCGGTAACGATGATCCAGGACAGGAAGTGCGGCAGATAAGAAATGGTCTGCACCAGCTTCTTGCCCACCACCAGCCGGACCTCGTTGAGAAGGATGGCAAATACGATTGCCATAACAAAGGTTGCCACCAGGTTCAATATACCCATGGCCAACGTGTTGCGGATTACTTGCAGGAAGGTTGCGTCGGAAAATAGAAATTTAAATTTTTCCAGGCCGACGAACTCTGAGCCAAGGAAACCGTCTTTCGGCTTATAGTTCTGGAATGCCATAATCCAGCCCGCCAAGGGCAGATAATAGAAAATGATGCCGTAAACAACAAAGCACGCAGTACAAATCATCAGGAATTTTTGGCGCTTTATCTCTTTCCATGAGATGCGTTTTGCTTTCATTTCTGACCTCCTCAAACCGCTTTCACACGGCTTATTGATTCCGGGGAGAACCGCGCGGTGCACGCGGTCCTCCCTGCCGGGATGTAGAATGGGCGCTCATGATGATGCTCGTCCGAAACGGGGAACTTAACTGGCGCGGCGGTTAAGCTCCTCCTGCATCTCGCTGAGGAAGTCCTGCGGGTTGACCGCATTGTAGGCGGCCATGTACTGCTCCCAGGCAGCCTCAAAATCGTCGGCCATAACGATCCTGGGCAGCCACTCGTGCTTGACCTCGCCCATCTTGGTCCAGGCGACGCCGCCCGGCGTAGCGGTGGTCATGGCATTGGAGTAGGAGTACATGGGGAACCAGGGGGCGTTCTCCTCCACAACAGAGCCGATCATATCGGGATAGTTGTTGGCGCCGTAGGCCTCGAAGCACTTCCGAAGCGGCTCGGCGAGATCGCTGAAGAACTCAGACGTCTGCTCCTCAGGCATCATGGCATTCTTACCATCTCTGCTTGTACCCCGCCACTGGGGCATATAGGCGTAAAGGCACCGGTGGGACGCCTGATAAGATTTGTCGGCCCACTGCATACGCATCTCCGGGGTCTTGTAGAACATGCCGTCCTCGTCCACCAGATAGTCAACGTCCTTTATGCCCCAGAAGCGCAGGTCATGGATCTCCTGATCCAGGATATCGTTCATGAATTTGAAAGCCGCGTCTGGATCTTTGCAGCTGGTGGTAACGGCTATACCGCAGGAAACGTTCAGGGTATCGCCGTAGGTGTGCCAGCGGTTGTCCATGCCCTCGTCAATGGTCAGGCCCAGGGGCACATAGTTGCAGCCCAGCAGGTCGAGCCCCTGCTGCTTGAACGTGTCGTTGACCGTGCCGTAAAAGTCCCACCACTGGTCGCACATGCCCAGCACCGCACCGGTGGACAGCTTCGCGATGTACTCATCGTAGGTCTGGGTAGCAAACTCAATGTCGATCGTACCCTTCTTGTATTCCTCATTGAGCTTGGTGAAATATCTCTTGGCGGTAGGCGTGGTATTGTAGTCCACGATCTTGAGATTCTCCTTGTCCACAATGACGGAGCCGTCGTTGGGATACCCGTCCAGGAACTGGGGGGCGTTCTCAATGCAGAAGTAACGCCAGTCATCGCAGAGCATGGTATAGGGAATGACCTTGGTTCCGTCCGCCATGGTGGGATTCGCTTCGGCATAGCGCGTGAGTACATCGTAGTATTCATCCAGAGTATTAATCTCTGGATAACCGGCCCACTCCAGAACCCGCACCTGGATCCAGAATGCCTCGTCGTTATGGGTGGTCGCCCGGTTCTCGCCGTAGTTGTTCTGGAACTGGTTGGCCCAGTAGATCTTGCCGTCATCCTGACGGAGGGCATCCCACTCCTGATCGGTGAACAGCTCCTTGAGGTTGGGATACTTCTCCAGATAATCGTCCCAGGGCACCAGCACGCCCTCATCGTACAGGGCCATCATGGCCTCGCCGCCGTCAATGAAATCGGGATAATCACCGCCGGCGATGATGGTGCCGATCGCCTCAGCGGCGGTTTGTCCGGTCAGCCATGTCTCCTTCACTTTCACGCCGACCTTCTCTGCGATGAGGTTCATGATTTCGTTGTCATCGTTGATTTCGGGCTGTGGCATCGCCCCAAACATTGTGAATTGGATGATGTCTCCGTCTTCGCCTTTGCTGCAGCCAGCCACGCCAAGAAGCATGACCGCCATCAGCAGAGCCGCGGCCACTCGCTGCCAGGTTGCCTTTTTCATATTGATCCTCCTCTTTTATTATTGCCTCTCTCTTCCAGAGAAGCGTTGATATGCTAATATTATATTTGTCGAAAAACGGTTAAACAACCGATAAACTCCACATAAGGACCGGGCAAATTCTACAGCTTGACAAATCCTCCCCTGAATTTCTCCCTGCAATTTGTAAAAAACAGCGGAAACCAACCTGTCAAACGGCAAAGCTGGTTTCCGTTGTTTACCTGGCTATAGTATTCGCATTCCACAGAAAATGGAACAGCCGGCAGTCCGGCGCTGTTGTAAAGGTTGACAAGATACCAGGGCGTCCTTGCGAAATCGACCGTTACCTTTCCTGTATTTTCAGGAAGAGCCACAATGATGGTATCGCCATATGCTCGTACAACGCTCCCGGAATGCTTTGGGGCGGAGGCAGCGCCCCAAGCTCCGGATCTGCCGGCGGGCGCTCATCCAGGAACAAGATGCCGTTCCATGGGCTTTTGTCTTTGCAAAACCATGCCGGGTGCAAATGTTTTCGGTAAAGTCAACATAATATCCCTCCTCATACTCGGTTTCTTCTGAAGCGCGAAGGGGTGCAGCCCTTGATTTGGATGAATTTTGATATAAAATAGTCTATATCCTTATATCCAACTGCCTCCGCAATGTCTCCTATTTTCTTATCCGTGCAGACAAGCAGCCGGCTGGCCTCCGTAATCCGCTGAAGCGCCAGGTAGTTCTTGAAGGATTGTCCATAGGCTTTTTTGAATATCTGTCCAAGATAGGAGCTATTGATGAAGTATTTCTTCCCCAGCTCCTGGAGCGTCAGATTCTCGGCATAGTTCTCCCGTATCTCCCGCTCAATGTTTCCAAGGATGCCGGAGGACTCGTCGCGCTGGAGCTGTGCCAGATAATCGGAGTATTCGCAGGCAAAGTGGGCCAGATGACGGCTGCTCCCCCGCAGAAATCCCTGTTCCACCGCACTTGTGCTGATGAGTTGCAGGATTTCCTCCTGATCCGCCTCGCTGTCGATATTTGACGCCAGATGGACCAACCGGAAAAGCAAATAGTTGAAATTTACGTTGATGCCTTTCCGCCGGATGCCCTTGGACTGCATCCGGTGGAAAAGGGCCTCTACCTGCCCCTCTATTCTGTCATGATCGCCCAGTTCAATGGATTTGATCAGCGCATCCAGTTCCCTCTTGCAGAGAACGTTTTTTTCCTCATGGGACTGAAGCTCATGCTCATAGAAATATATGTGCTTCTGACTTCGGAACGCCTCAAGATTTCTGAGCGATGCCGCAGACTCATAGGACTGGGTTATCATTTCGACATCCGAAACCTTTTTTCCCACAAGCAGACGGATCTCCCGCTGGAGAGAGAGGCCAATAAGACGGTGTATCATCTGTATATACTGTACTTCCGTAAGATTCCGTTCCTGGGCCATGTAGTCGCAATATATGAATCCGGCAGCATAATTGAGGCGGCGGTGGGATATCTCCAGAACACAGTGGTTGGAGTCCTCCTGGAGGATCTGGCGGCAGTTGCGGTATATCTGCTCGCGGAGCGTATGCATGTTTGTTTCTTCCTCATCAAGCTCCTCGACGTTGGCAATTTCTATCTCAATATACCGAACTCCGGCGGACAGATGCATATTGGAGCGGATGTATGCAATGTCCGCTTCCGCGCTTCTGCCATATAGAAGGGCGATCAGTTTACGGGTCAGATAGGCCTGCTCATATTGCTGATCCCGCTTTGCATCCTCCGACATATGCGTGAACTTATGCAGTATGGCGAGAAGATCGTCCCGCTCAATCGGCTTTAAGAGATAATCGATACACCCAAATCTCATGGCCTGCTGGGCAAAGGCGAATTCGCTGTAGCCGCTGAGAATAACAAAGCTGGCATCCGACACTTTCTCCCGCTTCACCTTCTCCAACAGCTCCAGCCCTGTCATCACCGGCATCATCACGTCGGCAATCACCAGATCGACAGGATTTTCCCGCAGATAGTCCAGCGCGTCCTGACCGTTAGAACAGACAGCGGCAATTTCGTAGCCCTCAGCGCCCCAGTCAATCAGGACGCTCAGCCCCTGGGTAATGACATATTCATCGTCAACAAGCAATACCTTCAGCATGTCTGTACAGCCCTTTCTGTTTTTTCAAGAGGAATCCGTATCAATATGACCGTCCCTATCCCCTTTTCACTCTCCACAGAGAAATCTGCAGCGCTGTCCGTCATCATCCGTATCCTGAGGCAGGCATTGACGATCCCTACCCGGCCTTTCTCCTTCAGCATGTCAATACAGGCGCCGCGCATCCGCTCGCCAAGGATTTCCACCGCGCTCTCCTCCATCCCCCCGCCGGTATCCTCTACCTCCACGCAGAGGGTGTCCTTTTCCGTGTATACTCGTACAAATACCCAGCCGGGACACGTTTTGGTTTCAATACCGTGGACACATGCGTTTTCAACAAAGGTCGTGATGGTAAGCTTTGGGATCATGATGTCTTCACATTCCTCCTGCATTTCGATCCGGTAGGACAACCGGTCGCCAAACCGGTATTTCTGCAGAGAGAGATAGGCCTCTACGAATTCCAATTCCCTTTTTACAGTATTGGTATCTGTGGACCAATCCACGTTTTGCCGCTCCATGATGGCCAGCTTTTCCACCATATCAGCTGTTTCGTGTTCGTCCTTCAGGATACTGCGCATCCGTATGCTCTCCAGGGCGTTAAAAAGGAAATGTGGATTAATCTGACTGTACAGGGCCAGAAGCTCCGCATTCTGGCGGGCAATATCCATCTCCTGCTCCCGCAGGCGGTTGCGGTAGACCTGATCGATCAGCTCGTTCATCCGTTTTGCCATGCGGTTATAATTGCTCATAAGGACCCCGATCTCATCCTTGCCGCCCTCCTCCGGTATCATGATCAGTTCATCGCTGTCCACCTGGTTGAACACATCCCCAAGCCGGAAGATACGGCTGGTGATGGATTTTTCCAGCAGATTCATGATCAGTTGCGGCGACAGGATATTGAACAGCAGCAGCAGCACGAGCAGAACAGAGTTCTCCAGCAGAGCGGCTATCACGTTGTTGGCCCGCCTCATGACATAAATCTTGATATTTGATCCATACAGCTCCAACTCCTGTTCCAGGGCGGCGCTGTCTGACTTTGTGAAGACGGGAAACGCCTCCCTGAGATTGTTGGACTCCTGATTGGATATGATAACCTCATTGTCCACGCATATGTAGACCGGAAACGTGTAATTCATATTGCTGATGTTTTGGGCCAGGCGGCTATAGTCCAACTCAATCTTCAGGAAGCAGGCCGTCTTTTCTTTTGTGTGGCCGCTGAGATTGCGAAGAAGAATCGCCGTTCGATTATCATTGGGGGCATAATAGAATTCGAGCTGTGTATCGTAGCCGCTCTCCGCATATAGCTTGAACCACTCCTCGTCCTCCACATTAGAGCGTCTTAAAAAGCCACCGCCATTGACGATACCTTCATTGTCGGCGTAAATCGTGATGACGGTGTTGTCGATACCGGAAATTCCGTGAAGAACCGAGTTGCGCATGACTGCCTGATACTGTGCAAAATAGTCCTCCGGCCCCTGAAACTGTGTACTGAGGAATTCCTGGATAGAGCTGTCAAGATAGATCCCTCTGGCAACCACGGTCGAACTCTCCACAAAACTGGTGATGGAGTATTGTACGGCGCTGGCCGCAGCGGCCATTTCCCGATCCTGTTCAACCTGTTCCGCACGGAAAAGGCTGAGCAGGATGACGGTATCTGTGAGGATAATGGGGATCAGGATGCAGAAATAGTAGAGATACCGAAGCTTTTTCCGAAGGCTCAGATCGTTTAGATTTCTTGCCATATTTTCTTCATATGATTGCAGCGCAGATATTTTTTTCACATTTGCACCTCACCAAATTCACAAATCCTTCCGGAGTTTTTCCAGCAATTAGAAAAAAGCCTATAATTTGTCCTCTTGCTATATACGTCAGCATTGTGTATGATTCAAATCAGTATACTATATTTTTCTGCTCGCGTCAACAGCTCTTGGTTGAAATGACGAAAAAGCGGGGGTGTATTTTTGCGCAATTTATTCAATATAGATAGTCCCCTGATGCATTTTCTCGGCAAAGTTGCGGATTTGATGATCCTCAATCTCCTCTTCCTGATCACTTGCGTTCCTATCTTCACCATTGGAGCATCCCTGACGGCGCTCCATTATGTGACATTACGGATGGTGTCCGATGAGGACAGTGCGGTATCAAGGGACTATCTTAGGTCCTTCAAGCAGAATTTCCGGCAGGCAACTATTATTTGGCTTATTCTCATTACATTTGCTCTCTTGATCACATATGACATTCGCTTGGTTTGGAATGGTGCGGGATACGTCAACACAGTCATGAAGATCCTGAGTATAATAGCCAGTGTTGCTCTTGTAATGGTCATTCTTTATGTTTTTGCAATCCTAGCCAAATTTCATAATTCTGTGAAAGGAACCATACGAAACGCTGTGGCTATATCGCTGAGCGCATTTCCAAGGACGCTGTCCATGTTTATGCTGGTTGCTGCAAGCGTTGCGTTGACTTTTTATACTGAAACTACTGTCCGCTGGGGATTGCTGTTTTGGCTGACTTTTGGTTTTTCTGCGGTAGCATATTTCAATTCCTTTCTATTGAAAAAGACATTTGGTAACCTGATCACAGACCAGGCGTCTGATAAAAGCAGAGGACAGCGGACTGATCCGAAAAAATGACATGATACTCTTCTTTCGGTTTAGTTATCTTAGGGATAAACATACCACAAATTAAGTGGTATTGTCAATCCTATCACAATCATTTGTTGGGATAGGATGAATGACATGCGCTTATTGATGAGAGATGGTAAATGCAATATCTGCGGTGAGCGTGTGCGGATGGTCCGCGAAAGTCTGGGCCTTTCCCAAGAAGCCCTTGCTGCAAGGATTCAGCTGAACGGACACTCGTTAACACAGAAAGCGATTAGCCGAATTGAAATGGGGCTTCGTATCGTGCCTGATTATGAAATTCCCTTGTTCGCTGATGCATTGAACGTAGATCCATTATGGCTGATAGGGCTAGACCCTCCGCAAATACATGGAGGTGCAAAGTAATTGTCTCTATATAAGAGCAGTCTCTAAGACTTTGAGCAGGACCCGTGCGTAGGTCTGGGAGATTTCTTTCGGCGTGGCCCAGCGGGCGGTTCCGTGCTGGCCATCGCCAACAACTTTGCTCTTGATGTTCAGAGATCCGCTGCTCGTCCTGATGGAATTTTCGACACCGCCTTCCTTGCTTTTGAATCGGGTATCTGCTATACTGGTTCCCCGGAGGGGATGCAGATGCAAGTTGTGGTTTTAAATGGGACATTGTCTGAGGCTGAGCAGGATGTTTACATCCAGCAGGTAACGGCCAGGTGTCCCATCGGCCTCATTGAGAAATTGTTCCTGGATGTGCAGGGGGAGTATGTGGATGTCCACTACACCCGCCACTGTTTCCGCCAACTGCGGAAGATGGGTGGCTGCTGTATTGGCGCACCTGAAGATTGGAACTATGCCAAGCAATCGGAACTGCGGGATACGGTTCCGAATCCGATTCTATAATTTTGAGAAGGAGTGTCGCATGATGAAGCAGGAAATTGAAGTATTTGACTACGCAAAGGAAATTGTTTCCGCTATCCCCAAGGGGGTTTTGCTGACTACCAAAAACAACGAAAAAGTGAACTCGATGACAATCGGCTGGGGAACTTTGGGGGTAGAATGGGGACTTCCTGTTTTTGTGGCCTTCATCCGCGAAGGGCGCTTTACCAGAGAAATGCTTGATGCCAGCCAGGAGTTCACGATCAATATTCCCTATGGAGAACTTGACAAAAACATACTTGGATATTGCGGCGCTAAGACAGGCCGGGACACTGATAAAGCCGCCAGCCTGCATCTTACGCTGGTTGAATCCGAACTGGTGAAGGCTCCCGGTATCCGCGAGCTGCCGCTGACACTGGAGTGCAAAGTACTGTATCAGCAGTTGCAGGACAGACACGCGATTCCAGCATTTATTCGGGAAAAAATGTATCCGGAGAATGTAGACAGTTCAAATCCGGGCGCCAATAAGGACTGCCATATTGCGTACTATGGTCAGATCGTGAAGGCATATATTATCAAATAAGCCACTCGCTCAACATCATACTGATGATTTCGGCTCATGGTCATCCGGTTTATGACCATGAGCAATTTTCTTCTCTCGGAGCTTCCGCATTCGTCTGCAATTTCATCCACTGAAGCCTTTACGGACGGCTTGAGGTAGCCGTACTGTTTCTTGCTGGAAGTGTTCCTGAGCTGTCTGGATAATTCCAACCGCACCTAGTGGTACATCTGCCGTCTCCTGAATGGCTCTCGTGATAATAGATAAATTTTCCTGCTTAGAATACCTGTTTTCTTGTTCAATCATGCGGTTGTGTATGGCTAACCTTATGTGCTATACTAAATTGCGTTGTGCGTGGCGAATCTCCTTGTCTTCCGTCATACGCATTTCTTAATACCTTATGATTAGTCGTAGCTAACTTTTGTGGAGGTGTCTGTTATAAAAAAACATTTGACTACCATTGTTTTGTTCGCCCTGCTTTTGATACTGTCCATCTTGTCGCTGCTCATTGGTGTCCTGGATGTGGAACTGTCAGGGCTGTTACAGGGGGACAGTGAGCATTTGGAAATTTTCCTGATTTCCCGTCTGCCCCGTCTCCTGGCAATTCTCTGTACCGGCATCGGCATGAGCGTGGCGGGGCTGATCATGCAGCAGCTCTGTATGAACAAATTTGTTTCTCCAACCACAGGGGCCACCATTTCCTCCGCACAGTTCGGCATCTTGCTGGCGCTGTTGTTCCTGCCCAATTCCACCCTATGGGGGAGGGCTGTTTTTTCCTTTGTCTTTGCGATCCTCGGCACATGGATATTTGTCTGGTTCATCCAGCGTATCCAGTTTAAGGATGTTGTGATGGTTCCGCTGGTGGGCATCATGTTCGGCAATGTGATTGGCGGCATTACGAATTATCTGGCGTACAAGTACGAAATGACACAGGCCCTCTCTACCTGGCTGGTAGGCCACTTCTCCATGGTCCTGCGGGGACGGTATGAGATCGTCTGGCTGACGGTCCCTCTGGTCGCATTGGCCTTTCTGTTTGCAAATCATTTCAACATCGTGGGCATGGGAAAAGACTTTTCACAAAATCTCGGCGTTCCATATAACTTTGTGCTGTTCCTGGGCTTGACGATTGCCGCGATGATCACCGCCTCCGTTGTTGTGGTGGTAGGCTCTATCTCCTATATCGGCCTGATCGTTCCCAATCTGGTGGCGATGTTCAAGGGAGATAAGATCCGGGGCATATTGATGGACACGGCGCTGTTTGGCGCGCTGTTTGTGCTGGCGTGCGACATGGTGGGCCGGATGGTAATCTTCCCCTATGAGCTGCCCATTGAGCTGATCGTCGGTATCATTGGAAGCGTCCTCTTTGTGGCGCTGCTGCTCTATCGTCTCCGCCATGGGCGGAAAGCAATTCGTCTGAACAGGAAGGAGGGCGGCGTGGCATGAATACTGCCGCTGTACGGGCCAATCGCCGGAAGCTGGCCATCCTCGCTGCGCTGGTCCTGCTGTGCGCCGCAGGGTATATGCTGGTAGGAGTCCATTTTGACAATGCAAAACTGTTTCAGTACGCAATGAAAATCCGTACACCCAAGCTGATCGTTATGCTCATCACCGCCTTTGCCATTGGCGGAGCGTCCATTGTGTTCCAGTCCGTCATCAACAATACCATTGTTACCCCCTGCCTGCTGGGTATGAACTCTCTCTATACGCTCATCCACACCGCAGTTGTCTTTGCGGCGGGGTCCGGCAGTATTCTGGCCGCAAACGCAAACTATTCATTTGCAGTGGACCTGGCGCTGATGGGCGTGGTGGCAACGGTGGTTTACAGCTATCTGTTCAAAAAGACCAAGCACAATGTTCTCTATGTGCTGCTCATCGGCACAGTTTTGTCCTCTTTCTTTTCCAGTATCCAGAGTACCCTCGCCCGCGTGATGGACCCCAATGAGTACGACAATCTTCTGGCAACCCTGGTGGCCAGCTTCAGCAATATCAACTCGGAGATCATTTCCATATCGCTGATCGTGCTGGCGGCTATTGTTTTTGCCCTTCGGAGAGAGTTGGCCCTGCTGGATGTGATCACGCTGGGGAAGGATCAGGCCATCAACCTGGGCGTGGATTATGACCGGTGCGTCCGCCGCCTGCTGCTGGGGGTCACGCTGTGTATTGCCGTGGCTACCGCCATGGTTGGACCTATCTCCTTTCTTGGCCTCATTATCGCCAACCTGTCCCGGCAGCTCTTGAAAACCTACCGCCACACGCAGCTGATTCTCGGCTCCGCCCTGTTCGGCATGATCGTGCTGGTGGGCGGACAGCTCCTTGCAGAACACGCCTATTCCTATACTATTCCGGTCAGCGTATTTATCACAGTGGGCGGCGGAGTGTATTTCCTCTATCTACTTCTTACCAACAGGAGGGCTTGACCATGCAGGTAAAAAATTTGACAAAGCAGTACGATGGGAAAACGGTGGTAAATGGGGTCAGCTTTGCCATTCCAAAAGGGAAAGTAATTTCTTTGATCGGCCCCAACGGAGCGGGAAAATCTACCGTCATGGGCATCATCTCCCGGCTGATCGTACGGGACGGCGGAACGGTGGACTTTGAAGGATCGGATATCAGGAAGTGGAAAAGCCGGGAGCTGTCTAAGCGGCTGGCCATCCTGACGCAGACCAACAATATCCAGATGAAGCTGACTGTGCGGGAGCTGGTGACTTTTGGACGCTTCCCCTATTCCGGGGGGCGGATCACAGCGGAGGATCAGGAGATCATCGACCGGGCCATCTCCTACATGGAATTGGGTGCCTTTGAAGATCAGTTTATTGACGAACTTTCCGGCGGCCAGCGACAACGGGCGTATATCGCCATGGTGATCGCGCAGGACACAGAGTATGTTCTGTTGGATGAGCCGACCAACAATCTGGATATTTACCATGCCACCAACATGATGAAAATCGTCCGCCGCCTTTGCGATGAGCTGGGCAAGACGGTGATTTTGGTGCTGCACGAGATCAACTACGCGGCATTCTATTCTGATTATATCTGTGCGTTTAAGGACGGCAGGATTGCCAAGTTCGGCACGGTAAAGGAGGTGATGACCAAGGAAAATCTATCCCAGGTGTACGGCGTGGACTTTGAGATCATGGAGATCGCAGGCCGTCCGCTGTCCATCTACTATTAAGCCCCCACATTTTTCGGTACTTTATTTGAAAAGGAGAACAACGCTATGAAAAAACTGATGTCCCTGCTCCTCGCCGCCATGCTTGTGCTTGGCCTCGCCGCCTGCGGCGGTCAGACCGGCAGTGGTGCGCCTGATACGAACCAGCCGGAGAACAGTACAGCCCCGGTTTCCGATGAATCGACTCCCTCTGTTCCCCCCTCGGCTCCTGCCGCTCCTGAAACCATTACCATCATCAGCCTGAACGGCAACCGGGAGCCTGCGGAGCTGGAGGTTCCCTATGACCCGCAGCGCATCGCCATTCTGGATATGGCAAGCCTGGATATTCTGGACGCGCTGGGCGTGGGGGATCGTGTGGCCGGCTCCGCCTCTACCAGTCTGGATTACCTCCAGAGCTATGTGACGGATGAGAACATCTCCAACCTGGGAACGATTAAAGAGGCCGACCTGGAGGCTGTCATGGCCTGTGAACCTGATGTGATCTTCATCGGTGGCCGTCTGAGCAAATCCTATGACGCGCTCAGTGAGATCGCACCCGTGGTTTATCTGGCCACCGACAGCAGTCTTGGCGTGGTGGAGTCTGTCCGTAAAAATGCCGCCACGATTGCTTCCATATTTGGTCTGGAGGATCAGGTGGCAGCGCTGATGGGCGGATTTGACAGCCGCATCGAAACGCTGAAAGCATTTGCGGAGGACAAGAACGCCATTGTGGGCCTGTGTACCAGCGGCGGCTTTAATGTCCTGGGCAACGATGGCCGCTGCTCTATCATCGGCGTGGAAATCGGATTTGAGAATGTGGGTGTGGATACCAGCATTGATACTTCCACCCACGGAAACGAGGCGTCCTTTGAGTTCATCGTGGACAAAAACCCGGAGTACATCTTTGTCATGGACCGTGACGCCGCTATCGCCACAGAGGGCGCACAGCTCGCCCAGGAGATCCTGGAGAATGAACTGGTTATGGGAACAGATGCCTACCAAAATGGACACATTGTGTATCTGGCCCATCCCGCTGTGTGGTACACCGCCGAGGGCGGCATCACAGCGCTGGATTTGATGCTGGCGGACCTGGAGAGCGCCCTGCTGCAATAAAGCAAAAAGCTCCGGCGTGGTTAATGCAAACCATGCCGGAGCTTTCTACTGCAATTAGAGCTTCAGAGGGTAAGTTCCGCCTCCTGCCAACAAAAATTGGGGAGAACGGGGCGCGTTCCGGTTCAATGGCGCCTGTGGCCGCGGCCCTGGCAGGCTCTGGACAATCCATCGGGCATCCGCTTCTTCCAGTCAGCCAGCAGTACGGACAGTATACGCTCTAGCTCTGCACGTTCTTGGGTATTCAATGCGGACAGAGCATCCTCTTGCTCCAAATTGCCATGGTGGAGAACAAAGCCGCATTTTTGCAGCAGGTCCAGAGGACTGTCTAACCTCTTATTTTCCACCGGCTCCTGCCCAAAGCGGATTCTTCCCTTGTTGCATCGCAGAGAATCTATAGGGCACTGGTTGTCGCACTGGTCACAGTAGTGTTGTTCGCTCATTATACGCTCTCCCTTTTGTTATTGCTTTTGTAGAAAGAAAAAAAG
>Ga0137309_100508_pt1 | contig 29410 bp, 28 predicted proteins | sample NAcewiD2O_June_FD_97179 | JGI IMG/M metagenome (GOLD analysis project Ga0137309, IMG submission 97179) | Mouse cecal microbial communities from Vienna, Austria - N-Acetylneuraminic amended D2O_June | ecosystem: Host-associated > Mammals > Digestive system > Large intestine > Cecum | place... | reverse complement strand
GGCAGGACGAAGCCCGAGGGCAGGGCCTGGTTAATGGTGGGTGTGCCCAGGCCCCTGCCGATGTGGTTGCCGTGGATTACCTCCAGGGCAAAGCCAAACGGCCGGCCCAGGAGCCGGTTGGCCTGGGGAATCTCCCCCGCCTCCACCGCTTGGCGGATGCGGGTGGAGCTGATTTTCTCTCCGTCCAGCTTTACCGGCGGGACCACCTGGAGCTCCACCCCCCGGCTTTCGCACAGGGCGCGGAGCAGCGCCGTATCTCCCGCCGCGCCCCGGCCAAAGCGGAAATCTTCTCCACAGCAAAGCCGGCGGGCGTTTATTTTTTGGAAGAGCACCTGTTCCACAAAGCCCGAGGCCTCCATATTCCGCAGGGCCTCAAACTCCACCGAGTAGACCCGGCCCACGCCCAGCCCAGCCAGCAGGCGGGCCTTGTCCTCCCCGGTGACCACGGCAGGCTCCCCGGAAGGGGCGCTGGGGAAGGTGAACACCGCCGCCGGAAGCCCGCCTTGCAAAGCGGCTTTGATTACAGCCAAATGTCCTGGGTGCAGCCCGTCAAAAGCCCCCAAGGCCAGGGAGCAGGGGGCCTGGGGGGCAAAGCGCAGGTTCTCAAAACTCTCCATCAGCAGTCTCCTTCCTTGGGCTGGTCCTCCGCGAACCGCTTCAAAAATTTCAGCTGGCCAGCCTCCCCATCCACAGCGGCTAGGCCTAGAAAGACCCCCTCCGGCCCATAGAGCCGGAGGGGCTGGCCCTCTGGCAGGGTGATGCGGGGCAGGCGCAGCCGCTTCATGTCCAGCGCCCCGCCGTTGGCAAAGCGCACCGCCTGGGGCCTGCTGACCTGCGCCTGGGGGTACTCGCGGAAGAGCGTCTCCACAGGCAGCAGCACGGTGCCGAGAGCGCCCTTTGCCGCCAGCTCCCGCAGATGGTCCAGGCTCACCGCCTCTTCCAGGCCGAAGCCGCAGGCCCGGGTCCGGCGCAGGGAGGTCATGGTTCCGCAGGACCCAGCCGCCCGGGCCACATCCTCAATCAGGGTGCGGATGTAGGTCCCCTTGGAACAGGCCGCCCGCAGCACCCCCTCTCGGGAGGCTGGGTCGTAGTGTTCCAAAGTCAGGCTGTGGATGAACACCGCCCGGGCGGGCCGGTCCACCTCTATGCCCTTGCGGGCCAGCTGGTAGAGCCTCTGGCCCTGCACCGACACCGCCGAGTACATGGGCGGCACCTGTTCAATGGCTCCCCGAAAGCCCGCCAGCGCCTGCTCCAGAGCCTGGGGGGAAACCGTCTTGTGGTCCTCCTCCACCAGAGAACCGGTTATGTCTCCGGTGTCAAAGCGCTGGCCCAGCCGGAACCCGGCCACATATTCCTTTTCCGTGTCCGGCAGCAGGCTGGAGGCCTTGGCCGCCCGGCCCAGCAGCAGGGGCAGCACGCCGGTGGCCATGGGGTCCAGGGTGCCGGTGTGGCCGGTTTTCTTCTCTTTTGTCAATCCCCGCGCCACGGCCACCGCGTCGAAAGAGGTGAAGCCGGAGGGTTTGTCCAAAACAATCACGCCGTTCATGATAGATCCAGTTCCTTGATCAGCCGCATGTAGTCCGGCCGCTCCCCTTCCTTGGGCTTCACCGTGCCCACGGTCTGGGAGTAGACGGTAAACTCTTCCTCTCCGTCCAGCCGGAAGATTTCATCACACAGCTTCTGATTATAATAGCCAATGCCGCAGGTCCCCAGGCCCAGGGCCGCGCAGGCCAGGTACAGGTTCTCGCCCACATGGCCCAGGTCGATCAGGTTGATCTTGTGGGCAAAAGGCCCATAGCGCCACTCGGCCCGGTAGCCGGTGAAGGACCAAAAGAAGATCACATTGGAGCGGCTGGTCCAGCCCTGGCCGAACATGGTGCGGACCATCAGGGGAGGGACCTCCTCCGGAGCCAGGGCTTCCAGCCGTTCCAGGCTGTGGGTCAGGGGCAGGTAGTGGTAGATTCCTGCCTCCAGGCCCTCCACGTTCTGGACCAGCAGGTAGGTCTCAAAGGGATGCCGGGCCCCGCCGCAGGGGACCGGGCGCTTGGTGGCATACCCGTTGCCAGCGATGGTTTTGATTCCCTGGCTCATGTACAGAAGAAAGGAGAGCTCCCGCAGGCTCATGGCCTCCTGGGTGTAGTTCCGGCTGCTCTCCCGGGACATCATCACGTGAAAAACGTCCCCCTCTCGTTCCAGCCGGTCGAAGTCCCGGGGCAGCTCCAAAGAGGCCTCTGCCATGGGGGCCTTGCACAGGGGAGGCTGGGGCAGCTTTTTGTCCTGGTCGGACTCATAGCTCTGTTCCTCCGGCGAGCCGCAGACGGACATCATAAACTCCCGGCCCCGCCGGATGGCCTCCTGTTCCCACTGTTTATCCATTCGCTTCCTCCAATTCCGCCAAATAGTCCTCGCAGGCTCTCATCATGGCCAGGCGGGCCTGTGCCATGTCCATACCGTCCAGAGTGCAGCCCGCCGCCCCCGCGTGGCCGCCGCCCCCAAAGCGCTGGGCAATGGCCGAAGCGTTGGCCGGGGGGTTGGTGCGCAGGGAGGCCTTGATTTCGCCGTTGGGCTTCTCCTTGATGGAGACTCCCACCAGCACACCCTCAATCTGCCGGAGCTGGCCCACGGCGGCATCCACCTCGTCCTCCCGGGCCCCGGTCTCGGCATAGAGGGACTGGGGCAGCAGCGCCATAGCCGCCTTGCCCCCGCCGAACAGCTCCATGCCCTCCAGCATACGCCGCTCGGCCTGAAAATAGGCCAGGCTCTTGGTCTCAAACAGGCCGCGGTTTATTTCGCTCACGTCCACACCTATCCTCTGAATGGAGGCGGCAACCATATGGGAGAACCATGTGGTATTCTGGAAGAGGAAGCAGCCCGTGTCCGTGGCGACGCCCGTGTAAATGCATTGAGCCGTCTTCACATCCTCCTGGCTGGGGTGCGCTTTCTGGGGGTTATAGCCCATCATATCCAGCAGGCACCAGATCATCTCCGCCGTGGCCGCATACTCCCCACACACCCAGCGGGCGGGGGCAAAGGGCTTGTGGGTGCCGTGGTGGTCAATGGCCAGCTCGATTTTATCCCCGAATTTCTCCCAGGCGTCCCCCAGCAGCTTCTGGTCCGCCACGTCCACCGTAAGAACATGGGCGGGAGTAAAATTCAGGGGCTCCAGGCCCTCGAAGAGATAGGCAAATTTTTGAGGGGCAGGGTCCGCGCAGTACCAGCCCGCCCGCTTGCCCATAGAGCGCAGGCCCCGCACCAGGCCCAGCATGGAGCCCAACGCGTCCCCGTCCGGGTTCGCGTGGCAGACGACTAAAATATCGTCCCAGCTCTCTATGAGCTTGGCCGCCTCCATACAATCGCGGTCTTGGTCAAAAGGAATCATTCTTCGTCCTCCTTTGGGGCCTCGGGAATGTCCAGGTCGTGGAGCATTTTGGAGATGCTTGCCCCGTACTCGATGGAATCCGTGGGCTTGAAGATCAGCTCCGGCACATGGCGCAGCTTGAGCCTGTGTCCCAGCTCCCGGCGGATGTACCCCGCCGCCGACTTGAGCCCCGCCGCCGCCTCTTTGGAGCGCTCCATGCCCTCCACGGTGCTGATATAGGCGGTGCAGTAGGAGAGGTCGTTGGTGACCTCCACCCGCACCACGCTTAAAAGGCACCCGGTCACCCGGGGGTCCTTCAGCTCCCGGAGAATGGCGGAGAGCTCCCGGCTCACGTCCTCGGTGACGCGTCCTAGTTTGTGTCCTGGCATGGCTGTGCCTCCTTTTCAGTCGTCTCCCCAGTTGATGTCCGCATCCGTATAGTATTCGCCCCGGGCATATGCCCGTTGCGCTTTCCAGAGTGATATTCGTTCAAATAACGTGACCTTTGTAAAGTCAGGGTCCCACATCAACACAATTTTCTTTATCAGGCGCCAGATGATCAATCCCGATACTCCTCCATCTCATAGGCCTCGAGAATATCGCCCTGCTTGATGTCGGAGAATTTCTCCAGGGTGATGCCGCAGTCGTAGCCGTCGGCCACTTCCTTCACGTCGTCCTTAAAGCGCCGCAGGGAGGCGATCTTGTCGTCCGCCACGATGATGCCGTCCCGCACCACCCGCACCTGGGCGCTGCGGGTAATTTTGCCGCTGGTCACATGGCCGCCGATGACGACGCCCACATTGCTGATCTTGTAGGTCTCCCGGCACTCGGCCCGGCCCAGGGCCACCTCCCGGAACTTGGGGGCCAGCATGCCCTTCATGGCGCTCTCAATCTCCTCGATGCAGTCGTAGATAATGCGGTACAGCCGCATATCCACCCCGTCCCGCTTGGCGCTCTCCTCGGCCACCGCGTCCGGCCGCACGTTGAAGCCCACAATGATGGCGTTGGAGGCGTTGGCCAGCATCACGTCGCTCTCGTTCACCGCGCCCACGGCCCCGTGGATGATGTGCACCCGCACCTCTTCGTTGGAAAGCTTCTCCAAGGACTGGCGCACCGCCTCCACCGAGCCCTGCACATCGGCTTTGACGATGATTTTCAGCTCCTTCATGTCCCCTTCCTTCATCTGCTCAAAGAGGTTGTCAAGGGTGACTTTGGTCTGAGCCCGGAAAGCTTCCTCCTTCTGCTCCGTCAGGCGCTGCTCCACCAGCTCACGGGCCAGGCGCTCGTCCGATACGGCGTTGAAAATGTCGCCGCCTACAGGCACATCGCCCAGGCCGGTAATCTCCACGGGCACCGAGGGTCCGGCCTCCTGCACCCGGCGGCCCTTGTCGTCCATCATGGAGCGCACCCGGCCCACCGTGGCGCCGGCCACAATAATATCTCCCGCTTTCAGGGTGCCGTTTTGCACCAGCACGGTGGCAATGGGGCCCATGCCCTTGTCCAGGCGGGCCTCAATCACCGTGCCCTTGGCCGCCCGGTCCGGGTTGGCTTTCAGCTCCATCATGTCGGCGGTAAGGATGATCATCTCCAACAGGTCGTTCATGCCCTCTTTGGTGTGGGCGGAAACCGGCATGCAGGGGGTGTCGCCGCCCCACTCCTCGGGCACCAGCTCATATTCCGTCAGCTGCTCCTTCACCCGGTCCGGATTGGCTCCCACCTTATCCATCTTGTTGATGGCCACAATAATGGAAACCCCCGCCGCCTTTGCGTGGTTGATGGCCTCCACGGTTTGGGGCATAATGCCATCGTCCGCGGCCACCACCAGCACGGCGATGTCCGTTACCTGCGCGCCCCGGGCCCGCATGGTGGTAAAGGCCGCGTGGCCTGGGGTGTCCAGGAAGGTTAGGTCGCGGCCGCCCACCTTGACCCGGTAGGCGCCAATGTGCTGGGTGATGCCGCCAGCCTCTCCCTCGGTGACATTGGAGTGGCGGATGGCGTCCAGAATAGAGGTCTTGCCGTGGTCCACATGGCCCATGACCACCACAACGGGAGCCCGGCCCACCAGGTTGGCCGCGTCGTCCTCGCTGTCGTCAATAATCCGCTCCTCAATGGTGACCACCACTTCCTTTTCCACCTTGGCGTGGAATTCGTCGGCGATGAGCACGGCGGTGTCAAAGTCGATCATGTCGTTAATGGCGGCAAACACGCCCAGGCCCATAAGCTTTTTGATGACCTCCGGGGCGGAGACCTTCAGGCGCAGGGCAAAGTCGCCCACGCTGATCTCCTCGGGCACCTCGATGGTAATGTGCTTGGCCTTGCGCTCCTGGGCGATGCGGCGCAAGCGCTCGGCCTCGGTCTCCCGTTTGCCCCGGCGCTGCTGGCCCCGCCTTTGCTGGCCCCGGCCCGGGAACTTCTGCTTGGTCACCACATTGTCCGTGCGGGAGCCCACCTTCTGGTCAGCCAGCCGGTCGTATTTCTCGCTGTATTTGTCGATGTTCACATTGGAGGTGCGGGTATCCACCACCCGGCGGGTAGGCTGTTTGGGCTCCTTCACCTCTTGGGCAGCGGCAGCCTGAGGGGGCTGCTGGGGCTTGGGGGCCTGGGGTTTGGCTCCGGCCTTGTCTGCCTGGCCGGGCCGGCCGCCCTGGGCCGGCTTTTGGGGAGCCTTCTCCTTTTTGTCCGTCCGGGGCTTCTTCCCGGCGGAGGCAGCCTCCGCCGCCGGCTGGGCGGCTGGCTCCGGCTGGGGCTCAGGCTTTTTCTCCCGTGCGGCAAAGTAGGCGTCAAAGTTCTCCACGCTCCGCCGCTGGGTAAACTCCTCCAGTACCAGGTCCAGCTCCTTTTCTTCCAGAGCTGTCATATATTTTTTGGGTTCCGGAAAATACTTGGCCAGGGTGTCGATCACCTCTTTGTTAGGGATCTCCAGGTCCTTGGCCACTTCCCGTACGCGGTATTTTATCATCATATGGCTGCATCCTCCTTCATTCGGTCCGTGTGTTCCATTTCCTTTTGCAGCGCCTGGGCAAAGCCCTTGTCGTTCACCGAGACCACCCCGGCCCGCACGCCGCAGGCCCGGCCCAGCTCTACCATGCCGGCCGGCGCCCGCGCCGCCGGAATTCCCGCGCGCTCCGCTTCATACTGTAGATTTTTATAGGTCTTGGGGGAGATGTCCTCCGCCGCCAGCAGCAGCGCGGCCCGGCCTTCCCGGGCCGCGGCCCGGCAGGCGTCGAACCCGGCCTCCAGCCGGCCCGCCCGGCGGGCCAGCCCCAAGAGAGACAACAGCTTATTCATCCTGGGCCAATTCCCCCTCCAGCTTGTCATAAACTTCCTCCGGAATCCGGCAGGAGAACGCCCGCTCCAGCCGCCGGGCCTTCCGGGCCTTTTTCAGGCACTCTGGGTCCCGGCACAGGTAGGCCCCCCGGCCCGGCTTTTTCCCGGTGGGGTCCAGGCTGATCTCCGGGGGCGCGGCCGCTTCTTTGCCGGGCTCCGGCCTCTCGGGAGCCTTCACCACCCGGACCAGCTCCCGCTTGGGCTTCATCTCCCCGCAGCCGGTGCACATCCGCATGGGTATTTTTCTCTGGCGCATTCCCGCATCACTTCCCTTTCATGGGGATATTCCGGTCATTCTTCTCCGTAAAAGCCGCTTTCGGGCTTAATGTCAATCTTCCACCCGGTGAGCCGCGCGGCCAGCCGGGCGTTTTGGCCCTTGTTGCCAATGGCCAGCGAGAGCTGGCTGTCCGGCACGGTGACCCGGCAGGCCCGGGCTCCGTCCTCCGCCACCTCCACCGAGAGCACGGTGGCCGGAGACAGGGCGGCGGCAATAAAGGTCTGGGGGTCTTCGCTGTACTCCACAATGTCGATCTTCTCGCCGCCCAGCTCTTCCACAATCTCGTTGACCCGGGCGCCCCGGGCGCCAATGCAGGCGCCTACCGCGTCCACGTCCGGATTGTGGCTTTGCACCGCCAGCTTGGTGCGGGAGCCCGCCTCCCGGGACACAGCCTTAATTTCCACGGTGCCGTCGTAGATTTCCGGCACCTCGGTCTCAAACATGCGCTTCACCAGGTCCGGGTGGGTTCGGGAGATAATGGCCTTGGGACCCTTTTCGGTCTCCTTCACATCGACGACATACACCTTTATGTAGTCGCCTTCCTTTACATTCTCCTGGCCCACCTGCTCGTTTTTGGGCAGCACGGCCTCCGCCTTGCCAATGCGCAGGGAAAAAGCGCCGGTGCGGGGGTCCACCCGCTCCACCAGGCCGCTGACCAGCTCCTGGTGCTTGCTCTGGAACTCCTGCATCATCTGGCCCCGCTCGCTGTCCCGAATGCCCTGGCGGATGATGTTCCGGGCGGTTTGGGCGGCCACCCGGCCAAACTGCTTGGTGTCCAGCTTAATGCCCACCGTGCCGCCCACCTCCGCTAGGGGAGAGATCGCCCGGGCGGCGTCCAGCCGGATTTCCCGCTCAGGGAACTCCACCTCTTCTACCACCTGCTTTTGCAAAAAGACCTCGAATTTCCCCTTTCCGGGGTCCACCTCAATCTCCACTTCCTCGTTGCCGTAGTTGTTCTTGCAGGCCGTGGCAATGGCCTTTTTAATCTTATCCAGCATAAAGTCCACCGGAATGCCCTTCTCCTTCTCCAAGAGGGCCAGGGCCAAAAACAGCTCCCCGTTTCCCTGCTGCTCGGGTTCCTTTTTCTTCTTGCGTACCATTTTTTGTAACCACTCCTCACGGGATGTTGTGATGTGCTGAAAGAGCCCCAACCGGGGCTTTTTATCAAGATATATAGCTGGCCCAGGGATAAATCCGCCGGGCTTTTCCATATGGTCCGCCGCCGGGAAGTTTCCCCGCTCCCTTTTACGTCACCGTAAACTCTGTCCATTCCACCCGGTTGTAAACCATCAGGCTGTCCGTGGACCGCATGCCCAGCTTTTCGTAAAAAGCCACGGCGTTTTCGTTGGGGCAGGTGTACATGATGATGTTTTCTTCGCCCCCCGCGGCTTCCAGGGCCCGGCCCATCAGCGCCCGGCCAATGCCCCGGCCGGTGTGGGTCCGGACCACGCCCAGGTCCGTGATAAAGAGCCAGTAGGCAAAGTCCGTAATGCCAAAGCACACGCCCAGCAGTTCTCCTGCGGAATCTCTGGCGGTTAGGGAGATGGGCACGCTTTTTACCAGGGCTGCCACCCGCTCCTCAAAGCGCTCCTTCGGGTACTGGGACCCCAGGTCCGTCCGCTTTAAAAATGCCACATACTCCTCCGGGCTGAGCCGCTCCCGCCGGATGCTGTAATCCATGGCCGCGCCTCCTTACCAGCCGGCCTCGTCCAGGGCGCGGACCCAGGCCAGCTCCTTTTTCTCCAGGGTGACGCTGGTTTCTTCCTCCACCAGCAGCTCCAGCCGGTCTTCTCCGGCCTCCAGCAGCACCCCGTCCAGCTCCCGGGTTCCGTCCTCCAAAGGGCGGATGAGCCGGGCCCGGACCAGGCGGTCCCGATAGGCCTCAAAATGCCGGGGGCGGGTCAGCTTCCGGTTCAGCCCGGGGGAGGAGACCTCCAGCACATACTCCTGGGGCACCGGGTCCTCCCGGTCCAGCACCGGGTCAATGGCGTGGGACATGGCCACGCAGTCGTCAATGCCCACGCCGCCTTCTTTGTCAATGTAAAGGCGCAGCACCCACTCCGCGCCCTCTTTCTGGTACTGCACATCCCAAAGGTCCAGGCCCAGCTCTTGGGCCAGAGGCCCGGCCAGGTCCAGCACCTTTCCGGCCACGCCGCTTTTGTTTTCCGCTCCCATTTTGTTACCGCCCTCCTTACAAACGGAAAGAGCGGGTCGCCCCACTCTTTCATCCTCAGCCTATTTCTATCATTATTATAGCACCCTATTCTTGAAAAAGTCAAGGGCTTTTCACAAGATTAGCGGCGTTTTGCCGCTGTTTTTTGGCGCGGCCCTAAGATTTTCCGCCAGCTCTGCCCTGCCCGGCAGAGCCCGGGCTTTTTAGGCCTCCAGCTGGCGGGAGAGGAACATGGCCGCCGCCTTGGCGTTTTCCACCACCTCGCTGGTCACCCGGGGCGGGGTCTTCTCTCCCTTAAGCAGCATCACCGCGCCCATGGAGTCGCCGGAGGAGACCACGGGAAAAGCGGTTACCGCCGCCGCGGGAACCCCTTGGGCCGCCAGTACTGTATTCTCCCCGTTGGTCACAAAGCTTCTGCGGCCCTGCACCAGCTCGTCCATTTGGGGGGAGACCGGCTTGTGCAGCAGGTCCCGCTTCACTGGCCCCGCCACCGCGATAACCTGTTCGGTGTCGCACACGGCGGCGGCAAGGCCCGTCAGGTTCACCAGGGCCTCGGCATAGGCCTGGGCCAGCTGAGACATTTCCCCCACAGGGGAATACTTTTTCAAAATAACCCCGCCGGAAACGTCCGTGAAAATTTCCATGGGCATCCCCTCCCGAATCTTCAAGGTCCGGCGGATCTCCTTGGGGATGACCACCCGGCCCAGGTCGTCAATGCGCCGTACTATACCAGTCGCTTTCATAAAACAGCTCCCTTTCACACAAAATACGGCCAGCTTGGAAGACGAAGCCGCGCTTCCCGCCGCCTCCCATTCCAGGCGGTCCTCCGCGCTGGCTTTTTACAGGGGTAGTATTTGCGCGATTTTGGGGGTTATTCTTTTTTCTGGATGGGAAGATTTTGCGAAAAGCTTCTTCCGCTTTTAGGCCCCGCAGGCGGATTTAAACTGGGTCCAGGCCTTCTCATGCTCTTCCAGGGCGTCCGCCGGAATGTTGCCGATCATCTCCCGGTTGGGATCGTCCGCAAAGCTCTCCGGCATGGTCAGGTAGCCGCGCATCTCCTGGGCAATCAGCGGGTCCGCGTCTTTGTTGGTGCAGTAATAGCCTAAAAATTCATAACACTGGGCGGAAATTTCCGGCCGCAGAATGTAGTCGATAAACTGATAGGCCGCCTCCGGGTTGGGGGCGTTGGCCGGAATGAAATTGGCCATGACCCCGAAGCCCACCCCCTCCTTGGGGTAGACTACCTTCAGCTCCGGGTTGGCCAGCAGGGCCATGGTCACCTGGCTGGTGTACATCACCGCCGCGCCAATCTCGCCAGAGAGCAGGTCGTCCTGCAAATTGTCGTCCTTAATCAGCCGGATGTTGGGAGCCAGCTCCCGCAGCTTCTCCCCGGCCCGGCGGATGGCCTCCAGGTCTCCGGTGTTGTAGCTTTCGCCCAGCACCTTCAAGGCCATGCCGTTAATCACCCGGCCGCTGTCAATGACCCCCACGCTGTCCTTCAAGCTGGGGTCCCACAGGTCCTCGTAACCGGTAATCTCCCGGTTCACCGTCTGAGGGTCGTACACAATGGTCTGGACCCCGGCCCCATAGGGCACGGTGTACTGATTTTCCGGGTCGAAAAACTGGCTCTGGTAGGCGGGGTTGATGGAGCCATAGTGTTCCAGCTTGGCTGTGTCCAGCTTTTGGGCCAGACCCTCCTGGATCACCATCTCAATGATATAGTCGTCGGCCACCACCACGTCATAGACACCGCCTTCGGCGGCTTCCAGCTTGGCCAGCATGGTTTCGTCGTAGTCAAAGTTTGTGTAGTTTACGGCAATGCCGGTCTCTTCGGTAAAGCTGTCCAGCACCTCCTGGGGGAACATGGCCTCCCAGGTGAAAAGGACCAGCTCGGACTTGCTGGGGGCGGACCCGCAGGAGGCCAGGGAGAGCGCCAGCAGCAAGGCCAGCGTAAGAGAGAGAATTTTTTTCATGGGGGATCGTCCTTTCAAAAAAGAATAACAAAATGAATGGGGCGGGGAAGGGGTCCAGGCTAAAAGGAAGTCTTCGAAACTCTCCATTATTCCTTTGCCTTCCGCTCCCGGGCCAAAAAGGCCGCCAGCAGGCAGACCGCCAGGGTAGCCAGAAACATCAGGGTGCACAGGGCGTTTACCTCGGGAGTGACGCCGGTTTTCAGCTGGGTATATATTTTAATGGGCAGGGTGTTCACATCCACGCCCGTGACAAACACGCTGATGATCACATCGTCAATGCTCATGGCAAAGGCCAGCAGCATCCCCGAGGCAATGGCCGGGGCGGTTAAGGGCAGGGTTACGTCGAAGAACACCCGGACCGGCGGGGCCCCCAGATCTTGGGCGGCTTCCGCCAAGCTGGGGTCCATGCCCACCAGCCGCGCCTTGACCAGCATGAACACATAGGGAATGCAGAAAGCCGTGTGGGCCAGCACCAAAGTACCCATGCCGAAAGGCAGGCCGATGAGGGAGAAAAAGGCCATAAATACCATGCCCAAAATAATCTCCGGCACCATCATGGGCAAAGCGGAAAGATATTCCACCGCTCCCTGGCCCCGCAGCCGGGCTTTTGTCATGCCAAAAGCCCCCAGCGTGCCCACAACCCCCGCGGCGGCGCAGCTGGCGCCGCCCAGCACCAGCGTGTTGCGCAGGGCCTCGAACATGGCCCGGTCCCGGAAGAGCCGGGCATACCATTGCAGCGAAAAGCCGCCCCACACGGAGCTGATTTTGCTTTCATTAAAAGAGTAGAGTATGACCACCAAAATGGGCACATACATCAGCGCCAGCACCAGCCCCAAATAGAGGATGGGCAGCTTTGTGCGGTTTTTCATCTTCCTTGCGCTCCTTTCTATAGGGAATGGAGTGAGTGCCTTACGGGTTTTAAGCGGGAGAGACAGCCCGCTTTTAGGAAGGCTCCTTGGAGAGCCGCCGGGACAGCCACAGGAACACGGTGGTCAGCAGCAGCAGGGCGATGGACAGCGCCGCCGCGAAGGGCCAGTTGCGGGCCTTCATCAGCTGCTCTTGAATCAGGTTGCCCACCAGCACCACCTTGTTGCCCCCTAAGATGTCCGCAATGAAGAACAGCCCCATGCTGGGCACAAAGGTGAGCACCAGGCCCGAGAGCAGCCCGGGCAGGGTCAGCTTGAGAGAAACCGTGAGAAAAGCCTTGAGCGGCGAGGCGCCCAGGTCCCGGGCGGCCTCCACCAGGCTGAAGTCCAGCTTTTCCGCGCTGGAATACACCGAGAGGATCATAAAAGGCAGCAGGGCATACACCATGCCCACCACCACGGCGGGGTAGGTATAAAGAAGCTTTAAGGGCTCGCTGGTGATGCGCAGGGCCATCAGCAGCTGGTCGAAGACGCCCCCGGCCCGGAAAATGATGATCCACCCGTACAGCCGCAGCAGGGAGCTGGTCCAGAAAGGAATCATCAAAAGCAGCATCACCCGTTTTTTCCAGTGGGCGGTAAGCTTGGCCATAAAGTACCCAAAGGGATAGCCAATGGCCACCACCAGCCCAGTGCTGAGAAAGGCCAGCTTTAAAGATTCCCCAAAGGTGCGCAGGTACACAGGCTCGAAGATGCCGGCGTAATTGTCCAGGGTAAATTCCAGCCGGACCCCCCAGACCTCCTCCCGGGTGAGGAAGCTGAGGACCACCATATAAATGAGAGGACCCAAAATAAACAAAAGGGTAAAGGCGTAAAGGGGGAGGACCGTCAGCCAGGCCCAGCCTTTTTTTTGCCGCGCCTTAGCTTTCACCGGCTCCGCCCTCCTTTCCCGCGGGGCTTTGGGAGAGCTCCTGGTCCACCGGGCAGGCGTGCTCCGGCTCCCAGACAATTTTGGCCTGGTCGCCAGGGGTCAGGTCCGAATCCAGTCCCTGGCGGCTGCACACAAATTCGCCGCCTCCGGAAAGCTCCAAGGTCACCCGCAGCAGGCCTCCGGCAAAGCTTTTTTCCTTTACCACACCCAAAAGCCCCGGCGCGGAGCGGTCCAAGCCCTTGACCGCCCGGGCCTGTTCGCCACGAATAGCCAGCGTTACCGGTTCTCCGGGCTGGAAGCGGCGTCCCCGGGCCAAAAAGGCCCCGCTGCCCTGGGCGTTGGCAAAGCGGACCAGCTCCCCTTCCACTTGGTCCACATGGCAGTGGAGGATGTTGGCCGCGCCCACAAACCGGGCCACATAGGCGGTTTTGGGGCTGCCGTAAATCTCCTCCGGCGGCCCCATCTGCTGAAAGAGCCCGTCCTTCATCACGGCAATGCGGTCTGACATATTCAGGGCCTCTTCCTGGTCGTGGGTGATGTATACAAAGCTGATGCCCAGCTTTTTTTGCAGGCGCTTCAGCTCCTGCTGCATCTGGCGGCGCAGCTGCAGGTCCAGGGCGCCCAGGGGCTCGTCCAACAGCAGCAGCTTGGGCCGGTTGATGACCGAACGGGCAATGGCCACCCGCTGGCGCTGGCCGCCGGAGAGCTGGGCGGGGCGGCGCTTTTCAAAGCCCTCCAGCTGTACCAGGGCCAGGGCCTCCCGCACCCGCTGGCGCAGCTCCGGCTTGGGGACCCGCCGGACCTTAAGGGCATAGCCCACGTTCTGCTCCACCGTCATGTGGGGGAACAGGGCATAGCTTTGAAAGACGGTGTTTACGTCCCGGCGCTCCGGGGGCACGCCAGCCATATCCGCGCCGCCCAGCAAAACCCGCCCTGCGTCGGGCTGTTCTAACCCGGCGATGATGCGCAGGGTGGTGGTTTTGCCGCAGCCGGAAGAGCCCAGCAGGGTGACGAATTCTCCCTGGGCCACGTCCAGGGAAACGCCCCGGAGCACTGGCGTGCCCCCAAAGCTTTTTTCTATGTTTTCCAATCGCAGGATCGAACCAGCCACAGGGCTCCCTCCAAAATATACCAATTTAGTACAGATTGCATTATACACTGCGGGCCGGGGTTTGTCAAGGGAAAGGAGCCCGCCCAGAAAGGAAGGACGGGGCCCGCTTCCGGGTCCCGTCCTCAACGGTTTCATATTTCAATAGCTTCCCGCCGCGTAAGGCTTGTTTGAAGCCCCGAAGCGGCTGGGTTGCGGTTTTCTCCTGGCATTTGACCGCGTCTGGTCAAAACTCCAATTATTAGTCCTCCTGGGTCAGGTTGAACTGGTCTACCAGCTGCTTCAAGCTGGCGGCCTCGGCGGAAAGCTGCTGGCTGGCCGCCGCGCTTTCCTCGGCGGTGGCGCTGTTGGTCTGCACCACCGAGGAGATCTGATCCACACCCTCGGTGACCTGGGCAATGGCGGTGGTCTGGCTCTCCACGGCCTCCACCACAATGTCCATCTGGGCGGTTACCTGCCCGGCCAGCTGGCTGGTGCGCTCCAAAGACTGCGTCACCCGCTCCACGGCCTGACCGCCCTCGGCCACAATGGCAATGGAACCCTCAATGAGCTCCCGGGTGGCTTTGGCCGCTTCGTCCGACTGGGTGGCCAGGTTCCGGACCTCTTCGGCCACAACGGCGAAGCCCTGGCCGGCGGTACCGGCCCGGGCGGCCTCCACAGCGGCGTTCAGCGCCAGAATATTGGTCTTGAAAGCAATGCTCTCAATGGTGGCAATGATCTTGGCGATCTCCTCCGAAGAGCTGGAAATCTTCCTCATAGAGGCGTTGAGCTCACCCACATACTCCACGCTGGCTCCCAGCTGAGCCCCGGCCTGGTTCACGTACTGCCCGGCCTGCCCGGCGGCGGAAGAGGTGCGCTTGGCGCTGGCGGAAATGTCGTTGATGGTGGCGGCCAGCTCCTCCACGGAACTAGCCTGCATCATGGAGCCCTGGCTCAGGGTCTGGGCCCCGGAGGAAACCTGGGCGCTGGCGGCGGAGACCTGCCCGGCGGCGGCGTCAATCTGCCGCATGGTGCCGTTAAGCTCCTCTTTCAGTGTGCGCATGGAGCGGAGAATGCCCTGGAACTCGCCTACATAGACCTCCCGGTGGAAGGACTTGATGTTAAAGTTCTTGCCGGCCATTTCCGTCAGCAGGTAGCCAATGTCATGCAGGATGGTATTCAGTCCCTCCACCAGCTCCGCGGTGGACCGGGTCAGCTCGGCGGTTTCGTCCTGGCCCTTGCTTTGGGGCACCGGCGAGGCCAGGTCGCCCTGGGCCAGCTGCTTCATCCGCTTGGCGCAGGCCCGCATGGGCACGCTGATGTTGCTGGAAAGCTTCAGCGCCACTACCACAGAGGCCAAAATAGAGAGCAGAATGACAACCACATTGGCAATGATGCCAAAATATGTATCCGACAGATAGTCTATCTGCAGGGCGGTGACAGCCACGCTCCAGCCATCGGTGCCGTCTACAGGGGCATAGGCGGCAAAGCGGGGGTGGCCGGCCTCCCGGTAGCTGCCAAAGCCGGTCTGGCCCTGGCACATGGCCTGATGAATGTCCGCCAGCTCCTTGAGGGAGGCGTCCGACTGGGCCTCGCGGCCAATGTTCTGGGTGGTGATGGTCTCCAAAGTGGCGTCGGCAATGGTATCGCCGTTCCGGCTGATCATATAGGCCCGGCTGCTTTCGCTGATGCGGATGGAGGAGACGATGTCGTTCAAAAAGGTTTCGTGGGGCACAAAGTAAACCACGCCCACAATCTCGCTGCCGTGCTGGCCGCCGGCATAAAGGGGCGCCGCCACCATAATGGAGAGCTCGCCGGTGATCTTGCTGACCAGCGGCTCGGACACATACACCTGGCCGTTCATAGCCTGGCGCACATATTCCCGGTCGGAATAATCCTTGCCATCAAAAATGCTGACGCCGTCCGCGCCGATGATGTTGCCCCGCTGGAAGCCGTGCATCTGGACCCGCTCGTCCATAATCCCGCGCTTTTCTTCCACCGGAACAGCCGGGTCGGCCAGCTGGGGGACGCAGCCCGTATCGACCACTACGTTTTTGTAGGCGGTCAGTTCCTGCGAGACACGCTCCGCGGCCAGCACAGCGGTCTGGCTCATCATTTGCTCCACAGTGGCCCGGGTACTGTTGTAGTTAAGGGCGATGCTGGAGCTCCCCACCGCCACCAGGGCGAGAACCACGGTGGCAATCAGGCAGATGGTGATTTTTCTTCGGACGCTTTTCATCATTCTCCACACTCCATTTTTAGGACGAGATAATAGGTTTTGGTCATAGCAATACTTAGGGCTTGTTTGAAAAATCGTAAACACCGTCTTTTTGCCCCAAAGAGGCGGTTTCTGTGTTGGGAATCCTCGAAATACGACAGTATTTCTTGCGGTTTCCGCCTGGAAACCGCTCCCTTTGGAACAAAAATCCCGGCACTTCCTCTATTTTCAAACAAACCCTAGTCTATTATATCCAGCAAAAGGAAGTTTGTCAATGGCGGGCGGGGCAAATTTACCAGTAAAACAGGGGGCGGCGCATGCTGTCCCGCTGGTTTAAATAGGATTAGGGATGGCGCGGCAGGCAAAACGCCGCCCGCCGTACTGTTTCCGCTTTTTTTTCAAAAGCCCTTGCCAGTTTTATGGTAAACTGATATAATGGCCATATGCTGGAAACTTTTTTCGCCGGGGGCTTTTCTTCCGGCGCTCCAAGCTCAACGCATAAAGGAGACTGAGACTATGAAACTGCGAACAAGAATCCTCTCCGCCCTGCTGGCGGGAGCCTTGGCGCTTTCCTGCGCCCTGCCCGCCGGGGCGCAGGAGGACCCCTTCGCGCCCCAGGCGGCCGCCCCGGCCAATGGGGAGCTGAAGGTCAACCTGCGGCTGGATTATGCCCAGCCCTTGACCGCCCTGCAAAACCACGATGTGAAGGTGCGGATCTCTCAAAACGGAAGCCCCTTGGGCTCTGTGAACCTGTGGGAGCTGGGCGAAAGCGCCCCGGAGGGCTTCCATGCGGCCCTGCGGGCCAAAAACCGGGATGGCGGCGAGGACGCCACCGGCTGGCCGAAGTTTTTAGAATTGAGCTTGACCGGCTTGGCCCGGGGCTCCTATCAGCTGGAGTTCACGGGTCTTGGCTACCGGTCCTATACATTGGAAGCGGACCTGGGCGACTATTCCCGCTACGCGGTGGTGGGCACCGGCGACGGTACGTTCACGTTGGGCGACTTGAACGGCGACGGCCAGGTGGACCAGGCCGACCGGGAGAAGATGGCCCAGGCTTTGGGCTCCGCGGATCCGGCTCTCTTCCCGATTTACGACTTTAATGGGGACGAAAAGCTGGATGTGGCGGATTTGACTTATGTCAACCTGAGCATCGGTGCCCAGGGCGGCGCCCAGATGATGGACGGGGCCCTGATTGACCCGCCCGTTCTTTACGACGCGCTGGTCCAGGCGGGGCTGACCCCTGTGGCCGGAAGCTTTGAGGACCTGTTCCGGGTTGGGGGCGCCGGAGCTTCCCTGAGCTGTCCCGGCACGGTGATGAACATCCCCATCGACTTTTCCACCCCTGTGACCATGAGCCAGTTAAGCATCGGCTGTCCCTCCGTGGGGGGCATCGACGCGGCCACTGTGCTGGTGGAATACAGCGATGGCGAAACGGAGACGCAGGCAGTAGGCGGCGCGGCCCCCGCCGGCCTGCAGGCCCTCTCCGCCCCGGAGGAGGCCAAGTCCATTGTGGTTACGCTGGGCCGGCGCGTGCCGGTTAAGAAGATCACCATCCAGGTCCAGAAGACCGAGACCGGCATAGTCTCCGTTTCCTCCATCCAGTTTCTTAAGGATATTCTGCCCGAGCACCCCGCGGCGGCCAGCCGGGTGGTTACGGGCCTGACCGCCGCCCCGGGAGACGGTCAGGTGAACCTAAAGTGGCGGGAGCTGCCCAATGTGACCGGCTACCGGATTACCTATTGGCCCGATGGGGACAGCGCCTCGGCCAAAAGCCTGGACGTGACCGTGCCTTACGCGGTGGTGGCCGGGCTGGAAAACCTAAAGGCCTACTGCTTCCAGGTCACTCCTCTGGCAGGGGATTGGGAGGGGGACCCCTGCGCGCCTATTGAGGCCACGCCCCAGCCCGCCAAGCAGCCCAGCCCGCCGGATATGATCACGGTCACCCCCCTGGACGGGGCCCTGTCGGTGTCCTGGAAGGCGGCGGAGGGGGCAACCTTCTATGAGGTGTATTATAAGGAAAAGTCCTCCTCCCAGGGTTATGCCCAGGCGGGCGGCCAGCTGGCCGGCACCAGCACCACCCTCAGCGGACTGAAAAACGGTTCGGCTTACCTGCTGTATTTGGTGGCTGGCAACCAGGTGGGCAAAAGCGGCCCCTCCCGGGTGATGGAGGGCACACCCAAGGCTCTGGACTACAGCGCTCCCGAGGGCCTGCCCAAGGAGGGCCTGGTGGACCGGGACAATGTCTCGGAGATCCGCCTGGCTTGGCCCACCAACTACGCGGCCAAGGAGTATACGGAGAGCGCCCCCTTCTCCCCCAACAACATGATGGACGGGGACTACCGCACCCACTGGACCGCCGCCAACTGGCACGGCAACGAGCATGTGATTACCACCTTTAAAGAGCCGGTGGACTTACAGGCGGCTTTGTGGTGCCCCCGTTTTGACGGAAACTATCCCAAGTGGCTGCGGGCCTACAGCGTCCAGGTGTGGTACGAGGGCGAGGATCTTTCCAAGGCCGGCCATCTTATTGTGCCCGACCCGGAGCGGGGCGGACAGGACAACAACGGCAACACCTCCGGCGGAGACGTGTTTACCTGGCCCAACATCCCCAACCGCGCGGCCATCCCCACCAGCCGGTTCGCCATTCTGCCCTTTGGGCCGGTGAAGAACGTGAAGCAGATCAGCATCGCCGTGGAGCAGGCGGACTACAACCTGACCAGCTGCTCGGAGCTGATGTTTATGGAGTATGACCCCAGCCACTGCCTGCCTGACGAGATTACCGCCCTCTTTGCGGACGACCTGCACACCGCCCTGCGGGCCGGAGTGACCAAGGCCCAGATTGACGCCCTGCGCACCCGGCTGAACGGCAGCGAGCGCCTCTACTACCTGGACCCCAACACGCTGGACGATGAGCTGAAGCTGGCGGAAGAGCTGCTCTCCGGCCAGAGCTCCGGCGTGCTGGCGGACCAGTTCCAGTCCCGCGCCTCCTCTGAGGACAGCGCTAAGTACCAGCAGGGGGGCAGCGAGCTGCAGCCCCTGGGCGCGGCGGCGAAGGCGGGCCAGGAGATCACCATCTATGCCCAGGGCATTCCGGCCGGGGCCCAGGTGAAGGTCTACGCCTCCCAGTTCAACGCCGAGGCCAACGCCTGGCTCAGCGAAATGGGCTCCCTGCGCAACGGCCGGAACATCCTCACCGTGCCCAAGATCGGCAGCCAGAGCACCGAGCGGGGCGGCAGCCTGTATATTGCTTACGGCGGCTCCGGGGCCCAGAACCTGCGGCTCCATGTGCGCCGGGCGGTGGATATCCCGGTGTTGGAGCTCTCGAACTGGTACGGCATGACCGAGCAGGCCCGCCGCAGCGCGGTCCAGGCCTACCTTACCGAGCTGGAGGACTATGTGAAGAAGGCCGGTATTACCGAAACCAACAAGACCTCCAACTGCTTGAACGTAACCGAGATCTCCACCCCCTCGGTGCTGCTCTCCCTGCCTGCCCTGGCGGTGAAGAACAACGGTCCTGTGGGGCAGGCCCAGGCGGATGGGCTCTTCCAGTCCGTGCTGGCCTGGGAGGACATTATGCACATCTGCAAGACCACCCAGGGCATTGACAAGACCTATGGCCAAAACGACATGCAGTCCCGGCAGAATATCCGCTGCATGCAGATGTTCACCGGCGCGTTTATGTACGCGGCGGGTAGCCATGTGGGCATTGGCTATGGCTCCTGCGCGGGCATGACCAGCGGACGGCCCCTGAGCCAGACCCAGGGCCAGGCCGCCAACAGCCTCTTTGGCTGGGGCATTGCCCATGAGATTGGCCACAACATGGATAAGCTGGGCCAAGCCGAAATTACAAATAATATCTTTTCCCTGGCGGTGCAGACCTTTGACGGGGCCCAGAATGTGCGGGCCTCCCGGCTGGAAAGCAGCGGCAAGTATCCCGGCATCTTCCAAAAGACCGCCCAGGGCCTGCCGGGCGCTTCCAACAATGTGTTTGTGCAGCTGGGCATGTACTGGCAGCTGCATCTGGCCTATGACAACGGCCTGCAGGCCGAGCCCATGGGCTTTTTCAACAAGTTCTTCAAGGCCTGGAAGGCCGGCACCTATACCACCGGCTTCTCTGGCTTAAGCTACGACGAGAAGGTGGCCCTTACGGCCGCTGGCACCGCCGGGCGGGACCTGACGGAGTTTTTCACCCGCTGGGGCATGCGCCTCAGCGACCCGGTGGCGGCCCAGCTGGCCAAGTATCAGCCTGAGCCCCGGGCCATTTGGTACCTCAGCGACCAGAGCCGCCGGGACCGGCTGAACGGCGGGACGGGAGGCGCCTCCGCCGGGACCTTTACCGCCACCAATGTTTCCGGCCTGACCGCCGAGGGCGGCGGCGCGGATCAGAACGTGCAGAAAATCGAGATCCGCGTGACAGACCCCACGGCCCGGAACCTGCAAGGCTATGAAATCCTGCGGGACGGCCGCCCCATTGCCTTTGCCCCCTACAGCCCCACCTCCGGCGGGCTGCTGTATACGGACGAAATCGGCTCGGGCAACCACCTGACCTTTACCTATACGGTGAAGGCCTACGACACCTTGGGCAATCAGGTGGGCGTGGAGGCCAGCGCCGGCGAGGTGCGGGTGGCCTATGACCGGCTGGTGCCTATGGACGCCTACACCCTGACCCGCAACGGCAGCACCATCACCTTGCAGATGAAGGAGGAGACCCCGGTCTCCGGCTTGAAGCTGTGCCTGAACAGCGCGCCCGCTTCCGGCCTTTTCAAGGTGACCATTGCCCAGGGCGGAAAAGGCGTGGTGGCCCGGGAGGGGAACTTCAGCGAGGGCAACCTGGCTGTGGATGAGCCGGGCAGCTATGTGACTTACTTCAACAAGCCCGGCGAGTCCAGCACGGACACCCGGGTGTGGACCTATGACGCCCAGAGCGTCACCATTACAGGCATTCCGGACACCGTGCCGGATAACGCCATCCGGCTGATCAGCTACGCGGGAGACGACGTCTCCTTCCTCTCGGACGCGGCGGGCTTCGCGGGCCGGTTGGCGGAGGACTTTACCTACGGCGACAACGCCGGGGAGGTCATCCCCAAGGGCACTTTGGTGCTGGTGGGCAACTACCGGGGCGACCCCTATTACGGCGAGGTGAAGGTTCAGGGCCGGTTCACCATAACCAAGACCACGGTGGACGCCTCTGGCGGCGAGACCGTGACCACGGCGGTTGAGGACCGGGACCTGGCGGGCGAGTGCTTCATGCTGGCGGAAGTGCCCGCCAACTTGAAGGTCAGCGACATCAGCGATGGGCTGTTCCTCTTTGTGCCCAACGTGCAGGCCGAGGCGGAGCTGCAGGAGGCCAGCCATTGCGATGGTAAAAACCTGCTGCCCAGCCAGGTGCGGGCGCAGTTCTACCGGGCGGACGACCCCCAGAACCCCCAGAGCCCCAAGCGCCTGACCGCCCAGACCCTGTGGACCCAGAGCCCCGGCGGGCAGGAACTGCCTGAGCTGGTTTTGAACTAAGGGAGGAGCATATATGAAACGACACAACCGATGGATGGTCCTTTTGCTGGCGTTCTGCCTGCTGGGCCTTTGCCTGCCCCCGCTGCCCGCCCAGGCGGCGGCGGGATGGGCCGCTTTCCGCCAGGACGCGGATGGCAGCGTGAGCCTGAGCCTGGACGGACTGGACCCGGCCCAGGTGGTTTATGGCGTGCAGCTGGAGGTCACGCTGGATGGAACCTACCAGGCGGAGCAGGTGGTTTTGACTCCTGCCGACAGCGCCGCCTACAGCCCGGAGGGAGGCAGGCTGGTGGCTCAAAGCGGCGGCAAAACCGTGGTGGAGCTGTACCTGACCTCTCCCTATGCCTTAAACCACGGCAGCCTTCTGCAGCTGGGCAAGCTTACTGCCAACGGCTTCGGGATTATCCCGGAAAGCCTGCGAGTAGCCCTGTTTGACTCGGACGACCTGCAAAACGGCCCCCCCGCCGGACAGGACCCGGTGGTGCTGGAGGATTTTGAACTGCGCCGGGAAGGGGAGAGCGGCGGCGCCTCCCTGGGCAGCGGGCACGCCATCCGCGTCAGCCCCTGTGAGCACGGAACCCTGCGGGTGAACCCCACAGCCTGGAAAAACCAGCTGGTCAGCCTGAGCGTGGAGCCTGAGGAGGGCTACCGGCTGGGAGCCTTAAGCGTTCTCACATCGGGCAGCACCATCCACGCCGCGGACCTGGGCGCAGGCCGCTGGGTCTTCCCCATGCCGGACGGAGACGTGCTGCTGCAGGCCACCTTCCTCCCCCTGGGCGAGCTTCCCTTTGACGATGTGAAGTCCGGCGACTGGTTCTACCCGGCGGTGCAGTTTGTGTACGAGCGGGGCATGATGGCCGGAACAGGGGACCGGCGTTTCTCCCCTGGGACCACCACCAGCCGGGGAATGATCGTGACCATTTTGCACCGGCTGGAGAACGAGCCCCATGAGGAGCCCAGCAGCTTCCCGGACGTGAAGCCGGGGCAGTGGTACACCCAGGCGGTCCATTGGGCGGCTGCCAACGGTGTGGTCAGCGGCTACAGCGATGGCCGCTTTGGGCCCATGGATGTCATTACCCGGGAGCAGCTGGCGGCGATTCTGTTCCGGTATGCCAAGCTGAAGGGCAGCGATGTGACTACCTCGGGCAGCCTGGAGGGCTTTGTGGACGCTGGCCAGGTGTCTGGCTATGCGGCGGAGCCGGTGAACTGGGCCGTTAGCCAGGGAATCATCACCGGCAAGGATGGCAGCCGCCTGGACCCCAAGGGCATTGCCACCCGCGCCGAAGCCGCTACCATCCTCATGCGGTTTTCCCAGAAATTTCTGTAACGCTGGCAAAGGCGCCCAATAAATAGAAGAAGCCGGACCCGGAATGCTGCGAGGCGTTCTGGGTCCGGCTTTTTTGCGGGGAAGGATGGCGGTTACGAACACGTTACGAGCAAATCGGAAATCCGGTCAAAACAAAACCCCGCCTAAACCGAATGGTTAAGCGGGGCTTCCTGGTGACCCATCGGGGATTTGAACCCCGGACACCCTGATAAAAAGTCGAGCCAGGGCAGTACACCCTTGTGCAAAAAACCGCATAAAACCTAGCTTCTTCAGCTTTCCCGGCACGGGCGGGAATGGGGATTTTCAACCGCCGGGTAGTCAAAAAGTAGTCAAATGCGGGAATACACCAAGTACCATTTTGCCACGTCTGGCAAAATGGTACTTGACCTTCTGTCATGCATTATTGCGTGTACATCCTGCGACGACCGGGGCCGGGTGGTGTCCAACATTGTGGACGCCGTAAAAGCCGCCAGCAGGCCCGAGAGCAGCTTCAAAAGCACTAGCAGGAAAGATATCTACCTAGACTGCACCCTGAGCGCCGCCAGGGCCCATGTAGAGGGAGCCCGGCTGGCATAGTGAAGAAAACAAAAAAGGCCCCGGCTCCTCCAAAGAGAAAGCTAGGGCCCTTCGTGCCGCATAGCGTCATACCCTTGTCTCCGGCAGCGGCACGGAGACAAGCAGCTCTTCCACGTCCACCTTGAGCACCTCCGCCAAGGCGAACAGGTACGAAGTATGTACGTCCGTGTCCTGCTTGGCCCAGTTCTGAATCTGGCGCACAGAGCATTTGACCGACCCGGCCAGCATCTCATGGGTAAAATGCTTTGAGCAGATCAGGGAGCGGAACCGCCTGGCACTGAGCACCTTTATGCTGGTGATTTCCAACTGATTCACCTCCTTTCCCGCTATAAGCATAAAAGGAAATGAATTGCCGGACCAGGTAAACAGGTTCTAAACATGTAGAAACAGCACAGGTTTTGTCAAATCAATTACATTTTAGAAAGCGTTTACCTATGCTTCCGAATTTAAAGGGGAAGTTTGATTTTGTGGTATGAATCAGAAAACAAAAAAGCCCCCAGCCCTCCCCGCCGAAACATCGGCCCGGGAAAGCCGGGGGCTTTCATCATGCACTCAGCGTCAAAGTACCCACGCCCATCTTCTGGTTGCGCACCTCGGCCTCGATGCGGCTCTGCAGGTACTCAGTCAGGTCGCCGTAGGCCGTCTGCAGGTAGGCCGTGGCCTCGGCGGTCAGCAGATTCTTGGCCTGGGCCACGGCAAGGCCAAGGGCCTCCCGCTGGTTCTCTTTGGTGAACTGCCCGGTCTCCTTCAGCTTATCCACATACACCTGGCTGGTGTACGTCACGGCGGTGGCCACCGCATCCGCCACAGCGGCCAGATATTTCTTTGCCATATCGTTCTCGGACTTCTGGCCCAGGTAATCAGCCAGAGCCTTGAGGCCCTTGCCGACGAACGCCGCGCACACGGGGACAGCGGCCACCAGGACCGCCTGCAATAAAGTTGTCAAAAACTCATTCATAGAGACACCTCCTAGCCCATGGGGCTGTTGTTTTCGTCCAGCATAAAGCTGCTGGCTTTCGCGCTCTCAAAGGTGATGCCGCCCTCTTTGTGGTCGGATTTGGCCATGTTGAGGTAGAAACTGCACACCACGCCGTGGGCTGTCCAGGGCAGTCCCACCATCGCTGAGAGCCACGGCAGAGAGCCTGCATAGCCCTTGTAGATGCAGTACCCGGCCAGCAGCAGGCCTCCAATCGTGACTGCCCAGAGCAGCCAGCGAATATCGGAGATAAGTTGCTTGGAGAAGTCGGGCCGGGTTTTCACCTTGACCGCCTGCTCCTTCATGTGGGCGGCCATCACAGCTTCTCCCGAATGCGCTTGGCAAGCACCGCAGCCTTACAGTCACTGTGGGTCAGGCCCAGTTTGCCGTTACCGGAGCCAGAAATGATCCCCTTGTCCACCAGCTCCTGGATATCGTCCCGCCAGTAGCTGGGAATTTCATCCAGGGTGTTGTAGGTAGGGTTGATTTCATCGTACATTTTCTTGAACAGCTTGCCATTCATGATAGACTCCTCCTTTGTTTCTGCGTCGTTTGCCGACGCAATTTTATTGATATAATCCAGACACACCCAGCCCTGGCCGCAGTAGCCCCAGCTGCCCTCTTCTTTGGTGATGGTCAGCACCGTCCCGTCCGGGTAGGTCTTGAGGACGCTGCCGCTGACCGGAGCCGTGCGGCAGTTCAGGCCATCATCCGCGTTCACTTGGCCTTGATACGCCTTGAAAGGTCCGGCTGGTGCATTCAGTTTCTGGTTGACCTCTTTGGCGATCTGGCCCAGCCGGTTGTAGATGTAATCGCCGGGACAGGACTTGTTGTCGTAGTCCCGGTGGACCGTCAGGTTGCAGCCGTTCAGGTGGTTCATGCGGGTGCCCTTGTCCGTAGACCACACCAGATTCTTGATGCCGTTGCGCCGACAGATATCCGCGCACAGCTCGATGAGGGACTTCCAGACGTTGGCGTTGATGGCGTAAGGGTAGAACCCATCGCTGGCGCACTCAATGGTAATGGCCCGGTGGTCATTCTCCCAGCTGGACGTACACCAGGAGCGGTCTGCCTCATCCACCACGGTGCAGATGCGCCCATCCGGGCCGATTCCATAGTTGCAGCTGGCCCCCAAATTGGGATTGCTGAAATGGGCGCAGAGGCTTTCAATGGACATCTGCCCCACCACACAGTGGATGGTGATGGTGTCGATTTTATGATTGCGCGGGCTGTTGCGGTTCGGGCTTATTACCCGCATACAGCTTAAAGAACTGTTACTCATGACGTACTTCTCCTTCCTGCAAAAAATCATGTTTCTTGAGACGTTCCTTGTAGTTCTCCTGAATATTCTCGATGGCCAGCACGGCCCGGTTGTTGGGGTAGTCCGGGTGGTCCTCGCAGAAGCGCTCATAGGCGTCGATCTCGGCCAGCACCTCAATAAACTCCTCTTTGGTGTGGCCAACAGAGCGCAGGAGCTCGTTGTTAAAGCGCAGAATCTCCAGCCTGTGGCTGTCCGCGTCCCGCTTGCCGTCCGTGTTGATGTGTTCGTCCAGCTTCTTTTCAATGGCCTCAATCCCCATCGCCTTTCCGATGCTCTTTGCTATCCATGACCAGGGGTTTACCTTGATAGGGGCCAGCTCCACCAGGGTCAGCAGGAGGAAGAGCCCGCCGCCGGAGCAGGCCAGGATTTTGTCTAAAGTCATTGGTGTTCACCTCTTTGGAAAAATGAAAGCCCCGGCCTTGCCACTTGACAAAGCCGGAGCTTGTGGTATAATAAACATAAAGAGGGCGTTGCCGCATGGCGGTTAGCCCTATATGATCAGCTTAATGAAAATACTGACCGTTCGGGTGCCAGCCGAGCGGTCAGTACGCTTTTGGGGCTAAGTACACGATTACCGCAAGGGCAACCAGTACACAAACTGCGAAACGCAGCATTTTTGCTCCCATCGCGCGTCACCTCCCCTCGTATCAACTTAGGGAAATGAACCACCCCCTTTCGGGGAAAGTTGCGAACGCAACCTTTATGGCTAACCGCTTTAGATTATGCAGACAACGTCCTCCGGCTTCCCTTTACAGGGAGGCCGCTTTTATTATACCAGAATGTCAGAATTTGTCAATCCGGCTCAGGCCTCCACCTCCAGGTCCAGGAGGATGTCCTTGACCTGCTCCCGCAAGAGGGCCGGGACCTGTTCCAGGGTCTTTTTGCCCTTAATGATAAGGGTTGCATACACCACCGCCATAGCTTCCACCTCCTTTCGCAATAGGATCCCCACCGCCCACTCCCAAAGCCTACGCATTTTGGGCCTCCAGCAGGGCCTCCACCTCTGCCCGCAGAGGGGCCGGAACGTCCTCCAGGCTCTTTCTGCCCCGGCGGATCAGGTTGGCATAGATTGCCGCCACTACGCATCACCTCCCAACATGGCCTCGTACACATCACAGAGGGCCAGCTGGGTGTCTTCCAACTGGGCCTCAAGGGTTTTGACTTTTTCCTTGAGCCGTTCGTTTTCCTGCTGCAACTGTTCCCGGGTCAAAGGCTTCTTTCCGCCGGTAACAGGTCCAAATTTATTTAATCCCATCACTGAAACCCTCCTTGAATGGATGTAATATACCCGCCCTGCCCGCTGTTGCCCCGCTCCACATGGAGGCGGAAATTAAAGGCAAAGCCGTTGGCGGCGGTCTTGTTCTCAAAAATATGGTTCAACCGGTTTCGCACCGCCGTGGTGCAGTCTTCCCAGACCGGGCTGGCGTCGTTGGCGTTGTTGGTGACCTCGACTTTGAAGTCCGCGTCCGCCGGAATGCCGCCGGAAACGGACAGGGCGCACAGGGTGATGGCCTCGCTGGCCCCCATAGGTTCGGCCAAGGTGACGGAGGCGGAAGTCACCAGCTTTGTGAATGCCAGCTCGTGCGTGGCGGTGGTTTTCCCATCGTTGGCGGTGATCCGCATGACGTGGGGGCCGTTCAGCAGCTTCATAAAGGATTCGCCGGTGACGGCAAAGCTGTTGGTCCCAGCCCCGGCCTGGAACGTGCGCTTGACCGCGCCGTCCAAGAATTCGGTTACCGTGACCGCATCGTCTTCGGCATCGGAAACGGTGTAGGGGACCGCGAAACCGGCGCTTTTCTCCCCCAAATCGCCGGCCTGTTCGCAGGCGATCACCGGCGCGGTGTTGTTGTCCACCTCACGGGCGGGCGAAGCTGCGTAGTCCCCGAACAGGCCCAAAGCGTCCGCCGCCCGGACCCGGTAGGCCACGGTCCGCCAGCCCTTGGTGATGGAATCGGTGAAATTCTGGTCCGGGCCGCTGTAGATTTCAGCCCAGGCGCTGCCATCCACGCTGCGCTCCAGGTGGTAGGCCGACAGGTTGCCATCGCTGTCCGTGGCCGCGCCCCAGGCGATGGCCAGGGGCTGGCCCCCCAGCACGGCCTCGGGCAGGGTGATCCCGGCGGGCGCGCTGGGGGCCACATTGTTGACAACCGTGACTGCCCCGCTGGTCCGCCAGCCGGAGCTCAGGCCTTCCGAGTCGTAAGCCTTGACCCGGTACATCACCGACTGGGCGCCAAAGGGCACCGTGTTGGCCGTGCTCAGAGCGCCGCCCTGGTAGATTTGAGTCCAGCTTGTGCCGCCGTTCACACTGCGCTCCACCACATAGCCCTCCAGGTTGCCCTGCTCGTCCGTGCTGGCGCTCCAGCTGACCGCCACGCTGGTCCCGCCCTGGATGCTCTCGGGAATGATGATGCTCCCAGGCGTGCTGGGGGCGGTGTTGGCGATCACCGCCCCATCCTCAGAGACCAAGAGTGTAGAGGGAAGAATTAGGGCCGGGCGGAGCGCAAATGAAGTTTCATAAGTATTTGCAATGGAGGTAAATGCCGCTCCGTCAGCGCTGATACAACAAACCTCATTAGTCTGACCATACGGATTGCAATCCGGAGTGCGGGTCCACCAATTCACCCTTGCTTTGTCCAGTGTTGCTTTAAACTTGGCATTCGGTGAAGAAAGCCCAGAAAAATAGGCCAATTGAGCCCCATCCCGCGCTGCTTGATACACAATTCCGGCTACCTCGTTTACAGACAAAAGGAAGACCCTCACAGGCAGTCCACTGCCTCCGCTGGCAACCGTCTGGTCGCGGCCATCACCTGGCCGGTATGGAATTTTGGCCCAGCGGATACTCTTGACTATACCGGCGTCCAATAAACTTAAAAAAGAGCCGTTCAAATACTTGTTCGCATCGCTTAGAGCATAGTCATTCGTGGCAACACTGTGAAACTTTTGCCGTTGGTGGGCTTCCTCCATCAACAGCCATGTGCCGTTGCAGCTTTCGTCATACATGGAAGAGGGCTTGCCCTGGTGGACGATGATGAAGTTCCGCAGGGTCCCGCCCACCGTAAGCTTCACGATGCTGCCCACCGCTTTTGTACCGATTGTTGCGTTAGCCATGTTTCATCCCCCCTTAAAATTCCAGCCGGTTTAGCCTCCGCTGATTACCGTGATTTCACCGATTTGCCCCACCTGGGGCACGCCGCGCTCATCGTTCCTCAGGGCCAAAAATCCGGGCTCCCGCAGCTCGATGCGCTTAATGCCAGTGTGGTACAGCCGCTCCCGGAGCTCGTCCGGGTTGACGTCCCGGCCCAGCTTGGCGCCCTGCCAGCGGATGTATTCATTTACAGCAGCGTTTACCGCCACTTGGATGTCTGCCGCAGACTTGCCGTTGCCGGTTTGGATGTAGTAGGTGAAGTCGATGTTGTAGGCCACCGGCTCCGCGTCCTCCACAAAAACCTGGTCGGTCAGGGGCCGCACCGTGTCCGCCGAACAAGCCGCCAGCAC
>Ga0137309_100505_pt1 | contig 29490 bp, 23 predicted proteins | sample NAcewiD2O_June_FD_97179 | JGI IMG/M metagenome (GOLD analysis project Ga0137309, IMG submission 97179) | Mouse cecal microbial communities from Vienna, Austria - N-Acetylneuraminic amended D2O_June | ecosystem: Host-associated > Mammals > Digestive system > Large intestine > Cecum | place... | reverse complement strand
ATTTTTTGAATAACTATAAGCCTTTATATGAATCGACTGAGTCTCAGGGTCATCCCAAACTTCGGGGGATGCAAGTAAATCCGTTGGGTCATGATGCCCTTTATAGGCTTTTTCGTCATAGCTCCAATTTTGGGACTTGATATCCTGGTTCATTAGGCCGTTATAAAAATCAGCAATTCTCTTACGAAGCTCGCCTTGGTAATATGTGAACGCCCAAGCAAAGCAAACCATAACTGGATCATAATCATTGACTATTGGGCGTGGGCACCCTTCTGACACCACCGATGCCGCCACACTTGCAGTCCCTGCAAATACGTCTACAAACCGAGGCAAATTAACTAATGCTGTAGATCGTTTCTGCTGTCGTCCAGCTTCATAATAAAGTTTCTTGACTAAGGAAACGATGTATTGCTTTTTCACGCCATTCCTAAAAACTCTAATTGCAGAATAAGTGTCTGTTTCTGCAAAAATGCGAAATTGAGTGGGAATGTGCCACTTTTTGATGCGGTTCCCTTGCAGACCAATTTCCGGCATAAATTTGCTGTCGCTGAATTTTCCCCGAACAATCATATAGAAGCAAATCTTCTTAAATAACAAAGGATAAAATTTGCGCTCGCTTTTTGTGGAATTCGTATAATTTTTGTTTTGATAATATGTATCCTTCCAACAACGGAGCCAAGCTATGTCCTTGAAATCTCCATTCTGGACATAATGATAAAAGCCTAAAAATAAATCATGGAACATGGATCGGGGCTGCTGATAATTTCCAGACAAAATCTCGTCTATATACTCTTTTTCTCCTGACACCAGCTTCTCAAACGGCGCCCAGGTCAGCAGCTCAAGCATCAGTTCTTTCACGATCATCACCCGCCTTTTGACAATTCTATCAAAAAGACGGAGATAAATCTACTCCAAATTACTTTTTGACTGATAATTGAAGCAGAGGTCATCTTGACTTTTCCCTTATTATGCCTTATTATTTGAGGGAAACGAACTGGAGGTGAGGGAATGAAAACCTTTAACTACTCCATAATCCGGGGCCAGAAATGGGACTCTGACATTTTAGGCTTGATTGCCGCTATTTACAAAGAGGCCGGAAAGCAGGAGCTATATTTGAAGCAGCGCCCAGATGAATTGGAAAAACTGGTTGAAATCGCTAAGATACAGAGCACAGAAGCCTCTAACGCCATCGCGGGCATCGTTACCACCAGCACCCGCATCAAGCAGCTTGTGGAGGAAAAAACCACGCCCAGGAACAGAGATGAGCAGGAGATCGCAGGATACCGTGATGTGCTGAATATCATCCACGAGAGCTTTGACGTTATCCCTATCACCCAGCACGATATCCTACAGCTTCACAAAAACTTATACAGCCATATAAACAATCCGATGGCTGGCCGGACGAAGAACGTACAGAATTACATTAGTGTGACCTACCCCGACAGCCATACAGATATCCTGTTTACGTCTCTTGCGCCATTTGAGACACCTGAAGCATTGGACAAAATCTGCGAGGAGTATAGCCGGGTCATTGGAAACATGGAACTGGAGCCTTTGATTGCGATCCCCGTCTTTATTCACGACTTTCTGTGTATTCATCCATTCAACGATGGGAATGGTAGGATGAGCAGGCTGCTTACAACGCTGTTGCTGTACCGAAGCGGCTTTTATGTTGGAAAATATATCTCATTGGAGGCGAAAATCGCCAAAAATAAAGACCTGTATTATGCCGCTCTGGCAAGATCACAGGACGGCTGGTATGAAGGCACAGAAGACGCTGTCCCTTTCATCAAATATATTCTTGGAACGATCTTTGCAGCCTATAAGGATTTTGAGGAACGTTTTGCTCTGGTGGAGACAAAGCTACCAGCGGTTGAAATGGTACGGCGGGCAACTCTCCAAAAGATAGGACGCTTTACCAAGCAGGATATTCGGGAGCTTTGCCCCTCTCTCAGTGTGAGCTCCATTGAGGGCGGCTTGCGTAAGCTGGTAGCGTCTGGCGAATTGAAGCGGGAAAGCAAAGGGAAGAACACCTGCTACTTTAGACTCAAGTAGTTTAGAGTATTTTAACTGTGCATTTGAGAATAATATTTGTGGGGTGATAGACGATGCTGAATATCTATTTCGGAGAAATGACGGAAAACGATTTTCCTAATTACGTCTACAATACCAGCGTTTACTTTGATAACACATATCTTGACTCTTGGATTACGGATGATTTTTCAAAGAAAATGATAAAAGATATAGATAAAGCTGTTGTACTGGGGCCGAGTACGATCGACAGCAAAGCGCTGGGCGTGATTCCAGTCAAACAGCTTTCTGGCGGTGTAAAAACCTTGCTTTTGCTGCAGCACGACCTATCGAAAATTTTTAATGCGTCTACTTGCGGGGATAACTGCGCAAAGTGGATACTCAGAATCGCCAAGGCTGCGAATCGTGATCTCACAATCAATCTACGTCATCTCATGGACTTTGGAGACGAGCCATTTGAATTCAAGCTGATGAATAGCGGGGCAATTATCCACAATACGCAGGAATATGTCTCATCTGCTGGACTCTATCTGTAAGGTGGTGAAAATATGACAGGAAAATATGATATTGTGGTACAAAACCGTCGATTGCAATACAAATTCACCATTGAAAGAAATATCACCGTTTTGCGTGGCAACAGCGCCACAGGAAAAACAACTCTGATCGATATGATTGCTTCCTATCAGCAGAATGGTGAAGCGAGCGGTATCACGGTCTCCTGTGAGAAAACCTGTACGGTTCTGACTGGCCTGCGCTGGCAGGAAAATCTGGCACTGATCCATGACAGCATCGTTTTTATTGATGAGGGTGATAAATTCGTTCTCTCCGAGGAATTTGCCAAGGCTGTCAAAAATTCAGATAACTATTATGTGATCGCTACCCGTGCCCCCTTGACGAACCTGCCCTACAGCGTGGACGAGATATATGGACTTAAAAATAACGCAGGAAACCGTTATCAGGGAACAAAACGGCTGTACTCTAAGTTCTATAGCTTATGTGATACCAAGGTGGACTCAATTTCCAGGCCAGATCTGGTGATCGTTGAGGACTCCAACGCAGGACATCAATTCTTTGCCAAACTTTTTTCCCAGTATAAAATCCCTTGTATATCAGCAAAAGGTAAAAGCAACGTCTATCAGGAACTTTTGCGGCAGACCTACTCAACAGCCCTTGTGATCGCAGACGGTGCCGCATTTGGTCCTGAAATTGAGAAAGTCCTGTCTCTGAATAAACTCCAGGGTAAAAAGCTGATCATCTATTTGCCAGAGTCCTTCGAGTGGATGATACTGAAGTCAGGGCTTCTGAAACAAGGACGACTGCAAGCAATACTCGAGAAGCCCTATGACCACATTGAGAGTGAAAAGTTTTTTAGCTGGGAGCGCTTTTTCACCTCGCTGCTGATTGATGAGACAAGCGGTACATATCTGCAATATAATAAGACCTCTCTAAACCATGCTTATCTGAATCCAAAGGAGCAGACTGCTATCGTTAGTGTGATGCCTGAGATGCTATTCTAAATAGTGCAGAGAGAGGAAACAATTATGTATATATCATCGGAACAACAGGTTTTTGCGATATATTCCAGAAAATCGAAATTTACAGGCAAAGGCGAGAGCATCGAAAATCAGATCGAGATGTGCCGTCAATATATCGCCCGCTGCTTTGGGCAGGAACAGGCGGACAGCGCCTTGGTCTACGAAGATGAGGGTTTCTCCGGCGGCAGCACGAAGCGTCCCAACTTCCAGCGGATGATGAAGGACGTGCATGAGGGCAAGATACAGACCATTGTGTGCTACCGCCTGGATCGGCTTACCCGCAACACCAAGGACTGTTTCGAGTTTGTGGAGGAGCTGGAGCGTTACGGAGCAACATTCATCTCCATCAAGGAAAATTTCGACCTGACCACCCCCACTGGGCGGCTTATGTTTACCTTTGTGGCGGCTTTGGCCCAGATGGAGAGGGAGACGATCGCTGATCGTATCCGTGACAACCTCCAGGAGCTTGCCAAGACAGGCCGCTGGTTGGGAGGCATAACTCCTCTTGGCTATGAATCGGAGGGCAGTGAATATTGGAAAGTGGACGGGAAAAAGCGCAAGACCTTTCACCTAAAGCTCATCCCGGAGGAAGCCCAGCTGGTGCGGATTATCTTCTCTAAGTTTTTAGAATTGAAGTCCTTGACAAAGCTGGAAACTTATCTGCTCAACCAGGACTACAAGACCCGTCAAGACAAACATTTTTCACGCTTTGCGATCAGGGAACTCATCATGAATCCTGTTTACGCCAAAGCGGATGAGGCTATGTACCAATATCTGATCGACAATGAAGTCCATCCCTTTTCTGCCCACGAAACTTTTGATGGGACTCATGGCATCATGGCATACAACCGCACAGAGCAGACCAAGAGCAGCACTACACGCAAAAAACCTATAGAGGAATGGGTCGTGTCAGTGGGCGAGCACGAGGGAATCATAGTTGGCGAGGACTGGGTCGCCGCACAAGGACTGCTGGACGAGAATAAGGGCAAAAGCTACCGCTGGCGGGCGGGGCAGACCAACGAGGCCCTGTTGTCCGGCCTTCTGCGCTGCCGCTGCGGACACTGTATGCGGCCCAAGGTCACCAGCCGCACTACAGGCGATGGGGAGCGGTACTTCCGCTATCTGTGCGAGCTGAAGGAAAAGAGCCGCCGCCATAAATGCGATAACAAGGACATCAACGGAAACCAGCTTGACCGTGCGGTCTGCTTTGAGATCAAGAAGCTGGCGGAGGACAAAAGCGAGCTCAACCGGCGTCTGGCGGCGGGAAAGAGAGCCTTTGAGGAAAAAAGCGGCCAGCTCACAACAGAACTGGAACGGCTGAAAAAGGCCCAGCGGGAGAACCAGAAAGAAATCGACGCACTGGTAAGCTCCCTGGCAAAGATGGCCGGTACCCCTGGAGAGCAAAGCATCCTGGACGGCATCAATCAGAGGTCAGAACGGGGTGAAGGTATCCAGGGGGACATCCGAAAACTGGAACAAATTTTGAGGGAACAGAACCTTCAGATACAGTCCTTTGAACGTTTACGGGATACGCTCAAGTCCTTTGCCAGCACCATGGACGGCATGACAGTGGAACAAAAGCGGCTGGCCCTCCGGGTGATTGTCAAGAGCGTCGTTTGGGACGGGGAGAAGGTACATATTTACCTCTTTGGCGACGATACCCCCCATGGGGACGATATCGACCTCCCGCCACTGCCTGACGATGGCCCGGACGGTCTTGACGGGCCATCGTGTGAGGATAGCAAATGAAATCCTCATGTATTTCCGCGCCCAGCGCAAGCTCCAGGGGGAGGTGTCTCTGACGGAGACTCTGGAGGCGGCGGGGGACGGGGGGACGCTATCGCTCATGGATGTTATCGCGGTGGACGACAACATGCTGGAGGACCTGGACACCCGCGACGCCTGCGTCAAGGTGCGCCGGTGCGTCCAGACCTGCCTGACGCCCCGGGAGCGGCTGATCATCACCCTGCGCTACGGCCTGGACGACAAACCGCCGCGGACCCAGCGGGAAATTGCCGCCCAGTGCGGCATCAGTCGGTCCTATGTATCCCGCATCGAGAAGAAGGCGCTGGAAAAGCTGCAGGTTGGAATGGAGGGGTGGACGCCGTAGAAGGGGGCGCAGGTAGGAAGATATGTAGAAAAAGCATAAAGATTCTGGAAAGATTTCAGAAAAATTGCTCGAAATACACAGGACAGACAGTCTCGAAGAAAAAAAGAACTTGCTTTCTTGGGGAAGATGTAATATAATAACCCCACAGGCAATTGTGCCTGTAATCTATATGGCACAAGCCCGGCCGGGCTTGTTGTTCTTCCTGTTCAGGAAGAACAGAGCCAATCTGAAAAATGGAGGAAAGAATATGAAGAAGAAACTTGCATTGGCGCTCGCTCTGGCCATGACAATGAGCATGGCGCTGACTGCCTGCGGCGGCGGCGACAAGTCCAGCGGCGGTTCTACCAGCAACCCCGGCCAGTCCTCTGGTACTTCAAGCAGCCAGCCCTCTGGCACTTCCAGCAGCCAGCCCAGCAGCGGCCTGTCTGCTAAGGACGGCGGCACCAGCCTGACCTTCACCACCGGCGGCGACCAGGGCACCTACTACGGCTTTGGCGGTGTTCTGGGCGGCAAGGTGGGCGAGACCACCAGCACCACCGTCACCGCAGTCCCCTCCGGCGGCTCCAAGGCCAACATTGAGAACATGGACCTGGAGGATGCCCAGCTGGGCTTTGTCCAGTCCGACGTCATGGCCTACGCCTACAACGGCGAGCGCCTGTTCGACACCAAGATCGACAGCTTCTCCACCGTGGCCGCCCTGTACATGGAGCAGGTCCAGATCGTCACCCTGAATCCCGACATCAAGACCGTTGCCGACCTGAAGGGCAAGTCCGTCTCCGTGGGTGACCAGGGCTCCGGCGTGTACTTCAACGCCGTTGACGTGCTGGCCGCCTATGACCTGGACGTTGAGAAGGACATCAAGCCCCAGTACCTGTCCTTCGGTGACTCCGCCGAGAACCTGCAGGACGGCAAGATCGACGCCGCCTTCGTGGTCGCCGGCGCTCCCACCACCGCTGTTACCACTCTGGCCGCCTCCAACGACGTGTATCTGGTCAGTCTGGACGACGAGCACATCGACAAGCTCATCGCCGCCTCCCCCTACTACAGCAAGAACATCATCTCCAAGGACGCCTACAACACTCCCGAGGATGTGACCACCGTGGCTGTGGGCGCTGTTGTCATTGCCCGCAACGACGTGTCCGATGCCGACGTGTACAACTTCCTGTACGGCGTGTTTGAGAACATCGACACCCTGGGCCACGACAAGGCCAAGGAGCTGAGCCTGGAGTTCGCCTCCTCTGTCACCGCCGTGCCCTATCACCCCGGCGCTGTGGCTTACTTTGCTGACAAGGGCATCACCGTAAAGTAAGCAGAAGCGCAGTTCCCTTAGCGTAAGCCAGGCGGCTGCGGCGGGCTGGTACCGCCGCAGCCGCTTCTGTTTCCACGGGGGATTCCGCGGAGCGGATATATCTGTATTTGGCGGAATGTCGATATATCTGCTTCGCGGCCAAATAAGGAGAGAAGAAAAGAAAGGAGAATTTTATGGCATCCAACGAAAAAGACAGGCTCCAGGAAGAACTGGAGGCGAAGGCGGCAGCCGTGGAGGTTGGAACGGAGGCCGACCTGGACGAGGTCATGAAAAAGTATGACCGGGAGTCCAACACCCGGGTTTGGGAGGGTGTGCCCAAGCTCGTTGTCAAGGGGCTGGCAGTATTGATTTCCCTGTACTGCATGTATGTGACCCTGTTCAGCCAGGCCGCCCAGAACGTGCGCCTGTACAACTTCCTGGCCATGATGCTGGTGCTGGGCTACCTGACCTACCCCATCAAGAAGGGGAATGTGAAGCCCAATTCCTTCCCCTGGTATGACGCCGTCTTTATGCTGGCAGGCGTAATTCCTCTGCTCTACTGCTCCTATATTTATGACAGCGTTATTGTAGTGCAGGCCCGCAAGGTGACGTTGAACCCCGTTATGTGTATTCTGGCGGTGGTGGTTATCCTGTCTCTGGTGGAGCTGTGCCGCCGTTGCGTGGGTCTGCCCATTTTGTGTGTGGTGGGCGCGCTGATGCTGTACACCTTCCTGCCCTTCGGCGCGGGCATCAAGTATGACAAGGCCCTCTACGACCTGTTCTACACCCTGAACGGTCTGCTGGGCGCCCCCATTAACGTGTGCGCCAAGTACATCGTGCTGTTTATCATCTTCGGAGCCTTCCTGGAGCGGACAGGCATCTCCAACTTCTTCATTGACCTGGCCAACTCGGTGGCCGGCTCCGCCTCCGGCGGTCCCGCCAAGGTGGCCGTCCTGTCCTCCGCCCTGTGCGGCATGGTGTCTGGCTCCTCGGTGGGCAACACCGTCACCACCGGCTCCATCACCATTCCCATGATGAAGAGAACGGGCTACAAGCCCGAGTTCGCCGGCGCGGTGGAGGCCGCCGCCTCCACGGGCGGTCAGATCATGCCCCCCATCATGGGCGCCGCCGCCTTCCTTATGGCGGAGTATGTGGGCGAGCCCTTTAACTACGGCAAGATCGCTCTGCTGGCCATTCTGCCCGCGGTGCTCTACTTCACCGGCATCTTCATCGCCGTCCACCTGGAGGCCAAGAAGCTGGGGCTGAAGGGCATCCCCCGGGATCAGCTGCCCAAGTTCAGCGCCCTGATGCCCAAGATTTACCTGCTGCTGCCTCTGGTGGTGCTGGTCTGGCTGGTGTCCTCCGGCAAGCGCACCATGCAGACCTCCGCTACCATCGCCATCATCGTAACCATCGCGGTGGGTATCATCACCAATATTATTAACAAGGTGACCAAAAATCCGGACCAGAGCGACAATATCACCGTGGGCAAGTTCTTTGACGCACTGGAGGCGGGCGCCAAGGGCACCATCAGCGTGGCCGCCGCCTGCGCTATGGCCGGTCTGGTGGCCGGCTGTATCACCACCACCGGCCTGGCCTCCAAGCTGATTACCGCCATCGTCCGGGTGTCCGGCGGACAGGCGTTCATCGCTCTGTTCCTCACCATGATCTGCTGCATCGTGCTGGGCATGGGCGTGCCCACCACCGCCAACTACTGTATCATGGCCTCCACCTGCGCGCCCATTCTGGTGGACCCCCGCATCGGTATCCCCATGATCTGCGCCCACTTCTTCGTGTTCTACTTCGGCATTGTGGCCGACATCACTCCTCCCGTGGCCCTGGCCGCCTACGCCGGCTCCGCCATTGCCAAGGCACCCCCCATGAAGACGGCCTTCAACGCTACCCGGCTGGCCATAGCGGCGTTTATCGTACCCTATATCTTTGCCATGAACCCTGCTATGCTGTTCCAGTTTAAGGCCGGGACCTCCACCGCCATGATGGCGGTCCAGGTGGTTCAGATCGTGCTGACCTCCCTGCTGGGCCTGTTTGGCGTGGCCTCTGCCCTGAACGGCTTCCTGTACCGGTCCATCAACCCGCTGTTCCGGGTCCTGATGGCGGCAGGCGGCCTGTGCATGATGATCCCCGGTACCCTGACCGATATTGTCGGCTTGGTGATTGTGGGCTGTGTGGTTGTGTTCCAGCGCATGGGCGCCAAGAAGGGCGCCGCCGCCTGACGCCATATCCCGGGCTGAAATTTGACCAACTTAAACAACCGGCGGGACCTTTTGGCCCCGCCGGTTGTGATAGTTTTAAACAGTTTTTTCTTGTAACGGAGAAGAAACTATGATAAAATGATACAATAACCGTTGTTATGCACAGTCGAACCGGGAAAATGGCCCTTGCGCCGGACAGGAGAACAGTATGAAAGGTATCGTTTTAGCGGCGGGGAAGGGGACCCGCCTGTACCCCATGACAAAGCCGGTGTGCAAGCCCCTGCTGCCGGTCTACGACAAACCGCTGATTTACTACCCCATTGCCATCCTTATGCAGGCGGGGATTTCAGAGCTTATGATTATCGTCCCGCCCGGCGAAACAGCCACCTTCCAGGCCCTTCTGGGGGACGGCAGCCAGTACGGCCTGCAAATTCAGTACGCCGAGCAGCCGGTGGCCCGGGGCATTGCCGATGCCCTGCTGATCGGGGGGAAGTTTGTGGGCAACGACCGGGTCTGTCTGGTGCTGGGGGACAATATTTTCTACGCCCCTACCCTGGCTACCACCCTGAAGCGGGCCGCCGCCAACGACCGGGGCTCTACTGTCTTTGGCTACTGGGTGGAGGACCCCCGCCCCTTCGGCGTGGTGGAGTTTGACCGGGACGGCCGGGCAATTTCCATTGAGGAGAAGCCTCGCTACCCCAAGTCCAACTATATCATCCCCGGCCTGTATTTCTACGACCACCAGGTGATGGAGATTGCCAACCAACTGAAACCCTCCGCCCGGGGGGAGCTGGAGATTACCGACGTGAATCTGGAATACCTCCGCCGGGGACAGCTCCAGGTGATCCCTCTGGAGCGGAATTTTACCTGGCTGGATGCTGGCACCGCCGACAGCCTGCTGGCCGCCGGACAGACCATCAAGCGAATCCAAGACAGCACCGGCCGTTATGTGGGCTGCCTGGAGGAGCTGGCCCTCTACGAGGGCTGGGTGACGGAGGAGCAGGTACACAAAATCGGGGATGAGCTGGCCATGACCCTGTATGGGAAATATCTCCAGTGCCTGTGAGGGCGGAACGGATGAAGCGTATTTTGATGCTGGCCACCGGCGGCACCATTGCCACCCTGGACAAAGGCCACGGGCTGAGCCCGGCCATCACCTCGGAGGAAATTTTAAGCCACGTGCCCGCAGTGGGGGAGCTGTGCCAGGTGGAGGCCATCCAGCTGATGAATCTGGACAGTACCAATGTGGGGCCTGGCCACTGGCTGGAGATGGCCGCCGCCATCCGGGCGCGGTATGACGAGTATGACGGCTTTGTCCTTACCCACGGCACCGACACGATGGCCTACACCGCCGCCGCCTTGTCCTACCTGATTCAGGACTCCCCCAAGCCTATTGTGATCACCGGTTCCCAGAAGTCCATCGCCCTCAACGACACCGACGCCCGGCGGAACCTGTACAACAGCTTCCTCTATGCGGTGGACCGGGACTCCCACGACGTGAGCCTGGTCTTTGACGGCCGGGTGATTTTGGGCACCCGGGCCCGGAAGGAGCGCAGCAAGAGCTTTAACGCCTTCTCCTCGGTGGACTACCCGGAGCGGGCGGTGATTCGGGACGGCCGGTTGATCCGTTACCTGGCCCCCCGGCCCTATGCCTACGGGGCAGAGCCCACCTTCTATGACAGGCTGGAGGAGAAGGTGTTGCTGCTCACCCTGATCCCAGGCATGGGGGCGGAGGCTCTGGAGCTGCTGAAAGACAGCTACCGGGCGGTGATTCTCCAGTCCTTCGGTGTGGGCGGCCTGCCCGGTGGAGGGAACGGCCCTCTGGCCCAGGCGGTTGCCGGGTGGCTGGAGGCGGGGAAGACCATTGTTATGATGACCCAAGTGCCCTACGAGGGCAGCGACATGGCGGTCTACGAGGTGGGCCAGCAGGTGAAGGAGCGCTTCCAGCTGATGGAGGCCTACAACATGACCTTGGAGGCCGCCACCGCCAAGCTGATGTGGGTGCTGGGGCAGACCGGTGATCCCGTCCGGGTCCGGGAGCTGTTTTACCGCCCGGTCCAGTTTGACGTAATCCAGTAAGCGGCTGGACATTTTGCGGAACAAGTGGAGGTGATGTGTGTGAAGCGCCGTATCCCCGCCTTTTTTCTGGCGATTTTGCTGCTGCTTTCGTTGCTGCCTGTCCCGGCGTGGGCCGACGCGCCCGTCCGCCGTTCCACGGTGCTCTTTACCCACGACCTCCATTCCCACTTTCTGCCCCAGCCGGACGGTCAGGGGGGGGAATCCGGGGGCTATGCCCGGCTGAAAACCGCTCTGGACCGGGAGCGGAAGGCCCATCCCGATGCCCTGGTGCTGGACGGGGGGGACTTCTCCATCGGCTCCCTGATTCAGACCCTGTACACCACCCAGGGGGCGGAGCTGCGCACCATGCAGGCCCTGGGCTACGACGCCGCCACGGTGGGCAACCACGAGTTTGACCACACCGGCACCAGCTTTGCCGCCATGCTGAACGCCGTGGTGGAGAGCGGCGACGGTGGTCCTGCCCTTCTGATGGCCAACTACAAGCCCGCCGAGGACAACCCGGACAGGCTGGACATCCAGCGGGCCATGGCGGCCTACGGTGTGCAGGACTGCATGACCCTGGAGCGGGGAGGCATCACCTACGGTATTTTCGGCCTGATGGGGAAGGACTCCCACGCCTGTGCCCCCGCCTCCGGCTTTGTGCTGGAGGACATGGCGGACAGCGCCCGGCAGTGTGTGGAGCATTTGAAGGAGCAGGGGGCGGAGTTTATTATCTGCCTGTCCCACGGGGGGACCAGCGAAAAAAAGAAGCTGTCGGAGGATGAGCTGCTGGCGGAGAAGGTGGAGGGCATTGACCTGATTGTCTCAGGCCACACCCACACCACCCTGACCGAGCCCATCGCCGTGAACAACACCTATATTGTCTCCGCCGGGCCCTACTGCGAAAATCTGGGCTCTATTACCATCGAATGGACCGAAGGCGGAGAGAGAACTCTCACCGACTACCACCTCACCCCCATTGATGAGACCCTCCCCGAGGACGGGGAGATCACCGCCATGGTGGAGCGGTGGAAGGGGCTGGTAGGGGGGACCTACCTGGCCCGGTATGGCCTGACCTATGACGAGGTACTCACCGTGGCCGGTTTCGACCTGCCCACCCCCAAGTCCGGGGTCCCGAGCGGCAACGCCCTGGGGGAGCTGGTGGCCGATTCCTTCCTGTGGGCGGTGAACAATCTGGAGAAGGATGCCCCCGATGTCCCAACTATCACCGTCACAGCGGATGGGGTGCTCCGCGCTCCCATTGCGACGGGGGAGATTACCACCTCCATGGCCTTCGACGTACTGTCTATGGGGGTGGGCAGCGACGGCACCTCCGGCTTCCCTCTGGTGGGGGTGTACCTCACCGGCAAGGAGCTGAAGGCAGCCGCCGAGGTGGACGCCTCGGTGACCCCTCTCATGCCCGCCGCCCAGCTGTATATGGCGGGGCTGGAGTACAGCTTTAACACCCACCGAATGTTTTTCAACCGGGTGACAGAGGCGCGGCTTTATCAAAGGATGGATTATACCCACAGTGCAATAGTGACGAATCCCGATGGCACACCTGGAAAACCTGGTACAGGAAGTGCTGTTTTCCCCAGTGAGATTGTGGACGACCAGCTCTACCGGGTGGTCACCGGCATGTATTCCGCCCAGATGCTGGGCACGGTGGAGGGTAAGTCCTTCGGCCTGCTGTCCTTGGAGCCCAAAATGGCGGACGGCACGCCTGTTACTGATTTCGAGGCCTGCATCCTCCGGGATGAGAACGGCAGCGAGATTAAGGAGTGGTACGCCTTGGCCGCCTACCTCCAGAGCTTCGGAGAGGAGGGAATCCCCGGCCGCTACTCCCTGCCCGGCGGCGACGGCCGGAAGGATGTCAGCCGCAGCTGGAACCCCATTGAGCTGGTGAAAAACCCCAGCTGGATCACCGTGGTCGCGCTGCTGGTGCTGGCCGTGGCGGTGATTGGGGGGGCCTTCCTGTTGCGCTGGCTGCGCTACGCACGCCGCCGCCGGCGCTATGGCAAAAAGAAGAATCTGTGATCTGTGCGGCGGGGCCGCTTTCAGCCGGAGAGAACGCTCTGTTCCCGCCCTTCGGGCGGGAATATCAGCGGTTTTTACGGCGGATATCAGCGATGAAAAAAGGAAGAACTCTGACAGGAGGAGAAACAGTGAAGAAGTACGAAATTGCGAAGAAAAAGGTGCTGACACCGGAAATTTCTCAAATTTCGGTGTATGCGCCGCTGGTGGCCGCCAAGGCGCAGGCGGGCCAGTTTATCATCCTGCGGGTGGATGAGGAGGGAGAGCGGATTCCCCTTACCATCTCCAGCGCAGTGGACGGACTGGTCACCGTGATCTATCAGAAGATCGGCGGCACCACCCTGGCGCTGGATCAGCTGAACGAGGGCGACTGCCTCCAGGACTTCGTGGGCCCCCTGGGTCTGCCCACCGAGGTGGAGAACGTGGGCCGTGTAGCCGTCCTGGGCGGCGGCCTGGGCTGCGCCATCGCTCTGCCTGTGGCCCGGGCTCTGCACCAGGCCGGCAATCAGGTGGACCTGATCGGCGGCTTTAAGACCAAGGATATCGTCATTCTGGAGGAGGAGATGGGCCAGGCCTGCACCGACCTGCACATCTGCACCGACGACGGCACCTACGGTTACCACGGCTTTGTCACCGGAAAGCTGGAGGAGCTGATCAACAGCGGCGTGAAGTTTGACCGGGTGTTTGCCATCGGCCCCCTGCTGATGATGAAGTTTGCCTGCAAGCTCACCGAGAAGTACAACATCCCCACCACCGTGAGCATGAACCCCATTATGATCGACGGCACGGGAATGTGCGGCTGCTGCCGTCTCACCGTGGGCGGCGAGGTGAAGTTCGCCTGTGTGGACGGCCCCGACTTCGACGGCCACAAGGTGGACTTTGACGAAGTGATTGCCCGCAACGCGACCTATAAGGAGCATGAAGCCAAGGCGAAAGAGAAGCACCTCTGCCGCCTGGGAGGAGGTGCCATGAATGGCTAATATGCAGATGGAAAAGACCCCCATGCCGGAGCAGGAGGCCAACGTACGCAACGCCAACTTTAAAGAGGTGGCCCTGGGCTACACCCTGGAGCAGGCCCAGAACGAGGCACAGCGGTGCCTGAACTGCAAGAATAAGCCCTGTGTCAGCGGATGTCCCGTAGGCATCCCCATCCCCGAGTTTGTGGGCAAGGTGGCCGAGGGCGACCTGGCCGCTGCCTATCAGCTGCTGTCCGACGCCAACGCCCTGCCCGCCATCTCGGGCCGGGTCTGCCCCCAGGAGACCCAGTGCGAGGGCAAGTGCGTCCGGGGTATCAAGGGCGAGCCGGTGTCCATCGGCCGCATTGAGCGCTTTGTGGCCGACTGGGCTGCGGAGAACGGCATCGCCAACGTGGCCACCGCCCCCAAGAACGGACACAAGGTGGCGGTGATCGGCTCCGGCCCCGCCGGTCTGACCTGCGCCGGTGAGCTGGCCCGGATGGGCTACTCCGTCTCTGTCTTCGAGGCCTTCCACACCCCCGGCGGCGTGCTGAGCTACGGCATTCCCGAGTTCCGCCTCCCCAAGGCCATCGTCAAGCGGGAGGTGGCCAACCTGGAGAAGATGGGGGTAGACATTGAGCTGAACATGGTCATTGGCAAGGTGCTCACCATCACCGAGCTGTTTGAGCAGGGCTACGAGGCCGTGTTCATCGGCTCTGGCGCCGGCCTGCCCATGTTTATGAAGATTCCCGGAGAGTCCTTGGTGGGCGTGTACTCCGCCAACGAGTACCTCACCCGCATCAACCTGATGAAGGCCTATAAGGACGACGCGCCCACCCCCGTCCTCCACAACAAGAAGGTGGCCGTGGTGGGCGGCGGCAACGTGGCCATGGATGCCGCCCGGTGCGCCAAGCGCCTGGGTGCCGATGTCCACATCGTCTACCGCCGCTCCGAGGCGGAGCTCCCTGCCCGTAAGGAGGAGGTCCACCACGCCAAGGAGGAGGGCATCGTCTTCGACCTGCTCACCAACCCCGTGTCCATCGAGGGGGACGAGACCGGCCATGTCCAGTCCATCACCTGCGTGAAGATGGAGCTGGGCGAGCCGGACGCCTCCGGCCGCCGCCGCCCCGTGGTTATCGAGGGCAGTGAGTTCAAGATGGAGGTGGACGCCGTGGTCATGTCCCTGGGCACCCAGCCCAACCCCATGAGCTACGACGGCACCCCCGGTCTGGAAAAGACCCGGAAGGGCTGCGTCCAGGCCGACGAGATGGGCTGCACCTCCTGTCCCAACATCTTCGCCGGCGGCGACGCCGCCACCGGGGCGGCTACCGTCATTCTGGCTATGGGCGCGGGCAAGTCCGCCGCCAAGTCCATCGACGAGTACATCAAGAGCAAAGGCTAAGCGTGTTAAACTCCCGCCTCATATGGGGCGGGAGTTTCTATTTTTACCCTTGCAACCTCCCAAAACCATGTTATAATGCGATTAGAAGGGTACCTCAAAACAGAAAGAGAGGTACAAACGCATGAGAAGACTGAAAAAAGCGTTTTCCCTGACCCTGCGCTTACTCTGTCCCTGTCCCTGACATCCACAGCCTTTGCGGTGGGCACGGTAAAGGTGGTCCAGCATCAACTTCGATACCAATTTGCTGGAATATGCGGCATATCAGGATTTCGTGAATAACAGGGAAAGCTACGCCTACAATAGCGGAGAAAGTTATGTGTGGGACCCTGATATCAAAACCTTTTCGATGAAATAGTAGTCTTTCGTGGCCGCTAATGGAGGCGATAACCTATACTGCCTCCCCCACCCAGCCGGCTACTCGGGAGCAGCCCACTACCCAGACCACACCCAGCACCCCTGACGCTCCCGGCAGCTACACCGTGAAAAAATAAAACGGAGCATAAAAATAGTAAAGGGCCGGGGCAAATGCCCCGGCCCTTTGCGGCACAGATTGCTTACCAGTGGGACTCCTGCTTCAGGCGGAAGGAGCTGACCAGCCGCTTGAACAGGCTGGCCTGGGAGGAGAGCTCCTCACTGGCGGCAGCGCACTCCTCGCTGGTGGCGGAGTTGGTCTGGACCACGGCGGAAATCTGGTCGATGCCCTCGGTGACCTGGGAGATGGAGGTGGTCTGGCTCTCCACTGCCTCCACCACAATGGACATCTTTTCGGTCACGCCGCCGGCGCTCTCGCTGGTGCGGGCCAGGGACTGGGTTACCTTCGCCACCACGTCGCTGCCCTCGTTCACCGAGGCGATGGAGCTCTCGATCAGGTCCTTGGTGGCCTTGGCGGCCTCGTCGGACTTGTTGGCCAGGTTGCGCACCTCGTCGGCCACCACGGCAAAGCCCTTGCCGGCGGAACCGGCCCGGGCGGCCTCCACGGCGGCGTTCAGGGCCAGAATGTTGGTTTGGAAAGCGATATTCTCAATGGCGGCGATGATCTTGGAGATCTCCTCCGAGGAGGTGGAGATTTTTTCCATGGCCGTATTGAGCTGCTTGACGTATTCCACGCTGATGCCCAGCTGCGCGCCGGCCTGCTCCACAAATTGGCCGGCCTCCCGGGTGGCCTGGGCAGTCCGCTTGGCGTTAGCGGCGATCTCATTGACGGTGGCGGACAGCTCCTCCACCGAGCTGGCCTGCTGGGTGGCCCCCTGGGCCAGGGACTGGGCACTGTTGGACACTTGCTCAGAACCGGAGGCCACCTGTTCAGCGCTGGCCCTGATCTGGCCCATGGTATCGTTCAGCTTGGCCTCGATGCCGTCCAGCGAGTGCTTGATAGAAGTGAAATCGCCCACATAGTCCTGTTGAATGCTGTTGGTCAGGTCGCCGTTGGAGATGGAGTCCAGCACGCTGGAAATCTCACCGATGTAGGACCGCAGGCGGTGGATGGTCTCCCGGAAAATTTGGGCCAGGTCGCCCACCTCGTCGTTGGAGTGAACGCTGATGACAATTTCCTCACCGTTGGTCAGGCCCAGGTCGCCCTTTTCCAGCCGATTGGCAACCTGGGTGATCTCGGCCAGGGGGGCGGACACGGTTTTCTTTAAGTAGGGAGTCATAATCATGATGCACACAATGATAACGCCGATGCTGACCAGGGAGGACATGAGTATGGTCATAAAGGTCTGCTGATTGGCCTCGGCGCTGGAGATGCCGGCAAAGAGAAGGCCGTCCACCTTGCCGTCGGCCCCCCGGGTGGGGACATAGGAGCAGAGATACTCCTCATTCAGGATGGTAGCCTTGCCCAGATAGGTCTGTCCCTGCTGGAGCACAATGGAGGACAGGCTGGAGGACAGCTTGGTGCCGACTACCCGCTTGCCGTCCTGAATCACGGTGGTGTAGGCCCGGGTGTCGCCCTCGAAAATGGTAAATTCGCAGTCCATGCGGCTTTTCAGGCCGTCCAGCAGCTGGTTCAGGTCGGTGTCCTCAGTGGTCTGCTCCAGGAGGTAGGCCAGCATATTGGTGCCGTCGGTGCAGCGATCTTTCAGCATTTTTGTGGTCAGGCTGCGGAACATGGTAACGCACATCGTTACGGCAAAGATCACCGATACGATCTGCATGATGACCACCATGTTGCCGACCTTCTGACCGATGCGCTTGTACTTCTTGCCGTTGGTCCGCTGAATCTTTTTCATACTCATTACTCCATCCGTTAAAATTTCGTGAGTGGGTCTAAAACCCAGCCTATCAATTGTAATGGGAAAGAGGATTTTTTTCAAGTCCATTTTTCCCTTTTTTAGTTGATTATTTATCTGCGTACTGAACCGTTGAAACAGGGCGGGACAGGTGGTAAAATGAGGCAGGATTATCCCCGCCCTGGGCTTTGCCCGGGATCGCCGAGACAACAAAAGCGGCGCAGGGTGTTTTTCTTTCCCTGCACCGCTGAAAGCGAAACACACATTCCCATTTTTCACGCTTGCTTAGGCTATGATTTGATTTTTGGGATGATGCTATTTTAAATAAGAGGAAATGAATCCTGGTGCTTCTAAAAGTTCATTATACAGGCTGGAATAGAGGGAGTACACCGTGACCACTGCACCGTGGCAGCGGGAGTGGGGGACAGGAGGACGGCCGCCCCGCCGTCTGGAGCAGGTCCCGGGTACACAGGAGCAGAACATACAGCAGCCCCTTCATTTTACCCGCAGCCGTCTGGCCAGCTCCCCGTCCGGGGTGACCTGGGCGGTCTCATAGGTGGTGTAGATGACCATGCCGGGCCGGGCGCCCCCCGGCTTCTTCACAAAGCGGACGGGGGTGTAGTCCACCGGCACCTTGCTGCTCTCCCGGGCCTGGGAGAACCAGGCGGCCAAAATTGCGGCCTCGTTGAGGCTCTGCAGGTCGGGCTGGCCGCCCTCGGTCCACAGGATAACGTGGGAGCCGTGGATCTTCTGGGTGTGAAACCAGATGTCCCCCTTGCCGGCCAGCTTGCAGGTGAGCAGGTCATTTTGACTGTTGTTCTTGCCCACCGAGATGCGCAGGCCGGAGGTTGACATAAATTCCATGGGCTTGGACGCCACCCGTTTGCTCCGGTCCTTGGCTTTGCCGGGGCGGCGGAGGTAGCCAGTATCGGCCAGCTCCTGGCGGATTTCCGCCAGGTCCCGCTCCCCCTCGGCCAGGGAGATATTTTCCAGCACACTGTTCAGGTAGTCCAGCTCGCCGCGGCCCTTCTCCAGCTGGATGGAGAGCATCTCCTCCGCCTTTTTGGCCCGGTTGTAATCCTTGTAATATTTGGCGGCGTTCTGCTGGGGGGTGAGGAGGGGGTCCAGCTTAATCTCGACCTCGCCGCCCTCCGGATCATAGAAGTCCGCCGCCCGCAGACGGGCCATGCCCTTCTCCATCTGGTAAAAGTTGCTGGTGACGATATCCCCCAGCTGGCGCAGCCGGTCCCGGTCCCGGGTGGCGGCCAGCTCCTTCTCCTGATTGGCGATCTTCCGCCTGACCCGGTCCCGGGCATTGGTGACCGATTTAATCAGGTCCTGTCCCCGCTGTTTGATCCGGTCCTGACGCTCCCGCTGCTCAAAGAAGGCGTCCAGCAGGGGAGAGAAGGCGGGCCAGGGCTCCACCTGAGCGGAGCCCTCATACTGTCCCACAGGGAGGAAGGTGAAGTCCCGGGGGCGGCCGTCCATAGATACCATCGTTGGTATATAGTGGTTTTCTGTTACGGAATTTTGTAGCTCCTCCAGGCAGTCCAGCAGCCTTCCACGGCCCTCAGGGCCCAGAATATTGAGCCGCACATCGGTGGTTCCACCCGCCCGGTGGGCCAGCTCCCGGCAGAGCAGGGGAGACAGCCCGCCGAAGGTGTCCAGCAGCCAGCGGTCAGCCTGGGCCTCCTCTGGGGCGGCGGCCAGCAGTTCCTCCAGCCGTGTCCGGTCCGCAGTGAGGGGATCTTCCTTGTCCACGCCGGGAGGGAGACGGTAGAACATCCCCGGCTGGAGGACCCGGCCGGTGGTGACGTCCCCCCCGGTGTGGCGGATGCAGTCCAGAATGCGGCCGTCGCCGTCCAGCAGGACCAGATTGGTCTTGTGGCTGATGGCCTCCAGCACCAATTTGCGCTCCACCCGGTCGCCCAGCTCGTTCAGCGCTTCAAAGCGCAGGGCGGCTACCCGCTCCAGAGGGGCCTGGACAATCTCCAGCAGCCGGGCCCCGGACATGTGCTTGCGCAGCAGCATACAGAACATGGGGGGCTTCTCCGGGTTTTCCAGGGGCAGGGTGGTCAGGTGAAGGCGGGGGTGGGCCGGGTTGGTGGACAGCAGCAGCCGCACGTTCCCCGCCGCCGGGGAGCGCAGGGCCAGGATGACCTCGTCCCGCCCGGGCTGGTAGATTTTGTCCACCCTGGCCCCGGCCAGGCTGGTATTCAGTTCATGGATCACGCCCGACAGGCACAGCGCGTCTAAGGGCATGGGAAATCACCTCTTGGGATCGTTTGTAGGGGCGGCCTGTGGCCGCCCACAAGTTCAATAAGGAAATTCTGCGTAATAGTCCACGCCATCCCCGTCGGTGAGCCAGCGCTCGAACCAGCCTAGAAAATCCTGGCGCTGGCAGCAGGGCTGGGTGCCCATTTCACACAGGTTCCAGACCTCGCCCCGGCAGGGGCCGGTGATAATCAGTTGGAAGGTCTGGCCACATCCAATGTCGATCAATTCCAATGTACCCTGGGTGACCTGTTCCCAAAATTCGTCGGAAAGGGGATCGTCCCCTTCAACTTCATATTCGGTAAGAGGGAAAGGGGCGGCATAATTTTCGATTTCCCGGTCTGCCTCAAGGGGCAAAAGCTGGTAAGAGGGATAGTCGTCAAACATGTAACAGCCGTCGCCCACCTCCAGAAGGAAGCGGCGGTAGCCTTCGGGCAGGGTAATTTGATGCTTCTGTTCAAAGGCGCGGATTTGCTCCTCGGACAGCACAGGCCCCATTTGAATATCTTGTTCCTTGATGCCCTGCTTGATACGCTCCAAAACGGCGTCATACTCCTCTGGCTTGTAGATCGGCATAGCTCATTCCTCCATCATAATCGAAAATAATTCATTTAACCGCTCCGTCCTCCCCTGGAGGTACAGCCAGCCAAACAGGGCTTCCAGGCCGGTGGCGGTCTGGTACTGGGCCCGGCTGGCGGCCTTGGGGACGGAGTGGGGGGCGGTGTTCCGGCCTCGGCGGAAGACGTCGGCCTCCTCCTCAGAGAGGAGGGGCTGGATTTTTTCAAACCGCTCCGCCTGGGCGGGGGCGGCTACATATTTCACTGTAGCCCGGTGCAGGTCCCTGGCCTTGGCCTTGCCGTGGAGCACCAGCCAGGAGCGGACCATCAGCTCATACACGCCGTCCCCCAGATGGGCCAGTCCCAGGGTGGACAGGGATAGCAGAGCGTCCCGGTCGATATTTAAGTGGAAGTAATCGGTCATGGCGGCGTGCTCCCTTCGGAAATTGGGATGATTTTACCACATTTCTGTGGGAATGGCAAGTAGGGACGCATCGTGCGTCTGAAGCGTTCCCACTTGCAATTTTCCCCCAAACATGATACCCTTAAAAAAAAGACGGGGGAGGGGAGAGGATATGCGCGTACTGGCCGCCTTTGCCTTCTCCTTTGCCGCCGCTATTTTCCTCACCATCTACGGCGGACTGGACCCCCTTCTCCTCCCGCTGGGCGGGGGGCTGGCCCTGGTGGCAGCGGTTGCAGGGCTTGCCGTCAAGCGGAAAAGCCAGACGCGGACCCGCGTCCTGCTGATCCTGTCCGGCCTGGCCTGCGGCTTTCTGTGGACCGCCCTCTACATGGCGGTTTTCTTCCAGCCTGCCCGGGACCTGGACGGCCAGACCGTCCGTCTCACCGCCACGGTGGCCGACTGGCCCCAGGAGGGGAGCTACGGCGGCTATACGGTGCTGGTGCGGGCGGAGACCGGGGGCTGGGTGAAGGTGTCCGCCATTCTGTACACCGACGGACAGGGGGCCGGTCTGCGCCCCGGCGACCGGATTGAGACCATCGCCCACTGCACCCTGGGGGACCGCACCTTTGCCGGGGAGAAGATTACCTACTACACCGCCAAGGGTATTTTCCTCCGGGCCCAGGCCTATGGGCGGCTGGAGGTAGAGCGTCCAACCCGTGTTCCGCCCCAGTACTTCGCCGCCTGGGCGTCCAGGGCTCTGAAAACCGGCATTGACGCCGCCTTTCCGGAGGACGTGGCCGGCTTTGTCCGGGCTCTGGTCACGGGCAACCGGGACAACCTCACTGACGAGTTTACCACCTCCCTGGAGCGGGCGGGGCTGAGCCACACGGTGGCGGTGTCCGGGATGCACCTGGCCTTCCTGGCCAGCCTGCTCACCGCCCTGCTGGGGCGGGGCAGGCGGTCTACCGCGCTGTTTACCGTTCTGTGGGTGGCGCTGTTCTGCGGCATCGCGGGCAACACCCCGTCGGTGCTGCGGGCGGCGGTGATGATTCTCATGCTCCAGCTGGCCCCTCTGCTGGACCGGGAGCGGGACGGTCCCACCTCGCTGGCCCTGGCCCTGTTCCTGCTGCTGTGGGTCAACCCCTTTTCCGCCGCCCACATCGGGCTGCAGCTGTCCTTCACCGCAGTGGCGGGGATTCTGCTGGTATCCGACCGGGTCCAGGGGTGGCTGCTGAAGAAGCTCCGCATGGACCAGCTCTCCAAGCCCAGGGGCTGGGGAGAGCGGCTGCTGCGGGTGGGACCCTATTTTGTCGTCTCCACCCTGTCCGCCACCCTGGGAGCCTCGGTGCTCACCATCCCCCTGGTGGCCCTCCACTTTAATATGATCTCTCTCATCGCCCCCCTGTCCAATCTGCTCACCCTGTGGGCCATCGGCTTCCTCTTTCTGGGCGGCCTGGGGGTGGGGACGCTGGCCATTGCTCTGCCCGGACCGGCGGCGGTGCTGGCTGTGCCCTTTGCCGGGCTGGCCCGCTACCTCCAGTGGGTGATTGACCTGGTATCCAGGCCCGCCCTGGCCGCCCTGCCGCTGGAATCGGTGTATTATCGGGCCTGGCTGGTGCTGATCTATGCCCTGTTGCTGGTGTCGATTCGGGGGAAGGGCCGGCGGCCGGTCTGGATGCCCCTGGCCGCCGGGACGGCCGGGCTGGTTCTGGCGGTGGTGCTCACCCGGGAGACCTTTGGCCTGGGGGATATAGGGGTGACGGTGCTGGACGTGGGTCAGGGCCAGAGCGTGCTGGTTCGGTCGGGATATCTTGTCCTGGTGGACTGCGGCGGTGACAGCCGGGACGACCCCGGCGACGTGGCCGCCAACTACCTCCAGTCGGTGGGTCGGAGCGATATTGAGCTGCTGGTGGTGACCCACTACCACGCTGACCACGCCAGCGGTATCCCGCAGTTGCTGCGGCGGATTGGTGTGGGGGAGATTGCCCTGCCCGACGTGGAAAAGGACAGCCCCCTCCGGGCGGAAATCATCGCCGCCGCCGGGGAGAAGGGGATTCCGGTGCGCTTCGTCCGGGAGGAGGAGCAGTTCCATCTCACCCGGGAGGGGGACACGGTCACCGTTCTCCCGCCCATGGCGGAGGAGGGGACGGCCAATGAGCTGGGCCTGACCGTTCTGGTCTCCCATAAGACGCTGGACGTGCTGATTACCGGGGATATGGAGGCGGAGGGAGAGCGGCGTCTGGTGGAGACGGCGGACCTGCCCGACGTTGAGGTGCTGGTAGCCGGCCACCACGGCTCCAATACCTCCAACACCCGGGAGCTGCTGGAGACCGTGAGACCCGAGCTTGCCCTGATCTCTGTGGGGCAGAACAACAAATACGGCCACCCGGGGTGGGACGCTCTGGCCCGGCTGGATGAAATTGGAGCTAAAATCTACCGCACCGACCTGTATGGGACCATAGAGGTGCGGATGAAACAGGGGGACGACTATGCCGCCGAAAAATAAGCCGGACACCTCCGGGCTGGACAAGCTGAAAAAGGACCTGTCTACGGGTAAGCCGGGGCAGCTGTATATCTTCCACGGGGAGGAGACCTACCTCCGGGACCACTACCTGGGTCGCCTGCGGGAGGCGGTGCTCACCGGCGGACTGGGGGAGTTCAACCGCCACGACCTGAGCGCCAGAGACATGTCCCCCCACGCCCTGGAGGAGGCGGTGGACTGCCTGCCCATGATGGCGGAGCGAACCCTGGTGGAGGTGACCGACTTCGACCTGTTCAAGGCGGGGGAGAAGGACCGGGAGGGATACATCCGCATCCTGTCCAACCTGCCCGACTACTGCTGTCTGGTCTTCCTCTACGACATTTTGGAGTATAAGCCCGATGCCCGCACCAAGCTGGCCCAGACGGTGAAGGCCCACAGCACGGTGGTGAATTTTGCCCGCCAGAGCCCCCGGGAGCTGGTTGACTGGGTCCGCCGCCACTTCAAGGCCCAGGGCAAGGAGATCGACTCCCGTCTGTGCGAGGAGCTGATTTTCCTGTGCGGCGACCTGATGCACAGCCTTCAGCAGGAGATCGGCAAGATTGCCGCCTATGCCAAGGGGGACAAGATTACTCGGGCAGACATTGAAGCGGTAGCTACCCCTCAGCTCAGCGCGGTGGTTTTCCGCATTGCCGACGCCATTGGCGAGAAGAACTTCGACCGGGCGGCCGCCACCCTGGGGGAGCTGTACCAGATGCAGAAAAGCCCCTACGAGATCATGGGGGCCTTCGGCAAGCAAATGCGGCAGCTGTACTCCGCCCGGCTGGCCCTGGCCGGGGGGAAAGGGGCGGCCTGGGTGGCCCAGCTGTGGGGGATGCGCTACCCGGCGGACCGGCTGCTGGTCAGCGCCCGGCGGTTTTCCCTGCCCTGGTGCAGGAATGCCGTGATCCGTTGCGCCCAGACCGACTTGGCTATGAAGTCCACCGGCCAGGACGCCAAAGAGCTGATGACCACTCTGCTACTGGAGCTGGCCAACACAACATAAAAAGCCTTCCTCCTTGAGGGAGGTGGCACGCCGCAGGCGTGACGGAGGGAGTATCTATGCTGCACATCCGTGAGGCCATCGTAGTGGAGGGCCGGTACGACAAAAACATCATGTCCCAGGTGGTGGACACCCTTATCCTGGAGACAGGGGGCTTTCAAATTTTCAAGGACCAGGAAAAAATGGCCCTTCTGGACCGGGCGGCCCGGAGGCGGGGGCTGATTGTCCTCACCGACTCCGACGGGGCGGGGTTTGTTATACGAAACCGTATCAAGGGGACCATCCCGGCCCGGTACCTCAAGCACGCCTACATTCCCGATGTCTACGGCAAGGAGCGCCGGAAGCGCCAGCCGGGGCGGGAGGGCAAGCTGGGGGTGGAGGGGATGCCGCCCCAGGTGCTGGAGGAGGTCCTCCGCCGGGCGGGGGCCACCTTTCTGGACGGGGACAGTCTGGCCGGGCGCTCGGGCCCGTCCCTCACCAAAGCGGACCTGTTCGCCGCCGGCCTGTCCGGGGGAGCGGGGAGCGCCGAAAGGCGGCAAGCCCTTCTCAAGCGGCTGGAGCTGCCTGAGCATATGTCCGCCAATGCCCTGCTGGCCGTTCTCAACGGCTGTTACAGCAGGGAGGAGGCGAAGGAAATTTTGAAAAACCTTTAGGGGCGGCCATTGGCCGCCCCTGTCTGGTATGACGGAGTTTTAGGTAATCCAGGAGATGATTTGTCCAGGGGTGCTGTAAAGGGCCTGGCACCGATAGCGCGGGCAGTCATAGTATGGTATGTGGCACAGCCACATCCATTACTTGACTTAAAAGGAGCGCGCTATGAGACGTTACTATGCTTCTGACTGGGAACAGAGCAGTCGCGATGGCGTTGTGGCCCACCTGACCGGGTGTGGGTGCAATACCGGCTGTGGTACCGGCTGCGGCTGTAATACAGGCTGCGGGTGCGACACCGGCTGCGGCTGTAATACGGGCTGCGGGTGTGACACCGGTTGCGGTTGCAATACTGGCTGCGGGTGTGATTCCGGCTGTGACTGTCCGGGTCCTGTTCTGCCCCCGGTTCCGCCCTGTCCTGGTCCCTTCCCACCCAATCCTGGAATTGGCCCAACCGGTCCCACAGGAACATATAAATTAGTACAACTACTCCCGAAAAATAACACGGGGGGTATTATCCCCGTCCAGGCGGATTTCCTGAATGATGCTGCGCCAAAGGTCACGGCGTTGCTCAAGGCTCCAGGTTAAATATAGCTGGGGCATCACATTTCTCAGCATTTCTTTTAATCCCTGGAAGTCTGGAGCCGGTGGTATCTCAGCCTCCTGCGCTTCCTGGAGTTGGGCGGAGTATTTGCTCCAATCTTCACGGTACTGCTCCATGGTGATAAGCTCATTCACATACAAATCCTTCAGCCGGTCCATTTTGCGCTGGATGGAGGCGCGATCTACTTTTGTCCTCTTTATTTTGGCCGTCTTGATGTTCCACTCGTGCTCCCAGCGGGCAACCTCTGATGAAAGATTCAACAAAAGCCACTGCTCTAATTTTGCTTCATTCATTTGGCGGCGATGGGTACACCTATGATACATAATAGCATTCCGACAGCGGTAAAATTTCCAATCTATCTTTCTGTCAGTTCTATGGCTCCCGGTCATCCGTTGTCCGCATTCCTCACAAATAATCAGCCCGGCAAAGATATAGACCCGACCGCTTTCATTTTGGCGGACAGACCGGCTCTCCAGCAGCTTCTGAATAGCATCAAATTCTTCTGGCGGGATCAGCGGTTCACAGTAATTTGGATTATCGCGATACATCCCTTTATACAAGGGGTTGTGCAGCATCTTCCGGGCGGTTGGGTCCCACAGGATGATTCCATGGGTCTCCCTTATGTAGGTCATAGCGCCATTGATAGTGCCATGAGCTTTATAATGGGCGAAGAACTCCCGGACAATGTCCGCTGTCTCCGGGTCTGGGACCACGTGCTTATCCTGGATCATCAGTCCCATAGGCAGGGAACCGCTGATTACCTCGCCCCGGGCCACCTTGCTGTCAAACACAAACTTGATGCGGTCGCTGTCACGGTCGCTTTCATCCTGGGCCACTGACAGGCGGATATTGATATATAACCGGCCATTAGTAGTTTCGGTGTCGTAGTGCTCTTGGGTGGTCTTCCAGGCTACGTTGTGGGCGTCCAGGATTTCCTGTATCTTGTAGTAGTCGGCCACGCTGCGAAACCAGCGGTCCAGCTTGATAAACAGGATTACGTCAATCTTTCCGGCCTTCACATCCTCCAGCATCCGCATAAATTCCTTGCGTTTAGTATATTTTTTTCGGGCGCTTTTGCCCTCGTCGATGTAATACCCGGCGATTGCATAGCCGTTTTTGTGGGCGTATTCCTCCAGGTCTTCCTTCTGAGCGGGGAGGGAGTAGCCTTTCCGGGCCTGCTCCTCTGTAGACACCCGGATGTACAGCGCCGCGCGGCGTGGGGCCAGAGATTCAATTTTTTGCTTTGCCATAAAAATTTCCCCTTTACACCACAAAAATATGCGGTATAATAAAAGGGCAGTAGTATCCTCCAAGATTTACTGCCCCATGGCCGTCCCCGGTGCTCCAACACCGGGGGCGGCGTTTTTGTACAAATTCCCGTGTTTACATTTTTATGCAACGTGCTATAATGAAGGTGCAGGGAATGGTTAAGACCGCCTTGCTCCGTTTGTCTTACGAAGGAGGACTATGGATACCCCGCATGACTCGTAGAGCGCGAGCCGTAATAAAAGAAAGCTCACTGAGTTGATCTGGACGTAGAGCGCGTCCAGGGTAAACAAAAGAAAGCTCACTGAGAAGACGGCTCCGCATGGGGCCGTTTTCCTTTGGAGGAGTATGAGTGCTTAAATTTGCGTTTTTGTCGGATAAGTTTTATGAGGACTATGCCGACTGCCCGGAGATTGAACAAAAACAGAAAAGGCCATATATTCAAATTGAAGTGATGATAGACGGTGTCCTTTTTGGCGTTCCTCTCCGTTCAAGTATAAAGCACCCTCATGTTTTGTGGACAGACAAGCAAAATCGTTGTGGAGTGGATTTTTCAAAGTCTGTTGTCATTTCAAAGCCTGATGATTACATAGATAAAACAACAACCCCACATATACGTCCGAATGAATTTAATGCTCTTAGGGGAAAAGAGCATGTTATACAAGAAAAATTGAAAAAATATATAGCCGATTATAAAAAGGCAAAAGAACGTCCAGACCTGGAGCGGAATAGAATGATTCTCCGGTATTCTACTTTGCAATATTTCGAAAAATACCTATGACCTACCGCCCCACCGGGGGCGGTTTTTATTTAAAGATCAGCGACAGCAGGAAGAACGTCCCCACCGCAATCCCGCAGAACCACACAACGTAAATCAACGGCAAGGCCGGGGCAATCTTGTCTGCCCAGTCTTTTTCAGGGCCCTCCCATGAAGTGGAATATGGAGCGGGAGCGGGGTGTGCTATAGTGGGATTCTGCGCCTGATTACTTTGTGCTGGCGCAGAATAAAGCGGTGCTTTCCTCATTCTCGCAAAACCGACAAAAGAAAGAACAATAGAAGGAATCACAAAAATGCAGTAAAGCAAAAACATAATCGCAGCCACGCAGTAAAGAATTGCACCGGTAAGTGCGGCCCACGGCTTAGAAATAGCCCACCCAATAATATTAAAAATCAGAGCCAGGAATACAAAGAATACGTGTGGTGCTACCAGCATAGTGGCAATCCCAAATCCAATAGATTCAGCGGCATTTGTCGCGCTGGAGTTTTTTGTGAAAAAATAAACTAGAATATATACAAAGTATAGAGCGCCAATAATCCATGAGACTAACAGTAATTTGCTCCGCTTCTTCATGTTTCTTTCTCCTCTCTATTTCTCCGCCCGTGGCGGGTAGTTACTGAATAACGCTCATAAAAGCCGCAGCCAGCCCCACAACCTCAAAATATTCCGGTTCAAGCTGGTGGCCCCGCAAAATGATAGCCTTATGCACGGGATTCTCTAGCCTAAGCTCCACGTAATCCTCATGAAAATAGACGCGCTTTAGGGTGTATTCATCATCGACCCGCACCACGGCAATCTGGCCGTTTTCCACCTCTGGCTGCAATCGGACAAACACGGCATCGCCGTCGAAGATACGGGTATTTATCATGCTGTCGCCTACGCAGCGGAAAACCACATCGGCCTTGATATCGTTCGAGGCCATTACGGTTTCGTCCAGCAGCTCCCGGTGAAGGGGCTTCCCGCAGGCCGTAGCGCCCAGCACTTTCCATTCTCTCATTTTAGGGAGGGGGACGATGTTGTCTGGAAAATCTGCGGTTTCCCACCCCATCAAAGAAGCTGGAGGGACTTTCAGAATTTGGGCTAGCTTTGCAATTCGTTTATGGCGTAGCAATTTAATGTTTCCACTCTCCCACCGCTGTACAGTGGCCTCGCTTACATTCATTTCATCCGCAATTTGCAAGAAAGTAACCCCAAGCTCTTTTCTTCTCTTTTTTAATACTGTGGACAGATTTTCCACAAATTCCACCCCCTTTGTGCATTTAACCATACCACGCGCTTTCCTAAAATGCAAGAGAAAACTTGCAGTGTACTTATTGTGGCTCCGAAAATTTGGAACATGCAAATTTTTGCCGAAAGTGTGGGTCGAAATTGAAAGAGGTCTGCAATTGCTGGATAAAAAAAGAGCCATATAACTGCGGACAGGTCAAGTGTCCGGGCTATAGGCTCTTTCAGGCAGAAAGGTAGCCCGGCTCCTGGGGTATATGGGACAGGCCTATTACCATAGGTTGAAGGAAAGGAGGCGGTCACCGTGGAAGGGACATTTGTTAATCACCTGAATGGAAAGCTTTTTTTTGAAACAGTGG
>Ga0137309_100501_pt1 | contig 29654 bp, 26 predicted proteins | sample NAcewiD2O_June_FD_97179 | JGI IMG/M metagenome (GOLD analysis project Ga0137309, IMG submission 97179) | Mouse cecal microbial communities from Vienna, Austria - N-Acetylneuraminic amended D2O_June | ecosystem: Host-associated > Mammals > Digestive system > Large intestine > Cecum | place... | reverse complement strand
ATACTCCCAAGACTACTCCTTTTCCATATTTCCCTTTCAGGAACCCCCGCGTATATGTATAACTTAATATGCTGTCAATTAAATATATGGAAACTGGAAATAGCATATCAGACATTGACGATCCCTCCATTTTTTACATACCGCATATACGTTTTTATGAAATCAGAATATTTCTTCCTTGCAAGGAGCAGGTTATCCCCGTTTATGACCTGTATGTTATCTGCGCTGTAAGCGGAGATTTTCTCCATGTTTACCAGATAGCATCTGTGACAGCGGTAAAAAGTGCTGCCCAGCCTGTTTTCCAGTTCCTCCATTTTCCCATAGACTTCCAGTGTTCCATCCGTTGTATGGATAATGACTTTTTTATTACCGCTTTCTATATAGTAAATATTCCTCAACAATAGTTTCTTCTGTGCGCCAGTGCTTTTCACTATGATGTATTTCTTTGCCTGTTCACTAGAAACAGACATTTCTTTCCATGCACGGCTGAAAACCTCTGAAAACTTCCCTTCATCTATAGGCTTTACCAGATAGTGGAAAGCATTTACATCAAACGCCGCTTCCATATATTCCCTATATCCTGTCACAAAAATAATAATGCTCCTTTGCCTGACGCCTTCTTCCTGTTCTCTGATACGCCTTGCCAGATCCATGCCGGACACCGAACCCATTTCAATATCAAGAAAATAAATGTCAAAGTTTCCTTTCGCACTTATCATTTCTTCCCCTGACTGGTACCTCACTATATCCACATCGGATACCTGCTTTTGTATCAGCTGGATAAGTTCTTCCCTGATTGCCTGGTCGTCATCGCAAACTGCAATCCTCATAAATCTTTTCTTCCTTTCAAAACCTAAGAGATATACATACCCACTATCATTTATTATATCGGCATCAGTGCGTTGCCCGCTAATTGTAGGGTGCCAATTGCTTCATTTTGGGTGTAAAATTCCGCCCACTCGCATATTACCTCTAATCTCCCCGCTTTCCAAGTAATTTCCCTTATCAGGCCGTCCGGCCTGCCTGCGGAAATGGCAGACCGCCGCATATGGTGGATGAAGTCCATAGTACGGCGGTTAGCTTTTATTTGTCACTTATTCTTTTTTTGTCGTGAATCTCCCAGTCCATAATGCCTCCTGCGACTATTTCTTTTTGTTGTTTTTCCATGCCTTATATATTGCATTGGCAATGGGAAGCAGAACACAAATGGCAACGAACCAGCCCGGAAAATGCGGCATAATCTTAATCCTCCTTGTCTTATATTAATTTGAATACGGCTGCCAAAATACAAATAGCGGCAATTAAAACCGATACGGCAATCCGTAACATGGAAAAGCTATACAGTTTTTCGGGATTGGATTTGTCATAGCGTACTTTGACAGTCGATCCAACCTGTGAAGCCATAGGCACTTGTATGCGGTTTTGTGATTGGCAGGATTTTCCGTCTGCCGTATATGAAACTATCGCCCATTTTGAATTACGGGCTTTTGCCGTTTCGGGATTCGGCATTTTAATTGAAATAATTGTCCCTGTTGTCTGCGCCGTCTTGTTTCTCTTCATGATAAATTGAATACAGTTTATAAGCGCAAAGCACAATGCTGCCGCAGCAATGATATAAAGAAAAATCGTATCGTTGTCCATATTCTGCGTTCCTCTCTTTTATGCCAAATCTACACTGCTGTAAAATCTCATTGATAGGAAAATTGAAACAACCAATATTCCCAGGCTCAACAGGATAATCCCCCCATAAGCAAGGACAGGAGAAAGCAGGGAAAGAAAATCCAAATTTACGTTTTCCATTTTCATAAGATACGGAAGAATAAAGGGAGATGCCATTATGACAACCACAAAAGCAAATTTTGTTTTCTCGTACCCTAACTTGTACTGCACTGGCAGATACACACCGATGAAAACAGAAATTATAAAAAGCATGAGTACGAACAGTTTTATGTCACATGGGCCTAATCCGGGAATAACTAAAGTTTCGATCACATATAAAAGGCAGCAGACTACATAAGTTGCCATACAGAAAATATACTTGGACAAAACAATCATCCTGCGCGAATATGGCGCAGCGCATAACAGTGTTGCGGCTTTAGGGAATTGATATTCTTTCAAAGATACATATTGCAGCAGCATAAACACGCAAAAAATGACAGACAGCATAAATCCCAAAACCCCGGTGTACTGTGGTGCGCGCCAGAGCATAAAAGGCGGGATAAGGACAGCGGCGGCCAGCATGATCAATACATACTTCTTTACAATGAGAACGTCTTTTTTTATCAAATGGAACAACATCATTTCTTATACCCTCCTATATTGGCAGTGTGCTCTCGGAAACTCGAACCCCTTGTTTTATAAGGCTTCAGAAATTTCCGAAATCTCATTTTCACCTCTATTTTTTACCTTCATTTTGTAACATTTCCGCTTTTAAATAACTTCCTGCTCTCTAAAAATATTTCTTATTTTTTCAAAAAACAGGTTGACAAATACCCCGTAATGTGCGGCCGTTTTCGCTGGTAATGCCAGCGAAAACGGCCCTTTGTTTTATAAGTAACTGTCCCATTTCACTGATAAAACAAAGGAGGTCACATTTATGTTCAAACCCGAATCATGGCAGAGCCATGACGAGTACAGAACCATCGTCGCTACGATTGGCCACAGGCTTTCCCGCAATAACTCAAAATATTCCTTTAACGAATATGATGAGGAACGGCAGAAACTCTTAAACCTCAACCTTGACCCGCTTCTGGATTACATCCCCGCTTTTTATTCCAAAGGGGGACGTCCGGCAGAGCACCAGGCCCAGATCCTGCGCTCCCTGATACTTTTCGTCCTGCTTTTTAATAAATCCAAAGCACGCACAAGCCTTACTTTATGGGTGCGGGAAGTCCTTCCCAAATCCATTTCCCTGGCTGTCCTTATTGGCTGCGCCTCTCTGGAAGAGCTGCCGCCACTCGGCTCTTATTATGACTTTATGAACCGATTCTGGACAGACCCGCGGAAACCCTATTCCCGCACGGCGCTTCTTCCGGCAGGCAGAAACGGTAAAAAACCAAAAAAACTGATTGGCGCCGACGGAAAACTGGCGGAGCCGGAAGACCCCTGCATGGTCACTGCCAAAGATATCGTAAATGATATCCTGGACGGAAAGCCTGCCGCCGATAATCCGGAAGCCGCTCTCCAGAAAATCTTTTCCATCCTTGCCGTGCTGCCGTCTATCCGCCTTGGGCTGATTGATACGCAAAACCTTACCCTCTCCGGCGACGGCACCGCTGTGGTTTCCCATTCCTCCCCTTACGGCCGCCATCTTTCCTCCTGCGGGAAAGACTGCCCCTACCGGGACGGCTGCGGCCGCCATTATTCTGACCCGGATGCCACATGGGGATGGGACAGCGATAATAAAACATGGTACTTCGGGCATACGCTTTACATGCTGTGCGCCAGGAACAATACGCTGAAAGTTGAACTTCCGCTGTTGATGAAATTCACTGACGCACGCCGCCATGACAGTAAAAACTTCCTCTATTCCATGGATGATTTCGGGCGCAATGCCTTTGGCATTTCGCCCAAGAATGTCTGCCTTGACTCAGCACATGACAACCTCCCGACCTATGAACTGCTGGAACACTGGGATATCAATGCCCTCATTGATATCAACGGACGGGCAAAATCTTCTGGAAATGCCCCGAACGGAATCACCTTCGATAAATCCGGCCACCCCATATGCCCTGCCGGGCATGAAATGTGCCCATGGGGGAATGATCCCATAAAGGATGCTCACAAATACCGCTGCCCCCTCAGATGCGGACGTATCAGTTCCTGCGCGAATGAAGCCGCATGTTCCCCAGGCTCTTACGGGCGTACTGTCTACGTGAAAAACCATGCAGACCTGCGTTTTCATCCCCGCATCCCGAGGGATTCCGAAGAATACAGGCGGATATACAGCGAGCGTACCGCATGTGAGCGTATCAACGACCGTGTTCTGAATGATTACTGCCTGCAGAATTTAAAAATACGCGGCAGGAATCATTTTTCCTTTTGGGGTATGCTCATCGGCATATGCATACATCTTGACGCCAGATACAAGGTCGCCCGCCTGTATGCCGCTTAATTTATAAATGAAACAAAATATGAGGTTTCCGTCTGTAAAAAACTCTTTTTTGCGGGCTTAATTGTCATGTCCTTTTTTCTAACCACTGTCTGAAAACACTCAGAAATAAGCATTTTTTATTCCTCTCCGTCACTTCCATTTATATAACATAATTTTTTTCTGTTTCTTCATGGACTTTCCGAGACTACACACACACTTTTTACAACACCACTCGGCTTTGTGGTATATTAGTGTCAAGTTGCTTGATTTTCGGTTTTCTGGTTAAAAACAGGCCCGTCCTTATCCAATTTTGCTGTTTTCGCAGCAGTTTTTTCATAGGACTAAATCAGCGGAAACCCTTGATTTTACTGGCTCCTTGCTAACTTGACACTATATTACCATACGCCCCCACCTTCTCATTCGGATACACCCTCTCCCCACGAATCGGCTTCGCCCCCCGTCTTAAATACGCCTTCACCTTCTCCCCATACAGATACGGATCATTCCCCATAACAATCCCCCACTGCATAAGAAGCGCCGCCGCCCCGGTCACAAAGGGCGCCGCAAAGGAGGTTCCCGTCACTGCTGCATATCCGCCGTTCCGATCGGGCGCCATCACTCCCACCCCGGGAGCCACCAGATCCGGCTTCACGAAGGAATCCGAAGTCCGGCTGTTGACCCGTTCCTGGTAGAGATAGCCTCGACCGGAGAAATCCGCATAAGCCTCATACACCGGATCATAAGCGCCCACGGTGATTACTTTGGAGGCTGTGGAAGGTATTGTCAGCGTCACATCCGGCGTTGTCCGCACAAATCTCGTCTTCTCACTTCTGGCCGTACCGGAAGGCAGATAGAAGGTATAATTGCCGGTAATTGTCTCTACGGGTTCCAGCAGGAACGTCCACACGCCACTCTCCAGATACCGCCCGCTGCCCGCCGGCAGAAAGTCGAAATAAATCTCCTGACTGGTCAGATAGGGGGCCGGCTCTCCATTATAGAGAAGGATTTCCGTTGTGCCAAGCCGATAACTCTGTCGACCCACCCGGTCAGTATCCACCACAAAATATTCTCCCTGGGGCGACACCATGATCACCCTGTAGCGATCCGTATATTCTTTCCAAAGCTGCACATTCAGGCCGGTTTCATAGTTACCGACAGTCAGTTCGATACGTGTCATATTCTCGGTGACACCACTGTCAAGTTGACCGATGATGCCGGTGGACCCCTCCGCATACTGTCTGAAAAAAGGCTGGCTGTCTCTCTGTCTGGCTGCCTCTGTTCTGCCGCTCCGACGTCCTGTCACTGCCACACTGCCGCCCACGTGCCCGCCTGATGCACCTTCATTGCCGCTGCCTACACAGATCACACTTCTCCCGATCTCGGATACATTATCCAGAAACCGTTCCAGCAGGGAGGTTCCGTTATGTGCTCCATAAGTATTGCCGAAGCTTAAATTGACTGCTACCGGCATTTTTAATGCCACCGCTTTATTGACCGTATAAGTCAGCGCCCGCATCAGTTCCGTTGTACGCGGAAAAGAAGCCGTCCGGGGCGTTCCCAGCCTCACGATCAGAAGATCGCTCTCTCTGGCCATCCCCGCGTAGGCCGCTCCGCCGTTTTTGCCGTTCCCGGCTGCAATGCCTGCCACTGCCGTGCCATGCCCCGTCGTATCAATGCTGGGAACGATCTGCTCTGCCTGCTGCCTGCTGCCTGCCGCCAGCGCCTCATTGATCTGTTGTCGGTCAAATTCTCTGTTCAGAACCTGATCCCACAGATACAGGATCCTGGTCGTTCCATCTTCCTTTCTAAAATCCTCATTCCAATAGCTGATCCCCGAATCGATCACGGCCACCAAAACCCCTTTTCCCGTCAGTTCATTGTATAGCTGGCTGCCCGGCGCATAACAGGACGCCGTACTTCCCGCCAGATCTGCAAAAAAGAGGCGCTTCGGCTTTTCGATATACTCAATCTGTTCCACATCTGCCAGTGCCTCAATGAGCGTTTCCGGCATGGTCAAAATGGCATATCCCGCAATCAGCTCTTCTATCCGGACAGCATCTCCCTGTGGTAACGTCAAAAAAGAGGACAACCCTTCCCGTAGATCACCATGATACTTAATGATCAGCTCCCAGGTATTGTCCTCCGCATCATATCCTACATTCAATTCCAGCGATTTATCCCGTTCTGCCGCCGGTGTGTCCAGCGCCAGATTCAACAAATTTTCATTTTTCTGAGAATCCATGCCATACTCCTGTCCTTTTCTCTATCCAGTCTGCACTCCGCTCAAAGGACGCAGCGCCCGTCTTTTTTGTTCTGCTGCCCCACAGGTTTTCTACTTTTCTGCCGGCTGGATCTATCTGCTATTATCATATGAACAATCCCGTCTCGTGCGTGACATTTTAGATGTGCATAGCTGTCTCTCTGGTATCATTTATCGTTTGGTCCTGCCACTTCCCGCCTGTTTTGCGATTTCACTTTGACTCTCTTATCATATCATGCTATGATAAGTGCAGACTGATACCATAAACATCTGTGCGGACTGCATATCAGAGGCCACATGGATATTGCTTAATACAATCGAGGAAATCATGCACAAATTTACTGATACAGCCAACGCAGATAGAAATACCGTGCATACGACCATGAACGACACGCTCTCGAATACGCCGCCCAGGGAATATCCGGTTAAAACCTATGACAATCTCTATGTACAGGAAGATTTTGGAACACTGGATTACCCGGTGGCCGTTTCTTACCTCGACCTGAGTAAATCCTACATGAACAGAATACGCTGGCACTGGCATGAAGAGATGGAGATCCTGATCATCAATAACGGCTTTGCCGAAGTAGTCACCGATGACGCCTCCTATCCGCTGAAACCGGGACAGGGTATCATCATCAACCAGAATGTCATGCATTCGATCCAGTCCATGGACCAGAAGAACTGCACTTTCTATTCTCTCGTATTCCATCCGGACTTTTTGTTTGGCCATAAGAGCAGTTATCTGCATACGCAGTTCCTTCTCCCCATCCAGAATTACCATTTATTCAAGATTCTGGTGCTGAACGAGACCAATCCCTGGCACGAGCATATGCTGGATGCCGTCAACGATACAATCGCCGCCAATGTGACGAAGCAATTTGGTTACGAGATTGCTACGAAAGGGTATCTCTGTCATTTCTGGTCCGAGTTGATCTCCAAACTTCCCAAGTTGGATACCGCCCCACCCCCGCATGTTTCTCTTGATGAGCAGCGTGTGAAACAGGCCATGCTTTTTATCAGAAAGCACCATGCCGACCCCATTTCCTTAGAAGAGATCGCAGACAGCATCCATATCAGCAAGAGCGAATGCTGCCGCTGTTTTTCCCGAACTCTGCAGATGACACCTTTCGAATATCTGATGAGATACCGCATTCTTGAAGCAACCAAGAAAATGATCGAACAGATCAAAGAACCGATGTCCATCGCCGATATTGCCCTCTCTGTCGGATTTAATAACGTAAGTTATTTTAATAAATTATTCAAAAAGTTCCTGGGCTGTACGCCCACCTACTATCGAACACACAAGATTCCTTCCGGTGCGACCGCCCAGAGTAACGGGCCGTTCAGCATCCCGGTCATCTAATATCATCAGATATAATCTGCTGCCGTCTGATGTCATCTTATAAAAATGTGCCGACAATATATGCAGAAATTGGCTGTGCAAAGATTCCGGTCTCTTCTCCTGAACATTTGCACAGCCAATTTTTTGCTCATTGTCCCTCACACTCTTACAACTTCTTTCCGCATATATCCTGCAGACAACATTTATCACAGTACGGCTTCGTGCGCGCCGTGCACACCTCCCTGCCGTGCCAGACCAGCCTGTGACAGAAATCGCTGCCTTCCTTTGGCGGTACGATCTTCCACAGTGCCATCTCCACTTTCTTTGGTTCTTTGATGTTATCCACCAGCCCGATCCTGTTGCACAGACGGATGCAGTGCGTGTCCGTGACGATAGCCGGCTTTCCGAAGACGTCTCCCATAATAAGATTCGCACTCTTGCGCCCCACCCCCGGCAGTTTTAGAAGTGCGTCAAAATCATCCGGCACTCTTCCGCCATGTTCTTCCTGCAGCATTTTCATGCAGGCGCTGATATCCCGCGCTTTGCTGTTGCCCAGCCCGCAGGGGTGCACGATCTTTTCAATCTCTTCCACCGGAGCCTCCGCCAGCGCCGCCACATCCGGAAAACGCTCATACAGCTTTTCCACCACGATATTCACCCTTGCATCCGTACACTGCGCCGCCAGCCGCACGCTGACCAACAATTTCCACGCCTCATCGTAATCGAGTGAACACGCCGCATCCGGATATTCTTTCTTCAGTCGCTCTATGACCGCCAGTGCCAGTTCTTTCTTTTTCATCCTTTGTATCTCCCCTGCGTCAACTTTTACTTTCCAGACAGCTCTTCCGGATCCCCCTGCGGACACTTTGCCTGTTCTTCCTTTTGTATGCCCTTCTGCTTATATAAATAGCACTCGTTATCATGCGAATAAATAACACCCACTGCCTGCAGGTATGCATAGATGATCGTTGTCCCCACAAATGTCATGCCGCGTTTTTTTAAGTCTTTGGAGACGGCGTCGGACAATGGGGAGCTGACTTTATCATTCTCGACGATCACCTCTCCATCGGTGTACCCCCACAGGTAAGCCGAAAAACTGCCAAACTCTTCGATGATCTTTTTAAAAATACGCGCGTTATTTACTGCTGCCTTTATTTTCAGCCTGTTACGGATGATACCGGCATCCTGCCTGAGTGCCTCCATCTTCTCCTCATCGTAGCCGCATACTTTTTCAAGATCAAATCCGTCAAAGGCTTTTCTAAAAGCCTCCCGCTTGTTCAGCACGCACTCCCACGACAGGCCCGCCTGAAAAGACTCCAGAATGAGCATTTCAAACAGCCGGTGATCATCATACACCGGCTGCCCCCACTCTTCGTCATGATATTTTATATACAGTTCATTCTGCGGATTTGCCCAAAAACAGCGTTTCCTGTGATCCATAGCGTCCATGTTTTCGAATCTCCTTACCGCTTTCTGCTGCCGCCCGCCGGTCACCTGCCGGTCATACCGGTCGGCTCAGCCGTCTTAACTTTCTCCCATCTTCAGCAGCTTCGCCGCCTGGTCGGCAGCGATGCAGGCATCAATGATCTCCTGAATATCCCCGTTCATCACCTTATCCAGCTTATAGATCGTCAGATTGATCCGGTGATCCGTCACACGTCCCTGCGGGAAATTGTAGGTTCTGATCTTCTCGGAGCGGTCGCCGGTGCCGATCTGGCTCCTGCGCAGTTCGGCCTCCGCGTCATGCCGCTGCTGCTGTTCTATATCGTAGAGCTTTGCTTTCAGCAGAGCAAATGCCTTGGCCTTGTTCTGGATCTGGGATTTCTCGGTCTGGCTGTATACCACAATTCCGGTAGGATAATGAGTCAGACGCACTGCCGAATCCGTTGTGTTGACGCACTGTCCGCCGTTCCCGGACGCTCTCATAACGTCTATGCGAATATCCTTATCTTCAATTACGATATCAATATCATCATCTACCTCCGGCATGACCGCCACGCTGATCGTCGAGGTATGGATCCGCCCGCCGGACTCCGTCTCCGGCACACGCTGTACACGATGTACCCCGCTCTCATACTTGAGTACAGAGTAGGCGCCCTGCCCGGTCACCATGAAAGTCACACTCTTCATGCCCCCGATGCCGATCTCTTCCACTTCCATCGTCTCCACCGACCACCGCCGGCCCTCCGCATAGTGGACATACATACGGTAGATCTCTGCCGCAAAAAGCGCCGCCTCATCACCGCCGGCACCGGCACGGATCTCCACGATGACATTCTTCTCGTCGTTAGGATCCTTTGGCAGAAGCAGGATCTTCAGCTCCTTCTCCAGCGCCTCCACCCGCTTCTTCGCCTCGGAAAGCTCTTCTTTCAGCATTTCCCGCATCTCTTCGTCAGACTCGCTCTCCAGCATGGAAAGAGAGTCCTCGATATCCTGATTGCACTTTTTGTATTCCCTGTATGCGTTCACGATCGGGGTCAGATTACTCTGCTCCTTCATCAGCGCCCGGAAACGCTCCTGGTTGTTCGCCACATCCGGCTCGCTCAGTTCGTTCATGATCTCCTCGAACTTCCGCAATAAATCGTCTAACCTGTCAAACATAATAATCCTCCATTTTGTGCAGCCTGCGAATCCGAACCCCTGCACAGATCCGCGTCCAAACCTGCCCGGACAGTGAAGCAAAAAAGTCTCTGTGCCTCATGCTCTGCCGGAAGAGCAGGCACTCCACACACCCTGCACCACTCTGTCGTTCCCTGCATAATCTTTGAAGATTTCCACCTGCGTAAAGCCGGCCGCCTCCATAAGACGGCTCACATCCTCACCCTGGTCATAACCGATCTCCAGAAAAAGCATACCGCCGCCGGTCAAATACTCCCCGGCCCGATCCGTGATCTTCCTGTAAAAAAGAAGCCCGTCCGCTCCGCCGTCAAGGGCCATACGCGGTTCATGCTCCCGTACCTCCGGCATCAGCGTATCTATGACATCTGTTCTTATATAAGGCGGATTCGACACAATGATATCGAATTTCTCTTCCTGCTCCAACCCCTGGAACAGATCTCCTTCTATAAAAATAACATTTTTGTGTAAATGGCCCGCTCCCTCTGCCGTCAAGCTGTCCGCAGAGCCCCCCGGCACAATCCTGCCGGCATTGTGTCTCGCCGTCTGCAACGCCTTTGCCGACAGATCCGTCCCCACTCCCACACAGTCGTTCGAATAGTGCAGCAGACTGAGCAAAATACAACCGGAGCCGGTACACAGATCCAGAATCCGCATCCCGTCATGCAGATTTTTAAGCACTTCTTCTACCAGGATTTCCGTGTCCTGCCGGGGCACGAGCACATTGTCGTTAACCTCAAAAGTCAGACCCATAAATTCCTGACAGCCCGTAATATGCTGCAGGGGCACACGCTTTTGCCTGCGCTCTGCAGCCTCCCGGTACTTCGCCTCTTCTTCCCCGGAAACCACACGGTCTCCGTGTGCCAGCAGCGTATTCCGGTCTGTGCCGCAGCACCACTCCAGAAGCAGTCTGGCATCATTCCCGGCATCGGGAACCTGCGCCGCCTCCAGCAGCTGCCTGCCCCATCGGTACAACTCCTCATAACTCACTTTATCACACCTGTCCCACAATTCTATAACATTTGATATTTATTGTTTCCTGTCTCTGCTGCCATACATGCCGGCCGTTATGCCTCCGGCTGCTCTGCCGGCTGTTCGGCCTGCTCATCATCCACCAGCCAGGAATCATCAATTTCATAGCCAAAGGTCTCATACAGATAACTCTTCCAGTCAAAAACAGCCTCCACCGCCGCGATGGCAACCTGCACCATGCTCTCGTCAGGCTCTTTTGTCGTCAGACGCTGCAGCCACATGCCCGGCGCGGAAATGATCCTCACCAGAATGTTGTTGCTCCTGCCCGCCAGACGGATAATCTCGTAAGAGATTCCCGCGATCACAGGGATCAGTGCGATCCGGATCAAAACACGGTACACCGGATTCTCCACACGTATAAAGAAAAACAAAACCACACTGACCAGCATGACAAACAGCATAAAACTCGTACCGCACCGCTTATGCTGTTTGGAGCTTCGCATCACATTCCTGACCGTCAGCGGCCGTCCCTTTTCAATACAGTTGATACATTTATGCTCAGCACCGTGATACATATAAAGACGCCTGATATCTTTCATCAGGGATATGCTCAGCACATACAGGACAAAAATGGCGATACGCAGTACCCCCTCCAAAATGGCCATAAAGGAAGCGCTCCTGACATACTCCGAAAAACGGGAAGTTATAAAATAAGGCAGTACCATAAAAATGCCGATGGCAAGCGCAAGCGAAAACACCATCACTATGGCGCTCAGTGCCTGATCGGCCTTATCCTTAAACAATTTGTGAAAAGCCTTATCCGTTACGGTCTCTTTTGCATCCTCATCTTCATAGAAGGAAGCGGAAAAGTTCAGGCTCCTCATCCCCAGGATCATGGAATCCAGAAACTGGAACACACCTCTTATAAAAGGAATCTCCTTTAACCTGCTGCCCTGCAAAACACCGATATAATGCTCTACCTCAACCTCGATCTCTCCATTCGGTTTCCGGACTGCCACGGCATATTGATCTTTATTTTTCATCATGATGCCTTCCAGAACCGCCTGTCCGCCGATTCCTGAATAATGTGTTTTCTTCTTTCTGCTCATTGTGTATTACCCTCTTTGATTTAGAAAAGGGTGAGATAAGCACCTCACCCTTCCATTACAAAACTTATTTGCTTTCCACACCGTATTTCTTATTGAACTTATCAATACGTCCGCGGGCCTGTGCAGCTTTCTGCTGACCTGTGTAGAATGAATGACATTTGGAACAGACTTCCACGTGAATCTCCGGTTTCGTAGAACCTGTCACGAATGTGTTACCACAGTTACATGTTACTGTTGCCTGATAATATTCTGGATGGATTCCTTCTTTCATCTCTGTAACTAAACTCCTTTCTCAACCTGCGAGCATGCCGTTTTATAAAATTTCAATGCTAACTGGCTTTCATGCCATTATTTTCTCATCCCATGCCGTCTTAAACCGACAGCTTTTACATTGTAGCACAGGAATTTGGGGGATGCAAGTCTTTTCCGCAAAATTCCGGGGAATTTATTTATTATTTGTTTGCATATTTTACAGGTTTTACAGGAACTTCATCTTCTTAACCATATTGACAAACTCATAATTGTTCTTGGTTCTGGCGAACATATCCAGGATCTTCTCCACTGCCTCGTCCGCTTTCATGCCGTTCAATGCCTTACGGATGATATTGATCGCCTCCAGCTCATCCGGGGACAGGAGCAGATCTTCTCTTCTGGTGCTGGATTTTGGGATATCAATCGCCGGGAATACTCTCTTCTCCGACAGCTTGCGGTCGAGGATCATCTCCATATTACCGGTTCCCTTGAATTCCTCGTAGATGACATCATCCATTCTGCTGCCGGTCTCCACCAGAGCCGTCGCGAGAATCGTCAGGCTGCCGCCCTCTCTCATGTTGCGGGCAGCGCCGAAGATCCGTTTTGGCATATGTAACGCCGCCGGATCCAGACCGCCTGAAAGTGTGCGTCCGCTGGGCGGAACGACCAGATTGTAGGCTCTGGTCAGACGGGTAATGCTGTCCAGAAGAATCACCACGTCCCTGCCGTGCTCCACAAGACGTTTCGCACGTTCGATCACCATCTCGGACACCCGCTTATGGTGCTCCGGCAGTTCGTCGAAGGTAGAGTAGATCACTTCCACGTTCGGTCCCTCGATCGCTTCCTTGATATCCGTTACCTCCTCGGGACGCTCGTCGATCAGCAGAATGATCAGGTGCGCTTCCGGCGTCGTCCTGGTGATGGATTTGGCTACCGCTTTTAATAAGGTAGTCTTACCGGCTTTGGGCGGCGACACGATCATACCTCTCTGCCCCTTGCCGACCGGACTGATCAGATCCATGATCCGCATGGCCACAGAGGCGCCGGGCGTCTCCAGTTTCAGCCTTTCATTGGGGAAGATCGGCGTCAGATCCTCGAAACTGGGCCTGCGCATGGCAATATCCGGCGGAAAACCATTGATGGATTTCACATACAAAAGAGCGCTGAACTTCTCATTCTGCGTCTTAACCCTCGTATTTCCCTCTAAAATATCACCCGTTTTCAATCCGAAACGACGAATCTGGCTGGGTGCCACATAGACGTCATTCTCACCAGGCAGATAATTCTCACAGCGGATGAATCCGAATCCGTCACTCATGACCTCCAGAATGCCGCTGGCCGTAATCCCGCTGTCCAGTTCTGCCGGGAACTTCTCTTCCTCACTGCCATTCTCCCGCTTCGCGGGTGCAACGGTCTTCACTGCCACTTCCTTGCCGGCCGCCTTATCCTTCTCGTCCTCTGCCAGCATCAAAGCTACGATCTCCGCCTTCTTCATGGTCGAGGTGCCCTTGATTCCTCTTGCCTTTGCGATTGCTTTCAAGTCAGCAAGCGCAAGCGATTCATACTTTTCTCTCATACATTCCTCCTGTATTTTTATAAATGTTCATAAATGATCAATATACTATCTTCCGTATATGTTCTTTCGTCTAGGGATTTATTACCTGATGTGCCATCCGAAATGATCTACTGTATTCCCTGTCCGGCACCGATGCTTATTGCCTCGGCTGCTGTACTGCGGGTGCACAACCCTGTGAATAAAAACTATTATACACTACCTTTTTCGAAATAGGAAGTATTTTTTCACCTTGACTGTACAAAATCGTGAAGTTATACTAAGGCTGTAACGGACACAGATTTCATAACATGACAGGAAGTTTCTGCCGGTCCGGCGGTACAGCTTCCAGCGTCATTCATTATTATAGAAGATAGAAGAACGAGGTGACTGTATGACAACAAATGAAAAAGCATTGATGCTGCATGAACAGTGGAAGGGCAAACTGGAGACAGTGGCCCGGATGCCTGTAAAATCAAGAGAGGATCTGTCGCTGGCTTACACGCCGGGCGTGGCGGAACCCTGCAGAGTGATTGCCCAGGACAAAGAGGCCGCCTATACTTACACATGGAAATCCAATACCGTAGCCGTCGTATCGGACGGGAGCGCCGTGCTGGGACTGGGAAATATCGGCCCCCACGCCGCCATGCCGGTAATGGAAGGCAAGGCCGTATTGTTCAAGGAGTTCGGCGGCGTCAACGCGGTGCCGATCTGTCTTGACACGCAGGACACGGAAGAGATCATCAAGGCCGTAACCTGGCTGGCGCCCGGTTTCGGCGGCATTAATCTGGAAGATATCAGCGCGCCGCGCTGTTTCGAGATCGAGGAACGTCTGAAAGAACTTCTGGATATTCCCGTATTTCATGACGACCAGCACGGCACGGCCATCGTAGTGCTGGCAGGTATCATCAATGCCTTGAAAGTAGTCGGCAAACAGAAGGAAAACTGTAAAGTCGTAGTCAACGGTGCCGGAAGCGCCGGTGTCGCGATCACCAAGCTGCTGCTCACATACGGATTTACCAATATCGTCATGTGTGACAAGGTCGGCATGATCAGCAAGCAGAGCGAAGGTCTGAACTGGATGCAGCAGAAAATGGCCGCCGTCACCAACTTAAGCGGCGCTGCCGGTTCTCTTGCAGATGCGTTGAAAGGCGCCGACATCTTTGTTGGTGTCTCCGCGCCCAATATAGTAACACCCGATATGGTATCTTCCATGAATGCGGATGCCATCCTTTTTGCCATGGCCAATCCCGTACCGGAGATCATGCCGGATGCAGCCAAAGCAGCCGGCGCAAGAGTGGTCGGCACCGGCCGTTCCGATTTTCCGAACCAGGTCAACAACGTGGTGGCCTTCCCCGGCATCTTTAAGGGTGCACTGGAGGGACGGGCCGTACAGATCACGGAAGAGATGAAGCTGGCCGCCGCCCGTGCGATCGCCGGTCTGGTGCCGGATGACAAACTGAACGAGGAGAATATCATGCCGGAGGCTTTCGATCCCAGAGTTGCCGAGGCAGTCGCTGAGGCGGTCAAATCCCATATCAGGCAATAGGCACTGCCTCATTGCGTTAATCTCACAATCAGTCTGCGCCTGATGTCCGCGTCGGCGCAGGAAGGAGGCAGCGATGGAGTGGCACGGCAGACCCTACTATTCTCTGGACGCCTTCCTGAAAAATACATACGGAGAAAAGCTGTACAAGATTGCCGTCGATGCGGGGTTCACCTGTCCCAACCGTGACGGCACTCTGGGCAGCGGCGGCTGCATTTTCTGTTCGGCGGGCGGCAGCGGCGAGTTTGCCGTCAAAACGGCGGACCATCCTTCTGTCACCGACCAGATTGAGACCGGCCTGGCGCTGTTTGCCCATAAGCGGGTCGGCCAGCGTTTTATCGTCTATTTTCAGGCCTACACCAATACGTACGGCTCTTTGTCGCATCTTCGCGCTCTTTACACGGAGGCATTGCGCCATCCTGACGTGGCAGGTATTTCCATCGCCACCAGACCGGACTGTATATCGGAAAATATCGTGACCATGTTGGTCAATCTTCGGCAGATTTTTTCTGACAAGTTTGTCTGGGTTGAACTTGGCCTGCAGACGATTCATGAGAAAACCGCTGATTTTATAAGGCGCGGCTATCCTCTGTCCGTATATGACAGCTGCGTCGGTCTGCTGTCACAGGCCGATATTCCTGTAGTCACACATATCATCATCGGCCTGCCGGGCGAGGGGGAAGAAGCGCTTCTTTCCACCATTGACCATTTGAATCAACTCGACACCTGGGGCGTGAAACTGCAGCTGCTCCATGTACTGCGGGATACTGCCTTTGCCGGATTTTATCACGACGGCAGCTATACCCCTCTTGCAAGGGACGCTTATATCGATCTCGTCATTGCGTGTCTGGAACATCTTTCTCCTGATATCGTGATCCACAGGCTGACCGGCGACGGCCCGAAAGATCTGCTGCTGGCTCCGTTGTGGAGCCTGGATAAGCGCAGCGTACTCAATACCCTTCACCATACCATGAAATTACGCGCCGCCTGCCAGGGACGGCTGTATGAAAGGCACTCTTCATGAACCATGATCAATTAGCTCTTTACAATAAAATACTCGTACTCTATATGCTCAACAGAGTCTCTTTTCCGTTGACGCAGGCACAGATTTATGATTTTATGCTGGAGCGGAACTATGTGAATTTCATGAATCTCCAGCGGGCCATCACGGAGCTGGTGGATACCGGCTTCGTCACGGCCAGATCCAGACATAACCGCACCTATCTTACGATCACTGCGGAGGGACGGGAAACACTGGATTTCTTCAAAAGCCGCATCGACAGCTCCATCCGGAAGGACATCGACGATTTTCTGGGCGCCAACCAGTTCAAACTGCGCAACGAGACTTCCGTCTCTACCGATTACCGCAAAGTCCTTTCCGGCGATTATGAGGTTCATCTGACGGTAAAAGAAAAGGACACCACAGTCGTGGAAATCACGCTGTCCGTCCCCAATAAAGAAACCGCCGAAGCGGTCTGCACCAACTGGCAGAAAAAGAATCAGGATCTCTATCAATATCTGGCGGGGCAGTTATTCTAGTCTGCCCCGTCTCTATATGCTAATGTCTTGAGATAATCTCTCCCCAGCTTCCGACACCGATCACCCGCAGCGCAAAATCCGTATGCTTGGCCGATTCCGCCGTATCCACATACTTGAAGGCATTGTAGATCGACTTATGGCCGCCGCCCAGCGTGTCGATGCCAAGTGCCAGGCCCTGTGACAGCTCGTCCGGTGCATCTGTCTGTCTGGAAAAAAGCATGCTGTCAATATACCGGTTCGCCTCTATCACCTTATAAGCGTACACGAAAGACGCCGCCTGCAGATCCTGCCCGGCCGAGGAAGTATAGCCCATCTCACTTAAAATAACATGCCTTACGCCTCCTGAATCTGTCAGGAAACTCTCCTTCTGCAGATAATCCGTCAACACATGAATATTCTTGATGGTGATCACCGGCGTCGTCTCGGAATTCACCACCTTGTTGCCACTGCTCCATGCCTTGGCGCTGGTCAGCGGATAATTATAAGGATGCTGAGCCACACCCCAGTCAATATTGCCGCCGGCCTTTATATTTCTGTTAAATTCGTCCAGAATCTCCTTGGAACCGAATCCGCCGTTGGAGTACAGGCTTCTGGCCCACTGCTGATCCAGCGAGATATAGACTCTTGCATTGCCGTTAACGCTGAGGATCGCATTGTAGAACACGCGGAACGCCTTGGCATACTCGTTTACATAGCTGACCGTATCCATGGGTTCTATGTAATTCCATTCCTTTCTGGCATTGATCTCATTGCCGATCACCCAATTCATGACCTTGCCGTGTCCGGTTCCCGCATAGCGGTTCGCCAAAAAGGAAGCCACGGCCGCTATATATTCCGTTCCGGCTTCATCTGCCGCATTGAAAGCAAAATACGGGGATCCCGCGCCGCCGGAACGTGCCCGGGGATGGATCAGATCCATATGTCCCGGATTCATATCGTTTAAGATAATAGCCGTTATTATAATTCCCTTGCCGCTCAGCGTAGAAAAGATATAGTCATACTCCGCCACAACCTGCCCGTTAAAAGCATAATTCCTGCCGTTATACGTATAGTAGACCGTCGGATAAGATGCGTGGGTCGTATTACCCAGAAGCCGCCTCAGCGGAATATTGTAAGCCGCATGTTTCACGCCCAGATCATCCAGATCCGATCCCCTGAGCTTCTCCGGATCCACCAGCAGCCCCTTCTTTGAGGAAGTATCCCCAAAGGCCGGACTGTACCTTGCAATCGCCTCCGGATTCGTAATATGCCGCGGCCTGCTGATGGCCATAAACTTTCCGTCCTTCTTCACCGCCACGACAAACTTCGAGAACAGCCGCGAACCGGCGCTGTTGTAATTTAAATTGACCGAAAAAGTCAAATCAACATCTTTCTGGTCTTCTATAATATACTCTTCACCTGTCAGAGCGCTTTCGTACACCTTTTCTTCAAAGAGGTAGTAATATCCGTCGTCGCTGACCGCCAGCCCCTCAGCGGACATCGTCACATCCACCTTGCCGGTCTGCGTATTGATGACACAGCTCTCTATGGTGGCAAAGTCCGCTGCATTTTCTTCCGTCAGTTCAATCTCCGGCGGCCTGTTCTTCACACCCTCCAGCACAAAACGCGCCGCGTCAAGAAAAGCCTTGGGAACATCCTTACCGGCATTTTTCTTCACATGCTCTTTCTTGTGCTGTAACATGCTGTACTCCGCAAGCTCCACCGCTTCCGTATGCACCATGGCTTCCACCGCTACATCGGCCGTCTCCAGCTGCTCCAGATAATAGCGGATTCCGAAGAAGGAACCCGAGCCGGCAAGCAATACAATAACTGCCGCTATCCCCGCAGCCAAAACGGCACGCCTGCGGCTTCCCTGTGGCTTCTGCCTGGTCTCTTTTTGTATCTTATCTTTTTGTTCCTTATCTTTTTTTACTTTTTCTTTCTTAACGTTTTCTTTCTTGTTCTTCCGCTCTTTTATTTGGCCGGCAGTCTCCTTGACCGTAAGGGTCTCTTCTACCATCACGGCCTGCTCCAGAGCGTTGTCCTCCCTGACTGTAACGATTTCTTCCATCATCACAGCCTGTTCCAAAGCGTCGCCCTCCCTGACCGCAGCAATTTCTTCCACCGCCACAGTAGTCTCTTTCTGTCCCCGCTTCTTCTGCTTTTCGTCCCTGCTCCTTGCCTTCTCTTCCTTCATCTGCTGCCTGAGACGCTCTTTTCTGGCTTTCGCTTTCTTCTTGTTTTCTTCCACTTTCGCCTTGTCAATCGTTCGTCTGCGCTTCTTTTTCTTCTTGCCGGACGCCGCTGTGCCCAGATTCTGGATTCTTTTGTCGTCCGTGCTCTTATTTGATGTCATGTGCCGCTTCTTCCTTTATACGTTTCATGTGTTCCCTGATCTTGACCTCGTACCCGTTTCCACTGGGCCGGTAAAATTCCCTGCCGTTTAATTCATAAGGCAGGTACTGCTGCGCAACGTAATGGTTCGGATAATCATGCGCGTATTTGTACCCTGTTCCCCGACCCAGTTTCGCCGCACCTTTGTAATGGGCATCCTGCAGATGCGTCGGAATAGGCAGGTTCCCGGTCTGCCGCACCGCCTCCATCGCCTGAAAGACCGCATTGCAGGCAGCGTTGCTCTTCGGCGCACAGGCCACATAGGATACCGCCTGAGACAGAATGATCTGTGCCTCCGGCATCCCCACTCTCTCCACCGCCAGCGAAGCATTGACCGCCACGCACAACGCCATGGGATCCGCATTGCCCACATCTTCCGCCGCGCAGATCATGATCCTCCTGGCGATAAAAGTCACGCTCTCTCCCGCATAGAGCATACGGCCCAGATAATAGACCGCTGCATCCGGATCGGATCCGCGCATGCTTTTAATAAAAGCAGATATGGTATCGTAATGACTGTCTCCCGACTTATCATAGCGTAACACTCGTTTCTGAATACATTCCTGGGCCACCGCCAGCGTGATATGTATCTTCCCGTCCTCACTGCGGTTCGTCGTCATGATCCCCAGCTCCACCGCATTCAGCGCATGTCTGGCATCCCCACCGGACAGTTCCGCCAGAAATTCCACGGCCTCCTCATCTATCACCGCCTCATAGGCGCCCATGCCCTTGTCCTTGTCATACACGGCCCTCTGGATCAGCGCTTTGATATCCTCAATAGATAACGGATGCAATTCAAAAATAACAGAACGGGAGATCAGCGCACCGTTCACCTCAAAATACGGATTCTCTGTCGTCGCCCCGATCAGGATCAGCGTACCGTCTTCCACAAACGGCAGCAGATAATCCTGTTGCCCCTTATTGAAACGGTGAATCTCATCAATAAAAAGTATGGTCTTCTTCCCATACATGCCGCTTAAATCTTTGGCTTTCTCCACCACCGCTTCCATGTCCTTCTTGCCGGCGACGGTGGCGTTGATCTGGGTAAACTCTGCGCTGGTCGTATTGGCGATCACTCTGGCCAGAGTCGTTTTCCCCGTACCCGGCGGCCCGTAAAAGATGATCGAGCTTAATTTATCCGCCTTGATCGCACGGTAAAGCAGCTTGTCCTTCCCGATAATATGCTGCTGTCCCACCACCTCATCCAGCGTAGACGGACGCAGCCTGGCGGCCAGCGGTGATTCTTTCTCCTGATTCGTACTCCGCATATATTCAAACAAATCCATAATGTTGTTCCTGTATCCCGTCTGTATCTATATGTTGTGGTCTGCCGTTCTTATGCCCGCTCTCAGGGCACATACTGTCTTTTATCATACCATTTTACGCCGCAAACCGCAACTTCCACTTTTTACACATCCTTCTTCAACATTTTTTCTATATAGTCATCACGCTTCGCCGTCGCCTCCACCCAGCCCGGGCGAAATCCGCTGCGGATCGCATTTTTTACAGACTTTACGTTGGACCAGGCGGCACAGTAGAAAGGCACCAGCCCACGTTCAAAAGTCTCTCTGGCCAGCCTGTTCGTAAGTGCCGACGCGATTCCCTGCTTTCTGTAGGCCGGCAGGACATCCACTCCGATCTGCCACATCGTATCACAGTCCGCGGAGCAGCCGGCCAGCCCAATCAATTCTCCCCTGTAAAAAGCGCCCACCGCCAGCCTGTCCAGATGTTTCCGGTCCGCACACAGGGCATTCTTCCATTCCGGCAGATAAAGCTGTGCAAACTCCGGCGCTTCCATGACTTTGAGTTCATAGGCACATCGTTGTTCATACCCGAACACCGCATCAATGTCCGGCAGAAAATAATCGGCCATAAAGCAGATCCGTGCGCCTGCTTTCTCCAATATTCTGTTCAAAGGATACAGTCCCGGCGTCTCGAAACAATGCTCAACGGCAGGCATACTTTCAAGAAAACGCTCAATCTCCGGAAGCAGCTCCTTCTGACCCGTGACCACGACATTGGTGCCGTAGGATACCAGATTACAGATATGCGGCAGTTCAAGATACCTTCTGGCCCGGTCGGATGGCGCAGATACATGGGTGCTGTTTTGTGGCGCCACAAAATCCTCCGGCGCACAACAGCAGTCGTAAGCCGACTGCTGGAGCGCTGTTTTAAGAATCATATTATTGTCCATTCTGTTTTTTTCCTTCCTTGGTTTAATATTTTTTGTTAATCAAACAACAGCTCATCCACCGTCACGAACTCATATCCCTGTTCCATTAGTTCATCAATGATCTGAAGCGCCGCCGTCACGGTAGATTTGTATTCATCGTGCATCAGGATAATATCATTCTCATCCGCCTTCGACATCACTTTCTGCACGATGCTGGCCACATTGTCGCTGCACCAGTCCAGCGGATCGACGGTCCACAGCACAGGAAACATATTCAGCTCTTTCTCGAATTTCTTATCCCATGTGCCGTAAGGCGGCCGCACATACTGCACTTCCTGTCCCGTCAGCTCCTCGATCACTTCGTTGGTCTGAATCAGTTCTTCCTTAAAGGTTTCGCTGTTGCTGCTGCTCAGCTGTATGTGGCTGTAGGTATGGTTGCCGATCAGATGACCTTCATCAGACATACGACATATCAGCTCCGGATACTGTTCCGCATGCATCCCCGTCACAAAAAAAGTAGCCTTGACACCCCGCTCCTTCAAACCATCCAAAAGCTGTTCGGTATAGTAAGGATGCGGCCCGTCATCAAACGTAATGGCAATCTTCCTGCTGTCCTCCATCTCGCCGGCTGCTTTCGCCGAAAGTCTGTCGCTCATGACCGCTGCCCCGCACAGCAACAATGCCGCTGTTAAAACAGCGGCTGTTTTCATTGCTTTTCCTATCCGGATACTTCTCTTTCCATACATCCCGCACACCATCCTTATTCGACCACAAGTCCCTGACAACGCCTTATTATATCGTCTGGCCCTGCCGCTCATGATAACAGGCGCTTTTATGCCGCCTGCATTTTATCTTTATAAGGAATCTATATGTCGATGGGACAGTACACAGACTATCAACTGGTCATAACCGGCACTCCGTCCTCCAAATCTCTGTACAAAAAGTCCTAACTTGACGGCATCCAAATCTGAAATGCCTTCGTGTATCCCTGTCCATAATCCAGTTTAACACAAAGCTCTCCATTATGCATCTGTACAATTTTATGGGCAATGCTGAGTCCCAGCCCGCTGCCGCCGGTAGTGCACCGAGCCTTGTCCGCCCTGCTGAACGGTTCAAAAATATGTTCCGCAAACTCTCTGTCAATGGCCATGCCGTCATCCGCCACCGTAAAACAATAGTCCTCCAGCCGTACCAATGCCTTACCGCCTTCCTTTCCATAACGGACAGCGTTATGGAGCAGATTTGTAATAGCACGTGTCATCTGAACCTTATCCACCAGGCAGGGCATGGGTTCTTCCGAGATATCTATAACAAGCGCTATTTTCTTTTCCTCGAAGTCGGTATATACCGCTGCCGTACATTCTCTGACAAGCTCCCCCAGATCGTCCGCTTCCCTGTGCAGTTCAAAACCGCTGCTGTCCATTTTCACATACTCGAATAACAGTGTGATCAGCTCATTCATCCGCATGGATTTACTGTAAATAGCCGCCAGATATTCCTGCCGTTTCTCTTCCTCTTTCACTACGCCGTCAGACAGTGCCTTGCTGTAGCCGCACAATGTTGTGAGCGGTGTCTTAATGTCATGTGCTATATCAGATAACAGCAGATTTCTCTGCCGGTCGTAGGCAAGCTGTTGCGCTTTTTCCTCTTCTATCAGTTCATTGACTTTCTTAGTCACTACATAATAGTAATAGAATGCACCGATCATCCAAGGCAACAGACTGATAAACAGTATCACCAGCACCACCACGATGACTATGATCCGCAAAGCCACTCCCCATCTGCCGGTGAACAGTGGTGATGTCACTGCAATACGCAGCGAATCTCCCATCAGTTTGCCGATACTTCCCTGCACATAGCCGGATATCGTCCCCGGAAGAAGTGTCGCCATAGAATATAATAACGTCTGCAACGCAAAAGAGACAGGATTCCCACCGCCACTGATCGAAATCTGCAGTCCGGATAAAATATCTGCTGTTTCCATAGTCAGTTTCTGATAGAGGAATCCGATTGCTTCTTCACTGGCGTAGATAAAGAACATGACAAACAGGAATCTTTTGATCAGGAACCATCTAAGAGACCTCTTTGCACCTGCTCTGCCGTTACTTCCCATATGCCTTTATAACCTCTCGTCCTTCTCCAGGCGGTATCCCAGCCCTCTTATGGTCTTGATGTACTCCTTACCATTATGCTCCAGCTTCGTCCGCAGCTTCGAAATACCAACCATCACACTGTTGTCGGATGCCATATACTCATCACCCCAGGCATTCTCATAGATCTGCTGCTTGGTAAATACCTTGCCCGGCTCCTCCATAAAAAGCCGCAGGATCTTGAACTCAATGGACGTCAGCTCTATCACTTCCTCCCCGCGGTATACAAGACATGCCTCCGGATCAAGGCACAGATCTCCCGCCCGCAGCTCCTTCACCTTTTTACTCTTGTCGGCTCCCGCGCCCAGCGAGTAAAAACGGCGAATGTTGGAGTTCACTCTGGCGACCGCCTCAAGCGGTTCAAAAGGTTTCGTAATATAATCATCCGCTCCAAGATCAAGCCCCAAGATCTTATCCGTATTCGTTCCTTTAGCCGACAGCATGATGACCGGAATATTACTGTTCTCCCTCACATTACGTAACACACGGTATCCATCCAGCCCCGGCATCATAATATCCAAAAGCAGCAGATCCGGTTCCTCCTTCTTTACCCGTTCCATCGTCTCGAGACCGTCAGCTGCCTCCAGCACCTCGTACCCGTCCTTTTCCAGATACAGACGAAGGAGATCCCTGATCTCCGCCTCATCGTCTGCGATCAATATCCTGTATCCCATGTTTGCCACTCCTCTTTGTATTCTTTATTATGCAGCCTGTTATGCACACTGCCCGTCCCGTATGGAACAGAGTCTGCGGTACAGTGCTGCATTGGTCAGACAATGGTACGGCGCCACATAGAAAATGTGCACCAGTCCGCAGGTCAATACCCCGAGCATCTCCCACAGAATAAAGGACAGATCCAACACAAACGCATTCCACTTCTGTCCATTCATCATATCCCTGCTCATCTTCATCGCCTCTTTATAAGGCATATCAGGATGCTCTGCCAGAATATATTCCACCATCCGGTATTGATACTGCTTATAAATCCCGGGAATTAAAAATAACAGTGCCCATAAAAATATGGATAACTGCGTATGGAACATGGTCTTCACAACATTCCTGTAAGAATGGTCAAAGCCGTAAGCCACATCCTTTACCTCTGCCCGGCCATCCAGGCTCTTTAACATAAACCGGCCCGCTCCTACAATCAAAGGAAAGACCAGCAGAATTTCATATATCAGCATGATCGCAATCATTATCAGGAATACAATCAAAAAAATAACAAGCATAATGATAAAACCGACGATAAATCCTATAAATTCTTCTGTTCCATTCATATCATCTGTATTTTTATTATAAATAGTCTCCGGCGTATCATCTTCCATTAAAATAATCGTTGCCAGATTTTCGCTTCCGCCAATGTTTCCACTCATATCCTCATCTGCCATGGATGTTTCCTCCACCACAGCCGAACTCACTTTAGCCGGCACCCCGGATGCAGAGGAAAATACATTGCCGATCCAGTTCCCACCCAGTACCATTAAAACCAGTGCCACCAGCACACTCTTCCAGTAATTCCTCTGCAGGGCCTCTTTCGCCTGCTGTTTTAGTTCTCTTCTTGTCCACATACCTGTTTACCCCCCCCCCTAAATTTTACAGGTATTCACTTTTTAGTCTCCATTGTTCTTTATTTACCGAAAATCAATCTATTACAACTGTTTTCCGCCCTACTTTTGTAATAAGGATACCATCTGTTTCTTAAACAAAAACCGCGGAAACCTTAATCTATTCTTAAATCAGGTATAACCAGATCATACCATTTTACGCCACTTTCGGCAATGGTCTGTCACTAGCGTGTCACTAGTGAAGTACACACCTCGACATTTCATCAGCATAAAACAGAACGCTTATGCCCTTCCTACAGCTACCCTCTACGTCGCACTCGATCCGGTATTCCGGAAGCTGGTCAGTCCTGTGCCTTTAAGCGCCTGCTCCCGCAGATACCGGTCATTGACATATCTTCTGTACAGAATCCTCTGGTTATCCGCGTTCCACCAGTTTACCAGATGGTCAGCCCTGCACCGCTTACAGAATACCGGGAAGTTTTCCAACCGTGTTGTCGCGGTCACTTTCAAGACTCTGGTGCTGCATACCGGGCACAGTCCCCAGCCGCTCCTGTCGATACGTAGGAAATTGTCCGGGACCGGCTGCTCTTCCTGCTGCGGCTCCAATCCGGCTTCCTGTTCAGGCGCCGCCGTTTCCTCCTTATGCGCTGCCGGTTTTTCCTGTGCTTTCTCCTGTACTGCATCCGGCCCTTTACCTCCCGTGATCGTGTCAATCATGCATAACTCACAGAATGCTTCCGCTGACCGCCTTAACATACCGGATATATGTTTTGGTGTCATTCCCCTGCATGACTGTTCATTCGCTTTTGTGACCACACTGGTAAAGTCATACAGCATATCATAATACTTGATCTCTTCTTCCGCGTTTCCAATGGGGCACAGAGGCACATAGGACATTGACAATATAATATGCTTACCTAGGGAGCCGATAGGGTGTGAATACCTCCGTTCCGAGCCTTGGAAGGAAGGAGGCGTTTTTTATGAGTACATATGAGGAATTACAGATCATACTTACTTTTGCTTTACTGATCGTAGCCATTCTGAACATGAAAAATAAAAAATAGCACCCCCGCTCTGACAAAGTAAAGGTGCTATTTTTTAGTCTTTATTGCGCCGGAAACGGATAGGTGTAAGCTATCGTATCGACTTCCTTGTTAAGCATATTATAAGCAATCCAATACTTAATTGCAATATATAATCGCACTTTGACAATATAATATGTTTACCAAGGCAGCCGGTAGGGCGGCTGTGCACCCGTTCCGAGTCTTGTGGAAAGGTGTGGTGCTTATGAGTACATATGAGGAATTCATGGTGATCTTAACCGTGGCGCTGCTGATTGTGGCAATTCTGAATCTGAAAAATAAGTAAAGCCGCTCTGTCCTGGTAAGATAAGCGGCTCTACTTAGATACGTTATATCGCCGGAACGGGAAGACTTGACCTTCCTTATCGGCTGTCTTGTTAAGCATATTATACCCAATCCATCCCACAATTTCAATGGGGATTCGTACATTGACAATATAATATGTTTACCAAGGGAGCCGAAGGGGCGATTACGTCAGCCACCGGACGAAAGAAAGGGGGCTGGTGCTATGGTTACATACAGTGACTTATTCACATTCGTAATTATGCTTTGCGCCGTTATAACTCTTGTTATCAACATCAAACGCAAAAAGTAGCGCCCTCGTCCTGGTAAGATAAGGCGCTACTTTACGTAGTTAATTATTCTCCGGCGGCTGGCCGTATCCAGCTTTCGGCTCTCTTGTTAAGCATATTATAGCCAATATGCGAAAATCTGTCAAACAGAAAAACCGCTCCGATGTTACCAGCACCAGAGCGGCCCCGAAACTATTAACAGGATGCACCTGCTATAGAATCAACTCGACACTGATACTATAGCACATTCTGGTACATCCATGCAATAGGGTGTATTTTTTATACCCATTTTTCAGGAGGTACCATCATGCCCAGAGGAAGAGCACTTAAGAATCCCAACGGATACGGCTCCGTTGTAAAACTGTCCGGCAAGCGGAGGAACCCTTTTGAAGTGAGAGTCAATACACGGATGGACGAACGCTACTACCCTATTTATGACGTTCTGGGGCGATTCCCCAACCGGGAAGAAGCGCTGATCGCACTCGCTGACTATAACAAGAATCCTTTCAGTGTCCCCGATCGGAATATAACTTTCGCACAACTCTATGAGAAATTCTACAAGAATAAGTATGAATTAAGCGGAAAGACATACTCCCAAAGTTCCATGGCCTGTACCAGATCAGCCTACAGCCGCTGTGGCGCATTATATGACCTCGCCTACAGAAAATTACGTGCGGACGACTTCCGGACCGTTCTGGGGCAGCAGGGGCCATCAGGAAAGCCCTTATCTCATGCCGTCTTCTCATCTGTAACCTTTCTATCATATCACTTATTCACCGAAAATCCATATATTTCACATACAGAGTCTCAAATTCTTCCTGTTCTGCCAGATTAATGCTTTCAATAAATGACAGCCGGTTTTCCAGCGTTTCTTTATCCACGCTTCCTCTCAATAAATCACGTCCGATATGATATGCACCGGCCAGAGAGGTGTTCCCCGCTGCCGTTACCCTGCCCCGCATACTTACAGGCAGCAATCCGATCCTGAAAGCGGCTTCCACATCCAGATAATAGCCGAATCCTCCGGCAAGATACACCTGCCTGATCCTGGGCTGGCCCATTTTCTTCCACAGAATCTCAACGCCTGCACGCACTGCCGCCTTTGCCATCTGTAGGTCTCTAATATCTTTATTATACAGCCTTACTGCCGGTTCTCCTGTACAAATACCTTCCGTAAACCAGGGTTCCTCCAGCAGTCCCGTCTCATCCAGAATCCCTCTTTCTAACAGCTCCGCAGCATTAGCGATCATATCGCTGCCCACGATACCTGCCCCGGCTCCCCCTTCAAAGGCCGGACCCGCCGCCGCCGCTGTAACGATCATACGTCTGCCATCCGTGATCGCCATCTCTCCATTTGTCCCCAAGTCGATTAAAAGCCTGGTGCTTAAATCTGTATCTTCTTCCCCTAACGCCAAACTTTCACATTGACCATAACAGTCTATCCGTCTGTCATCCGGAAGCATCTTAAGTGCATACAATCCCGCCACAATGTCGCCACCCACAAACGCACTGATACCAGGTGCTATCCATACCGTAAAATCCCACGCAGGATCCTTGTACACCTGCAAACCGATATCCACTGGTGTAAAAGGGCTGCTTCCCAAAGATAACACATCATATCCCATAAGCAGATGCGTCATGGTCGTGTTGCCTGCAATACACATACCCCGGATAGCTGTACTGCTTTTTTCAAATTGCATAACACCTTCTTTTAATACTGACACAACCAACTGCCGCAATTCTTCACGATGCCCGTCACAGGATGCCCTGATCCGTGAAAGGACATCTGAACCATAACGCCTTTGAGGATTCATGGCACAATACGTGTCAAGAATACGACCGTTATTAACCTCCATAAGCTGCATGGCTATCGTGGTAGTTCCAAGGTCAACTGCGATCAGGCCTTCCGTTACGGCAGTTATCCTTTCTGGTGCGGCTTTTTGCTCACTATTCGGCTTCTTTTCTATAACATCTGTATCAGTAGCTGCGCTTTCTTTCATAACGTCTGTACTTGAAACACTCGTTGTTTGATTTATTGACTGCACATTTTGCTGACTCAACCGGTCATTATTTTCCGGCATATCTATCATATTAGAAATAATAGCAATTTTCTTCTCTTCCGCGAACGCCAGCCTGATGACACAATCGTCCTTCGGTCTGGCCAAACATGCCAGGCGATATCCCTGCCGTAGCTCATCTGCCGTCATCACGCTTCTTTCCAGCATTGTCGGTATCATAACACCTTCTATGAATTGTACGCGGCATCTGCCGCAATCTCCTCTTCCGCCGCAGAAGCTTCCCTCCAGTAATCCGTTTTTCAACAGAGTTGACATGAGCGTCATCGAAGAATCATGTGTCACAGTGACACTATGCTCCTTCTTTCCCTCAGACAGCCTGGTTGTTTTTCCGTTATCCAGAACGATTGTAATTTTTACTTCTTTTGAACTTCTTTCCA
>Ga0137309_100497_pt1 | contig 29753 bp, 24 predicted proteins | sample NAcewiD2O_June_FD_97179 | JGI IMG/M metagenome (GOLD analysis project Ga0137309, IMG submission 97179) | Mouse cecal microbial communities from Vienna, Austria - N-Acetylneuraminic amended D2O_June | ecosystem: Host-associated > Mammals > Digestive system > Large intestine > Cecum | place... | reverse complement strand
TTGGCGGTTTCGCCTGCCTTTTTTGACAACATAAATTATAGCATGAAGCTTTTCCAATTGCAAGAGCCAATATTTACTGCTGCCCCGCCCTCCATTTTCGTTAAAAGCAGGCCCCAACCCCTGCTATTTCCTGACAAAACCGGGATGGGGCCGGCATTTTGCCTGGTTGCGGTTTTGAATCTCTCTGTAAAATATCTAAAAAATTCATATACGTCCTTTGGATCTTTGGAGCATATTACAAGGACTTTCAGGCTGTTTGTACGCAAAAAATGCCGCGGGAAACCGCGGCTTTTTTGTGCAGTTTTGAGAAGCTGTACCGATTGGTATGGCTTCTAAAGCTCCAGCCGGGTGAGGGTGTCTGTCTCCACATCCAGCTCGTACAGCGCTGTGCCATCCCTGGCATACAGGTATGTTCCCAGCACCACGTTGGTATGGGCTGACTCGCTTTCCCCGTACACGCTGATTTCCAGGCAAGGAATCCCATCCACCGGGACGCTGGCCTGCTCGTGGTAGATTTCATATGTGGACAGGCTGTCCCCTTTCAGCCCTAAAACCTGGGGCGAAAGGTGCTTGAAGCTCTCTACGGTTTCCTCCACTGTCATCACTTCCAGCTCGCTTTGGGCAGACTCCAACTGGCTTAAAGCGCTTTCCGCCAGCGTGCCCAGGGAGGAAGTCCCTTCCCCGCCGCCGCAGGCCGCCAGGGTAAGCAGCAGCAGGCACCCTGCCAGCAGTGTGCAAATTCGTCTCAAATCCGATCCCCCCTTTCTGCCTGGGCTTTTGCAGGGCATCCCTGCTTTAGCCCTCCTGATACTGTATGACTACGTCATCCAGGGGCTTGAGCACCTGGGTGAACTGCCCGGCCTCCCCATTTACCAGCAGCTCCACTGGCTTTTCCAGATTGTCAAAATCCAGCCCGGCATATTGCAGCACGTCCATGAGGTAATACTCCCCGCCCTGGGGCTTGGGAGGCAGGCGGAGCATTCCGCCGTTCATCTGGATTTGCAGCACCCCAGGGCTGCCGCCCCCGAACTCCATCTGCCCCGCCAGCTCTTCCCGCTTGGGCGGTTCCGCCGGAGGCAGGGGGCGCTCCCGCTTTTTCGGCAGGGCAGGCAATTCCTCCTCTTTGGGCAGGGGCGCTGGAACTGGGGATGCCAGGTTCTCCGCTGGCAGAACTGGCTTGCGGGCCGGGGGGGCCAAGTCCTCCGCTGGCAAAACTGGCTTGCGGGCCGGGGCTGCTAAGTTCTCCGCTGACAGAACTGGCTTGCGGACTGGGGCTGCTAAGTTCTCCGCTGACAGAACTGGCTTACGGGCCGGGGGCGCTGGGGCGGGAGGTTCCGGCGGAGCCTGCGGGACATCCTGCACAAGGGCTTCCACCACGTCCCCCTGGCGCAGGGCATAGCCTGGGCCTTCCCCTTTGCCATTGACCATGGCTCCGGCAACGCCTCCGCCCAGAAGCTCCCCTAAAGTACAGGCCGCAGCGGCCCCTGCCACAGCCGGGGTGAACTCAATGCGATCCCCGGCCTGCACCACATCCGAGAGCGTGGCCTCTTCCCCGTTGCGGATCATCCGGGCAGGCGCGCCGGGGCCTCCCCGGAAGAACCTGCGCTCCCCGTTCAGCGTTACGGTAAGGTTGGCCCCGGTGCGGCCCATCATGTCGGCGTAATGGTAGCCGTTCATCAAAAGCACGTCCCGCAAGGTGAGCATCCCGCTTCGGAAAAGCTTTGCCGGGCCGCCGTTCAGGGTGATCATATAGCTGTCGTTTATCATGCCCAGGGCGGCGGATACCGCGATGCCCAGGGGTGTGGCAAATTCCGGGTCTTCCAGATCGTACTCCTCAGAATAGGCGCTGGCCTCAAAGTGCCTGCCTGCCAGGGCCACCCGGCCCTCGCTCATCTCCAGCTCCTCTGCCACCATCTGGGCCAGGCCCTGCAGCTTGCTGCCGCCTCCTGCCAGGAACACAGCCGAGGGGGTGCCCCCGTTGATTTCCACTGCTTTCTGGGCGATCTCTTTGGCAAGCCGCTGGGCGGCGGGGCGGGCAAGCTCCCGCAGATCCTGGGGATCCGCCTCGTGCTTCATGCCCAGGATGTCGGAATAGGGCTGAGGCTCCTTGGCGCCTATGGCAAGCTTCAGGCGCTCGGCGGTTTTGAAGTCTACCAGAAGGCCCTTCATCAGCGCCTCCGTTACCTCGTCCCCCGCTACGGTGGCCATGGTATAGCCCACCACGCTGCCCTCCCGGCACACTGCCAGGTCGGAGGTGCCGGCGCCAATATCTGCCAGCACCAGGTTCAAAAGGCGGATATCCTCCGGGATTGCCGCGTTCAGGGAGGCGATCGGCTCCAGTGTCAGGGAGGACACTTCCAGCCCCAGCCGGGACACCACAGCATACAGGCTTTCCACCACCCCGCAGGGCAGGAAGGTTGCCACTACCTCTACCTCAAACTTCCGGCCCCGGTGGCCTAAAAGGTTTCCCAGGGGGTAGCCGTCCAGGGTGTACTGGCGGGCGGTGTATCCCACCATATAATACCTGTCCCCTGTCTCGTTCCGGGCAGCCAGCTCGCTTTCCGCCGCGGAAACAGCCCCAGCTTCCAACTGGCCCAGCAGATCCGCGTCGGCTATCCGCAGCTCTGGGAATTCCAGGCAGAACCCCGCCCCCTGGGAGCGCAAGGCCCGGCCCGCTGCCGCCACGCACACCCGTTTAAGCTGGGTTTGGGTTTTGGCTTCCAAGCGCCTGACCACAGCCTTCGCCACCTCTGCCACCTGCTGTATTTCTACAATCTGCCCGTCCAGCATGGCCCGCCGCCCATGTTCCTCTTTTTCAATGGCAGCCACATGGAAGCGGCCTTTTTCCTCCTGGCCCACAATGCCGATAATGCTGCGGGTGCCAATGTCCAGTGCAAAAATCTGTCCCGCGTCCTGCTTCCCCTGCATGGCTTTCACCTTCCTCGGTAACTTCTCCGGCCTTTTCGGCCCTTTTGTTTGGCAAAGCCGGGCAAGCCCCAGAAGGCCGTCCGGCTTTGCTTGCGTTCACGCTATAGTATGTTCCTTTTTAGGGCTTAATACTTGTCGTCATAATAGCTGCTGGAGCTGTAGGAGCTGCTGTCGGCGCTGCTGATTTCCCGGGGAGCGGGAGCAGGGGCGGACACGCTTTCACTGCCAGCATAGCTGCGCAGGGTGAATTTGGCCATTAACTGCTTCATGAGCTGGGCCTGGCTGGACAGCTCCTCGCTGGCAGCGGCGCTCTGCTCGCTGGTGGCGGAGTTGTTCTGCACAACAGCGGAGATCTGGTCGATGCCTTCGCGGATCTGCTCAATGGACTCAGCCTGCTGCTGGCTGGCGTCTGCCACGTCGCCCATCTTGGAAACAGCGGAGTTTACCAGCTCCACAGTCTTTTCCAGGGCCTCGGACACGTCTGCCACATAGGTGCTGCCCTTCTGGACGGCGGTGATGGCGTTTTCGATGCGGGCCTTGGTGGCCTTGGAAGCCTCGTCGGATTTGGAAGCAAGCTGCCGGACCTCGTCAGCCACAACCGCGAAGCCCTTGCCGGCGGAACCTGCCCGGGCAGCCTCTACGGCGGCGTTCAGGGCCAGGATGTTGGTCTGGAAAGCGATGTTGGAGATGGTGTCGATAATCTCCCGCACCTCTTCGGCTGCGGTCTTAATCTCCTCCATGGCAGTGACCATGCCGCGCATATGATCGTTGCACACAGTGATCTGGGAGTTGGCGTCGTTGGACATGGATCTGGAATCCCTGGCCAGGCCCACGCTCTCCTCAGCGCCCTGGGCAATTTCGGTAACAGTGGCGGACAGCTCCTCCACAGCGCTGGCCTGCTGGGTTGCGCCCTGGGCCAGGGCCTGGGCGCTGTTGCTGACCTGCTCGGCGCCGGAGGAAACCTGATCGGAGGAGGACTGGATCTGCTGCAGGGTGTTGCTCAGGCTCTTGTTAATGCCGCGCACTGAAGTGAGCACAGAGGACAGGGCGCCCACGTACATGTCTTCCGCCTGGGTGCGCACGTCAAAGTTGCCTTCAGCCATTTCCTCCAGCAGGCGGCTTTCGTCACCGATAACAGAGGTAAGTACATGCTGGCTGGTGCGCAGGGCCTTGCACATATCGCCCAGCTCGTTTTCGCTTTCGTAGTTTACAGGGATATCCAGCTTGCCTTCGCTGAAGCCTACCAGCGCGGTGCGGACTTCCTCAACAGGTTTGGTGATGCCGCGGATAATGCTGATTTCCATCATGAACACGAAGACGGCGGAAATGACCAGCACAGCGATAATGATAATGATGGACCACATGACTACCATTTCCTGGCGGGCAAGGATTGAAGACTCCGCGTCGTTCAAGGCTGTGGTAACAGACTGGGAGGTTTCCGCTGTGGCGTTGATCAGGGGGGAGCACTCCTCCAGGATCATGCGGACGCCCTCTTCCTTATCGGTCTCCAAGGTTTCCATGATGCCGGGTACAGACTCGCCCCAGCTTGCCACGCTGTTCAGGTACTCATCCAGCTTGGTGGTGTCTTCCAGGGGATAGATCTCCTTGAGTTCCTTAAGCTCCTCAGACAGCGTTGTCAAAGCTTCGTTAATGCGGGTTTCCTTGGAAGCGTTGTCGCTGCCCTCCGGGGAGAGCGCGATGTCCCGCAGGTGGCGGGCGCCGATGTTTGTGTTCATACGGGCCTGGTAAATGAGGCTGCTGGCCCGGATGTTGCTGTCAATGATTTCCTGATACGTCCCGGTCTGCTGGTTCATAATGATCAATGTGGCGACGATAATCACCACAGATACCAGCAGCGTGACTCCCCACCCCAGTATCAGGCTCGCTTTGACCTTCATGTTCTTGAGCATGATAAAGTTCCTCCTTCAAATTTGTGTTCTTGCGTGTGCTTTGATTTTATATAAAATCGGGGCTGCTTTGGAAGGCGCGCCTTGTTTATGGAAACCCCGGCAGTGCCGCATCCCCGTATTTTCCCATCCCGCTTATACAATATCCCCGAACCGGCCCTTCTGCACGTCCCCTACCACCCGGCCATCCACCAGGGTTACTACCCGCCTGCGCATGAAGTTTACAAACTGTTTAGCGTGGGTGGACATGATAACCGTGGTGCCCCGCCTGTTCAGCTCGTTTAAGAGCATGAAGATGTCCCAAATGCTGTCGTCGTCCATTTTGTCTGTAATTTTATCCAGCAGCAGAATGGGGGGGCTGTTGAAGATGGCCTTGGCAAGCTCCACCCGTTTGCATTGGGAGATGGACATTTCCAAGGGGTAGCGGTATTCGCATCCCGCCATGCCCACCAGCCCCAGGGCCTTTTTCATCCGAGGCTCGTCAACCAGGCGGGTGCGCAGGCGCTCCATCTTTTTCATGGAGCACATGTTGTCATAGACTGTGGCGGAACGCACCAGGGCGGATTCCTGGGGCACCCTGCCGAAGATATAGGGCAGCTTTTTCTGCTGCCTGCGGTTCAGCTTATCCAAATTAAAATGATCCAGGTACACCACCCCGTCATCCGGCGGCAGATCCCCTGCTATCATGTCCAGCAGGGTGGTGCTGCCCGCCCCGCGGCTGCCCACGATAAACACGAACTCTCCCTGCTCCACAGTCAGGTTGACGTCCCGCAGGGTTTCAAACTTGTGGCGGTGGCCCTTGAATATTTTTGAAGCGTGCTCCAAACGGATGGTTGGCATAATCTGTCTGCTCCTTCGCCCCCTTCCCTGTCCGGGGAGGAATGTCCCATTGCGCATCCGCGCTGCGCCGCTGGGCTTCCAGCCCAAACCTGGCGGGGCTGCGCATACAGCCTGCCGCCGCAATATCCGCGGGATGGACATGCCCCTGCCGGGCAGGCCGCTTTACAAAAACAGCGGCCGTGTGTTATACTTTACCTCATAATACGGAAGAAACTGCTGCACTGGAGGGAACCGCATGAGGCCGAATCTGAAGAAAAAGCGTATATGGCCCTGGTTCCTGCTGGCCGCTTTGTGCGTGGCCGGCATGGAGCTGCTGTTCTGCTGGCATTTCGCTCCCGCCCAGTTTGACCGCATCACCCAGCCCATTGTGCGCCCGGTGGTGCAGGCGGCTGAATCGACCGGGGCATATTTCCACCAGCTTGCTGTAAGCTTGCGGACAAAAGCCCTGCTGCGCCAGTGCGCCGAGGCAAGCGCCGCGCCCTTCCCTCTGGAGTTTGCCTTGCCCCAGGTGGTGGAAGAACCCTTGGTGCCCCACCTGGAAAAGCCCGTTCCCGCGGATCCCGTTATTACCCAGTTTGACAAGAAGGATGAGCGGGAGATCCTTACCGGCGGCATAATCCCCTGTGTGTATTATAATCAACAAGAGGCCCCTTGGTCAAGTATGCCTTTTGGAAAAGATCCAATCGGGCCTTATGGCTGCGGCCCAGTGGTCATGTCCATGGTCATTTCCTCCATGACTTCCACCTCCATGGATCCAGGGCAGATGGCGGCCTGGGCCGCGGACAACGGCTATTGGGCGCCCCAGAGCGGCTCCCGCCACTCCCTTATCCCCGATGCCTCCCTGGCTTTCGGCCTGGGCTGCACCCGCCTGACGGAATGCACCCCTTCCATGATTATCAACACCCTGCTGCAGGGGGACATGATGGTGGCCCTGATGGGGCCTGGGCACTTTACCCAGAGCGGGCACTTCATCATCCTGCGGGGGGCCACCCTCTCCGGGGAGATCCTGGTGGCGGATCCCAACAGCAGGGAGAACAGCCTTGCTTCCTGGGATCCCCAGCTTCTGCTGGACGAAATCTCCGCAAGCGACGGCCGGGGCCTGTGGCTCTGGCAGATTTCCGCCCCGCCGCCCCAGCTTTAAGGGGAAGCAGCGCCCTGGAAAAACCGCCTTTCATGGTTTCTATCTGTTTTCAGCAAAGTATGCCGTCTGGATTTTTTCCTGACGGCATTTTGCCTGCTTATTTACTTGCTTGTCCTGAACTTGCTGTAGAAAGAATGCCTGCCGTCTATGCGCAGGCTGATGCGCCTGTCCAGTTCCTGGGCGCGTTCCAGCAGCCTGCGGTTCTGGGCTATCTGGCCGCACAGGGCTTCCTCCCCCTCTTTTTCGGGGGGGCTGCCGGTTAAAAGCTGGTGGGCGCGGATGGCGTCCTCCTCCGGCAGCTTCAAAACCCCGCTGTGGATTTGGGCTTCCAGCTCTTTCAAGTCCTTTACCGGATCCTCCCGCATATGCAGGAGCATCTGCACAGACACTTCGTCCTTCCTGTCTACTGCCTGGCCCAACTGCTGGGTCAGGTCGAAAAATTCCAGCAGCTTGATATACTGCTTTCTGGCTTGCAAAAGCAATTGCTTCAGGGTTGCTTCGTCCATACCGGATGCCAGGGCCGCAGAGGCCCTGCCCTCCCTTTCCTGTTAACTTTCCTGCTGCTGGGGCTGGGGCTGCGCCTGCTCGGCGCAGTTCTTATCCGCTGTGCGGAAGCTTTCCCGCAGCTCCAGTATCATGGGCTTTATCTCCTCCAGCACATCCTTGTTCCGCCCGATTTTCACCCGGCCCAACTGATAGCTGAAGTAATCATAGAGCCGGTGGAGATCCCCTGCGATGGGGTACTGCCTGTCAAGGGTGTCGTCCAGATACTGGATGATGTCCATGCCCTTATCTGCCGAAGCCTCCAGCAGCTCGAAATTCTCCTGCTTCAGGGCCAGCTCGCAACGCACCAGATGCTTTACCAGCTCGTCATACAGCAGCAGGAGCAGCTCGCCTTGGGTCATGGTGTTGACCGACTGTTCCTTATACTGCTGGAAACCGTTGTGTTCCATATAATCGCCACGCGATACAGGATTCGCACAAAAGGCCCTGAAAAAGCGGCGCTTTATGCCCGGTATCTTTCCTTTCTTCCGTATTCTTCACGCTGCCGCGCCGTTTTAAAAGGATTTTATCTTCCCTGTCCAGTCGGGCCGCATCAGCGGAAGTGTCCAGACAGCACGTTTTATGTCTCCGGCGGTTTAGGGGCTTTGCCCCTAAATACCCCGGAGCAACGCTAATGCAAAGCATTTGCGTTTGCCCACACTTTGAAAAGGTGGACGAAACTTTTATGTTTCTTCATTCTTTAAAAGACTCGCTTTGGACACTCCCCGTATCAGCCGCCCATCAGCCCCGCCAGCGCGGAGCTTTGGGAATTCATCTGGTTGATAAGCTGCTCCAGCCGGGTGAACTGGTTGGTGTAGTAGTCGATACGGTCGCTCATCTTATCCTGCCACTTTTCAATCTGGGTGTCCAGGTTGTCGATCTGGGTTTGCAGGAAGTTATTCTGCAAAGAATAGGAGGAAAGGGGCGTGCCCGCTTTCTGCACCAAGGAGCCGGGAGTGGCGATGGAGGTGCTGGCATACCTGTCTATGGTGGTTTTCAGGTTCTGCATCAGGCCGTTGGTAGAGGCGCCGTTTTCCGTAGTTTTGGCGAAAGCGTCCCGCACCCTGTCGGGGTTGGCTTCCAGGGCCTCCCGCAGCTTTGTCTCGTTAAGGCTGATGGTGGTCATGCCGTCCTCATAAGCGGTTTCAATGCCGATGGAGCGCAGGATGGCCCCGTCTACGCCGCTGCCCTGGATGTAGCCGGTAAGGCTCTGATACAGGCTTCTGAGATCTGAATCTCCAAAGAGGATGCCCTGCTTGGCCTTTTCCTCGTATTTTTTCAGTTCGCTCTCGCTGTATTCATCGGCTTCATCGCCTACCAAAGGCTCGTAATTGGCAAAGCTGCCGCTGGACTTCTTATAAGGCAGGGTGGAGTAAGCGCTGTGGATTTCCTTTGCCATCTCGTTATAATCGTTGACAAAGGACTTGATGGCGTCCACGATGGTGTCGGAATCCGTGGTGCTGGTGAAGGTGATAGGCTCGTTTTCGCCAGCTTCCTGCTCAAAGGTGCCCTTCAGGGTGACGCTGAGTCCGTCCAGGTCGATGACATTGGAGGAGCGGGTCATGGTCTTTTCGGTGCCGTTGATGTTGGCGGTAAAGACTGCGTCCTGCCCAGGGGTGTAAACAGCAAGGGGCTTTTTTGTGGTTTCAATTTTTATAGGAGGGAAATCATCCTCTTTGTCCTCCTCATAAGCATAACCTTTCATGTAAGTCAGCAATTCAAAATCCAGCTTGTTTCCATCTCGGTCCACAATCTCAATTTCGCCTGAGTACGGATTTATAGAAGCGGTCTTCCCGTTAGCACCTTCATTGGAATTATTATATAAATCCACAATATCTTGCAACGTGGTATCTGCACTAAGTCCACAGTTCGGCATCAGAATGTGGTGAGTATCGAAGCTGAAATTAAGGCTGTCGTCATTAGTATACGAGATGCCCCAAGCCTCCCATAGATTCATATCGCCTGTATAAAGCTTCTCAGGTTCGGGGCTAAACAGCTTCTGGGCCAAGCCGTCGCCCATCTCAATTTTCTGGTTCGCGCCCATCTCCCGGGTGGTGAACACAAACTCGTTGGTGGACTTGGAGAAGTTCACCGTTACGCCTGCGTCCGCATTGCTGTTGATGCTGGTGAGGATGTGCTCGATGGTGGTATCCTTGTTAAACTTGCCCAGGGACTTGCCGTTGATGATAAGCTCCTGCTCGCCGTTATAGTTTACATTCCCGTCCTTGTCCGTCTGCTTGAACATTTCGTTCTCTTCGCCAAACAGATCCCCCAGGGTCCAGCTTGTGTTCAGGGTGTTGCCAATGCCGTTTTTGCCAAGGCCCAAAGCCCGGCCCGCAGAGGAATTGACGGTGAGGGTGAAGTTATTCATGTCATTGCCGCTGCCGTCCAGCTTTTTGACAGCCTGGATGTTCAGCTTGCCGCCGGAAACCTGGCCGCCGTCACCCAGCACCTCGTCCACGCCAATGCTGATTTTGTCTTTGCCGAAAGCTTTGTCTACTTCCTTTTGCAGCCTGTCGGCTATGTATTCCGTCTTCTTTTTGCTTTTCTCGCCTTCTGTCAGGCTTGTGTCTTCATCCAGTTCTTTAAAGCGGGCCTTAGCCTCGTCATCCTCCAGGAAATCGAAGCTGACGCTTTTGGTGGAGCCGTTGAGGGTGAAGCTGATGGAGCGCTCCTTCAGGTGATCCACCATGCTGACGTCTTCTGCCCAGTCCTGTGGCTTGCTGGCGCCGAAAACCTTCACCCTGCCGGATGTATCCTCGCCGATTTGGCCCTTGCCGCCCAGCAGGTTGTCTATAATGCTGTCGCTGGCGCTGTCAATATAGAACTTGTTATCCTTGCCTTCCTTCTGCTGGAGGACAATGCGCCCGTCATCGTTGAGCTTGGCTTCCAGGTATTCGGAGGCTTTGCCGGCGCCGCCGCTGGTTTTGATGGTCTGCTCGGAAAGCTGTTTGTTGATATTGTCAACCAGATCCTGCTGGCTTTCAAAAATATCGTCTTCGCCGAAGCGGATGGTCAGGTTGTTGCTGCCGTATACCAGGTTCATGCTGCCCGCAATGGTGCTCTCCTTTACAGGCTGGGACCAGTCCATCATCTCCGCCTGGGAGGCCTTTTCGATGAGGGAATCGGCGCTCTTCGTATATTTGGCGGCCTGGGCCAACTGCTTGATGCTGCTGATCTGCACATCATTGGAGCTTTTGCCTGTGGCGGACACCTTGTCGGCATACTTGCCATTGGCCTTGGTGATGACCGCCCGGTTGAAGAAGCTGTTGCTGAACAGGTTTGTGCCCGAGGTGTAGGAGGTGTACTTCTGGGTGAGGCCAACCATCTTGCTGATGATGCTGCGGTAGGCGTCCTGCTTCCATTCGGTTTTTATCTGCTGCCTCTGCAGAGCATAGATTTTGTTCTTATACCCTGAGATACTGTTCTCGATCATGGCCTCCGTATCCATGCCGCTGGCCAGGCCGCTGATAACATTCCTGTTGCCATATATGCTGCTGGTGGAGCTGCTGCCAGTTAAACTGCTGATAGACGCCATTGATTCTCAACTCCTTTTATGATATAATAGCTTTGGAAGAAAGCGGCCTTTCAAAAATCGCGCCCAGCGGGCGGCAAATGTAAAAAAAGCCGCAGAGACACTTAACTCTTTCCCTATTTATATCGACAATACAAATAGAAAGATAAGGGCTTTCAGCAAATTTTGCTTTGGCATAGAGGTTTTAATATTAAAGAAAGGAACGATACCGGGCGCAAAGGACGGCGTTTTCTTAGCTTTTGCGCGCATCCTGTATCGCATGGCGATTCCTATGGAGAAATTTATTACCGTAACCAACCAGAAGGGCGGCGTGGGCAAGACCACCACCTCCCTCTCCCTCATTAACGCCCTGCACATGCGGGGCCGCCGGGTGCTGGGGGTGGATCTTGACCCCCAGGGCAGCTTGGGCTTTTCCGCCGGGCTGGACATTGAAAACAGCACCACCGTCTACGATGTGTTTAAAGGCACCGCCTCTGTGGAACAGGCCATTGTGCCCACGGATTTGGGGGATATCCTGCCTTCCAACATCCTGCTCTCCACTGCCGAGCTGGAATTCAATTCCCCGGGGCGGGAGTATATGCTGAAAAACGAGCTGCAAAAAATTGCCCACCTCTATGACCACATTATTATCGACACGCCCCCGGCCCTGAATGTCCTCACAGTAAATGCCTATGTGGCTTCCGACGCCCTTATTATCCCGATGGCCCCGGAAATTTTAAGCCTTTTGGGCATCTCCCAGATTCTGGATACCATCAACACGGTGCGCAAATACTATAACCCGGACCTGCGGGTGCTGGGCATCCTGCTGAACAAGTATAACATGCGCCTGACCCTGAACCGGGAGGTGCTGGAGCTTTCCGCGGAAATTGCCCGCCGCCTGGACACCAAGGTGTTTGAGACGAAAATCCGCACCAGTGTCACTGTGGCGGAGGCCCCGGCCCATGGCGAAAGCGTTTTAAGCTACGCGCCCAACTCCAACCCCGCCTTGGACTTCCAGAACCTGCTGGACGAGCTGATGGGCAACCCCCGGCCCTGGCCCCCCCGGCGGTGAGCCGCCGGCGCCGGACGGCCCCGCTGGAGGGCAGGCATACCATATATTATATGAAATGTAATCATAGGGGGAACTTTTCCCATTTCATGATCCGCCATTTTTGAAAGAAAGGAACGTGACACCATGCCAAAAGCTACCGGAAAATCTGGAAGGGGCGGCAAAAGCAGCAAAACCGCCCATGTGCTCAACCTGCTCACCGAAACAGACCACACCCAGGAGGAAGGGGCTGCCGGACGCACCCCTCCTGCCGCGCCTCCCGCCCCCCCCCAGCTTGCAGACAATGAAACTGTCGCCGCCACCATCCGGGACGCACTGGAGGAGGATTTAGCCGCCGAGCTGGGGGAATCCCCTGCGGAAGCCCTGCCCGAGGAGGATTTTATCCCCATGCAGGACTTTGCCCCTGCGGTAGAACCGGAAGCCACGGTAGACGCCACGCCCCTGGAGGAGGCCCCCGCCCCCGCCCCCGAGCCGGAGCCTCAGCCCGAGCCTGTTCCGGAGCCAGAACCGGAACCGGAGCCTGTTTTAGAGCAGGCCCAGGAACCCGCCCCCATGCCTGCGCCAGAGCCGGAGCCGGAACCAGTTGCAGAGATGGAGCCGGAACCCGCGCCGGAGCCTGAAGCTGTCCCGGAGCCGGAACCCGCGCCGGCGGCGGAAGCGAAAGAAGAAGTGCCGGAGGAGGATCGGCCTATTACCTGCCTGAACGTCATGCAGGAGCTGGTGGAGGAAAAGGTTGACAAATACATGAAAATGTTCGGCCTGTGTACCTGCCCCCGCTGCCGGGTGGACGTGGTGGCCCTCACCCTCACCAGCCTTCCCGCAAAATATGTGGTGGTGCGGGAAAACGAGGCCACCCCCATGCTGACTGTGTACGAAGGGCGCTATAACACCGCCGTCATTGCCCAGATCATGTGGGCGTGCAAAAAGGTGCTGGATAATCCCAGGCACTAAATACTTTTATGCCGCAAAAAACCGCAGGCCTAAACGGCCTGCGGTTTTTGTATGCCCTGCTGAAACGGGCCTTTATGTTCTGTTGGTATAAATATATGTTTCGTAATTTTTCAGGCGGTCATATAAGACGCTCTCCCGGTGCAGGCCCGGCACATCCAGCAGATGGTGGTGTACGGGATGGTGGTAAATGATATAGATTTCCCGGGGGGAATCCTCCAGGGTTTGCAGGATTTTTTCAAGAACCTGCGACAGCACCGCGCTGGAGAAGGGATTGAACAGGAAAAACACATTGAATTCCCCATAGCGCTCAAAGGTTACCGCATTGCCCTGGATGCACTCCACCCGTTCCAGGCCCAGCTTTTTCATATTGCGCCGGGCGATTTCCGTCAGCTCCCCGTCCAGCTCAATGCCTGCCACCCGGCGGAACGGCACCTTGCTTGCCTCCCGCAAAACCGCGCCTTTGCCGCAGCCGATATCTAAAAAACTGCTTTCGGCATAAGGGACGCGCAGGCTTTGCAGTATCAGCGCCATATGCTTCTCCGGGGTTTTGCAGTAGCCGTTGTATTCCCTGGAGTTTTGAATTTCCTCGCTGGCGGCGGGCAGGGTGAAATCCAGCCCCCGCATTTTTTCCACCGCAAACTGGCACAAAAACTTTCCATACCGCTTGCACTTAACCAATAAATCCCGCAAACAAAATCACCTTCCGCTTTACTGAAATATGGCCCGCACTGCCTGCGGCGACAAAACCGCAAGGGGGAGTACAGGTTAAACTGGTACAGAGTATAACATAAAACTCTGAAAAATACAAGTATAACCTGTATCCTTTTGGTGAGGTGATTCCATGCAGAATCGTATCCGGCAATTGCGGGAAGAGCTGCGCATGACCCAGGTGAGGCTGAGCATTGAACTGGAGGTATCCCAGGAAACTGTGAGCGCCTATGAAAACCAGAAGCATTATCCCAGCTTTTTGCAGCTTTCCAGAATGTCCACCCTGTTTAATGCCAGCATTGACTATATTATGGGCCTGTCGGACGTGCGCAATCCCACCCAGGCCTGCGAGGACAGCAGCATGTCCCAGTTAATCGCCCGGCTCTCCAAGCTGACGAAAAGACAGGTTGAACTTGTATCCGCCTATATGCAGGGGCTGCTGGACATGGCCCGGGAGCAGGAACTTTAGAAGCTGTACCAATAGGCTCCTGCACGAATCTTTTCGGTACAGCTTCTTAAACGGGGCCTTTTCAACTTTTCTATAGGCAAAGGCTTGACAAAACGGCGGCGGGTGGGTATAATAGCGTCAGTTTTGAATAGTTGGGAGTGAAAGAATGTTAGTATAAGGCCATGAAAAAGGTGATAAAACGTCTGGGAGGAAGGCATTGCTTTCCCCGGGCCTGTTTTTGTTGCCGACTGGGTCTTATACGCATTCTTTTTTGACTGTGAAAGGGAGAAACCCTGTCTGGGGGCGTTTCTGTCTTTTTGCGTATGCGGCCTGTTTCCGGCAATGCTGGAGACGGGCCTTTTTGTGCGAAAAAAGGAGGGACTGCCCTATGCTGCAAATACAAAACCTGAAAATAACCATGAAAAAAGACCTTCGCACCCTGGTGGAAGGCCTGACCTTTACCCTGCGGCCTGGAGACAAGGTGGCTGTGGTGGGCGAGGAAGGGAATGGGAAATCCACCCTGCTGAAGCTTCTCTATGACGAAAGCCTGGCGGAGGGCTATGCCCAATGGGAAGGGCGCATTCAGAAGGACGGGATGCTGATGGGATACCTCAGCCAGGAGCTGCCGGAGGCGGACAAGGGGAAAACCATCTATGAAAAGTGCCTGGAAAGCGGGGGCTTTTCAGAGGCAAGCCCCAAAGAGCTGGCCTCCCTGGGGGCAAAGCTGGGGATCCCGGCGGAAACCTTTTACAGCGATCAGCTTATGGACGCCCTTTCCGGCGGGGAGAAGGTGAAGCTGCGCATGGCCCTGCTCTCCCTGGAAGGGCCGGACTGCTATCTGCTGGATGAGCCTTCCAATGATTTGGATCTGGACACTCTGCGCTGGCTGGAGGAATTCATCCGGGACTGCCCCCAGCCGGTGGTGTACATTTCCCACGACGAAACCCTGCTGGAGGCCACAGCCAACGTGGTGCTCCACATGGAGCAGCTTCGGCGCAAAACCCTGCCCCGGCATACCGTGGCCCGCATGGGGTATGCCCAGTATGTGGGGGAGCGGCTTCACTGCTTCCAGAAGCAGGAGCAGCTTGCCAGGAAGGAACGGCAGGAGGAGAAAAAGCAGCAGGAGCGCTTCCGCCAGCTTTACCAGAAGGTGGAGCACCAACAGAACGCCGTTTCCCGGCAGGATCCCCATAGCGGGCGGCTGCTGAAAAAGAAGATGAAAGCCGTAAAATCCCTGGAAAAGCGCTATGAGCGGGAGAGGGACGACATGATGGAGATGCCCGACACAGAGGAGGCCATTCTGGCGGGCTTTGGGGAGGACATCAGCCTGCCTGCCGGGAAAACCGTTCTGGACTTCTCCCTGCCCCGGCTGGAGGCCGGGGGCCGGGTGCTGGCGGAAAACCTGCGCCTGTTTGTCCGGGGGCCGGAGCACATCTGCATTATCGGGAAAAACGGCGCCGGGAAAACCACCCTGCTGCGGGAAATCGCCCGGGAACTGCTGGGGCGGGAGGACATAAAGGCGGCCTACATGCCCCAGGACTACAATGAACTGCTGAACCCGGCCCAGACCCCGGTGGAGTTTCTGGCGAAAACCGGGGAAAAGGAAGAGCACACCCGGATTAAAACCTATCTGGGCAGCATGAAATATACCCCGGAGGAATTCGCGCATCCGGTGGGCGAGCTTTCCGGGGGGCAGAGGGCCAAGCTTTTCTTCCTCAAGATGATCCTGGACGGGGCAAACGTGCTGGTGCTGGATGAGCCTACCCGGAATTTCAGCCCCCTTTCCGGCCCGGTGATCCGGGGCCTGCTGGGGGATTTCCCCGGGGCTGTTATCAGCATTTCCCACGACAGGAAGTATATCCGGGAATCCTGCGGGCGGGTTTTGGAGCTGACAGGGCAGGGGCTTTCAGAATATGACCTGGAAAGCCTGTAGCGCCGGGAAGATGTGGAGACAGAAAAGGGATCGCGCTGCTGTGCGCGATCCCTTTTCTATATTATTAGTGATAGCAAACGCGCTTGAAAAACGGCATGCACTAATTTTCAAGCAGGCAGCTTTGCCTCTTTTGCACCGCGTTACCTATATTCCTTTACTCCTCCTGGCTGTAGGAGAGGATATCCCCCGGCTGGCAGTCCAGCGCCTCGCACAGGGCTGCCAGGGTGGAGAACCGCAGGGCGGTGACGTGGTTGTTCTTGATTTTCGACAGGTTTACATTGGTGATGCCCACCTGCTCTGCCAACTGGTTCAGCGACACCTTCCGCTCTGCCATCAATCGGTCCAGGCTCAGCACGATTTTCCCCATACGCCCCCCTTATACCAGGCCGTCCACGTCCTGCTGGATCTTCTCCCCCCGGGCAAAGCACTGGGACAGGCACAGCATAAGGATGCCGGTGATCAGATCCCCGGCCCCGGCGCTGACCTCCGCGTTTTCCGGCCCCAGCACCAGCATGGCAGTGCCGCAGAAAATAAGCTGCACCAGCGTGATGGAGATAAAGAACAGGCCGATTTCCCGCAGCATCCGCACATTGTCCTTCTGGAAGGGCGTGGCCCCTTTTGAAAACTTGGTCTGCCCCTGGGAGGTGCGCAAAATGAGGTTTACATTGCGGAACACCATAGACATCAGGCCTAATGACAGGGCCGCTTCGATAAAGAACACAGGCAGCGCGCCGGGCAGCAGTCTCCCCTGGCTGTCGGCAATGATAATGGAGAAGCCCTGGGAGGAAAGCTCCTCCAAAGGCCCAAGCCGGCCCGGCAGCGCGGGGTTCACCAGCACCAGCACCAGCATTACCACTACGCATATCATGGCGGCAAAGTAGGCGATTTCCAATATCTTGGAAAGGATGGCGGCAATTTTCGTAACCCTTTTTTCATGTGTGTCAAAGAATGTCATACAGGGCACCTCCCAAATGGATTATGCCACTAGTATACATCCATTTTTATCGTTTGTCAATAAACTTTTAACGTTTTTCGATAAAAACCCCTCTGGCAAGCATTGACAGCCAGAGAGGGTTTCTTTTGCTTATTGGCTGGGAAGCGCGCCTTCCCGCAGCAGTTCCCGGGGGCAGAACTGGTAAAGCTGTACCCCGTCCACCCGGCCTTCAAAGGCCTCAAAGCCCTGAAGCGCCAGGGGCAGAGCCGCGCAAACCTGCTCTGGCCCGTCTATCAGCAGGGTGGTGTGGGCTGTCCAGTCCCGGCTTGTGCCGAAATGCTCTTTCAGGGAAAGCAGCTCCCGGTTCACGTCCGGCGCCAGGAACAGCACCTGGCCCCCGCCGAATACGCTTAAATGGTTGAAGGTGAGGGAAAAAGCCCTGGTCTGCCGCAGCGCTTCCTCCATTGCGGCAAGGGTTTCTTCCTGCTCGCTGGGCTGGAAAATCCCCAGGGTGATGTGATGGGGCAGGTTTTTCGTCTGCCTGCCGGCAAAGCCCGCCCCCACCAGCCGCGCCCGCATTTCCTCTATGCGCCGCTGGGTTTCTTCGTCATACACCGCCATGGCGCACAGGAAGGTTTTGTCCCCTTCCATTACTTTATTTCCTTGCTTTCAATCTCCGCCTTTGCCTTTTCGATAAAGGCCTGCACAGAGATGGCTCCCAGGTCGCCGTCCTTCCGGTGGCGCACAGAAACCTCCTGGGCCTCCTGCTCCTTGTCGCCTACCACCAGCATGTAGGGGGTCTTTTTCAGTTGGGCTTCCCGGATTTTATACCCGGTTTTTTCGCTGCGCAGGTCGCACTCTACCCGCAGGCCAGCCTCCTCCATCTGCTTTTGCAGGGCCTTGGCGTATTCGTGATGGCGCTCTGCGATGGGCAGGATAACCGCCTGCACAGGGGACAGCCACAGGGGGAAGGCCCCGGCGAAGTGCTCTGTGATGACGCCGATAAACCGCTCGATGGAGCCAAGCACTACCCGGTGGATCATCACAGGCCTGTGGCGCTCCCCATCTACCCCTACGTACTCCAGCTCGAACCGCTCGGGAAGCTGGCTGTCCAACTGGATGGTGCCGCACTGCCAGGTGCGCCCTAAGGAGTCGGCAATGTGGAAATCCAGCTTCGGGCCATAGAAGGCGCCGTCCCCTTCGTTTATCACGAACTCCTTGCCCATGGCTGTGATGGCTTCTTTCAGAATGTCCTGGTTCTTCTCCCACTCCTCCACAGTGCCGATGTGATCCTCCGGCATGGTGGAAAGCTCAATGGTATAGGTGAGGCCAAAGGTGGAATACACCTCGTCAAAGAGCCGCACAGTCTCCTGGATGATGTCCTGCATCTGGTCCCGGGTCATAAATACATGGGCGTCGTCCTGGTTGAAACATCGCACCCGGAACAGGCCGTGCAGCGCCCCGGACAGTTCATGCCGGTGGACAAGGCCGATTTCCCCCACCCGCAGGGGCAGATCCCGGTAGGAATGAGGCTCGCTGGCATATACCAGCATGCCGCCGGGGCAGTTCATGGGCTTAATGGCAAAGTCTGCCTCGTCAATTACAGTGGTGTACATGTTGTCTTTATAATGATCCCAGTGGCCGGAACGCTCCCATAGCTGGCGGTTCAGCATAATAGGGGTGGAGATTTCCACATAACGGTACTTCTTGTGGACTTCCCGCCAATACTCCATCAGGGTGTTTTTCAGCACCATGCCCTTTGGCAGGAAAAAGGGGAACCCGGGGCCTTCGTCCCTAAGCATAAACAGGCCCAGCTCTTTGCCAAGCTTCCGGTGATCCCGCTTTTTGGCCTCCTCCAGCATTTGCAGGTGTTCGTCAAGCTGGGACTGCTTGGGGAAGGCAATGCCGTACACACGGGTGAGCATCTTCTTGGTGGCGTCCCCCCGCCAGTAGGCCCCTGTGATGGCTGTCAGCTTTACGGCCTTCACCATGCCGGTGCTCATAAGGTGGGGGCCGGCGCACAGGTCGGTGAAATCATCCTGGCTGTAGAAGCTGATGTTTTCCCCGTTGCCTGCGTGCTCGTCAATCAGCTCCTGCTTATAGGGCTGCCCGGCCATCTTCTCCTTGGCTGCGTCCGGCGCAAGCTCAAACCGCTCTAAGGGGATGTTCTCTTTGATGATCTTCTTGATTTCTTCCTCAATTTTCGGCAGGTCGTCCAGGGACAGGGGATTTTCCATGTCAAAATCGTAATAGAAACCATTGTCAATGGCAGGGCCGATGGCAAACTTTGTGCCAGGATACAGCCTGCACACTGCCTGGGCCATAATGTGGGAGGTGGTGTGCCAATAAGCCTTTTTGCCTTCCTCGCTGTCAAAGGTGAGGATTTCCATCTGGCAGTCTGCCTCAATGGGGGTGCGCAGGTCGCAGGCCTGCCCGTTTACCCGGGCACAGCAGGCAGACTTATACAGCCCCATGCCAATGGACTTTGCCACCTCTGCGGCTGTCACGCCATTTTCAAATTCCTTTACTTGCCCTTTCAAATCAATCTTTACCATAGGTGTGCTCCTTCCTTGCCGGGACAGGCAAAATAAAAAATGCCTGCCCCAGCAAAAATTCTGGGGCAGGCATGCTTCATGTCAGTTTTTTGAAGCGGCCCGCGGTTCCACCCGGATTCAAAGCGCAAAAGCCGCGCTTCCTTCATTATAGCCGTAACGGTGCCATCCGTCTGTCCTTAGCCGGCGGGAAATCCCCAGCCGGGGTCGGCAGATGCTCCAAGGCGGTACGCAAACCTCTGGCAGGGAAGCCCTGCTCCGCTGCAAGCGCTTTCAGCCCATGGCGCCCGCTCTCTTTTGGCGGCAAACTCTTTTGCAGAAGCCTGCGCGTCCTTATCAACGCATTTGTATAAAATTGTTGCCTGTATCATAGCACCCGGAAATGGGTTTGTCAAGGCAGGAAACGCGGGGAACAAAAATTTTTTCCGGATAATTTTCCTTTTTGGAAAAGAATAGCCCCCAGCACCTTGACAAAGCCACTGTCCCCGAGATACAATATACCTTGAGATGCACTTGGTGCTTTATATATTTTTTGCTTATTTCATAGTTCAGGCAGCGTTTGCCCTGGGTTTTAGAACTTGTATTCATAATTTGGAACCGCCGGATGGGCGGGGATTTTCAGAGCCAATCAAGGCATATTTTCGCAGAAAGGCTGCGGCCTTGCAAAAAATCAACACAGGACGGCTCTTAAAAAGCCGCGCAGGCGATGGTTGCAGGTTGTGAATGCAGGCCCTTTAATATTCCGCAGTCAAAAGGCCCTGTATGCCCTTTTGCGTTTGGCGGCGTATTTTGTATCGTTTTGCAAGGCCGGGGCGGCCTGCCATAAAAAGCTGAAATAAAACAATGATATATGATGAACGTTTTTACCGCCACCATGCATTTGCCGGGGGGCGGATTTTTTCTTCCCCGGCTGGGTTACATTTCTTTCTTTCGCAAAACTAAGGTTCCGTAAAAAAATCGTACAAAGGAGGTGCCCGGTTGAACGGGATGGCAGTATGGCTGTGTATCGTCCTCATTCTGGCGGCGGCTGCGGCGGCAGGCAGTATCGCGTTTTTCTTTGGCGTATACTACCGCAAGTCCAAGGCGGAGGCCGCGATTGGCTCCGCTGAGCAGGAGGCCAAGCGCATTGTGGGCGAGGCCGTGAAAACGGCAGAGGCCAGGAAAAAGGAGATTGTGCTGGAAGGCAAGGACGAGATACACCGGCTGAGGAACGAGTCTGAAAAAGAGCTGGCGGATCGCCGCAAGGAAATCCAGCACCAGGAACGCCGGATTCTGCAAAAAGAGGAAAGCCTGGAGCGCAAGCTGGAAAGCGTGGACAGGAAAGAGGAACAGGCTGCCGAAAAGAACAAAAAGGCAGAGGAACGCCTGCGGGAAGCGGAGAGCGTGAAGAAGAGCCAGTTTGACATGCTGGAAAAAATCTCCTCCTTCTCCCAGGAGCAGGCCAAGGAATATCTGCTGAAGAACCTGGAAAACGAGCTGGTTCACGAAAAGGCTATGAAAATCCGGGAGTATGAGCAGCAGGTGAAAGAGGACAGCGACAAGGCGGCAAGGGAGATTATTGCCCTGGCTATCCAGCGCTGCGCGGCGGATCAGGTTTCTGAAGCCGCCATCAGCGTGGTGCCCCTGCCCAACGACGAGATGAAGGGCCGCATTATCGGCCGGGAAGGCCGGAACATCCGGGCCATTGAAACCCTGACAGGGGTGGATCTCATTATCGACGACACCCCGGAGGCCATCACCCTGTCAAGCTTTGAGCCGGTGCGCCGGGAAGTGGCGCGCATTGCCTTGGAGAAGCTGATTTCCGATGGGCGCATCCATCCCACCCGCATTGAGGAGACAGTGGAAAAGGCCCGGCGTGAGGTGGAGAACACCATTAAGTCTGAGGGCGAACGGGCTGTGCTGGAGGTGGGCGTAAACGGCGTACATCACGAGCTGGTGAAGCTTCTGGGCCGGCTGCGGTACCGCACAAGCTATGGGCAGAACGTTTTGAACCACTCCCTAGAGGTAGCCTTCCTTTCCGGCATGATAGCCTCTGAGCTGGGGCTGAACCCCACAGTGGCAAAGCGGGCGGGCCTGCTGCACGACATTGGAAAGGCCCTGGATCACGAGGTGGAGGGCAGCCACGTGCAGATTGGCGTGGACTGCGCCAGGAAATACCGGGAGAGCGAGGCGGTTGTGCATGCCATCGCCGCCCACCATGGGGACGTGGAGGCCAAGACCATTGTGGCCTGCATTGTCCAGGCGGCAGACGCTATTTCCGCCGCAAGGCCGGGCGCCCGCCGGGAGAACCTGGAGAACTACATCAAGCGCCTGGAGAAGCTGGAAGAGCTTGCTTCTTCCTTTGAAGGCGTGGAGAACTGCTATGCCATACAGGCAGGCCGGGAAGTGCGCATCATGATTAAGCCTGAGGTGGTAAGCGACGAGAAGATGACGCTTTTGGCCCGGGAAATCTGCCAGAAGATAGAGGCAGAGCTGGACTATCCCGGCCAGATTAAGGTGAACATGATCCGGGAGAGCCGGGCGGTGGACTACGCCAAATAGCACGCTTCCCTGCCGCGTCCGGGCCTAAGACCTTGGGACTCTGTCCCAAACCCTGCCACCTTTGAAAAGGTGGACGAAACTTTCGTTGTGGTTCCCCGGCAGGGCTTAAAGCCCTGCCGGGGAACCACCATGAAGTTTTTGCCCGCTTTTTTCAAAAAGCGGCGGGGGTGTGGGGGCGGAACCCCCACGAACTTTATCCCCGGGCGCGGCAAGGCAGAAAGGAGCCTGTATGGTCAATATCCTGTGTATCGGAGACGTGGTGGGCACGGTGGGGTGCCAGTTTTTGCGGGAGAAGCTTCCTGGGCTGAAACGGCTGAAGGGGGTGGATCTGGTTGTCTGCAACGGCGAAAACTCCGCCGACGGCAACGGCGTTACCCGCTCGTCCATCCAGCACCTGTTTGACAGCGGCGTGGATGTGATTACCACAGGGAACCACAGCTTCCGCCGCAGAGAATCCTATGACCTTTACGAGGAGGTGCCCACCCTGCTGCGCCCGGCCAACCTCCCCTCCGCCGCCCCGGGCAAGGGCCTGTGCGTGGTGGACATGGGCCGCGTCCAGGTGGCAGTGATAAACCTGATTGGCACCCTGTATCTGGAAAGCCAGCGCTGCCCCTTTGAAACCCTGGAATCCCTGCTGAAAGCCCCGGATTTCCCCCGGCTGTGCGTGGTGGATTTCCACGCGGAGGCCACAGGGGAAAAGCGGGCCATGGGATTTTTCGCGGACGGCAAGGTGACGGCCCTTTTCGGCACCCATACCCATGTGCAGACTGCCGACGAATGTATCCTGCCCCACAGCACCGGCTATATCACCGACGCGGGCATGACAGGGCCTATCCATTCGGTGCTGGGGGTGAAGCCGGATATCAGCATTCAGAAGTTTGTTACCAAAATGCCCACCCGGTTCGAGCTGGCAAAAGGCCCCTGCCGCATGGACTGCGCGCTCTTTTCCGCCGACGAAAAAACCGGGCTGTGCCTGGAGGCAGAACGGCTGTCCATTGTATAAAACCTAAAAAAAGCGCCGCCGCAGAAGTTCTGCGGCGGCATCTTTTTATCTAAACCCCAAAAGAGAGCGGCTTCTTACAGCCCCATTTCCTCTTTGACCTGCTTGAAGCAGGATACGGCGAAGTCTAAGTCTTCCTTGGTATGCCCGGCGGAAACCTGGGTGCGAATGCGGGCCTTGCCCTGGGGCACCACAGGATAGCTGAAGCCTACCACGTATACGCCCTTCTCCAGCATCCGGGCGGCAAACTCGGCGGCTGTTTTGGCATCGTACAGCATGACGGGCACGATGGGATGGGTGCCGGGCAGCACGTCGAAGCCCAGCTTTCCAAGCTCTGCCCGGAAATAGGCGGTGTTCTCATGCACCTTGTCCCGCAGGGCTGTGGAGGCTGTGAGCAGCTCCAGGGTCTTGACGCTGGCGGCGCAGACGGCGGGAGCCAATGTGTTGGAGAACAGGTAGGGGCGGCTGCGCTGGCGGAGCAGGTCTACAATAGGCTGGCGGGCGGCGGTGAACCCGCCGGAGGCTCCGCCCAGGGCCTTGCCAAAGGTGCCGGTGATGATATCCACCCGCTCCTGCACGCCGCAGTATTCCGGGGTGCCCCGGCCCTTGTCACCCATGAACCCGGCGGCGTGGCTGTCATCCACCATCACCAGGGCGCCGAATTCCTCTGCCAGGCCGCAGATGCCCTGCAAATTGGCAATATACCCGTCCATGGAGAATACGCCGTCTGTGGCAATGAGCATTACCTTTGCCCCGGCCTCTTTGGCGGCCTCCAACTGGGCGCGCAGGTCTTCCATATTGTTGTTTTTATAGCGGTAGCGCTTGGCCTTGCACAGCCGCACGCCGTCGATGATGGAGGCGTGGTTCAGCTCGTCGGAAATGACCGCGTCCTCCGGCCCCAGCAGGGTTTCAAAAAGCCCGCCGTTGGCGTCGAAGCAGGAGGAATAGAGAATTACATCATCCATGGAGAGGAACTCTGCCAGCTTCTGCTCCAGCTCCTTGTGGACGCTCTGGGTGCCGCAGATAAACCGCACAGAGGAGAGGCCGAAGCCCCATTTGTCATAGCTTTCCTTGGCGGCGGCAATCAGATCCGGATTGTTGGAAAGGCCCAGGTAATTATTGGCGCACATGTTCACCACAGCCTTTGTCTCGGTGGTGTCGATGCGGGACTTCTGGGGGGTGGTGATCACCCGCTCGCCCTTCCAGGTGCCTGCCTCTTTGATGGCTGCCAATTCTTCTATATATTTGTTCAGTGCCTGTTTCATGCTCATACACTCCTTTTGAAGGTCATGGGGCTTTTCTCGCCTGCCGGCTCGGTCGGTTCGCGACTTGTCTGCCGCTGGCAGACGCTCACCCCACACCCCACGAACCCTTTTAAAAAAGGGTTCGATCCGAAAACTACTTACTTTCGATACTCTAAAATTATAGCCTTGCCTGATGAAGCAAAACGCAAAAGTTTTTAAAGAGTCCAGAGAAAATTTTTTCAAAAATTGTCTCTGGGGAAAATGCGGGTTATTTATCCCAGGAAAGGATAACCTTCCCGGACTTGCCGCTGTTCATGGCGGCAAAGCCCTCCTCAAAGTCCTTGTAATGGAAGCGGTGGGTGATGACGGGGGTCAAGTCCAGCCCGCCCTGGACCATGTAGGACATCTGGTGCCAGTTGTCCATCTTCCGACCGTAAATGCCCTGAAGGGTGAGGCCTTTGCAGATGATGCCGTTCATGTCCATGGGCACAGGCTCATTGGAAATGCCCAGAAGGCTGATTTTGCCGCCATTGCGCATGACAGAGATCATCTGGGTCAGGGCAGCGCCGTTGCCGCTCATTTCCAGGCCAATGTCAAAGCCTTCCACCAGCCCCTGCTTGTGCATGACGCCTGCCAGATCTTCATCCTTCACATTGACCGCCGCATCCGCGCCCATTTTCCGGGCCAAGTCCAGGCGGTAATCATTTACGTCGGTGATAACCACCCGGCGCGCCCCGGCATATTTGCAGATGCCCACAGCGATAATGCCGATAGGCCCGGCCCCGGTGATGAGCACGTCCTCCCCCACCAGATCCCACATAAGGGCTGTGTGGGTGGCGTTGCCGAACGCGTCGAAGAAAGCCACCACTTCCTCGTTGAGGCTCTCGTCAATGATAATGACATTGCTCTGGGGGATGCATACATATTCGGCAAAAGCGCCGTCCCGGTCTACCCCCACGCCTTTGGTGTCCCAGCACCACTGGATGTTCCCTGTGTGGCAGTTGCGGCAGCGCCCGCAGGTGATGTGCCCTTCGCCGCTGACCCGCTGGCCTACATGCAGGCCCGAAACCCCGGCGCCCAGCTTTGCCACCTCGCCCACATACTCGTGGCCGATAACCATGGGCGGCTTGATATGTTCCCTGGCCCAGGGATCCCAGTTGTAGATATGTACGTCCGTTCCGCAGATAGCGGTTTTGTGAACCTTGATAAGCACTTCTCCCGGCCCCGGTTCAGGCACAGGCACCTGGCGAAGCTCCAGGCCCGGCCCTGCTGCGGGTTTTACCAGCGCGTCCATGAGTTGCGGCATAACTGTCCTCCTGCAAAATACATTTTTCGGTTTTTAGGCGCTTTTTGTTTGCCCATTGTAGACAGTATACAGCTTTGCAGGGGGAAAGTCAAGGGCGGGGAAAAATAAATTTATAGTTAACGCGGTTCAAAGGAGGCAGAATGCCTCTTTTGAACCAGGTGGCGCAGCCACCCGGCTTGAAAAGCGTATATACCGATTCTCAAGTGCGTTTACTATAAAGCTGGCTTTATGGCGCAAACTATAAAGGGCAGGGCGCCTTCTGGCGGCGCCCTGCCCTTTGGATTGCCTCTGCGGAGCAAGGGGATGAGAATTCATTTGCCCAGGCAGGCCCTTACAGCGCGCGGAAGCCGAAATAGCTGAGCAGGCCGTAATAAATGCCCTGGGCGAACCCCCACTGGTCATTTTTCAGGCGCTGGGCATCCGCCTGGTTTGTCAGATACCCCAGCTCCACCAGCACGGCGGGCATGGTGGTTTTCCGCAGGACGTACAGGGAGGGGTTCAGGCGCACGCCGTTGTCCCGGGTGCCGGTCTGCTGGGTGATGCCGATGAGGATGTGCTGGCCCAGCCAGTAAGGCTGGGTGTTGGCCTGATAGACATAGGCCTCGCTGCCGTTGATGGCGGGGTTGGAATTTGCGTTGCAGTGGATGCTGAGAAAGTAATCTGCCGGCCAGGAATTTGCCATCTGCACCCGCGCCCGCAGGCTGGTGGCGTTGCTGGTGCCCAGTATCTCATTGGGCGTGTGGCGGGAAACCCGCACCGCAAAGCGCGGATCCTCCTCCAAAAGCTCCCGCAGATACATGCCTACCTGGTAAGTAATATCCTGCTCCCGCAGGCCATTGCCCTCCGCCCCGGCGTTAATGCCCTGGGGGTTGTGGCCTTGATCAATGAAAATCCGAATCGCCATGGAAAAACCTCCTTCTTCATGCTTTTCTATTCTATTCGTCAGACAAGCGGGCTGTGCCTAGGGCTTATTTTAAATGCCAGCATTTTCAAGCAAATCAAATGATTATCTCAAAAAAGGCCCAGTTTACAGGCATTTCCGCAAGATAGCGGCTTGAACTTACTACCCTTTTACTCCTTACGGATTGAGCCTTGATATGCTTTGAAACTTTTGTGGATAAAGCAGACAGACAGCGCACACCAGTATTGGCCTGCCATAGATTCGCGCTTTACCTTCTGCGCTTTTTTATGATAAGGGAGTAATTGGTCTGGTTCTTTTAAAAGGGGTTGTGGGATATGGGGCAAAGCCCCATAGGTATGCACCGTAGATATATGCTGCGTGTTCGGACACTCCCCATTATCAAGCCTTCCTTGACAAAGCCGGGAAAACATGCTTCAATGGAGGGCGGGCAAGGGAATCCTCTGCCCTACATATTGTATTTTTTTAAAAAATTTTTGAAAAGCGCCTAACCAAACAGGCCGAAGGCCCGTCTAATAGATGAAAAGAGGGCCTAAGCAGGCAATTGGAGTGGGGTGAGGAAGTATGTCAGAGCGCATGGTGAAAAAGGCGCAGAACGGGGACAAGGACGCCTTTTTAACCCTGATGCGGGAAAACGAGCTAAGCATGTACCGCACGGCGAAGGCAATCCTGCACAGGGAGGACGATGTGGAGGACGCGGTGCAGGAAGCGGTGTGCAGGGCTTTTTATAAAATCGGGGATTTGCGCCAGCCCCGGTATTTTAAAACATGGATAACCCGGGTGGTTATCAACTGTTGCTATGATCTGCTGCGGGATCAGCGGGGCATTGTTTCCCTGGAGCTTTTGCCGGAAACAGGCTATGAGGAGGACAGGGACGCAGCCCTGGACGTGCGGGAAAGCCTGGCGGCCCTGGGAGAAAATGACCGGCTGATTTTAACGCTGTACTACTTAAACGACCTTTCGGTGCGGGATGTGGCCAAGCTTTTGGGCATCAGCGAGGGGGCCGTAAAGCAGCGGCTGGTACATGGGCGCAGGCGCTTCAAGGAAGCTTATGAAATGCGGGAGCAGGAAAGGAGGGCGGTCAGCTATGAAAAATAGAGGGAAGCGGTTCACCCCTCCGGCGCCCAGGCGGGAAAAAGCTGTCCGGCAGGGCTATCGGCGGGATCCGGAGTTCTGTGGGTTTTTGGCAAAAGAGCTGGAGATGGAAGTCCCGCCGGAATCTTTCTCCAAGGCCATGCGCCGGGTGTATGCCGAGCTGCCCCGGGATATGCCTGTGCGGCACTACCCCTTCCGGTCTGCCATGAAAAGTCTTGCCACTGTGGCGGTGCTGCTGGTGGTTTTCGGGGTTTCCCTGCTGGGGGCCAACAGCGTGTATCCCCAGCTTACGGAAAGCTTGCCCGGGGTGGGGATGCTCTTTAAAGCTATGAACGGCGCAAAGCCGGAGGAAAATCCCGACACCCCGGAGCTGCCGGTTCCCCTGGTGGCAGAGGGAAAGCTGGCTATGCCAGAATTTGAGCCAGTGACCCTGTCCTGCCAGGGCGATATTCTAGAGGAATTGACTGTGGAAAATGCCTGGAGCGACGGGGAAAAGCTGTATCTCCACATGTCCCTGCTGGCGCTGGAGTCCCAATTGCAAACCCTGTCTCAGCCCAGCGACATGCCTTACGGCTATATCCCTCCGGTGCTGTTTTTCCTTACAGACGCTTACAGGGATGTGGCGGCTGAAATATTCCAGGAATACTATCCTGGAGAGGAGTTTGACGACAAGGCGGCAGGCTATCAGTGGAGCAGCATTTCCATCAACGGGCAGAAAGTGGAAAGCGTTATGGAAACAAGGGACCCTGCCTATCTGCAATATGCGGAAACAAACAGCGCCCTGGCCCTGCACTATGAGGAGACTGAGGACAGGGTGCTGGCAAAAGAAGGCGTCCAGGCCTTTGCCAGGTATACAGGGAACTGGGTGCTGGAAGTCCCTCAGGGGGCCAGGGACGCGGATGTTTTTTCCGTTTCCCTGAACCTCCCGCAGCTCTTCTATGCAGGCGTTATCGCGCCGGAAATGAGGGAGGGCGGCGAGCCTATGGCTATCCTGGAGGATGCCTTTCAAGGGGACTTTACAGTGGAAGCGGACAGAAGCGGGGCCTTGGAACTGGAAGCCCTGCAGGCGGACAATAAGGTGGAGATTACCCAGATGTCCTACACCCCAGCAGAGCTTACCGCCACCCTCAACGTGCCCTTCCTGGGATATTGCGGCTACAGCCTGCTGCCTCCTGCCCGATATCACGGAGGCCCTGTCCCGCAGAAGCCTTATGGCATGTACGCGGTGGTAAGCGGGGAAGACGGCACTGTGCTTGCCAGCCAGAATATCTGGGACGATTCTGCAACGCAGCGGGCCGCCTACGAAGCGGATCGGCTTTCCGGTTACCAGAGGATGAAGCTGCGCGTGAACCTTTCGCCGGAAAAGCGGCAGAGCCTGGTGCTCACCCTGTACTATTTCGATCCGGAAGAAGTAAAGTTTGCGATGGATTCTGCTGGCATTCCAGCCGGGGATTTGGTGAACCCGGTGGCAGCGGAATTCACCCTGGATCTGGCGGAGGGCACTGCCGCCCCCAGCGTGAATTATGAGAAACAGGGGCTTGTAAAGCCGGATGCGGAGATGTCCCCTTATATCCTGCACCACCCCGAGCTGCAGGAGGGGATATATGTGCAGGGGGTGACGGAGGACATACTGTTCGCAGACCAGCGCGTGAGCTGGATAAGCCTGTGCGTCAGGCCGGATCGGCTGCCATGGGTGCAGGACTGGGCCTTGCAGTGCTATATCGGCGATGAGCTGGTCCAGACTGTATCCGCCTGCGACGTACAGGATGACAGCGCCTATAACGAGAGAAGCGGCGCCCTGGAGGATCTTGCCGTATATAACAGCGGCAGCGGGCTTTTCTGGCGGGAAGAGAGCGGGCAGTCTAATTATGAGGACGACAACTATGCCCACCTGCACTTCATCGTAGAGTATCCGGAGTGGGATTTGGACAGCTATGGCGGGGTGATATCCTCTTTCAGCCGGATGGATCTGGTGGACGCCGCTACAGGCCAGGTGATACTGGAGGATCTGCGCGGGATAAACCGGACGCTCCTGGAGGAAACCCTGTGCGGAAGCCTTTATAAGGAGTTAGAAGAAGGGAACAGCGCCGGGGCGGACGAGTCGGAAGGGGCTGCATCAGACTATAATTGACAGGCTTAAAACAGCGGGCCGCTGAATAGGCTGGTAACGTAAGAAAACA
>Ga0137309_100493_pt1 | contig 29861 bp, 31 predicted proteins | sample NAcewiD2O_June_FD_97179 | JGI IMG/M metagenome (GOLD analysis project Ga0137309, IMG submission 97179) | Mouse cecal microbial communities from Vienna, Austria - N-Acetylneuraminic amended D2O_June | ecosystem: Host-associated > Mammals > Digestive system > Large intestine > Cecum | place... | reverse complement strand
GAGAGGTGAATGGAAATGAGCAAAGCAAAGATCATTGCGATGGTTTCAAACAAGGGCGGAGACGGAAAAACGACATCCTGCCTGAATCTTGCCTATGGCCTGTCTAAGAGCGGCAAAAAAGTGTTGCTTGTTGACAATGATCCTCAGTCCAACTCCACTAGCATTGTTTTGGGCCTGTCTAAGAGCCTGACAACGCAATGTGCGCAGGAATATAAAGATACCTGGCAGCAGCTCGTTGATGACGGAGCAGACCCTTTTCTGGCCTCCTTCCAGGCTCTCGAACAGTACGTAAACAAGAATGACTTTGATGCAGACATCCATGATGTCATCGAGGGATCTGCATCCATCACCGATGCGATTCAGACGACAAAGTATGAGAAGCTGGACATCCTTCCTGCATCCCACAAGCTGGCCACATCGGACTTGAAGCTGAAGAGCAAACTTGCCGGCGCTCTGAGTGTGCTGCGTAAGGCGCTGAAACAGGTTGAAGATGACTATGACTACGTCATCATCGACAATCAGCCTTTCGAGAACTCGCTGACTCTCAACAGTCTCACTGCCTGCTATAAACAGGGGGATCTGGTTGTGATCCCCACAAAGATCGACAGAGGGGGTCTGGAGGGCACTTACAGTACCCTCAACAGCTGCTACAACATTCTCGATGAAGAGGAACTTGAGTTTGACGTTAAACTGCTGATTACGATGCGGAATCGGAATGGCGTTGACATGGCGTGGGTCCAGGCACTCAAAGACACCTTCGGAGAGGCGGTCTTCGATTCTGTTATCCGGTATCAGGCAAAACCGATTTCTACCGCCAGTCTCAATCACCAGGTCGTAATAGAAGCCTTCCCTTCCTCGCCGGTTTCGCACGACTATCAGTCTCTTGTAAATGAAGTTTTGAAAGGATAAGAATGAACCACGCTACATTTATGGGTTGGCTGGCTTTCGATCTTGAGTTGAAAATAGCCAAGTCGGGAACATCCTACCTAACCAACAGCCTCACTGTTCGGCGTCCGCATAAAGACGCTGAAGGCAATAAAGGGTATGACAATATACCTTTTATTGCTTATGGGAAAATTGCTGAAACGATTTCCCATTACTTGAAAAAAGGGGATCCTTTGCTTCTATCCGGATCAATGACATCAAGCATAAATACGATGAAAGTTCTTGATCCTACTACAGCCACTGTAAAGGACAAAAAAATTCAAAGTCTCAAGCTCAGTGTTGAAAGCTTTGAATTTGTCCCGACTAAAACTGGTGACCATTCTACAAAGGTCCAGGGTGAAAAGAAAAAAGAGAAGCGAGATCCTAAGGATCTCTACTATTCCGGCGATGAGCTGGCTGTTATTTAAGGATGAAGCGACTGATAACAAAAGGAATTGATTATGAATAAGAAGAAAAAGATGATCGCGGCAGCTTTGACTGCTGCTGTCCTGCTGGGAGTAGGGTGTGCAGCTACATTCCCTGCCCCGCAGGCAAAAGAAACCAAAGATAGTACTGGAACTGCAGAAACAACAAAAAAGGTCGCAAAGGCAACCAGCGATTCTTCAGGCTCTGCCAAAGATGATACTGAGACCCTGAACAACCCAGAAACAAAGAGTTCTGAATCCAAGACCGATACAGGTGAGACAAATTCAGAAAAGAGTGGCACGAATTCTTCCTCTGCTCGAAGTGCCACTGAAAATAAGTCTTCCACTTCTTCCTCCGATAAGTCCTCTTCTTCCTCTCCAACTGCAAACAGTTCTGTGGCTGCATCCGCAGACAAAAACAACTCCAGTAGCACAACCTCTTCCAAGCCAGCCACGGACAGCTCCTCTAGCAGTACTGCCTCAAAACCTGCTCATACTCACAACTGGGAAGAGCAGTTCAGGACAGTCCACCATCCGGAAGTCGGTCATAACGAGCAATACTTGATCAAAGCTGCATGGACTGAGCAAGTGCCAATTTACGGCATGGATGAGCGTACTTACTATAGTTCATGTCACGCAGATATTAGCGATTTGGGACAATCTGGAATTGGCGATCATGTTAAGCAACATATGCTGGCTGGAGAAAACGGTGGATACTATAGCAAATGGGTACAAGTCGTTGTTGGTTACGAAACCATTTCCCATCCAGCTGAGTACGGAACACGATGGGTAGTGGATCAGGCTGCATATGATGAGCGCGTATCTACCGGATTCAAATGCTCAAGCTGCGGAGCAACAAAATAAGTCAGCAATCTGCTGCGAATTATGTGATTAAGAATTAGATGAGTATTTGATATGTTGTATACGTGTAAAGACTGCGGACACCAGGTCTCTGATACCGCTCGGTGCTGTCCTCAATGCGGCGCTGTTAACTACTACCATATGTATCGTAAACAGGAGTACGAGGAAAAAGTAGCTGAACAGCAATATAGACAGGTTGGGATTAACGATAGCCTTAGAAAAGCTGCGATTTCACTTCTCGTAGCAACCATCTGCTGGATTGCTGTATATGTCGTTGTGAGCAAAGCTATCGAAAAAGGTAATGATTGGGAAATGACATTGCTATCATGCTTAGGCGCTATCTTCGTTATACGGCTGTGCCTTTGGGCCCGTAGTTTCCTCGGAGGGATGGTTCTGTTTTTCGTCATATTTGGAATAGTAGCCCTGCTCGAAGAAGCTGCCGGTAGATTTAGCCATGGAATCGACAATATCCTGTTTGGCACCGTTGTTTTGTTCTGTGTCTACACCATAGCAATCCGGCCAATATGGCAGTTTGGCAAAGCCGTATGGCACTGGTGGAAATTGAACAAGATTGAATATACGGATGATGACAAGCTGGAAGCATTCTTGGAGAACGAATATAAATCATAGGTATAGGCGGTTGAAAAACCGCCTTTTCTTATCACATCTTAATCACATAATTGGTAGCAACTTTGCTACCTACCCAAATCCTCCTCCTGATTTGGGTTTTTTTTTGAAAGGAGTGACCAAACAAAATGGAGGATTTTAGAAAGGAAACACAATGAGAAGATTTAGAAAATTTTCGGCATTCGCGCTGGCTTCTGTCATGGGCTTAGGTGCCGTTGCCTCTGAATCCTTTGCCGTAAATGCAGCCGGTGAAGAATCCCCTCAACTCACGATTGAAGTAGAGGGCCCAGGAACGGTTTCTGTTGACTACGATGACGTATCAAGAACGATCACTGCCGCCAAAACTTTCGAGGAGCACCTGGCAGCTGGAACTGTGCTTGATATAAATGCAACGGCCGATGTAAACGCAGAAGTTGCTTCCGTGAAGATTGATGGTAAAAATCATGAGTTATTTTCCGCAGGACCTCACTATCAGTTTGACTGGAAAGTTCCTGAGGGTGACTCTGTAATTTCGGTTGAATTTGCAAATATCGCCAATATCCAGGAAGGAACTGCATCAAAAGAAAGAACTGCAACCCCGGAAACTGAAGAAACGGCTCAAGTTACATCAGGCTCCCCAGTTGAAGAGGAAGATGCCGTGATGGAAACAGTGACTCAATCTAAACTCGAGCGCCAGTTCCAGCTCACTCCCGAAGAAGAGAAAGCCATTACTCAATACCAAAAGGGCGATTATACAAGCGCCCTTGAACTTCGAAAGAAAAAAGTAGAAGAATACGATCTTCAGGAGGTCGTGGATAGTGACTATTTCTTGACGGAAGAGTTTTTACAGAATTACGGCATTTATGGAACTTCGTGGAATGGAATGTTGATTCTTGACCCGAATGTTCGTCTGGATTATGAATCAGAACCCTATATCAATATGCAGAGAAGTGCAGGAGGAACCGTAACAAATCTTACGATTCACTATTGGTATTATGGCGGTGGCGGATACATGGATGGGGGCACCTGGGATATAGCAACTCCTAACCACGGCAGTCAGCTCGCTTTTTGCGCTAACGGTATGCAGTCCCCTCCTCCTGCAGGAACTACTTTCGGAACTCCTGTTAAGCAGAACAATGAGAACCTCCGTAAGGCTTTATATTATGGCTACAACGGGCCCCAAAACAAATTAACAAACTACTCGAAAGAGCAGCAGGTAATCTTCACTAACGACTTGGTGTCAATGGCAAATACGGGCACATGCATATCTGCCAACATCGGTGGGGGCTGGATTTGGAGAGACTATGTTTCATCTATTTGGAATCAGCTGCAGAGCTGGCCGTCTCCACCTTCTGACTTTGTGGCTTATATTGCTCCGACGAGCGGCTCAGGAATGAACTGGCAGGGGATCACCACTCCCTATCAGCCGCTGGCTTATGGCGTATATGAGGAACAGAAAGGCCATCTGTCCTTACAAAAGCAGTCAAGTAATACGACTATCACAGATGGGAATAATTGCTACGACTTCACTGGTACGGAATATACGGTATACGACAAGAATAAAAAGGCTGTAGGAAAGCTTACAATTCCCGACAACAGCAAAGATAACTGGTCAAATATTATCGAGCTGCCATTCGGTGATTACACCTACAAGGAGACAACAGCCGGAAAAGGATACGCTTTGGATCCTACCGAGTACAAAGTCACGATTGGTCCAGCTGAAACGCATCCTGCAGGATATGTTAATATGCATCATGTTTACGCTAAGGACAATCCGCAGTCTGATCCTATTGGAATCCTGCTACAGAAAGTGGACAGTCAGACTGACCAAGGCAAACCGCAAGGATCCGCTACTCTGGAAGGAGCGGAATTTACTGTTAAATTCTTTGCAGGTATCAATCCGAACATTGATGGAACTGCCACTAGAACGTGGGTAATTCGTACAGATAGTGACGGATTTACATATCTTGATGATGCCCACAAAGTCTCCGGTGATGCTTTCTATAAAAACTCTAAAGGCATTGTTGTATTACCGTTGGGCACAGTGACCATTCAGGAAACCAAGGCCCCGCAGGGTTATTACATTAATAATGAGCGTTTTGTTCGTACAATCACGGCTTCTGGACAAGCAGAAGATGTAAAAACTTATAACGCTCCGAAAGTACCTGACGTAGTTAATGAGCTGATTCTTACCAAAGTGCAGATTGGAACTACAGTCCCTGTTGGCGGAACAATTTATACTCACACTAAGCCGGATGGATCTACCGAGGATCTTACGACAGATGAGAATGGCCAGATTAAGCTGGTCGGTCTAGCTCTCGGCGAGCACAAAATTCTGGAAAAAACAGCCAGTGCTGGCTATGTTGAAAACCCCCACGAAGTCGTTTTTAAAGTTACTGAGACAGGCATCACAATGATCACGGATCTGACTGACAAGAATATGGAGTGGTCCGCTGGGAAAAATAGATCCCCTGAGTACGGCCTTAAAGTCAACGAAGAGGTCAAGGAATACGACCTGAAACTGATCAAAATCAATGAGCATGACAAGATCTTGCCAGGAGCCGAATTCACGATCTATGAAGACGAGGACTGTACAAAGGCGATTGAAACTCTAACAACAAATGAAACTGGTGTTCTTGTTTTTGAGAAGTTGGAAGACCGGAAAACCTACTATTTTACAGAGACCAAGGCCCCTGCGGGGTACCGAATCCCGGTTGATAAAAACGGGGACGCGCATGTTTACGAACTGCGAGCTGAAGCTACACCGGCAGAAGGTACATTCAACTTTTATGTTGACGGTGTCAAATATACGGTTGCCAATATCGATGGATCAATTCATCTGGAGGATGGAAACGGGACAACCATCATCGCCATTACTGTGATCAATTACACTTCAGGAAAACTCCCGGAAACTGGCTCTAATTGGACAATTAAACTTATTGGAGCAGCCATCATTTTTGGCATTTTTGGCTATGTGTTCTCGAAGAACAGAAAATGCAAGACGACAATTTAGAAAGAAAGTAGATTGATGAGAAAAAGTTTTTACAAAACAGCAGCCATTAGTTCAATGGCTCTGACAGCCATGCTTTGCGGTGGACCCACCGCTTTTTCTTTTGGTTCTCCCATTGTAGCTCATGCGGAAGAATATGCCTTAAACCCGACTTCTAACACGCCTAATGGCATTGCGAGTCTTGGAACCGGAACAGCCAGCATTACGATTACTGCAAATACTGGTCAGACTCTGCTGGGAAAGAAATTCCAGGTGTATCAGTTATTCACAGCTGAAAATTCCAAAGATGGCGAGTCAATCAATTATGATGTAAATCCTGTTTATAGATCCGCTCTGCAGAGTGTTGTAGGCACTGCCCTCAAGTTATCTACTGATTCTGTAAATGATTACCAGATCATTGATTATATTCAGTCCCTCAATACCAATCCTGTCGAAGGTGCAAATGCAAACCAGACAATTGAAGGATCCTACAGCGATTTCCGTTACTTTGTGGAGGATCTTAGAGATGAGATCAAAAAGCAGGGTATTACAGGTTCGTCCGTGACAGTCACTCAGACTCAGGCCAATGGATCCATCCAGATCGGTGGTCTGGACTACGGATATTACGTCGTAGATGAAGAAAATGTAGGCAATAACGGCGGGCACTCAGCTGCATCAATGTGTATCGTTTCCACGGCTAATCCTACAGCCTCCATCAAGATCAAATCGGACTATCCACTGGTGGAGAAGCAGATAAACGAAGATGACAACGGAATCGGATGGAATGATGTTGCCGATTTTGAAATCGGTCAAACTGTCCCCTATCGGTACCAGACATCAGCCCCGAATATGAACGGTTATCACTCTTACTATCTCGCTTTCTGGGACAACATGGATCCTGCGCTTACCTTTGATCCTGCATCTGTACAGATCACGATCAAAGGATCCGAAAACCCCAATCAAGCTAACTCAGCACAGAAGACATATACACTCAAATCTGGCGAATTTAACGTAAATGAGTCAGTTTCAGGTGCAACGTTCCGTGTTGAAATTGCGGATCTGAAAGCCATTATTGATCGCGAATTCCCTGGTGGTCTGAATAATAACAACGAAAACGTTTATGGTCAGAAAATTGAACTGACATACAATGCGAGACTGAATGATTCGGCCGCTGATCAGACTGGACGTCCTGGCTTTGAAAACCAGGTCCGTCTCGAATTCTCTAACAATCCTGACTCTAATGGCACCGGCGAAACAGGCTTTACACCCTGGGATACCGTAGTGTGCTTCACATATAAAGTAAACGGACTGAAACTGAACAACTATGACAAAACCCTGGAAGGGGCTAAATTCCGCCTGTATAGCGATGCAGATTGCCAGAATGAGGTCTACTTAAAGCAAGGAACAAATGGCTATATCGTCATCAACCGAGATGCGGTAGGCGGCACCGATCACACCGGTGGCGCTGTCCCTGCAGAAGCGGTAGAGATGGTGTCTGACGCTAACGGTGTATTCAATATCTATGGTTTGGACCAGGGAACCTATTGGCTGAAAGAGACCGCGGCTCCTGATGGCTACCGCCCGCTGCTGGATCCCATTGAGCTCACTCTGAAGCCGACATTCACGACCGACCGAAACTCTTATGTTGAAGGCCAAGGAGCAACGGACCAGATCCTTGTTAATCTGGAAGCTACTGCCACAGTTAAAACATTCTACGGCGGCCTCGAAAAGACAGAGAATCTGGTTCTAGAAGCTAACGCAGAAGAAGGAGCCGCCAATATCACAGTCATCAATGAAGTTGGATCAAAGCTGCCTATTACTGGTTCCAACTGGACACTGATCATGCTTGGAGCAGGTGTCGCTATGGGAACGGTTGGTCTGGCTGTAAGCAAAGGCAAGAAGAAGCAGAATAGCGAAGAGTAATCGATGAAAAGGAAGATATTCTCCAGATTGTTTTTTGTCATCGGTTTCCTACTCTGTGCTGCCCCTCTCGTCTTGGGCCTTATCGCTGGATTAGAGCAAAAAAGTGTGATCAGTAGTTTTAACCAGACTGTATCAGCCAGCGAGAATACAGCGGAAGAGGCTTTAAAAAATGCCGATGAATACAATACTCGGTTGTGGCAGGCACAAGGGGCCATCGTGGGAAATGCTGATGCTGAATTCTACAGCGACGAGAACTACGAAAGTCAGCTGAATCTGGCTGGAACAGGTCTGATGGGATCCATTTCTATCCCGAAGATCAATATCAGCTTGCCTATCTACCATGGGACGGATGATGAAGTGCTTTCCAAGGGCGTCGGTCATCTTCAAGGTTCAAGTTTACCTGTTGGCGGCGAGAATTCACGAAGCGTTCTTACAGCTCACCGCGGGCTTCCAAATTCTAAGCTATTCACCCGGTTAGATGAGCTGGAAACGGGTGATCTGATTTTCCTTGACATCTCTAGCCGAAAGTTGGCTTACGAAGTGGAGAATATCGAAGTTATCGACCCCGAAGATATGGACAAGCTGCAAACGGTGGGTGGTAAAGATCTAATAACACTAGTGACTTGTACTCCCTATGGGATCAACACCCATCGGCTGTTAGTGACAGCCCATCAAGTTCCCTACTCAGAAATGGCTGCACAGGCAGTCATGCCTGCTCCCCCTTCCTGGCGGGAACTGATATTTGCTTCATTACCATTCATTTTCATTTTTATAGGTCTATATAGACCCATTAAAGATTTTTTCCATAAGCGAAAGGAGAGAACCTATGAATAGAAAGATCAGCGCGGCATTGATCACTGGGATGGTTGCCGGTGGTGCACTTGCCGGATCTCACACAATTCTCGCTGAAAGTGACAGGACTCCGGATGTTACGTTAGTGCCTGAAAAGGACCTGACTAAGGTTCCTGAAAACGGGCTTGGCAGTATCAGCATTGAGCTGACGGAATCCAAAGACAATCGCCCGCGTGATAATGTCAAATTCGGTCTTTACAAGGTAGCGGACGTCATTAATGGTGAGTACGTCCTGAATGATGATTTTGCACAATCTGAAGTTGATCTCAACGACATCAAGACAGCTAACGATATGGAGGAAGTTGCCAGAAAGCTATCGCGGTTCGCTGATGAGTCGCTGGTAACAGAACTGGTGACTGACTATCAGGGAAAGACCAGAGCCGATCAGCTGAGTGTAGGCGTCTATCTGCTTCAGGCGGAAGATATTGCGGGTTATGAATTCATTGCCCCGTTCTTGATCGCCATACCCACATGGGATGATGTAGATGAGTTGTTCTTATATGATGTAGATGTTTTACCTAAACACGATCAGCTGCCAAAAATTGCCGTTGATAAGGTCGATGCAGCTACAGGTGTAGCTATCACTTCAAACGACTTTCAGTTCACGAGTTATTCTGACCCTGAGTGCAAAGAGAAACTCGATGTAGTAGCTGGGAACATTACAGATGGGACGGCTACATTTGAGGTCGATTACGGCATCACCTATATCAAAGAAACTGGCGCCCCAATGGGCTACATGCTGTCTGACGAGGTTGTCAAAGTCGAGATCAATGACGAAGGAATGTATGTCAATGATTCAAAGGTGGATCCAGGTGATGACCTGATCTATCACTATGTCTACAACAACACTCTTTTGGGAGGTGCCAAAACTGCTGTTGGGACCAACGCTGGACTGCTGATGGCAATCGGCGGTGCATCAATCGTGATTGTAGGTATCATCGCGATCAAGATGAAAAGAAAGCAGAACTAGGACTGGATGAGAACTAAGAAATGGCTGAGTCGGATGCGAATCTAGCACCGACTTTTATTTGTTAGAAAGGAGAATTTATGGCAAGAAAAGCTAAGGCACCAAAACCACCTACTGTTGAAAATCTAAAGAAAGAGCGAGAAACACTTATGCAGCGCACAGATGCTCTGCGAGTCGAACTCGCTGAAAAAGAAGATCGTTTAAAAACACTCGATGATCAAATCAAGAAATTCGAGCGATACGAAAAACAGATCCTGAAGTTGAGAGAGCAGCAGGCTGCTCTATTTAATAAGGTCGAAGACCGGGAAGAAAAATCTGTTTCAGATGGCAACATTGCAACCAACTATGTGAAAGATGATATAAATTTTTTTGTAAATGAGGACCATGAAGAAGACTACTGATCTTGTAGCCGCATATAACAAGACTTGGGCAAAGATCGGGATTATTCTTCTTATTGTTCTGGCCGGCTCAATTCTTCTGCGAATGACGAGTTTGATTGATTATTATGCGATTAATGTGCTGACCTCAATTATAATTGCAAACAGTTTCTGGATCATCATCATCGCAATTTTGTTGTTTGTCGCTAACATTTGCGAGAGGCTCAAGTTTGAGCAAACCAAAGAGAAAGAGAAGAGAAATGTCGATTGATAACGAAGTCAAACATGCTGCAGGCAGTTCAATTACAATTGCCGTGCAGGCAGGGACCAGCGTTGTAAAAGCGCTCAGAGATTTTCTGAACGCTTTTTATTTGGCACAACTTGCTCACGGAGATTCGGTTTACTATAACGTCTTGCACGGAAAGAGGCACTACGGGTCTCAGTTTAAGAAAGAGTCCAGTCTTGAAGAACTTAATTTGCTCTCAAAAGACAGTAGAACGATGAAGATAGGAATTCACGATGAGGACAGGAAACTTATACAGCGTGAATGCAAAAAGATGAATGTTAACTATTTTCTGGCCAAACGTCCTGCCAACCTGGAACAACTCTACCAAGAGTTCGTTTCAGAACCCGGATCAGTAACGGGCAAAGATGGGGAACTGCTGGATAAGTTCCTTTTAAAAGAGCCGAGGCTCGATGAACACGGGAACCTGGTCCTTAATAAAAGAGGTTTGCCGATCATGGACCTGAAAATCGGGGCTGACAGAAAGCCGGTATTGATTGATGCGGAACATCTCCTTGCTTTTGCGGAATGCGATATACCGAAATGGGAGTATATCTGCCGTAAGCTGGAAGCTAGAAACAGGACTCACGTACCCTTGAAGCAGAAATTGCAAACACTTAAAATCAATGCTTTGAGAACCCAGAGAGAGCACGAGACATCTACAAGGGATGCCAAAATCTCTAAATCTAGTCAGAAGAGAAGCACAGGAAAGGAGGTGAGTCGATGAGCGAAATAAACCCAGCTGTTGGGTCTGAAGAATATGAAACTCCAGAGCATTCAGGCGAAGAAGGTTCTAACAGAAAAAAGAAATATTCTTCGATTCGAATGAAACCGTTTCTAATCTCCGTAGCAGCCTTTTTCGGATCCTTGTATCTCTACGGTACTCTGGCTTTTACCATGAGGTTGCTTCCAATGGTTCAGAATTCAGAGGAAGCATTTACCTATGGATTAACCAACGGATGGCGTCTTAGAGAGGCGGGCTTCCATCCGATGGCTTTCATGGCCACAGCACTTATTGTAATGAGTATAGGATGGCTCATTTGGGCCGAAATTCAGCGATCAAAGAAGAACCTGCGTCCCAAAGAAGAGCATGGGTCTGCAAAAAACGCAAAACTGGAGGAAGCTAAAGTCCTGGCAGGCCATGACCGGACGAAGGATATTCTTTTATCCAAAAATATCCGACTCGACATGAATACTCGAAACACAAATCTCAATGATAATGTCATGGTAATTGGTGACTCTGGGTCGTGGAAAACCATGTCGTACGTTAAACCTAACTTGCTGCAAATGCATTCAAACTATGTTGTGCTGGACCCTAAAGGGAGTGTTGCCGAAGAAGTTGGCAACGCCCTGAAAGTAGGCGGCTACGACATAAGGTATTTGAACCTGGTTGACATGGGCAAATCTATGGGATATAACCCATTTCACTATTTTTTTGAGCCGAATGACATACAGAAATTTGTCGTCTCACTGATCGAAAATACCACGTCAAAAGAAAAAACCGGCGGTGACGATTTCTTCGTCAAGGCTGAACAGACATTTATCGTTGCCCTTGTATTCTTTGTCCAACATGTTTTTAAGGATACGGCAGAACAAAACTTCAACACTGTGATGGATCTCTTGCTCCTTGCAGAAGCCAAAGAAGAGCAAGGCGCCGACACTTTTAAGTCAGAATTGGATCTACTATTCGAGCAGCTCGAAAAAGACTTGGCCGAGTGCAGAGATCAAGGCGCAACATGGGAAGAAGTGCAGTTTGGAGAGCTTGCTGTGAAGAACTACAAGATGTTCAAAATGTCCGCTGGAAAAACAGCTAAAAGCATCCTTGTATCTGTTGGTGTTCGCCTGTCTGTATTTAATCTCCCAGGGCTGAAGAACATCCTGAAAGAGGATGAACTCCATCTTGAGAGAATCGGCACCCCACTGGTTATGAATAAAAATGCCCATGATGATCTATCTAAAGACATTACTCGCAGCCACTGGGAAAGCCTGACGGGCAGAGACTATGAAAAAATCGATCCGGATCAGCTACGAAAAACTGTTCTGTTTGTAATCATTTCTGATTCGGACAGAACTTTTTCTTTTCTGGCATCAATCATCCTGCAGCAGGTATACGATCAGCTGTACCGTGCGGCGGACGGACGTAAGGACCACGCGCTGCCAATCCATACTCGCATTATCAATGACGAGTTTGCTACGACAGGTAAGCAGCTTGATATAGACATCAAGACCGCCACAATGCGGTCCCGTAATATCTCAGCGTCATTTATTGTTCAGGGTTTGTCACAGCTTAAAGGGCTCTACGAAAAACAATGGGAGGCAATTTTTGAGAACTGTTCAACCACGCTGTTTCTGGGTGGAAAAGGACCAACCACAACTGAGATGTTATCCAAGCTGATTGGTAATGAAACGGTCATTTATAAGTCGAAAACCGTCTCTAAAGGGCGAAGCGGTGGATACTCGGAAACAGATCAGATCTATCAGCGGCCTCTTTATGGAGCTGATGAAATCAACCGAATTCCTACAAATCACTGTCTGGTCCACATACGAGGACGACAAATCTTCGAAGACGAGAAATACACATTGATGGATCATCCAAATATTGAAAAAACGATCCATGGGCCAGATGGCGAAGCGAACAGGTTTGATGTCGCAAGTTATCGTGAACTGCTGCAGCCGCTTGAGATTGCAAGATCCAGATCAATTGACGACTTGGATCATGATGACTACGAACACGGCTATCTTGATGAAAACCTTTATACGGGAGCGGCAATGATCTACATCAACAGCAGCCAGTTAGAAGAGACCATCGATGATCTTCTGCTGGAATACGAAATCAAAAATAGGAGGAATTAATTATGGATTCAATTACTAACATGTGGACTATTCTGTCTAAAGCTGGTCAGACAGCAGGTATTGTTATTTTCTGCTTTGCCGTTATTAAGCTGATCATCTCTGCGCTTAATCATGATAGCAATCAGATTGGTTCCAACGTCTTTCTGGCAATGGCAGGCGCTGCTGTCTGGTTCATTTTCGGCATTCTTGCCGGCCTTAATCTGAACTTCGGCTAAGCCGAAACTCCCAGGAGAAGATGAATGATTGAGTTCCTGAGCGGTATAGTCGAATTCATTACAAGTTTGGCTACGTTTGACTATGCAAAAATTCAAGAAATCTTTAATCTGGCAGCCTTACATCCTAATGGTTCAAATCTCACTGATGGAGTATCATTCCCTGCGGCTTCCCTTTGGGAAACTGCACAAAATGTATCGTTGAAAGCGGTGGCACCAGTAGCAGTGACCGTATGTGGTATTTTCTTTGCGATGGAGCTCTTCCATCTGCTGAGCCGCAATCAAACCAGTGGTATCGACATGTTTTACTCGATTATCATGACCCTGCTTAAAATGGCAATTTGTGTTGTTGTCGTTAAGAACATGACCGGTATCATCTCGCTGTGTTTTTCGTTGAGTACCGAGGTAGCCAACAATATTGGAAAGATGATTACCATCGAAGAGATGTCGTCAATCAACACAGAAGAGCTTGTTACCGAAGCAATGAAAGACGCCGATCTTATGAATAAATTCTTCGCAGGGGTAACAGCCTGGTTCTGCAATGTGGTGATCAACATTGCGCTGACTTTGGCATCGATTGTCTGCCAGCTGCGTTTTATTGAGATCTATATTTTCGTTGCTGTTGCCCCAGTTCCCTTCTGTACGTTTTGTAGCTCAGAATATAAATCTATCGGTGTTTCTTTTCTCAAGCGACTTCTTGCGCTTGGACTGCAGGGAGCTTTCATCATGATTGCAGTTTACTTTTTCATGACGATCATAGGAGCTATCCAGCTTGAAAGTGTGGGAGACATCTTCACTCTCTGCTGGACCTATGTAGGTTTTTCCTTGCTTCTGGTCATCGCCATCTTCCAAACCGGTGGATGGGCCAAAAGTTTACTGCAAGTCAACTAAGGAGTTAGTATGGACGACAGAATATTCTTTTCCGCAAGACAGGTTGTGGTCGCTAATAAAGTCGTGGATCCTGCTACCGGTCGAATTGCCTATAAGCCGTTTTACCACTCGACAGTCAGAAATCCCGATGGCTCCAGAAAACGGTATGCCAAAATATGGATTCCAGATAAAGACCATCGCAAGTTTACATTTACTGCAGATGAAAACGGGTTGGAAAGGAATGGAAGAAGAGGCTATATCCAGGTTCCCTACGAAAATGTCAGGACTATCACTAAGGATGGCAAGAAGACCTTGCAAAGCTTTTTGATTATCAATAATGCTTCTGAAGCGGTCTTTACAGTTTATTTTCAAAACCACCGAGATAAAGTTACTGGAAAATTTGATCATCCGCAGTCATGCAAGGTCTCTTTGAAAGAACTGAAGCAAATCTTTGTCCGCAGGGAAATCGATGTGAAGCGAGATCTTGGACTCGATAGACCTAAGCCGGAAAACAAACAGGAAAAGGCTAAATCCCCGAATCGCAAAAAGGATTTGGGAAAAGCAAGATAACAACGTCATCACATTTTTTACCCATAATCGGTAGCAAGATTGCTACCGATTTCTTTTTATAGGAGGTAGCTATTGGAAAACCTTTATGTCTCAATCCCCAAAGATATAGATGAATACGAGAAGAAACTCTATATGGGAATAACCGCCAGACAGCTTGTTTGGATTGTCATTGCATCAATTGTTTCGCTTTTTATTTTCTTCTTATGCAGCCTAGTGCATCTTTACGATTTCGGATTCATTCTCTGCTTTGTCTGCGGACTGGCAATCTTTTCTATAGGGGGATTCAGGAAATGGCATGGCCGTCCCTACGATGAATTTCTGAAGTCAGTATTCAGATATTATCGCCGTACTCAGAGAATCACATTTTGCAAACCCATCATCATGAGAGGAGGAGATGAGCATGATCGGACGAAAAAAAGTCGGACTGACCGCAAACTCAACAAGCAGTATGCCAACGAACAAACAGCCTGGGATGAATAAAAAACTCACCAGAAAAGAGAAAAAGAATGAAGTAGTACGGATTCGATCTGTACAGAATGCTTTTAAATACAACCAGATGTTGAAGAACGGCGTCTGCGTTATGGATGATGACCTTTACTCTATGTCTATTCTGTTTTCAGACACGAACTTTTCAATGGCTCCGGAGGAGACAAAGATCAATATCTTTACGCGTTATATGGAGATTCTGAACTCTCTGTCCACTGACAAGGCAGGAATCTCGTTAACGATTAATAATCGGCTAGTGAATGAAGAACAGTTCCGAAAAAAAATGATCATCCCCCTGGCTTCTGATGGACTGGATGATTTGCGGATGGAACTCAATCAGCAACGCCTGGACGATCTGTCAAAAGGTCACAACAAAATTGTGGCTGAGAAAATTATGACAGTCACTGTTAATGCCGATAATGTCGTTGAGGCAAAACGCGACCTCGATAAGGCTGCTTATGATCTGGAAGGTAGTTTTCAGAGTTTGGGCTCGGAGTGCTCAGTCATGTCCGGCAAGGAGAGACTCGAAACTCTTTACAGCGTAATTAAACCGGGAAAACACCTGGATTTCGAATACGAATATCTGGGCCCTGGAGATTCTACCAAAGATTTCATCTGCCCTTATGCGATGGACTTCGGGGAATCGCCGCAATACTTTCGGATGGATGATCGCTATTGTCAGGTACTATATCTCAGCAGCTGGGCTACTGAAATGACAGAAAGCTTCTTTGAGAGCCTCATGGCTTTGGAACACAATCTGATGATTACTCTTCACATGTCTGTTGTTCCACGTGGACAGGATGTCTCTCATATCCAATACATAATCGATGACATGCGCGCAAACCGTTCTAAAATGATCCGCCGTGATCGTCGTCAGGGTGGTGACGGTGATGTCCCCGATCAGATTGAGTTTGAGTATCAGCAGGCGATGGAACTGCTAAAGGATGTCCAAGAACGGAACCAACGGCTCTTCCATGTCCAGCTTCTCGTGATGATCAACGCATCGTCTAAAGATGAGATGGATTTTGTGTCCAAAGACGTGCAATCGGTTGCATCGAAACGCGGCTTCCAGTTCTTGCCTATGTCTTATGAGCAGGAAGAGGCGTTTAATGCTGTTTTACCGATCGGCCGACCTAAAGACAAGCTCGGTCGGACAACAGTGTCCAAGGTGTGCTCAGTGATGATTCCCTTTACGACCAAAGAAATCAGAGCCAACGAATCCCCCATCTACTACGGATCCAACCCTATAAGTCGGAATATGATTCTGGCCAACCGGCGTGAGCTTGCGAACCCCTCTGGCTGGATTTTAGGTAAACCCGGTTTTGGTAAGTCCTGGTCCGCCAAGGAGGAGTCCATGGCTGTGCTGCTTCAGAATCCGAATGCTGATATTTTCTTTATTGACCCCCAGGGTGAATACCGCCACTTGGCAGAAGAATTAAACAAGATCTCAATGCGAGAAAAATTCACTGTGCTTAAAGTGGATATGATGAGTAATCTGCATTTCAATCCGTTCGAGGTAGACTTATCCGATCCAGAATGGCTGAAGCGTAAATCAGAATTCCTGCTATTTGTGATTGCAGAAATGATCGGTCAAGGTGAACTTTCTGCCACTCAGAAATCTCTGGTGGACCGCATTGTACATAAAGTCTATCAAGAGTACACAATGGCGCTTGAATCAGGCCATGAAACGCGAGTCCCGACCCTGAAAGATTTTTATAACAAAATGAATGAATATGCCGAAGAGACAATGAACCCGGTTGCCGCAGATATTGCCGAGTCGCTATGGATTTTCGTTAATGGTTCCATTGATCTATTTGCTCATGAATCCAACGTTGACATGAGCAGTCGCTTCATTGTTTTTGATATATCGGAACTGGGTGACAGCATCCGAACGCTGGCAATGAAGGTTATACTTGAAACCCTGGAACAAAGAGTCAGAGAAAATCACCTCTCTGGTAAACCAACATATGTCTATATTGACGAGATTTACCTGCTTCTTAAAGATGCCTATAGCGAAAACTTCCTGAACGAGTTTTGGAAATGGTGTCGCAAGTTTGGAGGAGTCGTCACGGGAATAACGCAGAACGTGTCCGAACTGCTAGAAAGCACACAGGCTACTTCAATGCTGTCCAACTCTGAATTCTGCATCATGCTTGCTCAGGGACACGACGATGTGCAAAAGCTTCAGATTCTTTTCAACCTATCAGATGAACAGGCAAGATCCCTGCTTTCCGCTGGTAAAGGTTCTGGATTGATTAAATACGGGACAACGATTATTCCTTTTAAGAACAGCTTCCCGAAAGATACTCGTCTCTACGAAATCTGGAACACAGATCCGCGTGAGCAGAAACGTATCACAGAGGCAAAAAAGGCGATCCGCAAGGCTGTTATTAAGCCCGATGATCACCCTCATCATTACGATTCGGAATCTCCGAAGGAGAAAACCAGTAGCAAGATTGCTACCGAATATGTGAAAGAAGCGGTAATAAAAGCCCCAACTAAAAAAGCAGAGGGTTCTGCTGATCCGGTTGTGAAAGCTCCAGTCTCAGTTGTCAGAACTGGGTATGATCCAAACGAGTATTAGTATGTTGCGCCTTAAAGATGGAGAAATCAAAATCCAACTGGCTGAATTGTCAAACACAAGAGACTTAGATTGCGATGAAGATTTGATTTGCGCGGATCTTGCATGGCTTTACGTTCAACACGAACGGAAGCTCAAACGGGTCGGCTTCTCTTACGAAAAACACGGTTCTTCTTTGTGTCTGAAGGAAATCACAGACATTGTTACAGTTGAGGATCTCCCGAAGGGTGACGGAAATGTAGAGACGCAGCTTACTCCTGAAGAAAAGGAAATAGCAAAAGAATTATTTGCGGATATTCTTAATACAAGAATTGGTCATCCTGAAGGTTCTCCGCGAGAAAAGGCGCAGTTCTGTCAGGACAGAGCGGGATTATGGTGTGTAAAAAAACCAGGTCTGCCGATGACACGATTTCGGTCCAAGCTGGCCGCAGCTCTTTTTATGACAGACTTTCCTATCGAGCTGGCAGATCGAGCTGACAGTGTTCCGGAGCGGATTCACCAAGCCGCACTAGAAGTAGTTCCAAAGGAGCTAATGTCACAAGACTGGTTTCAACTGATGCAGCCGCAGTCTGTAACTCAAACGACAGAAGATCAAGGTGAGCTACAGCAAAAAAAGAGTTCGGATCACTCAGCTAAAGGGTTGGCCCCTTGTTTCCGTTAGAGGAGGGATTGGATGGAATGGAAATCGCAGATTGCCGACGATGTCAAACGGTATATCAAGTATGGCTTGATTGGTCTTATTTCTTTTATTGGAGCCGGTTTGGCTCTTTTTTTTCTGACTCGTCCAGCTGCTGATGTGGTTTTGGCCAGAACGGAAATCAATTTTGGAGAGCAGATCAAAACTTCAGATCTTGTCGAAAAGGTCGGCGATTTTCTTGTAAAGGAAGAGCAACGTGTGGCACCAACAGTGATTCAGCTCACTGATTTTTCGGTGTCGATGACTGAACTTGACACCACGGTTCTAGGGGATCAAGAAATCCGCTTTTCCTTTTCTAAGGACTTCCCGGATGTTGTAAAAAAGGTGCGTGTTGTTGACAGGGAGGCGCCGGTTATCACTCTGCATACAGAGAACATGGAATTCACAATTGAACAATTCGAAAGCGAAGATCTCATGTCCTATGTTTCAATCGCCGATAACGCTACGAATACAGAGTCGCTGACAGTTCAAGGAAAAGTTGATGGAACCATTGTCGAGGGATCTGATCTTGAATACCAAATTACCGCTGCAGATGAGAGCGGAAATAAAGCTTATGCCGTTTTAAAGATTCATATCAAGGAGCCAGAAAAAGAACCTGAAATTGAAGAACTTGGGGATATAAGTGAAAAGCCAGATAGTGTTGAAGAGCCCGCTAACCAATCCCCTTCCGCGAATCAAACCGCTTTACCTGTTCCCTCTGCTCCGAGCTCTTCTGTTGTACAGCCATCTCATAAGCCCTCCAATAAGCTGTACCTTTTCTCCGATGGATACACCATGGCTAACGTTACAGGGGCTTGTATGGCAGATTTGCAAACTTCACCTTATCCAGGTGCATGCATTCCCTTGCAAGATGCATCAGGGATCTATACAGGGATGGAATTGAGATTTGATTAGAAAGGAGCATGATGTCAGAGATTTTCAAAACACGAGGCGAAAGACTAAGCGAGAATGCTGGCTCATTACTCGACAAAGCTCAAAACAATGCCTTTGCCTCTGCAGCTGAAATCGGATCTCGAAGTCTTAAAAGCATCGCAGATGGCAGTTGGGCTTCGCTGCAAACTTTATCCAGGGGCGCTCACCAAACGGTTGATTTGTCGCTGAATGCAGCCAACAAGTATACCCGCGATATATATGACGTGGGACAACATGGCAGAACAGATCTGACTGAAGATGCCGGCAGTTTCATACTTGGACATTCAGCAATGGGAATTCGAAATGCAGCCAGAATGAGCAATATCCCTATCAGCCTTGCTGAAAAAGGAATCGCCCATGGTTTATACAACGAAAAACGCTTAAAGAAGGAAGCAGTCAAAGGAACAGAAATTCTCAAGGATAATCCAAACGCGGCAAGGCATTATTACGAAATCGTAGCTGGAAAAGACAAAAAAGAATCACTAGTTTATAGTGACCGACTTGCCTGGAATCGATATGAAGATAATGGAATTCACGGTTTGGACGTTAAAGGTACAGCTGCTATCGACAAGTATTCGGCTAACCGCGCTCATCGAATGAGGGACAGAAAAAACTGGCTGTTAGATAATGCAAGAGAGAGGAAGAAATTTCATCCAATCCGATCTACCAGAGATACAGTCAGCAATCAAAGTCGAAAACTCACCACCAAAGCAATTCAAGGAGGTTCTCCTCAAGATACAACGAATGCAACAGTACTCCGTTTTTACAATCTGGCCAATTCACGCCCAGTAAAAAAGACAGCGAAAAATGTAGTTTTTCATCCTGTCAAGACGGCCAAAAACGTCGCAACATTGCCACTTCTACCAGTTAAATGGGCTAAGTCGGCGCTAGGACTCCTGCGGTCCCTGATTGCAGGGATGTTTTCTGCTTTATCAACAGCGCCGGTCATTCTAAGTCTAATTGCGGTGGCTGCCCCCTTACTCTGCGCAATACTAGCAATCACAATGATTATAACTACAGTTTTGAGTTTCAATAGTTATTCTGTGCCTATCGAAAGTATGGCATCAATGTCTTATGCAGCAAATGCATTTATTTATGAAGCCAAGAAACGCAACTGGCAAGATAACGCTATTATTGGATCCCTAGCCTATATACTCCAAGAAGGAGCAGCTAAGGGAACCTTTACATATGAGAATTACTACTGTATTCCGGGTCCATCAGGTCAGCTTAACGATACAACAATGGACAACTCAGCCTGGCTATCTTGGATTAATAAAAGCACCACAAAGAACAGATACTACGAAGCTTATTATAAAAACAACACAAGCCGATATGCTGCAATAGGTCTAGGATTGCTGCAGGACTCAGATGTTTGGCCAAATCCATCTACACCAGACATAAAGGAAGCAGCAAATGCTACTAGACTGATCAATTTTGCGAAAGACAAAGGCAAGAGTTGGCAGGATCCAGAGACTCAAATGACATGGATTTTTGAAGAAAGATTTAAGCCGGAGAGTCTCCCTTTCGATACTGCCGGAATTGATCCCACAAAAGATAACTTAAGCGCAGAAGAATACTGTAAAAGAGTTGTTGCGGGGATAGGAATGCCGGGAATGGTTTGGACAGCTGTGCCATTCAATGACCCGCATGTCCAGCAAGTTGGCGCTGCACAAAACTATCTCAACAATTACAGTGGGTTCTCGTACTGGTCTTCTCCAGTTATGGGCGATTACACCAGTACACCAAATTTCGGAAATGCCGCCGCTTATAGAGAAGGGAATCCATACTACACTCCTGTTCTGACGGGACAATGTACATGGTTTGCGTGGGGACGTTTCTTCGAGCTTTATGGCTTTGACCCGGGCTTTCGTGGTAATGGAAATCAGTGTGCAGCACAGTTGGTCAGCACACATCCAGATAAATTTGAGCTTAGCTATACACCTGCGGCGGGGAGTGTGTTCTCTGGCATTAGTGTAAACCATGTCGGAATCGTTACGAGTGTTCGAGATGGAATGGTAACGATTGATGAGGGCAATGTTGGAAATCGCGCAGATGGCACATGGGAAACTGCAATCAGAGTCTGGACTAGTCGAACTCTCCCCTCAACTCAACTCTCTGCGGAGCTTGGAGGAGTAATGTATGCAGTGCCAAAAACTGGAGTGTAAAATGAAAAAAGTAATTATTCGAGCAATCCTCATTTTAGTGGGGGTTGCTCTTTTATCTACAACATGTCTTTTGATTAGCCAATTCATCCAGGCAAGTAATCCATTAAAAATTGATTTGATGGATGGCATCGCTGTTCGATATTCCGGATGGAATGGTGAGGGAAATGCGGAGACTGTGCATACAGGGATCAGCTACACAGGAAATGACGAGGCAGTCTTGAAATTCATTGACACAATACAAATTTCTGTGAGTCCCAACTCACATTTGAGTAATGGAGACACGGTAACTGTCCGTGCTATCTACAGCGACAACGCTAGAAACCTAGCCAATGTGGAAGTAGTCCAAGACGTAATGACCTGTACGGTTGACGGTCTAAACGGAGAGTCAATCATCTATGAATATGACGACAATCTTAAAGAGACTCTCACAATTGATGGATATGAAATACCGGACAACTTTACTACAGATGAGGAAAGACAAGCCTATGTATCTTACATGAAGTCTCTGGACGGAAAAACAGATGTAGCGGAGCCTGAAATCTCTGAACAGTGGTACATCGGAAAGTCAGAAAATCCAACAAATTTTGAGAGTACCACCTTTTGGACAAAAGATTATGGAGCGTACCCAAAAGATGCCTATTATGCGGCACTCGATTTTGGATACAGTAGTAGCCAGCCGTTTAAGGTAGAATCTGTCATGTCCGGGGGACATGTTGATGGATACCGAACAGTTTTTTCAGAGGACTAGGGTATGAATGCAGCTGCTAGACTATTTATTCGCAATCAGTATTTCAATATCGACAATCTGTTTAGAAACTTCGATCCTGAGAATATCAAATGGCATTTAAAAGTAATGCTATATACTCCGGATTATAGCTGGTTTAATACGTGCGCTATCGCCAGTAATGATAGCTTCAGGAGAAGTGGCTTATATCGCGCCCAACCGCTGGATGAGTGGTCCCAAGAATCACCAGAAGGTGTAACTGATAAAGATTTCACCATCCTCTTCCCACTGCTTGATCAAAGCGATCCGAGAATAACTTTTGCTCTCGAACAGCTATATACCGTTCGAGATTTTAATATGGCAGATGAAATTGATACCGAAGATCCTCCGTTAATCCAGGACGTTTTGCGATCAGGCAGATTTTCCGATCTTAAAGAGGCTCTATCTGAAGGCTGGAGGAAAAGGCTAATGGAGTCCTGGCTTTCTAAATGCAAATATTATAAATGTGCCAATGACGAAGAAAAGAGATTCTTGGAGAATTGCTATATTTATGCATTCAGCAGGACTGACCTTGCTGAACAGCACGATCTTGATTGGAAACTTTCCAGAAAGCCAGAAGACAGTGTTGCCCTTTATCGTGCAATGCACCAAATCATCTGTGACTATCCAGGTATGATTGCTTCTTGGCTGGTGAGTTTGCAACAGTCCAAATCTATTCACAAGAAGAGATTATCTGCTGCAGTCTTGTCGTCAATCAGAAAGGGGCAATCGTGATTCGAGTAACTTATGAAACTAAGCCTATCCTCATGACCCTGTGCGGCTGGGGCTTGGATAGAGAAGATGCTATACAATTCTTGAAGGATGTACGCTATGACGATTACAATGGGTTTGGGAGACATTTCGTGACAGAACTGATCGAGGAGCTGTCTGAGATAACGGATTCTGATTACAGGAAACTCGCCAAATTCTTATATTGAGAAATAAGGGGAAAAGGAAATAGTATGAAAAAGAAAGTTCAAATAGTCGTTACCACAGAATTTGATTCTAACGAAAGAAAGAAATTCGAAGATTTCTTTCAGGCAACCGAATCTATGGTGGGCGTGGAAGATCAGATGAACCTGAGTTCAGCAGAATGTGAGGTTGAAGATGATGAACCGGGTGTAACAACTTGGGGATTTGAGCAGGATGAGCTTGGTCGTATTTCGAAGACTACTGAAATCATGACGCTTTTTCCGAAAGATATATATAATGGCGACTATTCTGATCCCATCAACTTCATGATAGGCAACTTAGAAGAATAGGCATTTTCCCGCGTAGTAATGAGAAAACGTGTAAGACCTCTAGGGGTTATGCTTTCTATCGTATAGAGCTCATCAAATCTTACTGAGCTATTTGCAAGCGGGATGTAATATGGTATTCTATCTATAGTAATTGGCAAAGCTCCGCCAACTCATCAGAGAAAAGTAGAGCAGGTGAGAAATTTGAGCGACTCTGGCTCCGCGCGAAACATCGTGAAACAGAGAAAGACAATTCAGTATCTGAATTGTCTTTTTTTTGGAGAAATACATGAGATTATACAATAATCGGATTCGTTTATACGAAATTGATAAGCAATATGCCTCCTATTTACGGTCAGTGGATTCTCGTGTTAGTGTTAAAGACCATAGGCCATTTGTAGGTATTCTTGTATCGAGTGGAAAGCAATGGTTCTGTATTCCAATAACTACTCAAGTCGTTCCTAAATCAGGCAAAGCAAGACGCAAGGATGTTACCACTATAATATTTGATAACCATCAACATCCGATCGCTGCTGTTTTATATAACAATATGCTACCTGTTTATCCGGAGTTCATCCACGACTATGAGGTTTCGGATCCACTGCTCAAAGAACTGTCTTTGACGGAACTACGCTTTTTAAACAGATTATCCATACGTGATGAAATCATCGAGAAATCTACGTCAGTAATGCTCAAATCAAAGCATTCAATGCTCATGAGAAAAATCTGTGTTAATTTTCCTAAACTCACAAAAGCAGCAAAAATTTATTACGAAAGGCAAATGATGATAGATAAGAAAAAAAGAGCTGATCCTCGCCAGCAGCTGGTGGATGCATACGTTGCGTCCTTAGAACAAGGAAAGATTCCCTGGTATAAGGGTTGGACTGTCGAAAGACCATACAACATCGTTAGTAAAACGGCATATAAAGGTTTGAATCAGCTGATTCTTCAGCTGGCAGCAGATCAGGAAGAATACAAAGATCCGCGTTGGATGACATTCAAGCAGGCAAAAGATAACGGCTGGAAGGTTCGTAAGGGTGAGCATGGAATCAAGCTGACTGGCTGGGCTGTCTTTGATATTGAAAAAAACAAAACAATATCTTTGGCTGAATTTAACAGGCGTAAGAAGGAAGATCCCGATTTTGATAAAAATCGCTATCGCCTGTTTCAAGGCAGATCATTCGTAGTTTTCAATGCAGCACAAGTTGAAGGGGTTCCTGAATATGTGCGGGGGCCGATTCAAATTAAGGGTAACGAATTAATAGAAAGGCTCCCAAGCCAAATGGGCGTTGCTCTCAAACACGGAGGAGATAACGCGTTTTATCACCCCCTACACGACTTTGTGAGGATTCCTGATAAAGAAAATTTTGTTGATGATTATGTCTACGATTCAACGCTCCTACACGAACTCTGCCATGCAAGTGGCCATCATACTAGGCTGAACAGAGATCTCACTGGGAAATTTGGCTCTGAATCCTATGCAAAAGAAGAGCTGCGAGCTGAGATTGGCAGCTCTTTTTTAATGGCAGCATTGCAGATCAAACCATCACCTGCACATATTCGGCGACATGCAGCCTACATACAATCGTGGATCACGATTCTGAAAAAGGATCCGAAAGAATTGGAGGCTGCTGTCAGAGGAGCCGAAAAAATCGAAAAATACATCATCAGCGTCGGCGACTGGGAGAAAGAACTGGAAGTCACAAATGATGGGAAATTGAAGCAAAATGAAACTCCACATAAGTCTAAATCAAGAAGCAGTAAGAATAATGATCCAGAGAGGTAAAAATGGAGAACAAAACTAGTTATTGGCGGCCACCCGAAGCGGCGAATCGTCTAAAACAAGCAATCAATAAACAAATCTCCATTCTTGATCTAGCTGATAGCTTGGGACTACCCTATGAAAAGCATGGAAAAGGGACTGTACATCTAATTGACCACGATTCATGTGTTATTTTTACAGAGCGGAATTCATTTACCCGATATTCCCAAATCCAGGCTAATGGTAAGCCAGTGGGGGGCGGGCCGCTGGATTTCTACATGCACTTCACAGAGAAGAAATACTACGAAGCACTGCATGATCTAGAATCACACGTGAATGATGATCCTGTTTTTGAAGTTCATGACACACACCACGAAACGCATTGTCTTACCCCAGAAGCGCGCCATAGAAACCTAGCCGGGGAATTGTCTCAGAGAATATCGCATAGCCCTGACAATAAAGCAATGAGATATGTGTATGCATATCTCTCTAAAACTAGGCGAATAGATCCAGAAATAATTCAGGCTTTTGTTGATCAGAAATGTCTTTTCCAAATCTCTAATGATAAAGGAAAAATGTGTGCATTTGTCGGCCACGATGAGCACGGATTGATTTCTTCAATTTGTTTTAGAGGTACCAGTTCCAGATGCAAATTCATGGGCGATTTTTCGGGGTGCAACTACTCACGGGGATGGTTTTTTGATCCAACCTTTGATTTGCAACAACTCGCTTATTCGGAAGATAAGCCGCCTGCTAAACCACTGCTTTGTTTCGAATCGCCAATCGAGATGATGTCGTATATGACCATTCTTAAAGATGGAGGTTTTGCCTGGAAAGGGTTCTCGTACTTAGCTACTGGTTCAGTTACAAAAACTCAGGCAATCAGGGAAACTGCGTCCCTATATGGATGCACAGAAGTGATCATAGCCTTCAATAATGATCATGAAGAAGAGTTAAGAAGTGGCCGCAATCCAGGCAAGGAAGCTGCAGAACAGGTTGCAGAAGCCTTACTGGACGAGTGTATACTAGCTAGAGTTTTACTTCCTGGGAGCCGCAATGATTGGAATGATACCTTAAGGTCGATTAAATCTGGAGAATTAGATCAGCCTATTAAAATGCCACCATCCAAAAAAGAGGTTCGCGATAAGGGAGGGGGGCTTGAACGATAATATAGTATAAAGATGCCGGGACGTTGTGATACGATCCCGGCTTTTTTGTTTCAGATTTGAAGAATCAGGATTAGTTTACTCTCCAATCGAGCTATGACGAGAAGAAAGCATTCGTCAGGACTCTGGTTAACCGGTATAATGAAGGTCATCTTGAAGATTTCGCCATACTGATTGACTTCAAGCGTAGGGATGAGATGGAGACCGATCCTGAGGTGGTTATGGTCATTGACCTGAAGACACTTGTTTATTCTTACCGGCTGCTGACAAGTACTCCAATCGAAAAGCGTCTGGCGGATGGTTTAAAGCTGAACAGCGTAATGCAGTTCAAGGACGACAAACTCTGGGATGAAAAGCCATTCGGGCTGAAAGACCTTCTCGAGGAAAGAGGAATGTCTGTTTACCGTCTAACCAAAGATTCTGGCCTGAGCAATCGGACCGTTGAACGAGTGGTCAAGGGCGAACAGTCTATTGGCCAAATGTCTCTGGATAACGCAGATGCTTTGGCTCATGCATTAGGCTATGAAAACGCTACTGAGCTGAAGAAGGATCTGGCGTTCAGAAACCGGAGATACACGTTTTGAAAAAGCTGGATATCCATCCTGGGGACGAGTTCGGTAACTGGACTGTGCTCAAGAGAGTGGACTCCAACAGTGGCTGGACGCAGTATTTGTGCCGGTGCAAGTGTGGTGAGGAAAAGGTAGTTAGAGGTCATCATCTGATTTCTGGAAAGAGCCAGTCCTGCGGCAAGTGTGGTGCTCGATCCATTGAAAGGGTAGTCGACGCGAAGCCAAAAACAAACAACACCAGTGGCCAGAATGGAGTCAGCTGGAAGGAGAAAGACAAGCGCTGGGAAGCGTCTATCAGCTATCATGGAAAGCGCATGTATCTGGGTTATTTCGAAGACTTGGACGATGCTATAACTGCCAGAAAAGCCGCCGAGAGATACTTGGCGGTAAACAAAGGATTGCCTGATGATTGACTGTCTTTCTCTATATGACTTCTGAAAAATGCTGTTATACTTAATATACGAAAAGGATGAGCGGTGTTGGGATATACCTCTTCTATGGAGAAAACCAGCCGTTGCAGCCTTTTTTTATTTGTAGCAATCTTACGACTGATTATGTGATTCTTATGGGAGACTAAATTCAAACCTTATTCTCCCTTTTTGTGCAAAAAGGTCTCCTACTTTTTGAAGTGTGTATAAATAAGAAATATGGACCTTTTTGAATGCAACTATCTAGAATAATCTCCTTCTTCATAAAGGTGTACCTTTTTGCAGTAAACTATAGCTATGACGACAGAAAACAGTGTAATCGTGGGGTATGCCCGTGTTTCCTCTCGTGATCAGAACCTTGATCGACAAATTATGCAGCTGCTTCCGCTGATTACAAACGAGAGGTATCTCTTCCAAGACAAACAGTCCGGACGAAATTTTGATCGTCCTGAATACCAACGCATGAAAGACTTTCTTCGCCGTGGCGACACCCTCATTATATGTAGCCTAGATCGACTGGGTCGGAACGCTACGGAAATGGAAAAAGAATGGAAAGAACTGACTGATCGAGGTATTTACTTGCGAGTCCTGGATATGCCAATTCTTGACACTAAACCCGGCCAAGACACAATGAATCAACTCGTTTCCAAAGTCGTTTTTGATTTGCTCTCTTATATTGCACAGATGGAACGCGAAAAAATCCGGGAAAGGCAACGTGAAGGAATTGCAGCTGCCAAAAAAGCAGGAAGACCTACAGGAAGACCCAGAATTGAATTTCCGAAGAATTGGGCAGAAATAATCAAACAGTATGAGTCAGGGGACATCACGGCTCAAAAAGCCCAGCAAGATCTAAACCTAAAGCCGGGCACGTTTTACAACCTCTTACGCAGATATCGGAAGAGATGAAATCTTTTATATTGTTAGGAAGGGTACTATGTTACGAACAGAAAGAATTCAACGGGCAGCTACTTTTGCCTACAACGCCCATCTCCACCAATGTGATAAAGCGGGGTATCCATATATTTTTCATCTCGCAGAAGTTGCAGAACTAATGGGTGAAGATGAAGAAGCGGTGATTGTAGCCCTAATGCATGATGCATTTGAAGATACTGATTTACAATTAAGGGATTTCTCAAAGGAATGGGATCCCGACATCATCGTTGCTCTGGACCTACTCACTCGTAAGGATGGGCAATCGTATATGGATTACATTGCCCAAATCAAGAAATCCCAATGGAAACGGACAGAGGAAGGATTCCTGATTTGTCCGGAAGGAAGGGTGCTAGACCAGTATGAAGGAGACAGCACCTCAAGGACCCGAGGTGGAAACCTTCATATCAGTCAGATGTATGCGGAGAAAGGCCATTGTGAGGGATGTCCCAGACGGTCCCAGTGTTTCCGGTTCGGAGAGTACAGGAGAGTCGGAAAGAATGTAGTGATGGAGGAACTACAGAGGAAAGTGGATGAGAATCTGGAGTCTGAAGAAGGAAAAGGGCTGTGCAGGCAGAGATCTTCACAGGTAGAAGGAGCGTTCGGGATCCTGAAACAGAACCGGGGAATGACCAGATTCAAAAGAAGAGGACTGAAAGGTGTCAGGATGGAATTTCTCTTGAACTGTCTGGGGATGAATCTGTACAAATATCATCTGTTCTGGCTTAAACAGAGAGCCTGTAATTCAACGGGTAAGCTGAACTGAAAGAGAAACAGAGCGTTTTTTAGAAGTTATACCCCAAAGTTGTTTTCATAATGCCCGAAAAGAAGCCCTGGAGAAAGTTGATGGAATTCTCCAGGGCTTCTAATGCTTAAAACTACAAAGAAAGAGGCTGTACTCAGTTTCCAGCTATAAAACTGGTCTACTGTTACAGCCTCTAAAATCTTTCATCCGCATATCTCTGACATAAAGCCCTTATCTCTTCAAGTAGGTACTTATAATCATATTCTTGGGCCCTATCAAGGCGGTCCTTCAGCTCAGGGCTGCAGTTCAGGAATCCGCTCAATTCGTTTGGCTGCATATCGCGAACTATAGCAGTTTCTTCAATAATCCTTTGAAGATCATACTCTTTGATAGATGTCGGTACTTTCATAGCTCCTCCATAATACATTTAAATTATTTAAAAAGCGATCGGGTGGCCAGTTCAAGACCACCCGATCAATCTTAAAATATATGAAGATATAATAGCGCTTAAAACCGCTACCAAAAGTTCTCCCAAGAGAGAAACTATACATTTTTTATATGGCATGTCTCGCCCCCCGCTTTCTGTGTCGCGGGAAAAGATAACATAGGTTGTTGATGTTGTGCGGTTTTTTTACGGATTTTTGCCGAAGTTTCTACAGAGGACAATTTGCAATCTATATGCTATTATACTAGTGGCTTAATTCGTA
>Ga0137309_100492_pt1 | contig 29863 bp, 25 predicted proteins | sample NAcewiD2O_June_FD_97179 | JGI IMG/M metagenome (GOLD analysis project Ga0137309, IMG submission 97179) | Mouse cecal microbial communities from Vienna, Austria - N-Acetylneuraminic amended D2O_June | ecosystem: Host-associated > Mammals > Digestive system > Large intestine > Cecum | place... | reverse complement strand
CACCTCTGCAAATTCCACATCGCTCATAGCTTCCAGTTTCCCCAAGACCTGTCCGGCAAGCTCCACCATGTCGCTGTCCTGTATGTGGGGGATTATATTCTTTATATCGGCAATCATGCCCGTTCTGTCGTAAGCGATGAATAACCTATCATTTTTACATTTTCTGAAATCTATGGGGTAATCTTGATTAAGAAGCAGCTTCTTATAAATGAACTAATGAATCCGAAGTGTATAAATCTATATTTCAAACGTGGGAAGGCTCCATCGGGCCTTAGTACTATCAGAAAAATATCATCTTCTATCAGAGTTCCTTTTTCCGTTACTGCCCATCTGCAAGCACCTCCTTTGTCAGAGAATCGTAAGCTGACGCCACTTTCCCCTTCGGATCATGCTTGTAGATGCTGACACCCTCCGCTGAAATCTCCGCCGCCCGGACGGAAATGATCGCCGTCCAGCCCACAAGGGGCCTGGATATCGGAGCCATTGACGGAATACATAAGAGCTTATTTAAGCAGACCGCGAAGAACAGAGGCGTGCTTTTGATCTCATTTGAACTGGATAAAGTATTCAAGATCAGCGACCATAATCTGTATCGCATTAGGGCTTCTGGCCGGGTATCTAATCCTGCTTTTTTCCAATCCTGCACAGGCCGGAAATGGTTTCCGTGCGATCCTCTCCGGCGGCTTTATCGGAGGAAACCGCAGAATCGGAGATGTCTTTTATTATGCAACACCGCTTCTGATGGTTGGTTTAGGCGTTGCAGTCAGATTTAAGACCGGCGCATTTAATATCGGAGGGCCGAGGCAATTTGTGATCGGCGGTTATTTTGCAATGCTGACGGCGCATACGCTCCAGGTGCCAAGACCTTTGAGCTGGCTGATCCCTCTTGTGGCAGCAGCCGCTGCCGCAGCGCTGTAGGCTATGATCGCCGGATTATTACATGTATATTTCAAAGTAAATATCGTTATTTCCACGATCCTACTGAATTATATCGGAATGCATCTGGTCAATTTACTGATCCGCAAAACGATTTATGATTCAGGAAAAAATCAGGCCAAGCTGACTCCGGAACACGCATACCTGCCCGGCATGGAGCTGAACCGCCTGTTCCCGGACAGCAGTGTCAACGGTGGATTTTTCATTGCGGTCGGAATTGCCGTATTAATCTATATCCTGCTTTACAAGACCACGAAGGGATATGAAATGGTTGCCGGAGGGATGAACCCTTTTGCTACACTTCTCTCCGGAATGCCGATCAAGAAAAATGCTGTTTTCTCCATGAGCCCCTCTCATGATCGTTTCCCTTGGAGCGATGTTCTCTGAACAGAGCGGTGTGATGAATATCGGTCTGGAAGGGATCATGATCATAGGAGCCTTCAGCGGAATCATGGCCATCAACGCGCTGGAGGGCAGTCTGCCTCCCCAGGCACTGCTTTTCTGCGGAGTGCTCGTGTCCATGCTGGCAGGGATCGTGTTTACGTTTTTCACGCGTTTGCCTCGATCACCCTCAAGGCAGACCAGACGATCAGCGGCACGGCGCTGAACCTGTTTGCCTCGGCATTTTGTATTTTTATTGCCAGAGTGATACAGGGCGTACAGTATGTCACATTCCGCAATGTATTCCGCCTGGAAAAGATACCGGTTCTCGGAGATATCCCGTTTTTAGGAGAGATGCTGTTTCAAAAGTTTTACCCGACAACGTATCTTGGGCTTTTGATCCTGCTTATCTCTCAGATTGTCATTCACAAGACCCGGCTGGGGCTGCAGATCAGGACGTGCGGCGAAAATCCCCATGCATCCGATTCCGTAGGGATCAATGTGACGAAAATGAGATATCTGGGAGTGATCATTTCCGACGCCCTTGCCGGACTTGGAGGGCTGGTATTTATTGTCCCTACCGGAACGACCTTCAACGCAAGCGTTGCCGGCTACGGATTTCTGGCCCTTGCGGTGCTGATCTTCGGCCAGTGGCGTCCCGGCAGGATTGCTGTTACGGCAATGTTTTTCGGTCTGATGAAGACCATCGCAGCCGCCTATTCGGGAATCCCATTCCTGGCAAAGCTTGGGCTGCCCGACAGTGTATACAACATGATCCCATATATCGCAACGCTGTTAGTTCTTATGTTTACTTCCAAAAGCAGCAAACGGCCCGCAGCGGCCGGAGCTCCGTATAACAAAGGAGAACGGTGATTGTTGGACAGGAGGCAGGTGAATGGTTCACCTGCCTCCTGTTCTGGTATCCTGGTCGAGTAGACATACCCCTTGCGAGGTATGCCCCTCTCTCCGCTTCCCTCCGGTGGCATCACCCACCTTCATCGGTACTGTCGGGCTATCCGACTACCTGCGTCCCGTTTGCTGCACTCCTTTCGTTGATTCGCATACCGCCCTTTTACACTTAAAGGCGGAGGATACAGGTTCTCCCACAGTTGACGCAATGTCATTGTATAGCATGACTGGCGTTCCAATGGGCTGGATGCCGTTGCTGTGAACACCTAATTGACATTGTCTGACGCAGTGAATATATTTTTAAAACAGATCATCTTACGCGGAGGGATACCGTTTGATGTGAAGTATCCAGAGTATAAGCCTGAGGTTATAGAAGCTATGCAAGAAGCAAAATGTATAAGCCGAGATCCTGATACCAAACGATACGGCAGTTTTTCTGAGGCATTAGAGGAATTGGATCTATGAAATACGAATTAATTCTGTCTGGAAAGTTTAAAAAAAGTCTGAAGACAGCGAAAAAACGTGGTCTGGACATCTCTCTTCTGGAATCCGTCGTAGACACGCTGCTCCTGGGACTTCCTCTTGAAAAAAAGTCTGAAGATCATGCCCTGAAGGGGAAGCTGGCCGGATTTCGGGAATGCCATATCCAGCCAGACTGGCTGTGAATCTATTTGATAGAAGATGATATCTTAACACTGACATTGGTCGATACCGGCACACATGCAGATTTATTTAAAATGGAATCATTTCCGACTATGCGGATACACTCCAACGGCCTGAAGCCTTTTTTACAGCCACCATCCATCTCTACACCCCGATATACTTCGACGGCGCCACCCCATACTCTTTTTTAAAACACTTACTGAAATACAGCGGATCGGCGAACCCGGTCAGGCGGGCGACCTCCTGCAGGTTGGTGTACCCGTCATCCAGATATTTCTTCGCAGCCTCCATCTTCTTCTGCATCATGAACTTCACCAGAGGCAGGTTCATCTCCCGGCGGAACATGCGGCTCAGGTAGTTTTCGTTCATGTAGAGCTGGGAGCTGAGCCACTTTACGGAAAGCTCGGGGGAGGACAGGTTCTGCTCAATGAGCTCCATGCATTTTTCCGTGATCCGGCGGGACGGGGACACCTTGCTGCCCCGGATGTGTTCCAGAATCCGATGAAAATAATGCTCCAGGAATGCGGCGCAGCCCTCCGGCTCATTCAGCTCCATTACTTCGGACAGGGGCGTATAATGCCGGTCAAATATATCCTGCAGAGCCAGTTTATTTTCCCGGAGGAACATCAGGCCGGTCATCACAAAATCAATCCGCAGCATGTTGAAGGTGTCAAAGGAATGCCGGGCAAAGGGCGGTTCCAGCGTATCCTGCACATGGGCGTCCAGGCCCCTTAAGTCGTCGGAACGGAGCAGGCGGAAGGTGGCGGAGCGGATGGAGTCCAGATCCATCTCCATGTCGAAAGCATTTTTCATATATTCCGCGAAGGAAATGATGCCCTTGTCCAGAACCGACTGGTTGTACCGGGACAAAAATTTTGTCTCATAATAGCAGCGGTAAATGTTGGACAGCCCCTTATACCGGCAGCTATAAAAAACGGCGGCGGAAAGGTTCAGGTCAAACAGCAGATTGTCCCGCAGCAGCCTGCAGATCAGCGGGGTACCCGGCCCCGGGCTGCCGGAATTTTTTTCATATCCCATCAGGATATTGCATTGGTAAAAGGAATCGGTGAACACCACGCAGTTGGGGTAATCGCTGAGCGTGTCCTCAATGGATTTGATGGCGGTCTGCAGCAGGTCGTCCATATTTTTCTCCATGGAAACCGGGAAATCCAGGGATTCGATGTGGACAGCAATGATTTGAAATTCCTCTCCGTGTATAGGAATCTGGTAAAATTCGAATTTTTCTTTCAACTGCTGCTCATCCAGCGTCTGGCGTCCGGAAACCAGCCAGTTCAGGAATTTGTCCCGAATCATCCGCTCGTTGAGCAATGCCTTGGAATACAGGGAGCTGATGTAGTTTTCCTTTTCCCGGGACGAGTCCAGCCGGGACAAAATTTTCTGAATCAGTTCCCGCAGTGATTCCGGCTCAATGGGCTTGAGCAGGTAATGGGTAACGCCGATGTTCAGAGCCTGCTGGGCGCAGCCGAAGCTGTCATTGACGGTCAGCAGGATACACTGGACATCCGGATAATGTTCCTTTAGGATGGCGGCAAGCTCCAGCCCATCCATGTTGGGCATGTTGATATCACAGATGATGATGTCCGGAACCGCCGATTTCAGCAAGGCCAGGGCAGAAATGCCGTCGCACGCGTCCGGAAGGACCGCAAAGTCCATTGACTGCCAGTCCAGAATCTGGTGAAGCCTCCGCAGAATCAGAGGATCGTCGTCTACAAACATGATCTTGTACATATGCTGTTTATCCTTTCCTATACCTTGTGAAACAGCCGTATGGCCATAATGGGGTGCCCTTGGGTATACCTTATGAAACGGCCGCATGGCCATGATGGGGTGCCCTTGGGTATCTATTTTGACAGGGTTTACAATGTCTTGGGAAAACGAACCTCAATCTGTGTTCCCTGCCCCTGTTCTGACTTTATGGAAATCCCGTATTTTTCCCCGTGCTTCAAACGAATCCTTTCCTGAATATTTTTCAGCCCGAAATGCTTGGGGATTGCCGTGGGAGCCGGTGCGAATATGGAGGAACGCGATCCCTCCGGAATGCCCTTTCCGTTGTCGGAAATGAGGATGCAGACCGTCTGGTTTTCGAGGGTTCCTTCTATTTTAATCCGGCCGCTGCTTTTGAAGCCTGCGAAGCCGTGTATCACGGAATTTTCCACAATGGGCTGGAGAATCATTTTCAGGATCTTAAAATCCAGAATGTCCTCGTCCACCGTGATCTCATAGGTAAACAAATCCGGAATCCGGATCAGTTGAATCTCCAGGTATGCCCGGATCAGTTCCAGTTCTTCCCGGATCGTAATGATATTGCGGCCCTTGCTCAGGATGGCCCGATAGTAGCGGCCCAGATGGGATACCATGGCGGTGGCGGTTTCGTTTTTCTGATCCGTGATCAGGCTGCTGATGTTGTCCAGACAGTTGTATAAAAAATGCGGATTGATCTGGGCCTGCAGCATTTTCAGCTCATATTCCTTTTTCTGGGTCTGCTCGTTGTAGATCCTGGTGGTCAGTTCTTTGATATTGTGATTCATGACCCCGAAGCGTTCCGCCAGAAAACCGATCTCATCCCCGGAATGGACGGGAACCGGAAGGTCGAAATTGCCCTTTCCGGCTTCGTCTGCGTAATCCGCCAGCCGGATCACCGGACCCACGATGCTCTGGGCCAGCCGCGAAGAGAGAAGCACCCCTGCGGCCAGAACCAGGATGCCGATGATCAGAAGGAACAGCGCCAGGTTCAGGGCTTCTTTGTATATCCGGTAATAGCGCATCATGTAGACCACCAGGTAATCTCCGTTTTCCGTTTCGGAAGAAAGGAGCAGCATGTGTTCGGCCGTCGTTTCCTGCGGGATTTTTCCGCCTGATTTGTACTGCGTTTTCTGTTCCGGCTTCCCCATGCCCTCCAGAAGACCCAGGATTTCCGGGGACGCCGTTGTCTGCAGCTCGTCCCGGTTTTCGGAGGAAATGATGGTGCCTGCGCTGTCGATCAGCAGGAAGCATTCATTTTCTTCATCCGACACGGAATGATAGGAGTCATAAAAAAGGGATTCCTTGATGTCAAAGGTCAGAATCCCGAGGCAGCTCCCTGACCGGATATCAATCAGCGATTTGGACACGGTCAGGGCGGCGGCTCCGCTTTTGTCCGCCGGATATTCCAGGAGTATCCGCCCCTTCTCCGCCGCGATTTCCCGGTAGCGCGCGTCCATTTCCGCATCCGGTGTGCGGATCTCGTCTGTCTTGATATCGAATACGCGGCCGTCCCGGGTATGGATGTAGCCGCTGGAAATCAGGCTCTGGATCTCCATAATGTTGTGCACGGCATTGTGCATGGTGGAGGAAAACATATAGTTGCCGTAATTATTGTCCGGATACTCCGCACGGATCGCATCCTGCAGCGCAGAGCTGGTGGAAAATGCCTTAATATTGTAGGTAATATTTGACAGGATCTGGTCTGTCTGGCCGGTTACAAGGGACAGCTTGTCCTTCGCGTTGTTCAGCGCCTCCGCCTTTCCGTTCCGGATGATCAGCGAGATGGATGAGACCAGGATCAGAAGGGTGGACAGCATGAGCAGGGGGAGAAAAACCGCAAGGATTTTTCTTTTCATATTCCAGTTGGTAAAAAAATAAGTTCCGCGCATTGTGTATCCTCCCATTGTTCCCATTCAGGCCATTCTGATTCCATATCCTGTGTATCAGAATGCGGCCTGCAGCAATCGTCTTTCGAGAATTATTATATAATATGCGGGGATGCTTGAATACAAGAAAGGGATCAATTTTCTGATTTTTCCATATAGCGTCCGAAAATTCCATTCCGTTTTCGGCTGGAAGTGTATAAGATATTCTCAACAGCAATACAACAACAGGGAGGAAAGAAGAATGAACAAATGGAAAAAATTGACGTCACTTGCACTGGTCGGAATCATGGCCGGTTCACTTGCGGCCTGCGGAGGGGCAGGCGGTTCCGGGGATTCCGGCAGTTCAGGTTCGGAAAGCTCCGGCGGTACGGAGAGCGGCGCTGAAAGCAGCTCCAAAGATTCCGGGGAAAAGGTCAAACTGAATATGCTTTTCAACGACACGGATGAAAACGTGCAGGCGGAAATGGCATATGTGATGGAACATCTTCCGGAGGTCCTGCCGGATGTAGAGGTGGAGCTGGAAATGGTTCCCGGCGACGCGCAGACCTACGAAACCAAAGTGCGCACCATGATCTCCGCAGGCGGCGACGGCCTGGATGTATGGTGGGAGCGAGGCGGAAGCTGGGCAACCCCGATCCTGGAATCGGAAAGCGCACTTCCTCTGGACGATTATCTGGAAGCAAGCGGCTATTGGGACAAGGTGATTCCGTCCGCAAAGCTGCCGGCAGAAGACGGACATACTTATTCCGTACCGTTTGAGGACATTTCCTATGAGATCGTCTTATATAATAAGAAGATTTTCGCAGACAACAACCTGGAAGTGCCGAAGACCGTTGCGGAGCTGAAAAGCGTGGTTGAGACGCTTGCCAAAACCGACATCGTGCCTATATCTGTAGGCGCCAAGGACGGCTGGTGCGCAGCCATGATGCTGGAAGGATTTGCCTATTCACTGGACCCGGAAATGACCGAAAAGATTGTGAACGGCGAGGCGAAGTTTTCCGATGAGCCTTATGCGGAAGCGGCAAATGTCATGAAAGAGCTTCTGGATATGGGCGCATTTTCCAAGAACGTGGCATTGACCGGGATCGACGAAGCGCTTCCGATGTTTGAGACCGGAAAAGCGGCCATGATGGCAAACGGCTCCTGGGCGGTAGCGTCCGGCGCGGAAAAAATGGGCGAAGATTTCGGATATTTCTATTATCCGGTCATCCGCGACGAGGATGTGGATGTCTATGGAAAAAATGTAGCCGGCGGCGTAAAACAGAACTCTGGAATGATGGTCTATGCGGGAACCGAGCATCCGGACGAAGCGGCTGCACTCTGCGAGGCGGTTGCGGAGCTCCGTTGCAAATACGTTTACGAGGAAAAGGGAAATCCGTTTACCGTATACAAAGCGGGCGACCTGGGATGGACCTATGACAGCGATTTTGCGGAGCCGGTGGCGCAGCTTGCCGAGGATATGCAGAATTTCGAGTATGTATACGGACTGGTTCAGGATGTAATGCCCACTGCGGCGGCTTCCTCCGGTATCATGCAGGCTACGAGCAAGTTTATGACAAATACACCGGATTACACGGTGGACAGCTATCTGGAAGATATGGATAAAGCGGCGTTGGAAGAATAGCTCCGGCGAGGCGGGCCGGCGGTACTGCATTTCGCGGATACTGCCGGCTTTTTGATACCATTGTATTTTGATACTATTGTATGCGGAGAAACGGCCGGCGGCAGGTTTTTCCCATTGAGGCAGTATGGCGCGGCAGACCGATACGGGCGTCTGCGTGTGCCGATTTCTAAAATTTGAGACAGGAGTTACGCTATGAAAAAAGTACTTGGAAATAAATGGTATATTTTTTTGCTGAGCGCCCCGGCGCTGATCTTGCTTGCGGCATTTGTCGTCTATCCGATCTTCAATATCGTGGTCATGTCGCTGCAGAAAACCAACGGTCTCACGCCGCCGGAATGGATTGGGCTGGAAAATTTTAAAACCCTTTTGCAGGATGAAGCATTTATCCGTGCAAATCTGGCATCCCTGGGGCTTTGCCTTCTGGCGGTGCTCTGCAATGCGGTGCTTGCTGTCATCGTGTCAATCCTGCTCTGCACACTGGGGCCCAGGACGCAGAAGATCCTGAGAACCGCATTTGTCATCCCCCTTGTCCTTTCTATTTCCGTAATCTCACAGCTCTGGCTGACTATTTATCATGCGGACTGGGGGCTGCTGAACTATTTCCTGAAAATGATCGGGCTGGGATTTCTGCAGAATGAATGGCTGATCAATCCGAAAACCGCCATGATCTGTATTGCCATTGTGGGAATGTGGTGGATGTTCGGCATGGACCTGCTGATGTCCTATTCCGGGATCAAGGCGATTCCTGAGAGCTATTTTGAGGCAGCCCAGCTGGATGGGGCCGGATTTTTCAATACGGTGCGTTATATCACGCTTCCGCTTCTGCGGGACGTGGCAAAGACCTGTGTGACGGTTTCCGCAATCGGCGGCCTGTTTACATTTCCCCAGGTATTCATCATGACCGGCGGCGGCCCCGGAGACCTGACTCAAACCGTCATGATGTACATGTACCGGCAGGCGTTTTCCAACCAACGGTACGGCATGGCTTCTGCTGTCGGAATCCTGGTGATCGCCGAGACCTGCGTGGTTCTGGGCGGCATCGGCTGGCTGTTCAGGCAGGGGAAATACAGGGAGGACTAAGGCGGCCGGGAGTACAGCGCCGGCCGCAGCCGCAAAGGGACTGATTTTCTTATGCGGCTGTGCGCATCTTATGATACTGAGCGGCAGATTGATCTGGCGGTCAGTATCCATCGGTTATAGATACAGGAGGACAAACATTATGAGAATCCGGCAAAAATGGATCAAAGGAATCCTGACGGTCATCTTCGGGATCTGCGCGGCCACTTCGGTGTACCCGCTGCTGTGGATGCTGATCAATTCATTTAAAGATACGTCAGAGATCATGACAGGAGAATCCTTCGGGCTTCCCCATGTCTGGAAATTTGCAAACTACACGGACGCGATTTTTAACCGGGATATTCTGAAATTTTTTGTAAACAGCATCATCGTGACCGGCTTTACCCTGCTGCTGACCGTGACAGCAGCCATCATGCTTTCCTACGCGCTGACGCGGATGCAGTGGAAGCTGTCCGTGCATGTGAGCAAAATGGTGACTCTGGGGATTCTGCTCCCCTCCCAGATCGTCATTGTCCCTATCTTTATGATGCTCCGGGAAATGCACCTGATCAACAATCCACTGTCCCTGATCCTGACCATCTCGGCCTTCAATATTGCCATGGCCACATTGATGTGCAGCAGCTTCCTCTCCGGGATTCCCCTGGAAATGGAGGAGGCTGCGGTGATGGACGGGGCCGGGATCTTCACGATCCTGTTCCGGGTCATTGTGCCCATGATCAAGCCCGCCGTGGCTACTATGTGCATCAATACCTTTATCAACAGTTGGAATGAATTTATCTACGCGCTGGTGCTGATCAGCGGGGAGAAATACCGGACACTCCCCATTGCGCTGATGAATTACTCCTCCGGAAAATACGGCACGGATTACGGCGGAATGTACGCGGCCATGGTGATCACGAGTATCTTGCCTGTGCTGCTGTTTGTGTTCTTCAGCAACCAGGTGGAAAAAACATTTTCGGCGGGGGCGATATTGAAGTAAATTTGACTCAGGCGGGGATGATTTTGGCGCAGATCGAATCCGGGCTGTTCTGGCGGAGCATGGGAGCATGGATTTGATACAAGCGATTTTCAAGCGAATTGAATCCGGGCTGTGCTGGTGGAACGTGGATTCTGTATGAACGATTTTAAGAAAGCAGGTGGAAAAAATGACGGATGCGGTATATTATGACAAGGTTTACGGCGGATGGCTCGGGAAGTGTCTGGGCGGCGCGGCGGGGGCTCCGGTGGAGGGCATCAAAAAGCTCATTCCCTGTGAGGATTTCCGGGAAATGATCCGGCCGGACCTGCCCAATGATGACCTGGATCTACAGTTATTATGGCTGGAGGTTCTTCAAAAAAAAGGACGCCGTGTGACTGCGGCCGACCTGGCAGAAGCCTGGGACCGTCAGTGCTGGTATCCATTTAACGAATACGGGATTTTTCTGAAAAATTACGAACGCGGGATTCTGCCTCCCTACAGCGGGAGTTTCAATAATCCCCTGTTCTGCGAAGGGGAAGGCTGTCCGATCCGGTCTGAAATCTGGGGAATGGTATTTCCCGGAGACGGAGACACAGCGGCGGCTTACGCAGGAATGGACGGAAGCCTGGATCATGCGGGGGAAGCGGTTTGGATTGAGCAGTATTATGCGGCGGTTGAGTCGATAGCATTTGCAGATGGATATGGCGCAGCGGTTGAGCCGTTGGTTTTCGCAGATGGATATGGCGCAGCGGTTGAGCCGTTGGTTTTCGCAGATGGATATGGCGCGGCGGTTGAGCCGTTGGTTTTCGCAGATGGACATGGCGCGAAGGGAGCAAATATGGAAGCCCTGTTACTGGGAGAGCTTCACCGACTGCCGGAGGGTTCCCGCGCCAGAGCCTGTGTGAATCTGGTGATGAAGACATTTCATGAAGATCCCTGCGGCTGGAAAAAGGCCAGGGCCAGAATGCTTCGGAAATTCGGGCATTTTGATTTTACCAACGCGGTGACCAATCTTGGGATTACCGTGATCGCCCTGCTATACGGCGGGGAAGATCTGTGGAAGGTGATCAATATCGCGTTTCGCTGCGGTTATGATACGGACTGCACCTGTGCGACAGCGGCGGCGGTCTGGGGAATCCTGCATGGGGCCGAAAAAATTCCGGAAGATCTGAAAGTGCTTGTAAATGACCGGTTTGTGATCGGGATTGATCTGGAACGGACGGATAACTCTATACGGAAGCTAACGGAGGAAACCTGCGCATTGGGGCGGAAGCTGGCTCTGCAAAACCGCACATCAGATTGGAAATCGGAGGACGAAAGCTGCGCATTGAGACAGACGACGGCTCTGCAAAACCGCACATCAGAGCAGACGCCAGCGGACGAAAACATTTCAGCCGCCGAGAACGGATTTGGCTCAAGCGTAAATACTGAAGCGACATTGGCTGTAGATATACTATATATGGACCGTCCGGCAATCGGTTTCAACGACCATTGCGGCATCGGCATCCGCCTGAAAAATCATTTCCCGATTGAAAAAGAATGGAACATCCGAATTGCCGGGCTGCCTCTGGGATGGCGCGCGGTTCCGGAGTACCAGACCCTGGTTTTGGAACCGGGGCAGGAAAAGACAGCGGAGGTTTTGATTGAGACAACAGACGACGTAAAAATACTGTATAGCAAAAACCTCCTGAAAGCCGTTGCCGGGGATGATCTGCAGGAATTTCGCCGCTGCTTTGGAATCGCCGGATCGTCAGAATGGACAGCGGCGGGGCCTTATTTTGAAAATCTGGAAAAAGACGATCCGCCGGGAATCCCCAGCGCCCACGGAGAGGGCTGTATCCTCCCCACACTGGAATGTATGGTCAACAATGCAGTATATCTGGAAAAAGAATACATGGATGAGCAGAATTTTGTTCAGGCATTTTCTGTGGAAGAAACCTGCCGGGTACATGGGTATGAGGACTTGCTGCCGCTGGATGAAGCGTTTCCTTTCCAGGGACAAGGGTGCATTTATCTCAGGCAGAAGCTGGTCTCGGATACAGAGCAGGACGTCTGGGCTGTGATTGGAAATAACGACGGCTTCAAACTCTGGGTAAACGGGGAGCTGTGTCTGGAGCAGGATGAGATCCGGCTGTGGACGCCTTATAATAATTATCAGACCGTGCATTTAAAAAAAGGTGTAAATGAGGTTGTTATCAAGGTATTGAAACGGACGGAAAGCATGAAGTTCAGCATTGCGTTCCGGAAGCACGAGGGGGAACATTTTCACCGGAAACGGTGGTGCGTGGATCTTGGGTGCGAGAATCCCTGATTCTGTTTCAAAGAGTAAATATAAAGTATTGTAAAAGACAGAGCACCCGGTTAATGTGTGAACTATCCGAAATTTACTGTTCATGCGGTGCCGCGCACTTGCTGCACGGCATCCGGCCAATACAGTGATGGGGCGTACATCCAGTCCCTCGCCGTCAGGCGACTTTTCAATGGGCTGGATGCGTTACAGTTTGCGGCTGGTTAGATAACAGGCCGTGAACTGTAACATATCAGCGCATGGGACGGGAATCAGTCACTTCACCCACATAAGCAAAAAATCAAGATGCGAAGCATCGGCAGACGGCTTTGCCGACTGTTTTTGCGCATGTGAGTGAAATGACTGTGAATCGTAACTATGAATTGGCTTTACCGCAGGAGTTATCTTTTTAGGGAAACAGGTCTAAAAGATGTCATTACCCGACAGCCCCCTGCCGCTTTTTGTCCGTCTCGCAAGTTCAATCAAAGGAATCCGGAGCCGGATATTTATGCGGACTCATACCATAACCTTTCTGATAATTGATCGTCATATACTGCGTTTCCTCTCCGCGCGTAAGCTTAACATAGCACACGCCGTCCTCAAACAGGTCCGTAATCTCCATTTTCTGATCATAATAATATACCCAGACCGTACCGTCATCCTTATATTCTACCTCGGGAGCATTCAAGGACTCATTCAATTGCTCCAGAATTTCCTCCTCTGTCAACGGACGTTCCGTTCCATCCGATTCGTATGCGATTCCGCCCCCTTCCCGCTCTCCCACTTCGCCGTTTTCCAGCGGATATGAGATATGATATGTCCCCTCTCCGTCATATTCAAACGTTGCCGTTGTCTGGTCTCCATGAACCCAAAGCTGAACCGTCCTCTGAATCCCTCCGATGTCTCCCGCATATGCAATGCCGCTGCCGCCTGCCAATACCGCGCAGACCGCTGCCGCTGCCGCCGCCGTTCTCATTTTTGCTTTTTTATTCATAATAGCCATCCTTTCTATCTCCTGAGATATCTTGTCGGAGGACTGCAATACCGAAAATGCCTGCTTATATTTTTCTCTATTCGTCATCTTCCCATTCCTCCCGCAATTTTTCTTTGAGCATCACACGACCGCGCGACAGCCTCACCTTGACGTTGCTTTCTGTGATTCTCAGAATATCCGCAATCTCATGTACGGTGTAATCCTCATAGTAAAACAAATGGATCACGATCCGGTATTTCCGCGGAAGCTTCATTACCGTTTCGAACAATTCCCCGGATTCCAGTGTCTCAAAGGTCAGCGTCTCCATATAGTCCTCCAACGGCACCTTATTTCTTCTCCAAAATGTCCGGTTCGTATTTTTCGCTTTATTGATCGCCACACGGATCAGCCATGCCCGGATGTGCTGCTCATTATCAAATTCTTTCTTTAATAAATAATACTGAATGAATGTATCCTGAACAACGTCCTCCGCGTCTTCCGCGTTCCCGCAGACATTAAAGGCTGCCGCGTAAAGATTGTTCCGGTATTGTTCAAACAGCTCTTTTACTGATGGTTTCATGAGTACTCCCCTGATGTTGACGCGGAAAGCCTGCCGCCGACCGGCTTTCCCGCATACGTGGTATGAAAAGGCCCTTCACTAATAATACACCTCAAAAAGCAAAAAGGTTACATAATGCGTTGAAAAATATTGACAATCAAGTGATTATAGTATATAGCGCATATGCTGCAACGTTTTGTCCATTTCAGGTCATAGCAGGCACTGCCGTTCCCGGTGTAAATATTCTGTATGCGGATTTCCCTGTGCAGCCGCACGAATCATATGGTCAGATCATCATGGTCATATAAGCAGGAATGCTTCTCATATATTTTTCTCTACTCCGTCAGCGCCCCCTTAAAACGCGCCTCCTATGAAGCGTTTTAAATGGCAGCTTTCATCGCCATGATCACCCCAGCCATCCCAGCGGAAATCCCCACCGGATCACCTTCAGCGCCGGCACATACTCCGCAAGATCCACGAATGCCGGGCAGACTGCCATCTGAACCAGCAGGATCGTCAAAGTCCATCCGGCAAAGGACGTACTGTTATGAAACAGACTGCCCACAGTCGGCACCCAGAAACTGCACACCAGGACGAACAAAACCATGCTGCTGATCTCTGCCCCGATCCCCCGGTGTCCCGGCGCTGACAAGATAAGGAGTATTCCCGCCGCAGCCGGGACAGTCGCCTCCGCCAGGCATCCCAGATACCGGAACCTCCGCCGCCGTCTCCAATCCAGGGCAGACAGCGCGCCGTTTCCGTTCCCGCCGAACTTCCTTCCCTGGGCCATCCACAGGATCGCAAAAAGAAACAGCCCTGTCATTCCCTGTACCGGCCGTACTTCTCCGGATGCGCCTGCTTCCCCCCGCGGCTGCGCGGTTTCTATGATATCCATGCAGAACATCTCACGGTCATACAGGTAATCATCTCTTTTTTCCAGAAGCGCCTCCGTCAGTTTTTCGCTGCTTCTTCCGTACATTTCTTCCTCACTGCCGATCAGTATTTTTTTACTGTAGCCTTCAAAAAATGCCGCATAAAATGTCTCCTGAGCTACCAGTCCTTTTGCGGAAAAGGGCGTGCAGATATAGGTTACGGAGTTCTTTAACCGATCCTCCCAAATCCGTTCCTGAAAATCCTCAGGAAAAAGAAATCCGCATTCGATCCTGCCCGATACCATATCCCGGCGCATGGTCTCTTCGTCCGAGTATTCGATAAATTCGAATATACTGTCTCTGTGCCGAAGGCTTTTCAAAACGTTGTCCGCATATTCATCCGCCGCGCCGCAGACACCAACTCTTGTATTGTCTGCGTCAGGCAAATGTATATGGGCGGTCAGAAGCACCAGCAGGATCATGCCCAGAACCTGCAGCCACGAGGTTTTCCGTTTGAGCCATGCCTTAAGCTGCAGCGCATACCATATTTTATATTGTGCCATGAAAAGACCGCCTCCTTAGAAAAACACTTCCGCACAGTATTGACGCAGAAAATTCAGCGGCAGATATTGTCCCACTCTCCTAACCGCTTCCGGCAGATACGCCAAGGGAATGACCACACCGGAGCACAAAACCATCACTGCATTGACCGAAAGCAGAAACACCGCCCCCTGCATCCCTTTTCCAAATACGGAATAGACCGCGTGGAAATAAAACGCCGCGCCGATGCTGACCGGGATAAGCAGAAGCAGCACCGACCCGTGGAACCAGATAAAGTCAAATTTTCCCCATCTGGAAAACAGGCATCCTGCCAGATACGAAGCCACTGCCAGAAGCCATGAGGCATTCGCCATGACCAGGATTTTGATGAACGAAGCCTTCACAGTCCCCAGCCCCATGACGCGCAGCTTCTGCTCCACTGCCCGGCTGTTCCCCTGATATAAAAAGCTGTAGTTCAGCCCGCTCATCAGCAGAAGGACCGAGACCGCCGCGGCAAAATAATACTGATACAGATCCATTTGCCCCAAAGGAGAATACACATATTCGTCAAACATGTTATCCCTGCCCAGCGCGCACTTAATATACTCGTAGGAAATAAAGTTCGCCGCCTCGTAGGGCTTCATTTTGGGAAATCCGGTCTCATCCCGCTCACCATACGCAATCGCGTCAGTTCCCGCCAGATCGCTGGCCGCAAGCACCCCCGCCTCTGCCGTTGTAAGCAATGACACCCCGTCTGCCAGCAGCTCCCGGAACACCTGCACACGAAAGGGCGGATCCTCCGGCAGATATACGGCAATTCTTCCCTTCTCTCCGGAATACATATCCTCATAAAGGCTTTCAGGCAGTACAATGACTGCCTGAACCTCTCCTTCATATAGCTTTTCCTTTGCCTCATTCTCCGGGAAATACCGGAAATTGCAGACGGATTCCGCGCTTTCCATAGCAGAGAGGAAACGCAGCACCGCCTTTGTCTCCTTTTCTCCCTCCGGCACGGCCACTCCCACATCAATCGCCTGAAACATCCGGGAACCGAAAAACACATGGCTTAACACAGCGGCGGCGCCCAACAGCAGCACCGCCGCCAAAAGCAGGCTGACCGTGGATTTGAGCAAAACCTTCGCGCTCTTTTTATATTCAAGAAATAAGTAGATGAAAAATGTTCTCATAGCAAATTCATTTCCAGGAGCAGCGCCTGAATATCTTCCACTGACGCCTGCCCGATATCAAACTCTTCTCCGTCAAATTCCTGGAAGGAAGCGCCTTTTTCAATGGTCATGCCGAAGGTCAGATCCACAGGCTGCCCTTCCGTCATGACGCGGTCCATGGAGACCTTGAAGCTGTCCTTGTCCAGAAATACATTTCCCGATATGGCCGTCCTGCCGGCATCGGCGCTGATATCCAGCGCTCCGGTCTTCCGGTTATATTCCAGGCTGACCGCCTCTTCTCCCTCCATGAATACCGTTTTTACTTCCGTGGAGTCTTCCTTTTCGCCCTCGATCCTCAGCATTTCCTCCCCATCGATCAGGAACTGCATATTCTGCATCCGGGTATCTCCGCCGAGAAACCGCAGCTCTGCTTCTTCGTCCTCAATCTCAATGCGGACACATGCAAGCTTCTTTTCGTAGATAAAAAATGTCAGATCTACATCTTCCATTTCCGAAATACTCTCTTCGATCTCGTCAAAATAGTATTCCGTATACATGTCATACCCGTAAACGCCATACCTATAGGCACTCTCCATGCTGTCCCGGACAGCGTCCTCAAATTCATCATATATCGTTTCCAGGCTTTCACGGGGTACCGTGGTCGAGATTCCTGTACATTTCCGCTTTTCCCGATCCACCTCAAATTCTTCTGAAGAAGCCTTCTCAAATTCCAGCTTGCCGCACTCCTCGGCAATCGTCTTTGCCAGATCCGTGTCCAGCTCCGCCTGCTCCTCGGGGGTATAAATAGCCTCCAGCAGCTCGTCGATATCGTCCAGGCTGTCCCCGTAGTAGTCGTTCAGGTAGCCGCTTTTCGGCTCCTGATAATTGTAAGTGAAAATATAATCCGCCACGGAAGGAACCCGAACCATCAGCTCTTCCTCTGTCAGCTCCGCCTGAAAATCCACATCCATAAAACCGGAAATATCCATACTGCCAAGCATCTGCTTCCTGGGGTTTCCGTGCAGGAACCGCAGCTCCATGCCAAAGTCCGGGGACTCCGTGCTGACCGTCAGCGTTGACTCATCCGACAGCAGGATATCTCCAAACCGAAAGGCTCCCGTCAGATCGCCTGTGTCCCGAACCGTGTTGGTAATTGCCGCCAGAACCTTTGCGGAATTGCTGGAAAAGAGGCCGCTTTTCACAGCCCAGACCACCGCGCCCGCCGCCACCACGAGCAGAACGGCTATGACGGCAAGTATCGGGCCTGCTTTCTTCTTTTTCGGCGCCTGTTCAGGCGTGGGCGGCTGATAAAAATACGGCTGCCCGGCCTGCCCAGAACCGTCTGTCTCCTGAGCGGCGTCTCCAGGCATCGTGTCCTGATAAATGCCATCCCGCGTCGGTCCCTGAGCGCTCCCGCCCGGAGCCGTATCTGAAGCCGCTCCTCCCCGCGCTGCTCCGGAAGCCGCGGCCTGATTCTGCCGCGGCTCGCTGTCCTGTTGAATCTTTTCTCCTGTTACCGGGTCAAATCTCATACTCATTTTCTTTCTCCTCCCTACTATTTTCTGCCTTATTATTCCTTTTTATTCCAGCATTCCCTTTATATCGTCTATATCCATCTCTTCCTTTGTCAGCTCACGAAGCCTCCCTTCGTTCATCAGCAGGCATCGGTCGCTGGACAGGATTTCCTTCTCATCGTGTGTTGTCATCACCACGATGCCGTCCATTTCACAATACTTTTTGATCAAGCCTCTGATATTTTCTTTGGAGTATAAATCCAATGCCGTACTCGGCTCGTCCAATAGCAAAATGGGCGGCCAATCGGCCAGCGCACACGCGATACTGAGCCTGCGCTTCATGCCGCCTGACAATTTCGAGACGGTAGTATACATCAATTCCTCCAATTGAAACTCGCGGATCAGTTCCTGGTCCTCTTTCCTTCCCCGCACGCCCCACAGTCTCAGATTATCCTTCACAGATAATTCCTCCATCAGCGGAAGCTCCTGGGGGACATAGCCGCAGAACTTCTGAAAATATTTCATTTTGCTCAAAGGATCCTTCCCGAAATAGCGCAGTCCGCCCTCATCCGGGCGAATCACGCCTGAGAGAATCTGCATCAGGGTCGTCTTGCCGCAGCCGTTCCTGCCGACGATCGCCACGCACTCTCCGCAGTCCGCGCGAAAGCTGATATGCTCCAGTACGTTTTTTCTTCTATAGCTCTTTTTAATATCCGATACTTCCAGCATGGTTCGCCTCCGATTTCTTTACATTGCATTGATCCGGCGCAGCATTACAAAATTTCTATTTTACAGGAATGTACTTTCGTTTCTTTATCATAGCTGATCCCTACGGCAAGTATCCGCCCGGTATACTTCGGCTTTTCGCCCAATTTTCCTTTCAATCGCAGAGCATAATCCTTATCTTTTATCTGCTGGATAGCAGCTTCCGGCGTATCATCCACCTTTAATTCAAGGATGATCGCATCTGCATTCTTTCGCTCCGGATAAAAGATAAAATCAACATACCCTTTCCCGGCTTTATCTTCGCGTTCGACACGATATTTATCACGTGCGGATAGGTAGACCAGATTTACTACCGCAGATAATTCAATTTCGCTGTTGTAAGAAAATATGGGGGATTCTGTATTGTGCGCGTATTCAAGAATTTCCTCCATAGTTTCCGTATCTGAATCCAACGTTGCCGTAAGCATTTTTCTGGATATATTTGCAAGATTATAAATATATCCCAGTGACTTTTCTCTCCTCATCATGGAAGCATAGCTGTCCATCAGCTCCTTATTGGGAATGGATACGCAGCCGTCTTCAAAAGTAAGAAGGCCATATATGACCATTGCGGAATATATTTCGTCTTTTGTTTCCAGCAGCAGGGAGGTTGCCGCATATTCCTGAATATCCGCAGGAATTGCCTCACCCGCAAACATCAGGGCCAGATCCTCCTGTACATCTGCGATATTGTCCTTAATATATCCGAAAATAGAATCATAAGTGCCGGAGCTGGTCCAGTAATTTGCCAGTTCATTATCAGTTAAAGCACAAACAATGGAGCGCGGATTATAAAGCTTGACGCCGCCCTTTGTGTGATATCCATCATACCATATCCGCAGATCTTCGCGCGTGATCCACGGATTATCCGTAATTCTCATATAAATACGATACAGTTCATCAACTTCTATGTCCATAAATCCAAAATATTTGCTGAAACGAGCTCTGGTTGCCATGTTATATTCCTGAAACATATTCAGTTCCGAGCCATCGGAGTATTTCGCAATCGGCAGGATCCCCGTCATATATACCAGTTCCGCATACACTTTTCCTTTCAGTAAGGATTTCAGGAAAAGCAGATAATCCATCCGCTCTTTTTCTGTGATAAAAGACATGTGAAATACGGCATCCCATTCATCCATAACAAAAATAAATCTGTGTCCTGTTTTCTGGAAAATATCTGTAAGGATATCCCAGACTGCTTGATCCGGATCGATCGGAATATCCGGGTAGCCTTCTGCCAGATCTAAATTAATCCCATTTTGGACGCGGTCAATATATTGCTGATAATTTGCACAGTCTCTCGGCATTTCACTAAAGTCAATGTAGATCACATTATGCCGGTTCAAATGCTCTGTGTAAAATTCTGAGGAGGATATCTTCAGATTTTTGAATATATTTTCTGCGTCAGCAGCTTTTCCCAAAAACGCGGCAATCATATTTGTCATAACGCTTTTGCCAAAACGCCTGGGCCTGGTAATACAGAAAAAGCGTTCTTCCGTTCCGATTGCAGGCAGAAGCTCATTGAGCAAAGAGGTTTTATCGACAAAATAGGTTCCGGATGCTGTTGCCTGATATGCGTTGAACGGAACCGTGCTGTTCAAAAATGTTCCCATAGTGCGCGCTCCTTCCTGTAATGGTAGTGAACCGATGCTGTATGGTTTTCCTAAATTATACAGGAAAGGGCTTTTTACTTCAAGGGGCAGAGTTGGATATTTGGATATCCGTTCCTGGTGAGCTGCCTGTGCAAACTCATGGATGAGAATGGGCTTCAATCCGGATATGTAGAGCAGGAAATAGCTAACGGAGCTGAGGCAATCGACGCAGAAGTAGTTTTTGCGGGAAATCTGCCGTTCGTATTGCGCCGGCCAGCTGTCACCCCTGTGACAGCTGGCCGAATACATTCCGCAGCAAAAGCGAGATGAGCCATACGAGCAATGACACCCCGATCATCAGCCTTCCGCGAACCATGCGGATTTTGACTGGGTGGTCTAGCCGTGTAGCGTCTCAAGAATACTGGCGCCTCAGAATAATCTGGGGTGTTTTTTTATTACATGTCACGCCTGGTCAAAGTGTGACATGTAACGTTTTTTTAACAAACAACGAGCCTTGCACTTTAATAAAAAATCTGAAATAATTGTAACCAATCAGCCGTAATAGATGTCTAACAGGTATAACCGGTTATCATCCAAGCACATTTCGAAAAAAGGAAGGTGGTTTTACGTGCACAGAAATAAAAACAATGATAAAAAGGATCTGGAAACAGAGCTTGAAGGAAAGCTCGCGAAAAAGGCGATCCACGGAAATGCCGATGCCTACGGAGAACTGATCCGCAGAAATCAGGAATATCTCTACAAAATGGCATATATCTATACGGAAAACCAGCAGGATGCCCTGGATGTGGTCGGCACGGCCATCCTGAAAGGCTACCAGCATATCCGGTCGCTAAAGAATCCTCAGTGGTTCCGGACCTGGATCACACGCATCCTGATCCGTTGCGCACAGGACGCCAACAAAAAAATCGTCTATTTCAACAGCATTGACGAGGTGGAGATTCCCGAACGGTATGAGGGAATCTCCCTGGAGGAAACCTGGGATCTTAGAAACGCCATCGAGCTTCTTCCCGAAAAATATCGGAACGTCATCATTCTGAAATATTTCAGCGGGATGTCGGTCCAGGAGATCGCCTATGTCCTGGAAATCCCGGCAGGAAGTGTCAAAGCCTACTTAAGCCGGGCACGTGAGGAATTGAAAAAATATCTGAAGGAGGATTACATGTATGCAGAATCTGTTTGAAGAGATCAAAGTTCCGCAAACGGAACTGGAAAATATCGTAAATGAAAAGCTGGATTTGATCCGGAAGGATTCCCGGAAAAAGAAACGCGCGAAAATTCTGTGCGGCTTCACTGCGGCGGCAGCCTGCATGGCCGGTTTGATCGTATTCTCTGTTTCCAATCCGGTACTTGCGGCGCAGCTTCCGCTGATCGGGCATCTGTTTAGGCAGGTGGAGGATCAGCAGTCCTATTACAGGGATATAGATGAGACGAAGGTGCAGAAGATGCCGGAAGCTGAGGAGGCCGAAAATGTGGTTGACGGCATCAAGATTTCCCTGTCTGAAATCTACTGCAATACGGAAGCGCTGTACATGACTGTTGTGATTGAATCGGAGGAGGCATTTCCTGATTATCTTTTGAATAATACACTGGCGCAGACCTCGCAGATTCCGGATCTTTTCATATTAGACACGGACGAAACCTTTGGCTTTACAGACCAGCCGCTGAGAACTCCTCTGCAGGCGAATGGTCAATATATTGACGAGCATACCTTTGTCGGAAGTGCCCGGGTTGATTTTACCCTTGGCCATGGCAGTATAGATGAAAACGGCAATGAGACCAATTTTTTATTTCCTGATGTCATTCCGGAATCCTTCCATTGGAATATGGATATAAAAAAAATTTACACATGGTATAGAAGCTCTGCGTCCGATTCCTGGGAGACCTGTACTCTGGAGGGCCCCTGGTCGTTTGAAGCGGATGTAGCCGCAAAACAGACGGAGAAGATTGTCAAAGAGGTCAATGACTATGGTCCTAACGGCATGGGGATCACTACGGCAGAGAAACGGGAATATGAGATCTTGCTGAATTATGGCTATGATGAAAGCAAGGCAACAACGTATGATTACGAATCTATCCAGAGTATCGTGCTGGATGCTGATGGAAAATACATGCTGGATAAAGCCGGAATGCTGCCGATCGGGGATTTTAATGTATCGAAGATCCATGTATATTACGTTCCTGTTGCCTCGGAGGAGGACTGGATGGAGGTCCAGGAGAAACTGACTGTGGGAGAACCGGCCGACTTTATCAAGGAGATTGCCGCGCATCATACGGAGATTGACTTCGGAGATTGACTTCGGGGCCTGATATATGGCTGTATACGGCTGCTGTATATATATGCCGTGCTTTTCTCTCTGTGAATATCTCCGTCATTTTATCAAGAAATGACGGAGATATTATTCTGCTGATTGCCTGTTCTACAGCAATACTTATTTTTTTCATGCAGATATACTTCATTCAATTTCGCTTTTTTTGATTTCAAATAAGTCCCTTCTGTCATATCAGCCAAAAGTCTGGCAAATCATTAAATGGTGGAATAAACTGGATGCTAACAGGGAACGGAAGGAAAGGGATCATGAAAAAGGTCGTTCCGTTATCCCCCTTGAATGGAGAGCAGATGAAACGTATCTATCCGGCAAGCCTTCCTATGATATGGTTTTAAGAAAGCTCATGCTTGCGGGCGATTTCCTTGATTTTGTATTTGACCGCCCGGAAACGCTGCACGAACTTGTCACGGATGCGGATTTTATAATCTATGAATCCGTGTATCTGCCTAAAAACCACTTTATAAAAGCAGAAACATTGTCTACAGAGGACTATCTTTCTTATTTCTACCCTTTTGACAGACTGGATTTCAGAAAAAACGGTGTAGAATCGGGCTGGTCTGTGGCTGACCGTGAGGGCATTGCGATCACGATGGCGATGGGGAATGCACCGCAGGCTGTGACGATGGGATTTCAGAAGGAATATGCGGAAAGGTATGACTGGATTGTAAAAGAGTTTGCTGACCTTGCATTTACCTTTATGACAAGTTTCCTTTATTACCTCGATTACGATTCAATTGACGAAGATACCCGTAACCTGTACCGTCAGGGCGTTTCCGCTTTCGGCGCCATAGCGCCGACTTATCGGATAGCTCTTAAAAAGGATTCTCCCGTCATCGTATGGGATTTCCACTCCCTGCTCGTCATGGTGCAGATGTGCTTTTCTTTCATGCTCACGGATAAGGACAGTGATATGCGTATGTGCAAGCACTGTAAAAAAGCCTTTATCGCAAGCCGGAAGGGGAAAGAATTTTGCAGCCAGAAATGCAAGAACCAGTTTAATGTATATAAATCAAGAGAAAAGAAGAAAGGGAACAAAAGAGATGATTGAAAACAGGAATGTAAATATCATAACCGATGCGGACGGTAAAAAGCTGGTCTTGATTAACGATATCCGTTTCAAGGGCAAACGTCAGATTGACTGGAATGATGTAAAGCAGTATCTCGAAGGATATGTCGGGGACTATTACGAGATTGAGGAAAATGCAGAACGTATTTATATCGGAAATGAACTTCCTGAAGAATATGCGGAATCAGAAAGCCGTAAAAGCCTTATGGGTGCAAATGCAAAAGCGAAGGCAAATGCCGCTACTGCGATACCGGAACTGATCCAGATAGCATCTAACCCGGCTTTTGAAGAAAACCGCAAGGAAAAGCACAATAAAAACGCAAAATACGGCTGGTACAGGGATGATGTCCGTTTTGCCCTCCCGGTCTATGAAGAAAATACGCTTGTAAGATACAATATCTTCCATGCCCGGCTTTTGATTAACCATGCTGAAAATGGCAGGAAATATCTGTATGATATCTTGGCAGTAAAAAAAGAAACGAGCAAGCCGTAACAAGATGTACGGTGAAAACCCATTTCTTACTGTCAATAATAAGCTATTTTTTAATTCCTGTCAATCCCCAATTTTGATTTTTTCAGAATACCGCCATTGGCATTTTTAATGCAATGGGGGAACTTTGTTCCCCCTTAACCACTCCATAGCATGAGGCACAGATGATGTCAAGACCGCCGCAGGCGAGGCGGAGCCGGTGTCCTGACATCATCTGTGCCTCATGCCACAAAACTTAAAGCCAGAACAAAACTAAAGGGAATATATCAAATCATGCAGTACTACTTCCTCTGCCCTGCTCCTGATGCTGTTCATCTTCTGAATCCAGCATAGCCAGTCATCGGATTTAAGCTGCTCCGTCACTCCCTCTTTCTTTGCCATCTGCCTTACAAGCCTGTCCATCATCTCATTACATTCTTCATCAATCTCCGCAAGATGCTTCCATAAGGTTTCCGACAAAATCATATACGAATAAATGCCCCTATGGTTTTCTTCTAAAAAACGCTTCCTCATCCGCCCATACTTCCCGATCTGATATTCCGTTGTATCCGAAAGTTTCAAGTCGGGAATTAAATAGTCGCCTTCCCAATGATATGTAATTTCCATATACAACCGCCTTTCTTTGTGCTAAACTGTTTACAGATACGAATAAAAAGAATTATCACCCACTTTCTTTATCACAACATCTGCAATTATTCATTCACCACAAATGAGCCAGCCGCATATGTTGTATTTTAGCAGACGCACATTTCCGCTGAAATACGGCACTTGCAGGAAATATTTACATCTACAGTTCACAACATATCACATCATCCATGTACTGGCATTTGGCAAACATGTCTGATGATTTCTGTGCTTCAGACTGTGCAATACCTGCTACATTGCGCATTTTAGTGTATAAAAAAAGATTTTTGTAACTATGGCTTTCATCTACAAAAAGCCTGTCAACCCCTAACTGTTCAAATGTCACAACATCATCTTTCCTTGATGTGTCATTAAGTTTATCAAGCCTTGCCTGCAGCGATTTCCTTGTTTTTTCAAGTTCCTTGATGGTGTACCTTTCCCCTTGTTCCGCCTTTGCAGTTATTATTGCTTCCTCAATTTCACTTATCTGTCTTTCTGCCATTGCAATCTGTCTTTCCACAGAAAGCGGGATTTTTTCATATTGTGAATGTCCTATGATTACTGCGTCAAAATCACCTGTTGCAATCCTTGAACAGAATTTTTTACGGTTTGCTGGTTCAAAATCTTTTTTGGTTGCTGCCAGTATGTCTGCACCAGGGTAAAGACGTAAAAAATCCGATGCCCACTGCCCTGTAAGGTGGTTTGGCACTACAAAAAGGCTTTTCTGGCACAGACCCAGGCGCTTGCTTTCCATAGCTGCCGCCACCATTTCAAAAGTCTTGCCGGCCCCCACACAATGTGCAAGCAGGGTATTGCCGCCATAAAGCTGGTGTGCCACTGCATTTAACTGGTGCTGCCTTAATTTAATATCTGGTGACATACCTGGAAATTCCAGGTGCGAACCGTCATATTCCCTTGGTCTTGTAGAATTAAAAAGCCTGTTATACTTTGCACATAATACATGCCTGCGCTCCTGGTCTTTGAATATCCAGTCTTTAAAAGCTTCTTTTACTGCTTCCTGTTTCTGCCCTGCAAGCATTGTTTCTTTCTTATTAAGGACTCTTGTTTCCCTGCCATCTTCTGTATGCACATCATAAATACGTGTATCACGCAGGTTTAAACAGTCCTCAAGTATCTTATATGCACTGGCACGCTCTGTACCATATGTCATTTTTGTAACTGTGCTGCCCGCAGCTGCATTTTTACCCTTTACATTCCATCTCCCTGTTGCATCTGAAAACTGTACACCCATAACATTACTGCTGAAATAATACCCTGGTGTTTCAAACACTTCACGCATGAAATCCTCAATATATTTTACAGGAATCCATGTTGCACCAAGACGCACTTCTATTTCTGATGCACCAAGTTCCTCTGGCTGTACCCTTCCAAGTGCTTCTGCATTTACCATGTATTCCGGGTGGTTCTCTGCAAATACCCTGGCTGTTTCCAGCTTTTCCCTTACATTCCCGCTTAAGTAACTGTCCGCAGTTTCCCACTTTTCTGTAACAGGGTCTTTAAATATAACACCTTCAAGGTCTTTTATTACCATGCTTTCATTTTTTCCTGAAAGCTTTGACATATATGCAAGGTCAACTGAAGCTTTTTCTGAAAGCGAAACAGCCAGGGCTTCGCTTGCTGTGTTTACATGTGTAATTATTTTTTTCTTTTTAATTGTCCTTCTGGAAAACATGTCTGCCTTGCCTTTGTAATTACCTTCACTGTCTGTCTTTTCCAGTGAACACAGCAGGAAATAACCTGCATCCTGGCTGAACGCTTTTTTATTCCCTGCTGAATTAATTATACCATGTTTTTTTACAAAGCTGTCATACAGGATGTTTAATTCTTCCTGTTTTTCTTTTATGGCACTGTCCGGGTAATCATCAAGCTGGAAGCGTATAAGTTCCTGCGTGCAGTCCCTTAACTGTACCATGCCTTTTATGCGCTGTGCAGTCTTTTCTGGCACGTCTGCCGGTTTCATAATGGAATTTTCCCTGTAATATACTTTGCCATCTGCTATTGTATAACTGTAGTTTTTTACAGAAGGGTCTGCTGGAAGGTTTCCTGTCCCGTCTGTTTCTTCCAGGTTATCACTGCCATATTCCAGGGGGCTTATGCTGCCTTTTATATTTTTAATGGCTTTTTTTAACTGTTCCTGTAATGTTGTGGATGTATCAGGAAGGCATACAGCTTCCATACCATGTGCCCCCTGTACCATTTCCATACTGCCAAGAACCATTTCCGGATGCCCTGCAAAATACTGGTTTACTGTAACCCCGTCTTTGTTTTCTGCAAGATATACCCATTCCGGGGTTATCTCTGCTACCCTGTCACGTTTCTTAAAAAACAGTATGTCAGTAGTGGTTTCTGTGCCAGCATTTTCTTTAAATGCAGTAACTGGAAGCCTTACAGCCCCTGCCAGCTCTGCCCTCTGCGCAAAATATTTCCTTGCCCTGGCACTTTGTTTGTCCATTGTACCCTTTGATGTAATAAATGCAGCTATACCTCCTGGTCTTATTTTATCAAGAGTCTTTGCTAGGAAATAATCATGCACAAGGAAGTTATGCCTGTCATATGCCTTGTCCTGTATTTTATACTGCCCGAATGGTATGTTGCCCACAGCAATGTCAAAAAAGTTGTCTGGAAAATCCGTTTTTTCAAAGCCTGTAATTTTTATGTCTGCCTGTGGGTAAAGCTGTTTTGCAATACGCCCTGTAATACTGTCAAGTTCCACACCATAAAGCCTGCTGTCCTGCATTTTTTCTGGAAGCATCCCAAAAAAGTTACCTGTTCCCATTGCTGGTTCTAATATACTGCCTTTGGAAAATCCCATCTGCCCTATGGCATCATATACTGCATTAATAATAACAGGGCTTGTATAATGGGCATTTAACGTGCTTGCCCTTGCAGATGTATATTCCTCTGGTGACAGCAGGTTTTTAAGTTCCTGGTACTCCTTTCCCCATTTTGTTTTTGTACTGTCAAATGCATCTGCAAGACCTCCCCAGCCTGCATATTTTGATAAAATTTCCTGTTCCCCTGGTGTTGCATTACGGTTTTCATTTTCAATTTTCTTCAATGTCTGTACTGCTTCTATATTCTGCTGGTATTTTTCTTTTGGCGCAAAGCCTTTTCCTGCTGGTTCTTCCCCATTATATTTTATATGGAAATTAGATGTTTCTGTATGTACCAGCTCTGGCTTGTTTTCCTGGCTTTTGCTGTTTTGTACAGCTTCCCCCGTTTCTTTTTCACCATGCAGTTTATCCCCTGCCTGTTCCAGCCTGTACTTTCCATAAGCCTCCATGCCTTCCGGTGTAAGGTATCTTCCCTCTTTTACAAGCTGTTTTATACGTTTCTCCACAACATCCCATCCCAGTACCACCTTTGTATATGGTGCACATATATTGCCCTTTTCAAGTGTTATGCCATTAAAACCATGCCACTGGCTGCTGTTACCAGAACCAGGCAGGGCAGGTGTCTTCCCGCCTGTGCCATACATATTTCTAAGGAAAGCAGTATTTTCTTCCCTGGAATGGTTTTCCATAAAATACCCGTATATACGGAAATTCCCATAGTAGCTGCTGTCACCCATGCCCAGCTGCAGGTCAATTTCATCCTGTGTTATAAAATCTTCCCGCATTATGTTTACATTATCCTGTAATGGAAATTTTATTTTTTCTGTATGCAGGCTGGAAATTTCTTCACGTAATTCTGCCGGGGTATATACAAAACGGCAGCGCAGGGATTTGCTGCCATTTTCCAGGCTGTTTATTTCACTATCCATACAGTTTATTACAGTTTTTGTGCTTTCCCTGTCACAAAGCATAGCTACAAGATGTGCATGGCTGTCTGGAAAACCTGCACTGTTTATGCCAAGTCCTTCTGGGATTTCCCCTATGCCGTCCCTGAAAAAGAAATAAATATTATTTGCAATCCTGGCACGTTCTGTTTCTTCTACAAGCCCTGCTTCATCTGCACCCATATATGTCCCGTTTTCTACCATGTTACGGATACGTTTTTCTGTTTCTTCCCATGTATATGATGCTATGGTGTTTTCCTTTGCAGAAGTGCCATACCCAAGTGCCATGCCTGTTTCGTCAAACCATACAGAAACAGGGTGTCCGCCAAATTCAAAGCCTTTCCCTGTTGTCCCGTATTCTTTTTGTAAGAAAGCTGCCATTTCTTCTGGCGTTTTACCCTGCTGGTATCTGGCATAAATACGGCTTCTGCTGTCTTTCATGCCACCGCCTGTACGCAGTATTTCATCTGTATTTTCTTCTGGAAAAGAAAAAGCAGCGGGCAAAGTATATTTAATACCTGCTTCCGCTGCTGCAATATTGCCTGCCTGTCCCTCCATATCCGGGAAAAGGCTTATCTGCTGGTAAATTTCTTCTGTACTGCTGTCCTGTAAAAGGTTTTCCTGGTTTAACTGTATATTATTTCTTCCAGGACTATTTCCTCCGCCCTCTGCCTGATGTTCTCCATTTTCTGCACCCAGAGCATCTGGTCTTCTGCTTCCAGTGTCCCGTCCACCCCTTCCGCTTCCGCCATCTGCTTTATTAATATATCCATTCTCTCCTCTGCCTGTTCCTGTACCATAAGCAGATGCCCCGCCAGCCTGTTTGAAAGAACCATCGCTGTGAAAATCCCGCCCTTGTTCTCCTCCAGGTAGTTTTTCCTCAGAAGCCCGTACTTCCGTATCTCCCCTTCCGGCTGTGCGTCCATCTCTATATCCGGTACCAGGTAATCCCCCTCCTGTCTGTATTCCAGTTCCATTTTCTGTACCCCTTTCCCCTGTATTTTTTTCTGCATTGCTGTTTCTGGTATTATTATAACCCTTGTCTGCTATATTTCCAATATCTTTCA
>Ga0137309_100490_pt1 | contig 29872 bp, 23 predicted proteins | sample NAcewiD2O_June_FD_97179 | JGI IMG/M metagenome (GOLD analysis project Ga0137309, IMG submission 97179) | Mouse cecal microbial communities from Vienna, Austria - N-Acetylneuraminic amended D2O_June | ecosystem: Host-associated > Mammals > Digestive system > Large intestine > Cecum | place... | reverse complement strand
GCTGTTTTTCACCGTGCGTCCCTGTCAGTTTTTTTGAGGGGGCGTTCGCCGCTCATATCCGCCGTCCTGTAAACATCATAGCCCTCGTAGTGGTAGCTGGCGTCCACGCCCTTCATATAAACCTCTCTGTCGTTGATTTTGTCGGTCAGGGCCGCTCTTAACAGGGTCTTGATCTCCAAATCCCGGACAGGGCTGCGCTCCATCGCCAGCAGATAGTCCTCCTTGTCCACCCGGCTCCAGTCAATGACCTGCCGGAGTTCCTTTTTCAGCATGGCGTCCAGCCAGAGCCGGGTGCTTCTGCCGTTGCCCTCCCGGAACGGGTGCGCCACGTTCATCTCCACATATTTCTCAATGATCTCGTCAAAGGTGGATTGCGGCATCTGCCCGATATGCTCCAGCGCGGCTTGCAGGTAGAGGACAGGGGCAAAGCGGAAATTCCCCTTGGCGATGTTGACGGTGCGGACTTGCCCCGCAAAGCCGTATATCTCGCCAAACAGGTATTCATGGATTTGTGCAAGCCCCTGAAAGGTTCCCACCTCAAACACGTCCAGCAAGCCCTTTTCAAACAGCTCCAGCGCCTTGGCCTTGCTGATCCGTTCCTCCGTCCTGGCAAGCTCCGCAGAGTCGGTGATGCCCAATTTATTCTCCAACGCCATGCCATCAAATCGAAAAGGTTGCACTAAAAAATGAGGATTGCTACTTCCTTTGGTTGCTTCACAAATAAAATAGTTTCCGCAAAAGGGCGGCGCTGGTGTAAGCCAACGCCGCCCTCTGTCACAGGATGCCAGCCTTTTTGAGATAACCCACGCCGTCATAACAGCCCCGGAAGTAGACCGACTGCATTTCCAAGTCCACAAGCTGGTTTTGCAGGCTTATCACCTTGATAAGCGCCGCGCACTCCTGCTCGGTCAGCGCCGCCGTCCGCTCCGTGTCGAACACGCCGTACACATTCGGATACTGCTCATAGATGGCCTTGATCTCGTCCTGGATGGCCTTGTACTCCTTGTTCGACTTGGGCAGCTTTGCGATGATGGCACTCACATACTCCTGAAAAGCGGTGCTTTGGGCATCCACAAAGGTTTCAAACTTCATTTCGTCAGGCACCATTTTCACCTCCGTTTGCTGTGGCCATTATACATCATGCCCATCGGCACGGCAAATGTGCGATTGATTTTACCGCTCCCGGTCGGAGGGTTCCCGTGCGGGGCCGTTGCCCTCATCCAGTTCCCCGTCCATGATCTCATTCTCCTGCTTATCCATATTCAGCAGAATATTGAGTTCGTCCAGACGGGCGGATTTTGCTCTCAGCTCGTCCTCCTGGGGGAACGGCTTTTCCACCTCCACCTTTGCGCTGGCAAGCTGGGTTTCGTAGGTGGCAAGGTCGCGCTGTGCGGATGCAAGGTCATTTTCAAAGCCGCCCAGCAAATTGTCCAACCGCAGGATATTTCCGAGAATGTCTGTACCCAGGGTCAGACTGTGTTCATGGGCACCTGTTAGGCTTACCTTGTATTCCTTGAAAAGCGAGTCAAAGAAAATCTCCATTTCAAAGCCCCGGTACTGGCCCAGGGGTACGGGGGTGCTGTCTGTCAAGGTCTTTCGGATTTCAAGAATAGCGGTGCCCGCCGCCTTTCTCTCGGCATAGGTCACACCAGCCACCACCATAGGCGAAAAGCCGTCCTCATTGGGGTGGGTGTTGGCGTCCCTGACGGCTATATCCTCCTGGGCGTTTTTGATCCGCCCTTGGGCGATGGCGATCGCCTGGGGGAAATGCTTGATGATGTCATCCTCCAGCGCATACTTCTGGCTCATATGATTTGATTTCAGCAGTTTTAGCCGCTGTACCTCAATATCCAAGTCCATCTTTTCCTTGATACGTTCGTCCCCGGCGCAAAGGGCCTTAATCTCCGCATAGGACAGGGATGTTTCATCAATGTCCTCGGCGGAACGCGCCGGACTTTTTGAGGTCATGATCTGGCCGATGAATTTCTGCTTGTTCTCCACCATCTGATAGAGGTAGCTGTCAAAGGTGTTCTCGGTGACGTAGGTGTAAATATCCACCTCGTCATTCTCGTTGCCCTGCCGGATAATGCGGCCCTCCCGCTGCTGAAGGTCTGAGGGCCGCCAGGGACAATCCAGGTGGTGCAAGGCCGCAAGTTTCCGCTGTGCGTTGGTGCCCGCCCCCATCTTCTGCGTGGAGCCGATCAGCACCCGTATCTGCCCGGAGTTCACCTTGCCGAACAGTTCCTTTTTCTTCGTTTCCGTATTGGCGGTGTGGATATAAGCTATTTCTTCAGCCGGTATGCCCCTGGCGATCAGTTTGTCCCGGAGATCGTCGTACACGTTCTGAAACTCCGTCATTTCAAAGGTGCCCTGTTCAGTCGGCACCATTTCAATGGGCCGATGTTTTCCGGGAGTAGACAGGTCGCAGAACACCATTTGCGCGGAACGCTGACCGGCTGTGTCCTGCCAGATCGTAAACACGTTGTCGGCGCAGGCGTTGGTCTTGCTGGTATCGCTGTCCGGAAGCATGGGATTGAGCATCCGCTGGTCAAGGGCCAGCTTGCGCCCATCGTTGGTAATGAGCAGCATATTATCCTCGGTGCTGTCCACCATCCTGTTGCGTATCCTTTCAGCCCGTTCCGCCAGCCCATCCACCATCTCCCGCTGTAATTCGGAGGGTTTCAGCAGGATATTGTGGTAAATGGCCTTGGGAACGGGGAGGTTCAGCATATCCGCCGTCTGGATGTCCGCCACTTCCTTGAACATGGCCATCAGCTCCGGGAGGTTGTAGAACTTGGCAAACCGGGTCTTGGCCCGGTAGCCGCTGCCCTCCGGGGCCAGCTCCATAGCGGTGACGGTTTCCCCAAAGGTGGACGCCCATGCGTCAAAGTGGAGCAGCCCTTTTTCTTTCAGCGTATGATACTGCAAATATTTCTGCATGGTGTAGAGTTCCACCATCGTATTGCTGATAGGGGTTCCCGTGGCGAAAATGATGCCCCGGCCCCCGGTGATCTCATCCATGTAGCGGCACTTCATATAGAGGTCGCTGGACTTCTGCGCTTCGGTCTGGGCGATGCCGCCCACGTTCCGCATTTTAGAAAAAGACGCGAGGTTTTTATAATAATGGGCTTCATCAATAAAAATGCGGTCAATGCCCAATTCCTCAAACGTGACCAAATCATCCTTGCGGCTCTGGTCGTTCAGGCTTTTCAGTTTCTCTTTGATGCTTTTCCTGGTGCGCTCCAACTGCTTGATGGAAAAACGATCCCCGTTCTGTGACTTCAATTCGGAAATGCCGCCGATGATCTCATCCATCTGCTGTTCCAGGATATACCGCTGCCGTTCCACGCTCATGGGTATCTTTTCAAACTGGCTGTGCCCGATGATGATGGCGTCATAGTCCCCGGTGGCGATCCTGCCGCAGAGCCGCTTGCGGTTTTTGCGCTCAAAGTCCTTTTCGGTGGCTACCAGGACATTGGCGGAGGGGTAGAGTTGTAAATACTCCGTAGCCCACTGTCCTGTCAGGTGGTTGGGCACCACGAACAGGCTTTTTTGGCACAGACCCAGCCGCTTGCTCTCCTGCGCCGCCGCCACCATCTCCCACGTTTTCCCTGCCCCTACCACATGGCCTAAAAGGGTGTTGCCGCCATAGAGGATATGGGCGATGGCGTTGATCTGATGTTTCCGCAGGGCGATCTCCGGGTTCATGCCCACAAAATTGATGTGGCTCCCATCGTACTCACGGGGCCGCAGGCTGTTGAATTTTACGTTGTAGAGCTGCGTCAACCGTCCCCTTCGGGCAGGGTCTTTCCATATCCAATCCTGAAACGCTTGCTTGATAAGCGCCTGCTTGCCCTGGGCGATAGCGGTTTCATCTTTGTTCAGGACGGGAGTTCGCTTCCCGTCCCCCTTGTCCACATAGTCAAAAATGCGGACATCCCGGAGGTTCAGGGTGTCCTCGATGATCTTGTAGGCGTTGATGCGCCCGGTTCCATAGGTGCTGTTGGCCTTGACGTTTACCCGGTCAACGCTTTTGCCCTCCACGTTCCAGGCCCCGGTATATTCGGAGTAGTGGACGTGGATTTTCTGCCTGCTATGAACGGACGTGTCCAGCAGCTCAAAGACAAACTGCCCCACCACATCCGGGGGGAGCCAGGTCGCGCCAAGCCGGACGGAAATCTCGCTGGCGGTCAGGTCTTTCGGCTGCACCTTTTCCAGCGCCTCCACGTTGACCTGAAACGCCGGGTTTGATTCAGCCGCCAGCTTTGCGATAGACAGCTTTTCCCGCACGTTGCCGGAGAGGTATTCATCGGCGGTCTGCCAGCCCTTGTACCAATCCGCCGCGTCCCCGTCAATGTCAAAGGGGCCGGAGGTGGGGTCTTTGAAAATGACGCCTCTTAAATCCTCCACAACCTGCGGTATCTTGTCCCCGCCGCCCATCAGACCGGCCATATAGCCCAAATCCACACACGCCCGTTCAGCCAGTGATACAGCCAGGGCTTCGGATGCGGTGTCCACTTTGGTGATGGCCGCTTTCTGCTTGATGGTGCGCTTGGTGAACATATCCGCTTTACGGATAAAATTGCGCTCATCATCCAGCACCTCCAGGGATGCCAGCAGAAAATAGGCATCATCCATGCGGAAGGCAATGCTGTTGGCACGGGAGTTGATGCGGCCATACTTCTCTACAAAATTATCGTAGAGATCGTTTAATTTTTTCTGTTCCGCCTGAATGTCCTCGTCAGGCCAGTCCTCGGTCTGGTACTCGATCAGCGTCCGCACACACTCCCGAATTTCAATCAGGCCCTTGATGCGGTTCGCCGCCGTGACCGACACCTCCACCGGGTTCATGCGGCTGTTCTCCCGGTAGTACACCTCGCCGTCCACCACTGTATAGCTGAAATTCCGCACATCAGGGTCGGCGGGGATGGACTTGTCCTCACCCTCCGCTTCGGGGTCGTCCAACACATACTCGGTGATGGAGCCTTGGATATTCTGGATGGCGGCGGCAAGCTGTTCTCCCAGGTCTTGGCCCTCAATGGGCAGGCAGGCCGTTTCCGGCCCGTAGGGGCCGCTGACCTCCCGCATTTTACCTATCACCATGTCCGGGTTGTCGATGAAATATTGGTTTATTTTCAGCCCGTTTTCATCGGTGTTCAGGTGTACCCACGCCGGTTCCTCAGTGGTGAGGGTGTCCCGCTTCTGTAAAAACAGGATGTCGCTGGTGACTTCCGTGCCCGCAGCGTCCTTGAACGTGTTGTTGGGCAGACGGATGGCCCCCAGCAGATCGGCCCGCTGCGCGATATACTTTCGGACGCTGGGGTTCTCCTTGTCCATCGTGCCCTTGCTGGTGACAAAGGCGATGATCCCGCCGGGACGCACCTTATCCAGCGTCCGTGCAAAGAAATAATCGTGAATGAGAAAATTGTGCTTGTCGTACCGCTTGTCCGACACCTTGAACGCCCCAAAGGGCACGTTGCCGATGGCGGCGTCAAAAAAGCTGTCCGGGAGGTCTGTTTGCTCAAACCCCTGAACAGCGATGGAGGATTTTTGATAGAGTTGTCTGGCGATGCGCCCGCTGATACTGTCCAACTCAATGCCATAGATTTTGGAGTCGGCCAGCGTTTCCGGGCGCATACCGATGAAGTTGCCGACGCCGCAGGACGGCTCCAACAGATTGCCGGTCTTAAAACCCATGTTCTCCAATGCTTGATAGATAGAGCGAATGACCACGGGCGGGGTGTAAAAGGCGGTGAGGGTGGATTCTCTGGCGGCTTCGTACTCGTCCTCGGTGAGCAGGGCTTTCAGCTCGGCGTATTTGCTGTGGCGCTCGTCAAAGCAGTCGGCCAGACCGCCCCAGCCCACATACTGCGCCAATACCGCCTGTTCCTCCGGGGTAGCAAACCGATCCTCGCGCTCCAGCTTTTTCAGCAGGCGGATGGCCCGGATATTGTTGTTAAACCGTGTCCCCGGCGTCCCCACGCCGATGGCATCATCGGTGATCTGGTACTCATGCCGGTCTGCGTTGGGGACTTCGGGATGGAGGACAAAGGGGGACACCCTGGCCCTGCGCCGAGGCGCGGGCGGGGCCGGTGCTGGGCCAGTATCTTCTTTTCCGTGCCCATCTGCTAAATCTTCTGCGCCCTTTTCTGGCCCCGCTGTTTTTTCAGCCGGTTCCAAAATCTTTTCTGCCTTTGGACGGTGAGAATAGAGCGTTTTCTCTGCTTCTTCAAAGGTATCAAAGCCGCCAGCCGTCGTGTTGCCAAACCCACGCTGTTCGTCATATCCGTAATGGTTGTAATACTTGCCGTTGGGGTATTTGAAAATGACGATGCGCTCATCATCGGCCTGATAGCTGGCAACCTTTTCAACGCCTGATTTTTCTTCTTGTTCAGCCGGTTCCTGGGGCGGAAGTCCCGACTTGGCCCGTTCCACCGCCAGCCATTCAGCGGTTTCTTTGTCTGCCACATCTTTTATGACTTTCTTCAGGTAGTCCTCGGCCTGCCATTCGCTGCTAAATTCCTCTTGGACTCCTTCATCGTCTGCGTAAATCTCGTTCCGGGCATCGTCCCACACGGCATACCCATTGTCCGTTTCAATGACGGAAAAGCGTTCATAGGACGGAAGTTCTTCGGCGGCGATCTGCTCCACATCGGCCATGACCTGCTGAATAAAAGGGTCAGCGTCCAGCTTGGCCGGGTCAACAACTTGCCCGTCCACAATACCACGCTCCGCAAGAGCGGCCCGGACAGCGGCGGGATCAATGTCGGAAAAATCATCTTCTTTTTCTGTGGTCGGCTTGACTTTCTCGCTGGGGTATGCGGGGAATGTTGAGGTAACGTGCCGGTTGCCCTCCAGCGCCGCCACAATCACGTCAAAGCCCTTGCTGTTCAGTTGTGATACATAGTCCTCCAGCTTGTGGGCAGGGAAACCGCACATGGGTACACGGCCTATATCGGGGATGGTTCGCATGGTCAAGGTGAGGTCAAGAGCGGTCGCCGCCTTGGTCGCGTCCCTGCCCTTGCCGCCGTACAATTCAAAGAAGTCCCCCACCTGATACAGCACTATACTATCCGGGCTGCGCTCCTTGATCGCATTGTAGCTGTCCCAAAATCTGCCGCTGGCAGGCCCAGGCTGTGGGGCGGGGATGCTCTGCGATGCTGTGTCCTCTTTGCTGGCGGTTTCCCGCAAAATGGGGACGATTTCATGGTATTTGTCATATTGAGAGAGGAAGTCCAGCACACCGCCGTCACCGTCCCCAATATCCTGACGCTCGGTGAATATCCTGCCATCCGGCATGACAACGGTGAACTTGACTTTATCATAGCCTAAATAGGCTTGAAATTCCGGGTCGTTGGCGTCATACCATTTCTGCCACGTCCCATACTTGGTCATAGCGGCTTTTTGCTTGGATGTGTGTTCATCGTCTGCCTGTTTCATCAGCCGGTCAAACTCATGGAGGGAGTAGGCCGTCTTATCTTGAAAAACAACGCTTTCGCTCCACTCGCAGAAAATATAGGGAACGTCACGGGGAGGGTAGGCGGGTTCATTGGTGTCAGTGGAAATTGCGTCAGGCTCCCGCACCAGCGGCGGGGTAGAGAACACAGGAGCGTCCTGGGTGGCGGAGATCGTCATGGTGGAGGTTGCGGCAACTTCTTCGATTTGCGTCCGCACGTCCTCCGGCAGATCGTCCACATAAAATTTTACAGTTCGGTCGGGGGCAATATGGGCGATGGTCTTATAGTCGCCGTGTTCTTCTTCCAGGCGGTTCCAAACAGTCAGGCCGTTGCCCAAATGCCCATAGCCCAGGTCATACTTCGGGGCATCAACCTCTGGCTGGGCGTCCACCACTTGCAGAAAATGGTCATTCAGCGGGTTCTCCGCCAGCAGGCGGTCAAACTCGTCGCGGGGCAGTTCCTTGTTGATGATGGGAAACGCCGGGTCAAAGAGCCGGACGGTCTGCTCATCAAAGGCCAGCAGTTGATACTCCTGCGTACCGAGATGCACCGTATCGCCCAGGGTAAAGCGGTACTCTTTCTTCGGCTGGGGCGGCGGGTTCAGTTCATCGTAGGACGGCTCCATCGGCGCGGCCAGCGGGCCGTTCAGCCCAGCAAGCACATTTTCACAGCGTTCCGTCAGGTGAGTGTTCTCCCCAATGATAGTCTGCATGGCATCCCGCATCATGGGCAGAATGAAGTCGCCCTCGCTGGTGCGGGCGTGCATCTTTTTCTGGCCTGCGCTGAACGCGCCCGCACAGGACACCAGATACCATCTGTCTACCGTCTTATCGGGCGCTCCGAGTTGCTTCACATAGTCCTTATAGTCGTTAATAATGGAGCGAAATTCCTCGCTGATCTCGGTGCGGGCGGCAATTAAAGCCCGCTGCTCCCGGTAAGCGGGGTACTTCACCATTTCAGCCGGTGACAGATAGCGGTCGGCGGCAAGCAGTTCACTCACACGTTTTGCGGCTTTTTTCCAGGACAGAACTATTTTTATATCCGGCTCGGCGGTGATCTTAATGCCCCTGCTTTCGTACCAAACATCCAGCTTTTTGCTGGCGCTGATGGAATAACCCCCGGTGCCATATTCATCTTTGAGGAAAAGAGCGTTTTTATCGGCACTTTCTTTTTTCAGGAATTGCTCATAGATACGGAACTTGCCCGGTGTGTCATGCCGCAGGAGAACAGCGTCAATATCCTCCTGGGAAATAACAAAAGCGGAGGACTGTTCATCCTCCGCTTCCTCTATGGCCTGACGCTGTTCTTCCTCGGTAGGGAGCGGTTCGTTTAGGCGTACACCAGCTCCCTCATCGCCACTTCCTCCGCCGCTGCCTTGAAGTTGTTCATCAGGCCCACCCACTTCATCTGATCGGACGCTTTCAGGCTCTCCGTCACGCCCTGCTCCGCCGCCATCCGCGCCGTCAACTGCTCCACCATCTCGGTGGCCTGCCGGTCGATTTCCTCCAGATGGCCGTTCAGTTCCCCGGTCAGCAGCATCCCGACGTAAATCCCGTGCTTGTGATTCGCCAGGTAACTGCGCCGCAGCATCCCATATTTTCCTACCTTGGGGACTTCTGGCACGTCCAGGTTGGGCAGGCGGTAGCCGCTCTCCGTTCTGTAAGTCAGTTCCATGCTCAACGCTCCTTTCAGGTTTTGTTCTGCCGTCATTATACCGAGTTTCAGACCGCTGGGCAAATGTGCGATTTTGCTTTTGTTCCTCCCGGTACAGATCGAGGACGGTGGTGGCGATCTCCCGCAGGGGCATCTCGGCAATATCGCTGGTGGCCGCTCCCAAAACGGCAAGGGTTTTCAGGGTGTTAAAGTCATAAATGCGGGTGAAATCTTCGCCGGAGAAGTATTCATTGGGGTCAATGCCGCACCGGGCCAGCAGCATAAAGCCCACGCTGTTCTCCAGCAGGCCCCTAAACCACACCTTTACGCTGTCCTCATCCAGTTCCTCCAGAAAACTGTCCTCCCGGACGGAGAGAAGATCGGCGCAGTAGTCGCCAAAGTTGTCCTCCACGATGATCTTCGCCGTTTCCAGCAGGCACTCGGCAAAGTCCGGCTTGCCGCCCAACTCACCGTAGCTGTTCTCCAATCCCTCAATGACCGCACTTTCGTACTCCGGCTTCATCTGCCACACGGGGATAGTGCGTCCCTGACGGCTGTTGGTATCGGACATATCAAAGACATGGCGCAGACGGTAGCCCTTGCTGGTGTCCACCAGCAGGGCGATCCCCGTGGTGCCACGGTTCACCCAGCGGCCATGCGTGTTCCAGAAGTCGGTCTGGGCGCAGGCAGTGGCGTCCGGCTTTTGGGCATAAATCAAAAGCTGGTCGCGGAAATTGTACTTGAAGTTGTGGGCGGCGGTGTTCAGGAACGCCATATAATTCCCACTGTTGGCGGCGATCTGGCGGGCGGTCTGCACCGCAAGCCGGACGATGGGTTCAGGTTTTTTCGCCACGCTCTATCCCTCCTTTTCCTCGTAAAATTTGAGCAGTCCGTTTTTGGCGGCGGTGATTTTGGAGATGCGCCCGGTAAGCTGGGCCACGGTGGCCCTGATCTCGGACTGCCGTGCGGCGTAGAAATAGCCGTTTTCGTTGCTGCAAATGGGCTGGCCGTCACAGCGCAGACGGTTGACCGCCCGCCGCAGTTCTGTCCCCTTGATATGGAACGCGGCCTCCAACTCCTTGCTGGAGGCCGCGCTCTCCTGTCCCCGGTGGTACTTTTTCAGGTGTTCGCACAGGGCCTTATCCACCATCGTGCCCACCGCCGTGTTTCAGTTCCTTGCTGTACTCCTTTTTCGGCTGGTACATCCCGCCGCAGGCAATCAAAAGCTGCCAGATCATCTCGGCGGCTTCGCTCTCGTACATCTGGACGCTGGCGTACTCCTGGCCGTCCCTACCGGGATAGAGCCGGGAGAAACGCATCCGTTTCTCCATCAAGTCCCTGGCATCCATGCGGTCGCGCTCATCGGCGGCGCTGGCCGCGTTGTCCTCCAGAACGGCCATCAGCCGGTCGAACGTGGAGGGGTGTACCTTCAATTTGACATTCGGTAATTGTGCCATCATGCTCCTACCTTTCCACGGACACAGCCTGCCGCCCACGCTGGGGGAAGTCCCAGCCGTAGACTTTGCCGATCTCGTCACCCAACCTGCGGGTAATGCGGGTCACATCGGCGCGGGTCGCTGTGCCGTAATACAGTTTTTCTTTCAGCAGGTCGATTTGCGATTCCCGCACTCCGGGCTTGTAGGTGCGGTAAAGCAGGTGATTGGTGCCGTCATGGTGGATGGCGTCGCAGCGCAGGTCGCCCAGCTTGTCAACGTACCATGTGGTATAGTCGATGTCCCTGCCACTGTAAAGGCAGTCCCGGATGTTGCCGCTGGCAATCTCCTTGTAGCTCATGTGCCGCCCTGTCCAAAGGCCCAGGTCGGCAATAATGAGAATGGGCTGGTCAAGCTGGATGTTCAAATTGGCCCTTTCATCGTCCAAATAATGGCCGTTGATCTCGTGCATCAGGGCCATGCGCTCATACTCGGACAACTCCGGGTACTCGGCTTCCAGGTCGGCCCGCCAGTCCTCATAGTCCAGGTCAAGGTCGCTCCAGATAAGGTGTTTTTGATCTGTCACCGTGCATCACCCCTGTCCCGGTGCCGGGGTTTGATGGGTTGGCCCTGTTCATCGTAGTTTTTCGGGTCGGCGGCAGGAGTGTCCCAGCCCATCGTAGCGCCGCCCTGCATCGCCATCGCCTGCGCCTTTGTCACGCCCATCTCGCTGTTCAGCTCGTCAACCAGCTTTTGGCTGGTACGGCCTTTCGTTACATAGGACGCGGAGCGGTAGCCGTCAAAGCCCCGCTCAAACATCACGATGGCCCGTTTTTCCGGCACCTTGCCGTAGCACACCGTTGGCAGGGAACTTCGGAGGGGAATAACAAAATTTCCGTTCCGCTCCATCATCTCGGCAAACTGGCAGATGTGGTAGAGGTTGTCCCAGCCACCGCCCACCTCCAGATGGTATTCGTCAATGTAGCGGCACACGCGGTCAATGGAAGTCCCATCATATCGCCTGATCCGCACCATGTCGCCGTCCTCGATCCTGAATTTCTCCTTGTAGCCTGGGGTAATGAAACGGATGCCTTTTCCGGCCTGTTTCATGTGGCGATCAAGCCAGTCCCGGCGGTAGCAGTAGATGAACAGATTTTCCTCCCCCTTGTAGGGGTTCAGGCGGATCAGATAAGAATACTGCGCCGTGTCCGCACGAAAACCAAAGGCAAAGCCCTCATTAAAGCCGCTCTCCGGGCGCTCCTGGCAGAAGTCCCGCATCGCGTCCCGGCTTTTCAGAAAGCCGCCGTACTGCTCATCGCCCACCAGGGCGTTCAGGACGCTCTCAAACTCGGCGTGAAATTCCTCGGTGCCCAGGTTCTGCCGGTGGTCTACCCAGGTCTTGAAAAAGCCCTTTCCATCATCGCCCATGTCGGCCCGCAGGTGGCCGATGCACCCGGTCTGGCCCGCTATCTGCGTACTCTGGCCGGAGGTGTAAAGACGCTCCGCAGGGGTGGCGGTACGCATGGTCAACTCCATAAATGTCACACTTCCTTTCAGTCCATAAAAAAAGACCACCAATCATCTTCCCGCACCTGGAAAGCATCGCCTAATTGGATGGTGTCAGGGAAGTTTGTTTGGGTGGTCTTTATGGCGTATTTGTCGATTTCGGTTGCGTAATATCGGAGAACAGTTGCCCCCAGCTTATCCAAGGCCAGGTGCCCGCAGCTCATGCCGTCGTACATGGACAGTACCTCCAGCGGTTCCGTGGTAATGCCGGGGCAGTAGGAGAGAATGTGGGCGATCACATCCACCGTCCAGCCGTTGCCCAGCATCTTGTATGCCTGGGTGTCGCTCACTGGGAACGAAAAACCCTCCGGCACCGTCTGAAGGCGCATACATTCCAGCACCGTCAGCTTGCGAATGATATAGTAGCCGTCCATCAGTTTGATGGGGTACTGCTGGCCCTTTATCGTGATTTGGCCGTTTTTTACCTCGTAAATGGGCTTGTCCAGTGTCCCGCAATACTGATAATACTGGCAGGAGGTAGTCAGGCAATTCGCCTTTTCCCGCATGGCGCGGCCCCTGCGGGTCTTGCTGTTGGGCATGGTCAAGTCCACACACTCACCGGGCAGAATGTCGGTGTAGCCCTTTGCGGTGGCTTCCGCCACCCGCAGGGCGGGGCAGTCGGTGGGCACGGTGTAAAGCCCGGTTTTTGCCCCGGCCCCGCCGCCGTTCCCGCACAGGGTCTTGCTTTTCCCGTCCGCAGAATATACCCGGTGGCCCTGCCCCTCGGAGCCGGTGCCGCTCTCTATGGTGCCCACGCGGATAGGGTACATGGGCACATGACCGCCGCCCATGCCCGCCGATGCGGTCAGGCACGGCGCTTTCCCTGTTAAATCGAATATCCCCCAGCGGGTACACTGGCCGTAAAGCCCTCCCAGCCGCTTGATGCGAACTTGTTCGGCAACACAGGTCTTGCGGTCGATGGTGTTGCCCACCATATTGCGGATGCCGTCTTTATAATAGGTGGCCCGCAGGCATTGGGCCTTGCCATCAGCGGTGATATTCACCGGCTCTATTGCCATTGGTGCGGGGAAGTGTCCGCCGTCCAGGGCGTTAGCTGCGCTGGCCTTGGAGTAATCTGCTTTCAGCGTATAGCCTTTTTCCCGCAAGGGCAGGCCGCTGTCCAGCACGTCCAGCAGGATAAGGCCCCGGTCTTTCGGCTGTTCTACGCCGGGGATATTCGTCCAGTAGAGCCGCTGGCGGCTTTGGGCGGAAACAAGGGCGGAGTTTATCAAGAGCGGTTCCACGCCCAACTCCGCCGTAATCTGTGCCCGGATCGCCGGGGCCATGCTCTTGTTGTTCTCGTAAAGGTAGAAGTCCGGCCCGTAGCGTTCCCTGGCAATCAGGTAATTGCGAAACAATTCCCAGCCCAGGCCCTCCGGCTGGGTTTCCCGGTTCCGGGTCTGCGCGATACTCCAATGGGTGCAGGGGGAGCCACCCAGCAGAAGTTTCATCTGCTGTCACGCCCCTTTTCAAGCGTCTGTTCCCGCTGAATGACTGGCAAGCGGTCTTTTGCCCACTGCGGCAGGCACGCCGGCCTGACCTCGCCCATAATGTCCATACGCTCCCACCGTCCATCCCTGCGGCCTGTGAACACGTTGACGCCATAGACCGAGGTGCCGCGAGAATATCCCCGCGCTCCGCTGCCATTTGTAACAAGGATAAGCTGGCAGTCTGCCCGCCGGTACTCAAAGCGGAGGGAACTCGGCTTGACCGCCACTACCTTGCCGGTGATGTCGTCACTGCCCAACAGCGGGAAACAGTGTTCCTCTCCCAGCATATTCAATGGAATGTGGAGGGTCTTGCGCTGGGCCTGCATCGCTGCGACTTGCCCTTTCAGCCTGTCCGCATAAAGTTCCATGACCTCCAGATAATCGTCGCTGCCCATCGCCTCGGAGTAATACTCGCGCATACTGTCCCGTGTGCAGAAACAGCACATAAACTCCTGTTCCGGGCTGACGCCGACTACTAACTCACGCGCCCCAATCTGGAGCGAGTGGATGATCTCAAATTGATCTATCATCCTCTTTTCATCTGGCATTTGTATCACCTCTCCCTGTCATCCCTGGGCTTGCGCTTTTTCTGCTTCATTTGCTGGTCTTTTACATGATCCGCCAGCGATTTGGCAGGCTTATCACCAAAAGAAATCAGAATGTTTTGGGGAGGTACACCCCGCAGCATCTCGGACAGCTCCCCGTCCAGGTTCTTTTCCTTATCCGTCATTTGTTATCGCTCCCCTCTATCAGAAACGGAGATTTGCCTGTCCTCGTTGGCAAATCTCCGTTCTAACTGTTCTACTGTCCAATTTTTTGTAAACTGCCCCAGCGGGTTATGCCCAAACTGTGCGATGGCCTGCTTGTCCATCTCTTGGAGCCGCGTCCATAATTCCGGGTGATGCCGCCGCAGTTTTTTCAGTTCCCCGATCCTCTGGAGGGGACAGCACCAGCAGGAACAGCGGTTGTATATCCGATACAGCCCGCCCCAATCAAAGCCCCGGTCATAGCTGATCTGCAACGCCTGGGCTTCGGTAATACCCCAATCCACCAGGGGATATTGGTCGCCCTTGATGCGTTGTGGCTCATCGGCGGCGATACCCACATAATGCAGGGCGTTCCGCTCCTTTTTCAGCCGGTTTACCTCTTTGTGGATCAGGTGTGTTTTTAGCTGGCCCGTACACCACCGCACACGGGCACCAGGCCAGCCGTTGCCATAGAGGGAAACGCCCAGCCGCTGGCGGTTCTCAATGCTGGACTGCTTTACCTTCGGTTCCTCAAACATGAGCCATTCAAAACCGTGGGGGTGCCGCAGGGTGGTGAGATGGATGCCGCGCTCCCGGTAGAGCAGATCATCCAGCTTTTGCAGATGCTCGTACATCTCCGGGAACTCCATGCCGGTGTCGGCGGTCAGCACCACGTCAATGGGCATATCCCGTTCAATCATCAGCAGGAGCATAGCCGTCGAGTCCTTACCACCTGAAAGGGAGACTGCGTGATAGCTGTCCCTTTCCATATTAGCGTCCATGTTCATGCCCCCTCTCCCGGTTGAGCGGTTCCTCATAGAGCCGCAAACCGTCCTCACAGGGGACGTACAGCCGCCCGCTTTCCGCGCAGCGGAAGATGTCGCAGTCTTTCGCCGTGGACGCCGCATAAAACTCCCCGTGGGAGTAGGCAAACCCGCTGGGGAATAAATTTGCCGATTTCTGTCCCATGCGGGACAGCGGTATTCGGCTGTGGTGCTGGCCCGCAGGCTCAAAACACCGCTCCGGGATAAAGTGCAGTCCGCCATACGCAAAAGATATTTGTTCCATGCCGGTTCCTCCTTGTCCAAAAATTTACACCGCCCTATGCCCTGGTGGGCAAAGAGCGGTGTATGTACGGTATATATGGAGGAACTCGGTTTTATCAGGCCATCAGCTTTGCCAGAAGTTCATTTACCGGGTCGGCGCATTTGCCCTGCTTGGTCAGCTTGTTCCGCCAGTCCATCAGGCACTTGCGGACAAGACGGTATTCATCATCAGTCAGTTGGAGAAATACCCGCTTTTCCCGTTTGAACATTTGAAACAGCTCCTTTCTTCACCACCATAGTACAAGAAAAAAGAAACGGTTTCAAATGTGCGAACGGCCCTATGTAAGTGGCCCGCAAAGCGGGCCACGGGGGAAATGCTCAATACCCCGTCCGGGGCAGGGGCTTGGAGGGGGCGTAGACCTTCGTCACCCAACGGGTGGTCGCCATAATCCACTGGCCGTTGTAGACGCCGCCCACGTCCGCCTGATTGACGAACTGACTGCCGCCCTTGGCCCAGGACACCACGGTGCAATCAATTTTGGGGGCTTCTACCTGCCGGAAATTTGCGGGCACGGTGCCAAACACGAACATGACCTCCGTCACATACTCGTTGGACGCCAGCCGCAGGGCCACGGGGGACGCCTCCAGCACATAGTTCTGCTGGGTGTTCAGGCTGTCCGCCAGCACACGGTAGTCGGCCCCGGAGAGATTGGTCTTGTAGACGATCTTATAGCTGCCAGCGGCATTGTAGGTGCCGGTGGTGATCTTCGCCAGCCGTACCGCCTCCACGGGCAGGGTATCCCTCCAATAGAAAGAGGTGAGCGCCGTGGTGGAGTTGTTGCCGATGCCGCTGAACGTGTAGCGGATATTCTGACCGGGCATGACCTCGGCATAGCCGGTTTTCTCAATGGACACATTGGTAAACAAGCTCTTGTTGGTCATAGCCGCTTTGACGATCTGGCCGGCGTGTTCGATCTCCACGTCGATGGGGGTTTTGTCCAGCCCATAGAAGTCAGCGGCCTGGGATTCTATCACCTGATAGCGGCCCAGGGGCAGGGGCTTGGACACAGCCACGCCGTTCTTGTCGGTGCGGATGGTATCGACAAGATTGCCGGTGCGGTAGTGGTAGATTTCAAACACGGTGCCGGGGATGGGGGTGCCAGCGGGCCAGCCGTTCATGCTGTTGTAGTCGGCGCTGGTCTTGGTCACTTGGATTTGCCCTGTGACGGCGGTGTTCTTCCAGGTGATAGTGGTGCAGCCACCGTACTCCACATAGATGGTCTTGGGCTGGGTGTCCAGGATATAGCCCTCGGCGCACTCGATCTCCCGGATGGTGTACTTGCCGTCCGCAAGCCCGCCGTCTACATAAACATAGCCCTCGTTATCGCTTTCATAGGTGCCCACGGGGTTTCCCTTGGCGTCGGAAAGCAGGAATTTCACGCCGTAAATCCCCTTGCCGGTCACACTGTCGATCTTGTGGATGATGGCGCTGCCGGTTTGCCGGTTGGTAATCTCCAACGTGGCGGTGCTGCCGTCCTTTACCTCAATCTGATAGGGCTGGCTGTCCAACTGATAGCCCTTGGCCGCTTTCAGCTCCGTTACCTGATACCAGCCCTTTTCCGCTTCGGGCAGGGAAATGACGCCGGAGCGGTCGGTGGTGTAGGTGCCCACGATCTCGCCGTTGAGCTTGCGGATTTCAAACTGTACGCCGCTGATCCGCTCCCCGGTTTCCTCGTCCGTCTTGATGATGGAAAGACCCCCCACCTTCGTGTTATACACGGTGATGGTCTGCGTATCGCTGGCATTGACCTTGACTGTCTGCGTCCGGGTGCCCTCATCCATGACATAACCGGGCAAGGGCTTGGTTTCGGTGATAACCAGGGTGCCCACCACGCCGGAAATACGGATTTCACCGTTGCTGTCGGTCTTGTAAAGGCCCTTGCTGGACAGGTGGCCGTAGTCATCATCCAGGTAGCTGCCGTCCGAGTAGGTGATCTGGAACTCCACCCCGGCCAGCGGCTCGCCCGTCTGCTTATCCAGTTTGCGGATCACGATGGTGCCCTGCTTGGCGTTGTAAAAACGGAGGGTCTGCGCCTCGCCCACCTTGATCTTGATGGACTTGGGTGTTGTGTCGAGGACAAAGCCCTCCAGCGTCTTGATTTCCCTGACAGTGACGGTCACGCCGGGTTCCAGGCCCTCGATCACGATGCGGCCATTCTCGTCGGTGATGAACTCGCCGTTGGAGCTGCCTACCACCTGACCGTTGGATTCCGTCACCAGGAAAGTTACCCCTTTCAGCGGATCAGTGGTGCCGGTGACATACTTCTCGATAATCAGACTGGTCTTGGGGTCATTCTCAAATGTCAAATCATTGCCGCCGCTGGCTCCGCTATGATTGCCGCCATTGGTTCCGTTGCCGCCCGCGCCGCTGGTGATGCTGTTGGAGCCGTTGCGGACGATGATGGTCTGCGGGGTAGTGTTCAGTACATAGCCGCTGGGGACTTTGCTCTCGCTGACCACGACGGTACTGCCGGGAACGAGGCCGGAAACAGTCACAGTCCCGTCCTTGCCGGTGGTGTAACGGCCCAGCACCGTCCCGTTCCCGTCCTTTACGGTAAATTCCGTACCGGGGACAGGCTTGCCAGTCACGGAGTCCAGCTTGGTCAGGGTTAAACTGCAAAGAGGCTCGTTGAGGAACACAAGGGTCTGTGTGTCCTCCGGGTTGACTGTGACGGTCTGCGTCTGTGTGGACTGGTCGATCACATAGCCGGGAGCCGCCTTGACCTCCTTGGCGACGATGGTGCCGGTCACACCGGAAATTCGGATTTCACCCTTATCGTCCGTGGTGTAAAGGCCGTTGCTGGAGAGGTGGCCGTTGGCGTTGTCCACGAAACCGCCGCTGGCATAGGTGAGCTGGAATTGTGCCCCGGCAATCAAAGCGCCGGTCACGCTGTCCTTTTTCTGAATAACCAAGGAGCCAGCCCGCTTGTTCCAAAACGTCAACTGCTGGACTTCGCCGCCCTTGATGAGAATGTCCTGGGGAGTGCCGTCGATCACAAAGCCCTCCACGGTCTTGATCTCTCTGGCAATCACGGTGGTGCCAGGTTCGATGCCGTCCAGAACGATCTCACCCGCCTTGTCGGTGTAATAGGTGCCGTCGTCCGGGCCAACAGCGGCCCCGGAGCCGTCCACGACCTTAAAGCACACACCGGAAAGCGGTTCATTCTCCGTGCCCTCAATGAACTTACGAATGATAAGAGTTGTCCCAGGCTCATTATCGAAAATCAGGCTGTTGGAGATACCGGCTTTCACCACAATGCTTTTGGGCGTTTCATTGAGGATATAGCCTGTTGGAGCCTTGGTTTCCGATACCATGACCGTGCTGCCGGGTTCCAGGCCGGACACGACCACGGTGCCGTCCGTCCCGGTCTTATAAATGCCATTGGTGGGGCCGACTGCGTGACCTTCACTGTCTCGGACAATAAACTCGGCGTTCGCCAGAGGCTTGCGGGTCACGGCGTCCCGCTTGGTGATGGTCAGGGTGGCCTTGGGGGTATTGGTGATGATGACGGTCTGCGTGTCGCCGTTGGCCCCAATGACCACGTTGGTGCTGGGGCTGTCCATGACATACCCTGCCGGTGCTTTTGTTTCAGTCAGTACATAGGCCCCCGGCGCGAGGTTGGTAATGCAGATTTCGCCGTTGCTGTCGGTCACAAAAAGCCCGTTCTGCGTCAAGGTGCTGGAGCCGATCACACCGTCCAAACCAACCTCGCAGCCTGCGGCGGTGGTCACTCTGAACTCCGCGCCGGGGAGGGGCTGGCCGGTGAGACTGTCCCGTTTTTGGACGATAAGACTTCCCTTCGGCTGATTCTTAAAGGTGAGGGTGACGGTGCGGCCCTCCACGATCTGCACGGTCTGGCTCTGCGTGTCGATGATAAAACCGGCAGGGGCGCGGGTTTCCGTGACCACCACGCTTTTGCCGGGTTTCAGGCCGGGGATGCGGATTTCGCCGTTCTCGTCGGTGCGGTAAATGCCATTGCTGTCGCCAATCAGGGTGCCGTCCGCATAGGTGATCTTAAACTCGGCGTCCTGGAGGGTAATGCTGGGGTTGACGGAGCATACCTTTCTGACCAAGAGAATACCGTCCGGGGCGTTGTCAAAACGGACAGTGACAACGCTCTGCTCCCCGCTGTCAGCCAGATAAACCGTTTCAGAGGCGTTGATGATGCTGTACCCGTCAGCGGGGTCTACCTCCTCCACGACATAGGTGCCGCTTTTCAGCCCTGTCCAAATGGCGGTGCCGTTCTTCCCGGTCACTTTCTGACCGATGACTGTGCCGCCTGTGCCGCTGGTGCCGCCCAGGTAACGGAGCTGGAACGTGCATCCGGGCAAAGCCGCGCCGGTCACGCTGTCGTACTTTTCCACAACGATTCCATTTAACGGCTCGTTCTGGAACGTCAGGGTCTTGCTCTCACCGCCGTGGATGATGACTTTCTGCGTGGTCGGCTCCTTCATCTGAAAACCGGGGGCCGGGGCCACCTCTGTGACCGTGTACTCGCCGGGGTACATTTTCTTGCCCTGCTCATGAAGTTTGATTTGCCCATTGGCGTCAGAGAAGATATACCCGAAGTCGATGGTGCTGGGTGCGTCAGCGGCTTCACCGTTGCTGGTATAGGTCACATGGAACTTTGCCCCCTCGATGGGAGCGCCCGCCACGCTGTCCTCCTTGAAGATGGACAGCTCCGGGGCCTTGTGGTCTTTGAACGTGACGGTTTTCTCGTCGCCGGGGTTCAGGCTGACCGTCTGCTCCCGGTCGGCATTCTTGCTGGGGAGATAGTAGGGCGAGGGCACGGACTTCTCCGTAATACGGTAGCTGCCGGGGGCAATACGGAGAGAAACCGTACCGTCTGCGCCGGTGGTCACATCGTTTTGATAGTCGCTGTCAATGCCCTTGACGGTGAACACCGTGCTGGGGATAACATCGTTTGTGTCAGCATCAATTTTAGCGATAGTCAAGAGGGGCTGTTTGAGGTTGTCAAAAATCAGCTCCCGATCCTCGCCGGGGGCGAGGTAGATGGTCTGCGTGGGTTCATCACCCACCACATAAGGGTCGGGGACGGACTTCTCAATGACCTCATAGCTGTCCACGGGGATGTTGGAGAGGACGGCTTTACCGTCCGCCCCGGTGGTCACGTCATTGTGATAGTGAAAATGGATGCCCTTGATCTCAAAGACGGTTCCGGGAATGACCTCTTTGGTCTGTGCGTCCCGTTTCAGAATGGTGAGGGTGGGCAGCTTCTTATCGCTGGCGGTCACGGTGACAGTCCCGCCGCCGTTGATGGTGGCCTGATCCACATGGGCGATGACCGGATCGGTGAGGGTGGCATAGGGGGCCGGGGCACTCACCTCCACAAAGGCGTACATTCCCTCGGTCACATTGGTGACAGTGATAGAGCCGTCCGCTTTGGTGGCTTCTGTGCCAATGATCTGGCCGTCCTTGATGATGTTGAACACAGCGCCGGGAAGGGGGTTCTTGCTGTCGTCCAATTTCACCAGCTTGATTTTTACTTTAGCGTCGTTCTCGAAAACCAGGGCCACATCGGTCTTGCCGTCCCAGCGGAAACTCTGCTTGACCTTGCTGGTTTCCGGGCTTTTGGTGTAGCCCTCCGGGGGCGTCACCTCGGTGGCGGTATAGCTGCCGATGGGCATATCCTTCCAGGGCACATCCGTCAGATAGCCGCCCGCACCAGTGACATAAGTGCCGGTGAAGTCGTTGTCTACTCCGATGATCTCAATGACCGCTCCGGCAAGCCCCTTGGTGGGGTTGTCAGCATCTACCTTGCGGATGCTGCCCTCGCCGGTAATTACGGGGGTGTCAGTAAAGGTGACGGTCACAGTCTTATCCATACCGCTGGGCAGGACAACATACTGCGGCCCAGCGTTGTCGATCTCATAGCCCTCCGGGGCCTCCAGTTCGGTCACGGCATAGGTGCCCGCGTCCAGGTTGGAGACGGTAACGGTGCCGTCGCTGCCTGTCACCACTTCTTTGGAGTAGGAGCCGTTTTCGGAAGTTACCTTGAACCGTGCCCCAGGCAGGCCCTTGTTGGGGTTGGTGCTGTCTACCTTTTTAATGGTGAGACTGTACTGTTCGCGGGTGACGTTCAGCTCACCGATCATAATGGCCTGCACGTCATTGGCGGGGTGGTAGCTGGAGCCGGGGCCTGCGTAAGCGTACTCATAGACAGCGCACTCGCCCCACACGCCCTGATTGCCTAAGTCGAGGATATACTGCGCCCGGTCACGGAACGATGTGCCGTCCAGCAGATCGTCAATACTGGAGAAATTCTTGTGTTCCAGGTTGTTGTAGACACACATCAATTCCTCGGCACAGGCGGTCACAGGGTCAGACAGCAGGCCGGTCTTGTAGCGCCAGATAATGGCCTGCACCCAGGCGTTCATTGTCCAAGTGTAGTTGCTGTCCCACACATCATCTACACCGAGGGCATGGGCCTGATCGGTAAAGACGCCGGTGGAGTGGGCATAGAAATAGGCCATCATGGTGGTTACGGTAGGGTCAGAAATGGCCTTGGGGCTGCCCCAGGTATGGCCCTCCAAAGACCAGCCCATACCCTTGCCCTTTTCAGCACAGAAGCCCATTGTACTCTTTCCGTTCAGGCCGAAGTGCATCTGGTGGAGGTAACAGGTTCCCAGGCTGGGCGACACATAGGAAACGCCGTTGTGGGTACAGTCATCCATCTTGATCGTGTTCGGGCTGGCTGCGAGGGCTGTGGCGGGGAACAGTCCCAGCAGACAGACCAGCACCAGCAGAGCCGCGATCAGGCGGTTATGCGGGAAGTGGAATTTTTTCATAGCTTGTCATTCTCCTTTTTGACATAGAAAAAGGCCCTCCAGCGTACCGCTGAAAGACCTTTCGGGGTGATATTCGACTATGCGTAGAAGTTGACGGTGTTGGGTTTTCCGAGGAACAGATAACAGTAGGTCACGCCGTCATGCTGGGTGACGCCTACGCCGATGCAGTCACAGTCCGGGTCGATCATGGTCTGGAAGTGTCCGGGAGAGTTGATCCAGTTCTCAACGGCGTGTTGGGCGGCGTTGTCCGTGCCGGTAAACACGGTGAGGTTGTCCCCGAAACCGTAGGGATAGCCAGCAGCGGCGACGGCCTGACATTCCTCCGGGGTGTGGTGCCAGGTATAGCGCCGGTCGGAACAGACCTGGGCGGCATCCATCAGGGCATCGCTCACGGGCAGCTCCGCCACGCCGTTGGCCCTGCGGGTTTGGTTGATAAGCCGCACCAGCTCTTGCCGCACATCCTCTTTTTCCGTGCGGCTGGTGTTGGCGGGAACTGTTGGAGCGGCGGGAGTGCCGGAGCCAACGGTGAGCGTCAGCGTTCCTACCTCACCGGCGCTGTTGGAAACGGTGATCTCTGCGTTCCCCTCGGCCTTGGCAACCGCCACCCAAAAGGCAAGCACCTGTTCCACCGCTACCGTGTCCGGGTCGCTGGAGGTAACGGTGTACTCCGTTCCGCTGGGGCCGATCATCAGGCCGCTGCGCTCCCCGACCTCCAGCGTACTGCCCTTGTAGCTACCCACCCGGATAACGTCTGCGGGTGGGGTTTCTGCGGCGCTGGCCGGGACGGTCAGACCGGCGATCAGGGCGGCGCAGGCAATTCCGGCAAAAATGCGGTTCAGACTGTTTTTCATTATGAATGATCTCCTTTGCAATATGTTAGGGGCTTTGCTTGCCCCAACAGTACCACAAAAGGAGAAAACAGTCCAAAGTGCAAATCTTCTTTCAGCAGGTTAAAACCTCTGCGTCAGACCTCCACGGCCCGGACAGCCCAGCGGTAGGCGCTCTGATTACGGACGCAGGTAAACAGCGTGACACAGTTCTCGGCAGTGGGGGCCAGCAGGGAGTTGTCCGTTTCGCTGATCTTGTTCACGCTGGTGACGGAGTAGGTGCGGGTGCCCAGCTTGGTGGTCAGGGTGATGGTGTCGCCCACATTCAGGTTGTGGATACTTCCAAAGATACCATTCGTACCCCTGTTGTGACCGGCGATGGCGCAGTTTCCGTCCCAAATGCTGGTGTCCTCAAAGTGGCCCGCCCCTTTTGCCAGGATGGTGCTGGTGGTGCCCTCGTAGACCTTGACGTTCACGTTCAGGCTGGGGATTTTCAGGGTGGCGAGGTAGCCGCCGCTGTAATAGAGGTCGGACGTGACCTCCGTATAGCCGGTGGATGGGGTGGACGTACCGGGAGTGGTCGTGGTGCCCCCGGTAGACGTGCCGCCAAAGGTGATGCTGCCAAAGTCAGGCGGGGCCACGGTGATCCCGGCGCTGCCGTTGATAATGGCACCCTCGCCCATCATATAGCCGGGGGCCAGATTGGGGGTCAGCGGGGTGCCGGTGTTCAGGGTGTAGGCGCTGGGAGAGCCGAAGGTGGGCGGGATCAGGGCCGCGTTCTTGCTCACGTCCACGTTGAGCATCTCGCCCCGGTCAGCCGTAACCACCGGCTCGACGGAGGTGGACGTGCCGTACTCCGGGTCGCCGGGGCCGTCGATGTTATATTCCAGGGCGCTGGCGGGGACGGTCAGGGCCAACGTCAGGCACAGCAGGGAAAAAAGAGTGGTCAGTTTCTTCATGTTCCATTACCTCCTGCGTTTGATGAAGTAGAACGCTCCGCCGCCCAGCAGCACCACCACGACAACGGCCACAACGGGCAATACATTGTTCTTTTCGGCGGTGGGGGCGTCCTGCCCGGTGGGGTCGGTCGGTTCAACGGGAGCGGTGGGGTCTGCGGGGTCGGTCAGGCTGGGGTCGGAAGTGTCGCCGGGTTCCTCCGTGGCGATGGGTTCCAGGGCCGTGCCCTCGAAGATCGCCACATAGCGGATTTTATTCAGGTTGATACGGCTCACCGCGCCCGCATAGTCGGCGGTGACGGTGTAGCCCTTGACGTAGCTGCTGGTGGCGGAGCCGGAGTAGGACGCCACGGCAGTGAAGTGGCCGTCCCCCTCGGTCTGCCAGTTGACGGTCTGGAGGGTCAGGGAGTGGCCGTTGTCCTGGATGGACTTAGGGATATACTGCGTGTCCTGGTCGGCAAGGCCGGGATAGGTGCGGGTGGCGGTCAGGCTCTTGGTGGAGCTGCCATACCCAGCCACCTCCACGTTCACCGTGTCCAGTTTCAGGGTCAGCACCCCGGACAGGCCATCCTCGGTGATGAACTCCTTTGTCTGCGGGAGAAGGGCCAGCACCGCGCCCATGTCCTTGCTCTGGCTGGGCACAGACACCGTTTCCGTGTGCTGGCGGCTCTCGTTGGCGGGGAGTTCCTGTTTCAGCAGATCGGTCAGGGTATAGTGGTAGCCCTCCTGCTCAAAGTTGGAACGGGGGATGCCAGCGGGGTCGTCCTCCGGCCCCAGGTCGTACATCTTCCTGATCTCGCCCCCGTCCTCGCTCCGGGTGACGGCGGTGGGGTAGCAGGGGGACGGTTGGGCGGGTTCAGGCGGGTCGGCGGCAAAGGCGGCGGTGGTCAGGCTCATGGAGAGAGCCAGAATGCACAGCAGCCGGGCCGCATAGGTGATGGTTTTCCGCTTCATTGAAAAATACCTCCATATTTCTGATTTTGGGCGTAAAAAATCCCCGTGCCGTTCACGGGGCTGTTTACCGGCTGAAAAAAGGGTTGGCAGGGTCTTTCTTTTCAGCAGGTACAGCAGGTTTTGAGGGGGAGAGTGTGAGAGGGGGAGGGCGTGGGAGGTGCCAGGGCCGCAAACGGGCAGACTTTCCCCCAGGCGTGACATTCATCATCGTTCCCTCGCCCTTTCCCGCTTGCGGTACATCTCCAAAGCCTTCACGATGGTGTCCTCGATTGTCTGCGCGGGCGTCCCCGGCTTGAAAAACTTGCTGATGCGGTCTTTCGGCATTTTGAATTGCTCCACCTGATTCGGCTTTTCCTCCTGCATGATGGAGAGGATCACGTCTGCGTTCAGCTTGCCCTTTTCGGAGAAGTCACGCATTTTGATGGCCTGGGCGTGGGAGGGGGTGCAATCCTCCACGGACATGGTTTCCAACAAGTCTTTTTGCTCGATTTCGGTCAAATAGGACAGTTCCACGGCGGGACGGAGGGCCATCTGTAACTTGTCCTTTTCTTTCAGCACAGAATTGTCCACCATGTCAAGGATTTCGGGAATAAGGCTGGTCAGGCGGATATATTTTCGGATTTGCTCATGGCTTTCGCCAGATTGCTCCGCTAAAAGTTCCCGCGAGGTCTTACCTCCGAACTTCTGCAACGGTGTTGCAGAAGTTAAATCGGTGCGGGTTCCCTGTTGCCGTTTCATAGCGTCCAGTTTCATTTTATAGGCAAACGCTTTTTCCGAGGGCAAAACCTGTTCCCGCTGGAGGTTGCTGTCCACCATGACGATGATGGCTTCATCATCGGTCAGTTCCCGGACGATACAGGGCACTGTGGGCAGTTCCGCCAGTTCCGCCGCCCGCTTGCGCCGGTGGCCCGCCACCATCTGATAGCCGCCGTCCGGCATGGGCCGCACCAGAACCGGAGAGAGGACGCCCCGCTCTTTGACGCTCTCCGCCAACTTCTCCATTTCCTCGTCCATCCGCACCTTGAACGGATGGTTGGGGAAGTCGCTGATTTCAGCGGCAGGGAGGTCAGTCATATAGCTGCGCTGGGCGTTGTCCCGTTCCTCCTGGGTGGTGAACATACTATCTACCGAGGTCAGAAGTCCGGCTGCGCTGTTTCTCGCCAATCTTCAACACCTCCTTTGTCAGACTGCGGTAGGCATCCGCCGCCCGCCCCCTGGGTTCATGCTGAAAAATGCTCTTGTCCGCCGTGCTGATCTCCGCCAGACGCACCGTGGCCGGGATTACCGCGTCCATCACGGGCAGGTGTTTCCCAAAGTTCGCCTTGACGGTGGCGACAATATCCTTACGGAAGTTGGTTTCATTCGCCATCGTCAGGAACACGCCGCCGATTTTCAGCTTGGGGTTGATTTGCCGCTGGATGCTCCGCACCGTGCCCACCAGCTCCGTCATGTCCTCCGCCGCCAGATAGTCCGCCTGGACGGGGATAAGAACATAGTCGGATGCGGACAGGGCGTTGATGACCAGCATACCCAGCGAGGGGCGGCAATCCAGCAGAACATAGTCATAGTCCCGCTTTACGCTGTCCACATACTGCCGGAGTACCGTTTCCCGGCTCATCACGTTCACCAGACTGACTTCCACGGCGGACAGGCTGCGGTTCCCCGGCACGAAGTCAAAGCCCTCATGGTGGTGCATGATCTCCGGGTGGTCGCGGGGCATTGTCCCGGCCACCACATCGCTCATAGCGTTGGCGAGGGTCAGGGGCAGGTCGTGGGGCTTGCGCTGGCCCAGCATCTTAGTAAGATCAGCCTGGGGGTCTACGTCCAGCATTAAGACCTTTTTGCCATCCATAGCAAGACCGGCCCCCAGGTTGTAGACGCTGGTGCTTTTACCTACACCCCCTTTTTGGTTCGCCACACTGATTACCTTGGGTTTCGCCATTTTGGGGTTCCCTCCTTTTCCATAGATTTAGCCGCCTGCGGCGAAACAGGCGGCTATGTACGGGCATAGAAAAAGCCGCTTATCCTTTTGAGAATAAGCGGCTTTTCAGTCAGGCAATATGTGATTTTCAGGGGGTGGCTCTAAACCGTAAGTCCGCATTTCCCCGCGTTTTGTCGTATCAAAACTCATTCCTTGGTAGTAAATTCGTAGTAATTGGGGGTTCTCTTTGTCAAAAAATGCGGGGTAATGCGCTGTTTCACAAGGTTTTGCGGGCACTCACAAAATATTTTATACGGAAAAATTATTCCACTTATCATAGTAAAATCTCTCCCTTGTTCTCTGTTGTGTTATGAATGTTGATATTATTTCCCCTGTGCCGACTGGCGGGCCTTTTTCCGCCGCTTTAGAATTGTGACGCAGACAATGTAGACGAGGATGAGCACCGCAATCCACAGCTTACTAACAATATGGTAGCCGGGCTGCTGAACGGCGAACTCGCCTATGGTGAGACATTCATCCCCTTCACACTCTACAAAGTGGGTGTTGTCTGCATAGCCCTCGCCGGAGAGACTGCCGGAGTAGTCGGCGGGCAGGCTCAAAGTGTCCCAACGACCCACGGGTAACAAGTATAGCGCATCGCCGCTCTCCGTGGTGCCTATACCCTGGATATGCGCGCCACTGGGCAGATGACCGATGACCATCTCGCCATTGGGCAAGGTAAAATTGTGGTACCACTTATTATCCACTGCCTCCACAGACTTGTAATGGATAACCTCCAGAGCAAAAGTATCATACTGCTGGATGTCCGCCAGAGAGGTTGCATGGGGCGTGTTTTCGGCGGCATCATAACCCACGCTGCCTGGGCCGGTCTCCACTGTTTCCAAGTAGGCCGGGTAGGCGGTTTTCTCAATGTAGGACTGGTAGAGAGGTACGGTGGCGTACACGACTGCCAAACTGCAAAGGATAGCCACAGCAAAAGATATAGCCCAGTGGGCGGGAATTTTAACACGCATAATAGACACTCCTCCTCGTATTCGTATATTCAATAGATTATCTAACTGCTCTTTAAGGTATTGCTACCACATAAATGAATGGGGAGGGTCAGGGCCACTTCTATTTTTCGTGTCGTTGCAGGCTTGTTGTAATTTCACCATAGCTATACTCCTAATTTATCTTTATTTCTGCCCACCTCGGGACATTTTGTCCCAAAGCCTAAACTTGCAGTAGCACTATACAAAGATAGCAAAAAACAGCCACAGAAAGCCTGCACTCCATATCGTACAGATAATACTGATTATCAAAGGCTTTTTGCTGTTGGCTCCTTTTAGCTTGCTCACTATACATAGGAGCAGTCCAATTAAAGATAGAACAATGCCAGCGGGAGGGAAGAAGAACGCAAATACAGCTCCGACAATAGAAACACCTGCGCCAATGATACCTTTTCCCTCGTTGACACTTTTTTTAATCAAATCGTCCACGCCCGGATTTTCAGCCGCGACACGTTGAGCTAAAGAAGATATAAAGCGTTCAAAAGCCGCGCACTCCTCTTGTTGCACAATATTGACCAGATACCAGCGGCTTTTCCGCAGGTTTTCTGCGTCCACATATAGCTCGAACAGTTTTTCCCCTTGCTTATTGCCAAGCCAGATTTCAATATGCTCTACCACGCCATCTTTCTGTTTGGTTTTGACTGTTACCTTACCCAAGTTCTCCGGGGAGAAAACAGAGGGCTGGCCCAGTTGGATCTCGCGGGTCTTTTTGTCAATATGTAAAGGAATGATACATAGCGTCTCGCCCTGGTATGCTACCATATAGCGATAATAGGTAGTCCAAACGGCGCGGGCATAAGACTCTTTCTTTTCCCAGTGGGCGTAAAGTGTTTGAAAGTTACCGTCCGTAGCCAGCAACGGCTCCACGGCCTTATGAACGCGCCTTTTATCCTCGCCGCTTTGAGCCGCTTTGCGGTTGATGCTTTTTCTCACAAGCCTAAAGCAAGCGACTGCTCCAACAATAACCGCAACGAATACCAATGAAAACCAGTTCCCCACAATTTTTCCTCCTTGTAACTCTTGTCTTTATTTATCTTTTGTTGCCTACTTCGGGACATTTTGTCCCAAAGGGCGGGGCATTTTCATTATCGGCCCTTTTTATTTGCCTTTACTGTCTTTTCCCAAATTTTCTCCGAATACCTCATGGTAAATCTTGTTAAGCTGTTCTTTGTTATACACAATATCTCCGGGCTCGGCTTTTTCGGCTGGAACCTCTTTTTCATTGAGCATAGCAATCAACTCGTCATAGCCAGCCATACGGGGCATTACAACAAACTGCTTTATTTTCTTTTTTCCCGGGAAGTAGAAATTCCAAATTGCAGGTACAGACTTAATTTTGGTAGTGGATTGATAGGAAATACTGATTTCCCCATTTTCTACCGCGTCTTTAAGTTTATCCCACCGAAATTCCCGGCAATCCTTGCGAGAAAAAGCAAAGACTATTTTTTCATCATCGTAGAAAATGCCTCGGTTGCCAGCGAAAATTGCGTGATAAAGAGTTCGGACAGAACCGCCGCCAAACAAGAGGACTACCGCAAGAACCATGATAGAAGATTGATTTCCATAAGCAAACTCGCGGAAAGCTGAAAACGCTATGATTGCACAGACAACAGCGGCCAGAGCAGCGATGATGCGGTCAAATGTAGGTGATACACATTTTTTCATAACCAAATACTCCTTATCAATACAAAAAGGCGCTCCCCGCCGCGCAGGTTTCTGCGGGCAAAAGAACGCCAGTTTTGACAGTATGAAATTGAGCATGACAAAACTGCGGGGCTACATAGTTATAGCACCGCTCTGCTTGCTTGCTTGCTTGCTTGCTTGCTTGCTTGCTTGCTTGCTTGCTTTAGGATGGCAGAAGTTATCATGTTTGTCAAGCCCTT